>Ga0070681_10005472_pt1 | contig 12266 bp, 8 predicted proteins | sample KBSC83BmetaG_FD_65650 | JGI IMG/M metagenome (GOLD analysis project Ga0070681, IMG submission 65650) | Corn rhizosphere microbial communities from Kellogg Biological Station, Michigan, USA - KBS C8-3B metaG | ecosystem: Host-associated > Plants > Roots > Rhizosphere | place: USA: Michigan...
GTGCACACGTGCTATACATAAATGCATGAAACGCGCCGAACCCGGGTGGGATCTGTATCGCTCGTTCCTGGAGGTGCTGCGCACCGGGAGCCTGTCGGCGGCGAGCCGGTCGCTCGGTCTCACGCAGCCGACGGTCGGGCGGCACATCGCGGCGCTGGAACGGTCCCTGCGTGGGAAAACCCTGTTTACCCGCTCGCCGACGGGGCTCCTGGCGACGGAAGCGGCGCGGGATCTGCGCCCCTATGCGGAGTCGATGGCGGCCGCCGCAGGCGCGCTGCTGCGTGCCGCATCAGGGGACAGCGAGGAGGTGCGAGGAACGGTGCGTATTACCGCGAGCGAGGTGATCGGCGCCGAGGTCCTGCCGCGGATCCTGGCCGCATTTCGCAGGCGGCATCCCGGCATCGTCGTCGAGTTGTCCCTGTCGAATCAGTCCGCGGATCTGCTGCGCCGGGATGCCGACATCGCCGTGCGAATGGTTCGACCGGAACAAAAGGCCCTCGTCGCACGCAAAGTCGGCAAGACCGCGCTCGGCCTGCACGCGACATCGGATTACCTCGAGGCGTTCGGCACGCCGGCGCGGCTGGCCGATCTGCAAAAGTATGCTCTCATCGGTTTCGATCGCGTGTCTCCGATCCAGCGGCCGCTGGCGCTTCCGGTGCCGCTGACGCGCGAGCTGTTCGCGTTCCGGTGTGACAACGACCTGGGAGTGCTCGCGGCGATTCGGGCGGGATTCGGGATCGGCGTGTGCCAGTACGGAATCGCCACCGAGCCACGGCTCGTTGCGGTGCTGCCCGAGGAGTTCCGACTGGACCTGGAAATGTGGGTCGTCATGCACGAAGGGCTGCGGACGAACGCCCGTATGCGGCTGATGTTCGATCACCTCGCAACCCATCTCGCCGCGTATGCTCGCAGGTCCAGCGGGCCGGAGATCCCCCTGTGAAATCGTGCGTTGAGTTGCGCGACCTGGTCATCGCGGGACAGACTCGCGCTGAATGGGTGAGCCGTCGGCCGTCGGCTCGGCAGGAGCGTGTCTGAACTTCAGTGGTGGTGGCCGCCGGGCCCGTGAACGTGCCCGTGCGACAGCTCTTCTTCCGTCGCGGGACGGACCTCAGTCACCTCGACGTCGAAGTTCAAGGGTTTCCCCGCGAGCGGATGGTTCCCATCAATGGTCACCATATCACTCTGGACGTGGGTGACCGTGACTACGCGGGTGCCATGCTCGGTTTGCGCTTGCAGTTGCATGCCGACACGCACGTTCGGGATGCCCTTGAGCGAGCGAAGCGGTACCTTCTGCACCAAATCCTTGTTGTAGTCCCCGTAACCCTCGGCCGGGGGAACGGTGACCGCGATCTTGTTCCCGGTCTCCTTGCCCTCCAGGGCGTTCTCGAGGCCGGACACGATGTTGCCGTGCCCGTGCAGATACGTCAGCGGGTCGGAACCGGCCGAGCTGTCGATGACCGCACCCGAATCATCCTTGAGGGTGTAGTGGATGGACACAACGGAGTCTTTGGCTATGGGCATGATGATTCCTGTGGCGGGCGTGCAAGTGTGACAATGCCTCCCGGGCGGTTCAAGTAGGAGACAGGCAAAGTGGACTATCGGCAATTCGGCGGCTCGGGACTGCGGATCCCGGTCCTGACTTTCGGCACCGCAACCTTCGGCGGCGTCGGGGACTTTTTCCGGGAATGGGGCCGCACGGAGGAGGCTGAGGCGCGGACGCTTCTGGATGTGTGCCTGGAGGCCGGCCTCAATTGTTTCGACACCGCCAACGTCTACTCCAGTGGCCGCTCCGAAGAGGTCCTGGGCGCTGCCGTGGCGGGACGGCGCGACCAGGTGCTGATCTCCACGAAGGGCACCTTCCCGACCGGCCCGGGGCCGAACGACAGCGGCTCCTCCCGGTATTCGCTGGTGCGGGCGGTCGAAGGCAGCCTGCGCCGGCTCAAGACGGACTTCATCGACATCTATTACCTGCATGGATTTGACGCGACGACGCCCGTTCAGGAGACGTTGAGCGCGCTGGATGACCTGATCCGTGGCGGGAAGATCCGCTACATCGGCTGCTCCAACTTCTCCGGCTGGCATCTCATGAAGTCGCTGTCAGTGTCGGAACGGTATGGCTGGTCACGTTATGCGGTGCATCAGGCGCATTACTCACTGGCCTCGCGCGAGTTCGAGTGGGAGCTGATGCCGCTCGCGCTGGACCAGAATGTTGGCACGGTCGTCTGGAGCGCGCTTGCGGGTGGCGCGCTCACTGGAAAGATGCGTCGCGGCAAGCCGGTGCCATCCAACAGTCGTCTGGCCAACGCGGATTTTCTGGCCGGCACGCGCTCGGAGAAGCTGTTCGACATCGTCGACGTGCTCGATGCAATTTCGCGGGAGACCGGCCGGACGATCTCGCAGGTGGCGCTGAACTGGGTCCTGCAGAGGCCGAGCGTGGTCAGCATCGTGATCGGTGCACGCAACGAGCAGCAGCTGAAGGAGAATCTAGGCGCGATCGGCTGGAAACTCGATTCCTCGCAGATGGCCCGGTTGGATGCCGCCAGCCAGCCGCGGCCCATCTATCCCTATTGGCACCAGCACGGGTTCCCGATGCTGAACCCGCCACCGGTGCCGTACACGAAGGGGTAGACTTCAGCGCTTCGCGCTTAGAAGCCGCCGTTTTCGCTGCAGGAGGTCTGTCGTGTACGACATTCTCGATGAGGCGCACGCGCGCGCCAGATCCTACTTGGCGACGATTCAAAATAGATCCGTCGCACCGTCGGCAGCGGCTGTCGCCGGGCTAAGGGAGTTGGATGAGCCGTTGCCGCGCGAGTCCACTTCGCCCGAGGAAACGCTGGCGCTCCTCGATCGGGTGGTCTCGCCGGCGACGATGGGCAGCGCGGGGCCGCGGTTTTTCGGTTTCGTGATCGGCGGATCGTTGCCCGTCTCGCTCGCCGCCAACTGGCTTGCGAACACCTGGGATCAGAATGCGGCGCTCGCCCTATCGACGCCGGGCGTTTCGCGTGTCGAAGCGCAGGCGCTTCGTTGGCTCAATGAGCTGTTCGATCTTCCGCCGGAAACGGCTGGCGCATTCGTCACGGGCGCTACCGTTGCCAACTTCACGGCGCTTGCGGCCGCACGCAACGGCACGTTGGCGCGTGCGGGCTGGAACGTGGAGGCCGATGGGTTGTTTGGTGCGCCGCCGATCACCGTGATCACAGGGGAGGAAGCGCATCCAACTTTGCTGAAATCGCTGGGCATGCTGGGTCTGGGCCGCTCGCGCATTATCCGGGTTCCGGCGGACGGGCAGGGCAGGATGCGTGCGGACTCGCTGCCCAGGATCTCCGGTCCGACCATCGTGTGTCTGCAGGCGGGCAACGTGAACACCGGAGCGTTCGATCCCTTCGAACCGCTCGTCGAGCGGGCGCAGTCACAAGGAGCGTGGGTTCACATCGATGGCGCGTTCGGATTGTGGGCAAAGGCAATGTCACGCCTGCGGCCGCTCGTGAAGGGGATGGAGCGAGCAGACTCGTGGGCAACTGACGCGCACAAGTGGTTGAACGTCCCGTATGACTGTGGACTGGCTTTCGTACGTGACGGGCAGTGTCTGAGCCGCGCCATGGCCATTACCGCGGAGTACCTGCCGACGGATACAACAGAGCGCAACCCTTCCGACTTTACGCCCGAGCTCTCCCGGCGCGCGCGCGGAGTGGAGGTTTGGGCAGCTCTGCGGACCCTGGGCCGCGCCGGTCTCGAAGAGCTGTTCGAACGCAACTGCCGTCAGGCCCGGCGGTTCGCCGCCGGGTTACGGGAGGCAGGCCATGAGATTCTGAACGAGGTGGCGCTGAACCAGGTGCTCGTTTCATTCGGCTCGCCGGAGCGGACGCGCAAAGTGATTGCGGCTGTCCAGGCGGATGGAACGTGTTGGTGCGGGGTCACCGTATGGCAGGGTCGCACGGCGATGCGCATAAGCGTCTCGTCCTGGGCTACCCAGGACGAGGATGTCGAGCGGAGTCTGGCCGCGATCGTTCGGGTCGCCTCGAGCGAAGCCCCGATCTAGGGATTTACCGAGTCGAGCGCCTCATACGCGCTCTGCAGCCAGCTGCGCACACGCTGGCGCTCGAGCACCCCGAGCTTCACGCCATTGTCATCGGCTTGTGTGGCAGCCCAGAAGCTGCCGCTGCGCGCGTCTATCTTCAGCATGCTCGACTCGTCGAGCCTCTTTATCGTGATGAGGCTTGCGCCCAATGCTTTGGCCCGCTCGATCTGGCCGGAGTCGTTGAGGATCTCGAACGAGTCCCCGCGCAGCTGGTTCTGCACTACTACATAGTTGAGTCGGCGCTCGTAACGGTCGAACAGCCGTTTCAGCAGGTCCACGGAATCCCTGCCCGTGTCCATCACATGCCAGTAGCGGATGTGCAGATCCAGTTCCGGGGCGAGCGTCAACAGCTGCGACTCATCCATCCACTGCGTGAGATGCTGCTGTGTCTGCGCAGCGAGGTCGACGAGAACGCGGCGTTCCGGATTGTCCGTGGCAGCCTCGACGATCGCATCGAGACTATCGTAGCGGTCGATGAGGATGGGGGAGGAGTAGCCGGCGTAGAAGCGCAGCAACGCGCCATGCGAACGATCCGAGTCGAAGCCCAGAAACGCAAGGGAATGATCGATGAAGTACTGGGCGAGCAGGCGAGCGACGACAGACTTGCCGACGCCACCCTTCTCTCCGCCGATGAGGTGGATGTTCGTCATGGGATTTCCGCGGTGTGAGGATTCAAACCTACCACGCCCGCTGGAGCGCACAAAGCGTCGGCCACGCATCCGGCGCGTCATCACCGCGTCACAAAGGCCGTCCCACGATTTGAAATACCGTCAGCAGCGCGCTGCGGCCCGCAACCGGGTCTTCGCTGATCTGCCGAAGCCGCTGCGCATCGGCACGGCGACGCTCAGGATCGCTCTCGCTGACACGGCGGCGATTCTCCTGGGCCAGCGGAGAAACGACTTCGAGGAAAACCCTGCGACGTTCGGCCGCGTACGCATCGAGCACGTCCTCTTTGCGCTGACCGTGGATGACGGCCGCCAGCGCATCGCCTAACGCCACCGCATCGAGCAGCCCGCTGGTCAGACCCAGTCCGCCTACCGGATTGACGATATGCGCGGCATCTCCGGCCAGCAGCACGCGGCCGATCCGGAATTTTTCCGCGCAGCGGTTGTGCACACGGTAGGGAGAAACGGCTTCCGGCTGGCAATCGGCCAACCCCGGCGCGAACAGCGCGTAACGCTCGGGAACGCGCCGGCGCACTTCCTCCTCGGGCATTCCGGGATGCTCGCGATACGTGCAGCGCCACAGTCCCGAGTTGTCGATGATCGGAATGATGGCCCAGTGATCCGGGTCCAGCACCACGTTCGACTGACCGTAGCCGTGCGCTTCAAAATTGAACCGAACGTTGGTGGCCACGAACCACTCGGGCCAGGTGGTTCCCTCGAACTTGAGCTGCAGGGCGCGCCGCACGCCACTGTGAGCGCCATCCGCACCGACGACCCAGTCGGCTCGCAGTGGCTTCGCGCCATCGGGTGTCTCGACGGTCAGCATGACCGAGTCCTCTGACGGAGCCACGCCAGTGACTTTGTGCCGCCAACGCACTTCAACACCCGGCACGCGCAGCAGGTGGCGCAGGATGATTGCCGCGAGCGCGGGCTGGCCGAGATGGAGGTTGTAGGGATAGCTCGTGTCTTCGGGACGCAGAACGGACATGTGCAGATGCCCGAGGAGCACGTGATCGATGTTCCAGTAGTGGTAGGCGCGCTTGATGACTCCGATCTCACGAAGATCGGGAAGCAGACCCAACGCGTCGAGCCGCTCTACCACCGGGGAGTGGTAAACGGCGGCCCGGGGTTGATTGATGATGTGAGGTTCGGCATCGAGCACGACGACGCGGATGCCCGCTCGCGCAAGTTTCAGAGCGGTGACCAGACCCACAGGGCCCGCGCCCGAGACCACCACCCCATCTATTCGCTCAGCGTCGTTCGGCACCGTCGACTCGGCTGTGGCTACTGGGGCGCTGCGAAGGATCCGTCCGGTTGCAGTATGAGCAACTCACCCGTGCGGATCGAGAACCATGCGCCGTGCAGATGGAGCTTCCCGGTGGCAGCAGGTGCTGCGATCCAGGGGAAAGTCATCAGATTGGTGAGTGACACCTTGATCACATCGTGCTCCGCGCACTGTTGCCGATCCTCCGGGTGCGAGCACGACAGCGCCCTGGCCCGCGCCGAGGCGGCCATGGACATCCAGGGACCGACGAAGTCCCGCGCATTATCCGGGGCGCCCTCGAGCAGGGCATTCACGCCACCGCAGAGTTCGTGGCCAAGCACGACAACATGGCGAACCTGAAGCACGCGAACTCCGAATTCCAGTGCCGCGCTCGTGCCGTGATAGGCGACATCGGGTGCGTACGGGGGAACCAGATTCGCAACGTTGCGAACCGTAAGCATTTCGCCCGGGGCGGTGTCGAAGATCATCGCCGGATCCACCCGGCTGTCCACGCAGGAGATCACCAGCGCCTTGGGACGTTGCCCCGTATCAGCCAGAGAGCGGAACACCCCACTGTGCTCAGGCCAGCCCTTGGCGCGGAAGCGCCGATAGCCCTCGAGAAGTTGCTCCACTTGCTTACAGTTCCTCACGCACCTTGCGACCGGTGCGCAAAGTAGGGGGAAACGGCCTGGAGCGCAATGGAGGGGCGTGCCTCCCCCGGAAGAGGTAAGTGGCCACCCAGCGGGCTTGCGGGCGGGATTGGTCCTTGCCGGGGGTGGGATGACTATCGATAATCGAGAGTCCAAGCTTCCCCTACGCTCCGATAGGTCCGGCCATGTGGATCGTGCTGCTGGCGCTGCGGCGCCCCTATACGTTCATCGTTCTCGCGCTGCTGCTGCCGATCCTGGGAGCGCTCACGATTTTCGGCACGCCGCTGCGCCCGGGCATGGCCACCGATATCTTCCCGGAGATCCGCATTCCGGTGATTGCCATTACCTACCAGTATTCCGGAATGGCGCCGGACGACATGGCGGGGCGCATCACGGGCCAGATCGAGCGGTACGCGACGACGATCATCAACGATATCGAGCACGTTGAGTCGCAAACCTATCCGGGCGCTACCGTCATCAAGCTGTTCTTCCAGCCGGGAGTGGACATCAATCTCGCGATGGCGCAGGCCACGGCATTCGGTCAGATCTCCCTGAAGCAGATGCCCCCCGGCACGCAGCCGCCGCTGATCCTCAAGTACAGCGCCTCCAGCGTGCCGATCATCCAGCTCGCGATGTCCAGCGACCGGTTGACGGAGTCGCAGCTGTTCGACTTCGGCAACCAGGTCATCCGCTCGCAGATCGCCACCATTGCCGGTGTCTCGATTCCGTATCCCTACGGCGGCGCCACGCGGCAGATCCAGGTTGACCTCAAGCCCGATGCGCTGCGGGCGCAGGGAATGTCCGCCAGCGACGTCAACAACGCCATCGCGAACCAGAATCTGATCGTGCCGGCCGGCACGGAGAAGATCGGCGGCACCGAGTACAACGTCCGTCTGAACGCGAGCCCGGCGAAGATCGAGGACATCAACAATCTGCCGATCCGGAGCCAGAACGGGGCCGTCACCTTCGTGCGTGACGTAGCGTTCGTCCACGACGGCCATCCGCCTCAAACCAACATCGTGCGCGTCAACGGCCGGCGAGCCGTGCTGATGACCATTCAGAAGACCGGGTCTGCTTCGACGCTGAACATCGTCAATTCGATCGTCGACCGCCTGCCTCGCGTTCGCGAGTTGCTGCCCGCCGGCGCCCACATCGATGCGACGGGAGATCAGTCGGTGTTCGTGAGGGCCGCGGTGAGGGGTGTCGTCACCGAGGCGCTGGTCGCTGCCTGCTTGACTGCGCTCATGGTGCTGCTGTTCCTGGGAAGCTGGCGCAGCACGCTCATCATTACCATCTCCATCCCGCTCTCGATCCTCTCGTCCGTGATCCTTCTGGGCGCACTGGGCGAGACGATCAACCTCATGACACTGGGCGGACTGGCGCTCGCGGTCGGAATTCTCGTCGACGACGCGACGGTGACGATCGAGAACATCAACCGCCATCTCGATGAAGGTAAGGACGTCGAGGCAGCGATCATCGATGGCTCGCGGCAGATCACGGTTCCGGCGCTGGTCTCGACGCTATCGATCTGCATCGTGTTCGTGCCGATGTTCCTGCTGACGGGCGTCGCGCGATATCTGTTCGTTCCGATGGCGGAGGCCGTCGTGTTCGCGATGCTGACGTCCTATCTGCTTTCGCGTTCGCTCGTGCCGACCCTCGCCAAGTACTGGCTGAAGAAGCGCGCCGGCGGGCAACACGGAGAAATCTGCGCCGCCGATCGGTCGCACCTCACGGCCGCGCAGCGCTTCCAGGCCGGGTTCGAGACACGCTTCGAGGCGCTGCGGGAGCGGTACTACGCCATCCTGGAGTCGGCGCTGCAGCACCGTAAAGCGTTTCTGCCGATTTTCCTGGGCGTCGCGTTCGTCTCGATGCTGTTGATTCCGCTGCTCGGCAGAAACTTCTTTCCGGAAGTGGATTCGGGGCAGATCAAGCTGCACTTGCGCGGACCCACCGGCGAGCGCGTCGAGGACGCGGCGGCGGCGGTCGATCACATTGAGGCTGCCTTGCGCGAGGTGATCCCTGCGCGTGAGATCGCAAGTGTCGTCGACAACGTCGGACTTCCGGTCTCGAGCATCAACCTGACCTACAGCAACTCCGGCGTCGTGGGCCCGAGCGACGCAGATATCCTGATCTCGCTGAAACCGGATCACGCGCCGACCGCGGACTACGTACGCAAGCTCCGTGAGCAACTGCCGCGTGAATTTCCCGGAACGGCGTTCGGCTTCCTGCCCGCGGACATCGTCAGTCAGATCCTGAATTTCGGTGTGCCTTCGCCGATCGACATTCAGATCGTGGGCCCCAGCCCCAGGAACCGCGATGTCGCCAACCAGCTCCTCGCCTCCCTGCGACACGTTCCGGGTCTCGTGGACCTGCGGGTGCAGCAGCCGTTCAATCAGCCGGAGCTCTACGTCAGCACCGACCGCGCCCGTGCCCAGCAGCTCGGGATCAGCCAACACGACATCGCCAACAATCTGCTCCTCACGCTCTCGGGAAGCGGGCAGATCGCCCCGACCTTCTGGCTGAACCCCGAGACCGGGTTGCAGTATCCGCTGGTCGCGCAGGCGCCGCAGTACCGGATGACCTCCCTGCAGGATCTGCAGAACATGCCGGTCACCACCGCGAGCCAGACCCAGCTCCTGGGTGGGCTTGCGACCGTCACGCGCGGCTTCGGGCCCGCGATCGTCTCCCACTATGACTCCCAGCCGATCATCGATATTTTCGGCGCTGTGCAGGACCGTGATCTGGGCGCCGTGGCGAGGGAAGTCAACGCGCAGATCGCGCAGTGGGATCACAAGCTGCCGCGCGGCACTCACATCGTGATGCGCGGCCAGGTTCAGACCATGACCAGCTCCTACACGGGTCTCGCGATCGGCCTGGTGGGCGCGATCGTGCTCGTGTACCTGCTGATCGTCGTCAATTTCCAGTCCTGGATCGATCCGTTCATCATCATCACGGCGCTCCCGGCGGCCGTGGCGGGCATCGCCTGGATGTTGCTCGTCACGGGGACGACCTTGAGCGTCCCGGCCCTGACCGGGGCAATCATGTGCATGGGGGTAGCAACCGCCAACAGCATTCTGGTTGTCAGCTTTGCGCGCGACCGGATGCGCGAGGGTGCGTCTGCGATGGAGGCTGCTCTCGATGCCGGGTTCACGCGATTCCGCCCCGTCCTCATGACGGCGTTCGCGATGATCATCGGCATGATGCCGATGGCGCTTGGCCTGGGTGAAGGCGGCGAACAGAACGCTCCCCTCGGCCGCGCGGTGATCGGGGGCTTGTTGTTTGCCACTGTGGCCACCCTGGTATTCGTGCCCACGGTATTCGCGGCCATCCACGGGCGGAGATCGACACCCGCGCCGGCGCCGGCTCACTAACACTGCAACAGTTTCGTAAACCGAGAAGAACCATGGATCAATCCGTAAAACCTAACGGCGTGGAAGGCCAACCCAATAGCGTGGAAGCCCACGGCACCACGGCCTCGCGGGCTGCGACGGTTCGACAGGTCGCACGCTTCGGCACGGCCCTCGCAGTCCTGGCCGTCGCCGTACTGGTGTGGAATCTGTTCTCCGCGCATCGAGCCGCGGCGAAGCTGAAGGAAACCACCGAGTCACAGGCTGTTGTAACCGTTGCGACGACGAAGCCGCAGCCGCTCGCCGACCAGGCGGAACTCGTACTGCCGGGCAACCTTCAGGCGAACTACGAGGCGCCGATCTACGCCCGCACCAGCGGCTATCTCAAGCGCTGGCTCGTGGACATCGGAACGCCGGTGAAGGCCGGGCAGGTGTTGGGTGAGATCGAGGCGCCCGAAGTCGATCAGCAGTTGCGCCAGGCCGAGGCCGACCTGACCACCGCCGAGGCGAATCAGAAAATTGCGAACGTCACGGCGGACCGCTGGCGCAATCTGCGCGCGACGGATTCGGTATCGAAGCAGGAGGCCGATGAGAAGATCAGCCTCTCCGCCTCGAGCGACGCGCAGGTCCAGGCTGCGAAGGCGAACGTGCAGCGGCTGCGCGAGCTGTCGGGTTTCGAAAAGATTGTGTCGCCGTTCGACGGCGTGGTGACCGCTCGCAACACCGATGTCGGACAGCTCATCACCGCGGGCAGTAGCTCCGGGCCCGAGCTGTTTCGCGTCGCGGATATGAAGCGTTTGCGCCTGTACGTCCGCGTACCTCAAACGTACGCCGCAGCCATGCAGCCCGGTGTATCGGCGGAGCTCAACTTTCCGGACCGCCCGGGGAAGAAGTACACCGCGAAACTGGACAGGACTTCGAGCGCCATTGATGCCGCGTCCCGGACGTTGCTCGCCGAGTTGAGCGTGGATAACAAGACCAACGAGCTGCTGCCGGGCGCCTATGTGGAAGTGCATTTTCAGCTTCCACCCGCTGCGGGTGCGAAGACTTTCAAGCTGCCGGCCAATGTGCTCCTCTTCAGAGGTGACGGTTTGCACGTGGCGACGGTCGATCCTCAACAGCACATAGTGATGAAGGCGGTGTCGATCGGGCGCGATTATGGCTCCGACGTCGAGGTGGTCCAGGGACTGAGCGAGAACGACGATGTGGTGTTGAGTCCGCCGGATTCCCTGACGGATGGGGCGGCGGTTCGCGTCGCCAAACCCAAGACGGAGCGGGTTGCGAAATCATGATCTCGCGGCAGTCTGACGCCGTTCGCATCGCCGCACTCGGCGCGGCTCTTGTGCTTGGCGGATGTTCGCTTGCGCCGCATTACGAGCCGCCCAGGACGGCCGAGGTGGCGAAGTTCAAGGAGATGGGCGACTGGATGCCCGCGGCTCCTTCCGACGCGCAGTCTCGCGGTCCGTGGTGGGAAGCGTTCAACGATTCCAGATTGAACGATTTGGAAAAGCGGCTCAACGAGGACAATCCGGACCTGCGCGCGGCCCTCGCGCGCTTCGACCAGGCGCGCGCCATCGCCATTCAGGCACGCTCGAATGTGTTTCCGACTCTCGGGCTCCGCGCGGCGGCGACCCGCGGCAAGGGTTCGGCCGGAGCGCCGTTGGCCGCAGCCCTCGGCGGTACACCGAGCACGGAGAACGACTTCGTGGCGGGTCTGAATCTGGACTGGGAGATCGACCTGTTCGGCCGGTTGCGCAACGCGGCGGCGGCCGCCGGCGCGCAGGCGCAGGCGAGCGCGGCCGACCTGGCGGCAGTCGAGCTGGCACTGCAGGCGGAGCTGGCGACGGACTACTTCTCGCTGCGCGGCGCCGATGCCACCGTTCAACTCCTCGAGGACACGATCAAAACCTACGATCGCGCATTCGATCTGACCAGCAACCGCTACCAGGAAGGCGTTGCGGCGGCCGCGGATGTCGATCAGGCCGACACGCAACGGCAAAACGCACGAGCCCAGTTGGCGGCCGTGCGCCTCGAGCGGGCCCAGCTGGAGCATGCGATAGCGGTGCTGCTCGGTCAGGTGCCCTCACTGTTCACACTGGAGAGCGGGATGCTGGCGAGCGCGCCTCCGCCCCTGGACGCGGGTCTTCCTTCGACACTGTTGCAACGGCGGCCGGATGTAGGGAGGGCCGAGCGGGCGATGGCAGCGGCCAACAAGCGCATCGGAGTCGCTCGCGCGGCATGGTTCCCGGTGTTCTCGCTGAC
>Ga0070681_10005473_pt1 | contig 12263 bp, 7 predicted proteins | sample KBSC83BmetaG_FD_65650 | JGI IMG/M metagenome (GOLD analysis project Ga0070681, IMG submission 65650) | Corn rhizosphere microbial communities from Kellogg Biological Station, Michigan, USA - KBS C8-3B metaG | ecosystem: Host-associated > Plants > Roots > Rhizosphere | place: USA: Michigan...
GTGCCGGGAATGAACGCTTCCGCGAAACCGGCATTCTGGGTTTTGAAGCATTGGCGAACACCGAGATCCTTTCCACCATCATCAAGTTGGCGACGCATCGCCAGCGTCCTGCTGATGGAAATGGAAGTGGGGCGTTCTGGGGGTCGGGCTCTTACCTGAACGCCAGCTTCCCGTCGGGACACGCCATCAACACGTGGGCACTGGCTTCCGTCGTGGCGCATGAATATCCTCGTCCACTGATCATTCCGATTACCGCGTATGGTTTGTCCACTCTGGTTTCGGTTTCACGCTTGGCCGCCCGCAAGCATTTCGCTTCGGACATTATTGTCGGTGCGGCTATGGGTTGGTTTATCGGCGATTATGTATATGCCAAACGGCACAACCGTGAACTGGAGAAGGCCTCGGCCGTGGACCGTATCATGGCCCATGTTCATCTCGGGGGTCCGCCGGAAACGCCCGTCCTCATTCATCCCGATGCGGAGAGAGCCGCCGCGCTGCACAACGTTCCTGCATCCGTGGTCGCGTCTGAATAGAATTTCAGAACCGTCGTACACGGTCTCATTCATACCGCATCGCCATCATGGGGTCGACCTTGGTCACCCGGCGAGCTGGGATGTAGCTGGCGATCAGTGCAGCACTCGTTAAAACTACGGAAACGAGGATAAACATCGTTGGGTCTGTGGGCTCCACGCCGTAAAGGGTACTGGACAAGAAGCTCGTCAGTCCGAGTGCGCCAATGATTCCAATACCGACGCCAATGAGCGTCAACTTCACTCCTTGACGAATGACGAGCTTGAGCACGTCGTTTCGGTTCGCTCCGAGCACCATGCGAATGGCAATTTCATGCGAGCGTTGTGAAACGGCATAGGACGTCACGCCGTAAACGCCAACTACCGTCAGGATCAGCCCAGCGATTCCAAACATTCCAATGAGCACGGTTTGATCGCGGGGTTGGGCGACCGAGTCTGCGAGAATCTCGTCCATGGTGTGCATGGCTGGCGGCGGCAAGTTTTTGTTCACCGCTTTCGCCTCGCGGCGGATTGCCGCGGCGACTGTCGCGTGGCTGTCGTGAGTTCGTACGACGAGCGTTGGGCTCTGCATTGGCCATTGCCAGTACGGGACATAAACATCCGGCACAATTTGAGCGTTCAAACTCAAGTTCTTCGTGTCAGCGATGACACCGACAATCTCCATCCAGGGCGGCCGTCCGCTTGGGCCTGTATCGGGTCGCCCGGGGTTCTTCCGCCCGCCCAATGCCAGGCGCTCCCCAATGGGATTCGCTTTGCCAAAAAAACGCTTAGCCATCGTATTATTAATGATCGCCACCAACGGTGCTTCATAGACGTCTTCCTCACTAAATGATCGTCCCTGCAAGAGGGTGATTCCCATGGTGCGGAAGTAATTAGGTGTGATGCCCTGAAAGTTGGCAGTGGCGTAATCCCCTCTAGCCATTCGGGGTCGATTTTCGATTACGACAGTTTGCGTCACTGCGCTGCCTATGTCGCGCGGGAGTTTGCTCACAGCAGCCACAGATTCGATCGCCGGATAATTCCTGATTCGCTCTATGATCTGCTGTAACGTCACCTGAGGGCGCGTGGGAGCCGGCTCGACCCAGGTTGTGAATCCGGATACGGAGAAATCCAAATCTGCTGTCAGCAGACGGTCCGGTTGAAATCCGCGATCGATTCGCAGGAGGTCTACGAAACTCCTGGTCATCAACCCGGCGCCAATCAGCAAGACGAATGACAGTGCGATTTCTAAAACGACGAGGGACGGACGGAGGCGGCTCCCGTGAAGAACGCCGCTTCCGCCTCTGTTACCTTCCTTCAGCGTTTCATTCAAATCAGGCTTGGAGATTTGCCAGGCTGGCGCGAAACCAAAGAGCAGACCCGTCATCAAAGACACGCCGAGGGTAAAGACAAGTGACGCGCTATCCACCTTGACTTCCTGGAGCCGCGGAATGTGGCTGGCAGCGATGGCGATGAACAGACGAAGGCCCCAGGATGCCCACATCACACCGATTGCTCCGCCAGCCAGCGCAAGTAGGACGCTTTCAGTGAGGAGCTGACGAGTGACTCGCCAACGACTTGCGCCAACCGCCAGCCGAACGGCAACCTCCTTTTGTCGCGCGGCTCCACGGGCAAACAGCAGGTTAGCCAGATTCGCGCAGGCAATGAGCAACACACAGGCGACTGAAGCCCACAAGCTCAATAGGGCCGGGCGCAAGGACCGCCCCAGGGTTTGCTCGAGTAAGGGCACAACCGCGACCTGCGAGCCGACAAGGTCGTTCGGATGGTCCTGCGCGATGCGCGCCTGGATGGTGTTCATGTCTGATTGTGCCTGATCGAGCGGCAGGCCCGACTTAAGCCGCGCAATCACTGAGTGCCAGTGAGCCGAACGTCGCTCGTCGAGTCGAACGCCCATCCAACCCGCGGGCAACCACAGCTCACTTTCACTTGGAAAACGGAAGCCGCGAGGCATCACTCCCACAATCGTGTAGACTCCGCGACCGTAGGTATCGAGGGTAAGAGTACGCCCCAGCACGTGGGAGTCGGCACCAAAGCGACTTTGCCATAGTTCATGGCTTATCACGGCAACGCGATTCCCTTGCCATTGGTCTTCCTCGGGAAGAAAAGTGCGGCCGAGCAGCGGCTTCACTCCAAGCACGGGGAAAAGACCCGAAGAAGTGTAAACCGCCTTAACTTTCTCAGTTCCTTCGCCACTTACGAGATTGAATTCGCCGGCACCAAACCAAAAGGCCATCCCCTGGAAAACGCTATTTTGCCGTCGCCAATCGATGAAATCGGGACCCGTGACCTTCTCTTGCTCGAAACCTCTGAGCGAACTGCGCTCCCAGAGCATCACCAGTTTGTCAGGATCGGGATAAGGCAAGGGCTCTAGCAGCACGGTCTTGATGACACTGAAGATCGCCGTATTAGCCCCGATGCCGAGCGCCAGCGTTAACACTGCGACGATGGTGAAGCCCGGATTCTTCGTCAGCACGCGGAAACCATACCTGAGGTCCTGGATAAACATCCCCATCAAACACCTCTGCTAGCGATCAGTTTTGACCATCCTTGGCGCATTCACGGCAATTTTACCGCCAGCTCTACATTAAATAACTATTTAGTAACTTTGAGATGCACGAGCGTGGCCCTACGCGCGAATAGGTGATGTCGCATTTTGAAGTTTGTGTGTGCCGCCATTGGGAAGGCTTTCACTGCCGCTGGGGAAAAGGCAGCATCTGGGCGTGGCGAGGTGGCGAGAAGATATACGCCAACGACGAGGAGGACAGCGGATACTACCCGTCGAAAAAGTTGCTCGGGAATCCTCCGCAGCACGCGTTCCCCAGACACCGTTCCGAACACCACGCCGATAACGGCCGCAACGATTGCGGGCCATGCGTTAAAAATCCTCGCTGATTCGGTGACGAAATAAACCGGCATGCGAACGACATCTACAGCCACACCGATCGCGGTTGCGGTTGCCACAAAAGCGGTGCCTTGAAGGCCCAAGCCCAGCATCGCAGCCGAGCGAATTCCTCCCTGGTTGCCGACCAATCCGCCGAACGCTCCCGAAAGAACGCCGGCCACCCGCGCGGCTCTCGGGCCAAACCGCATCCGATCCGCGTATCCGGCCACGCCCACCAAACCAGCAAACACAAGCAGAACTCCAAGCACCACCGTTAAGATCGGATTATCGACCCAAACGTGGATCAGCGCTCCCGCCAGCGACCCGGCCGCATTCATTAAGCCAAACCCAAAAAACACATGCCTGTCTACGTGCGGCCTCAGCCTCCAAAACCGCAAGAGGGTTGCGATGAGATGCGGAATCGCGACGGCGCCGACTGCCGTTTTTATTCCATAGTGAGACGCGACGAGAGGGGTTAGCAGGCTGCCGATTCCAAAACCGGCAATCGAGGCGATTGCGCCTGCCAGCGCCGCCACCACCGCAATGACAATACTGAAAATCAAGGCCGCCTGCCGTTGAATTAAGGAGTCTTTTTAGGCGATGGCTGGATCGGCGCGCCTTCCCTGATTTCGTCTGTTGCCCGCCGGACAACCATATCGCCAGCTTGCAGATCGCCAGAGACCTCGGTCAGTTCGCCATCCGATGCCCCTTTCACCACATTGATCCATTCGGCGTGTCCGTTTTGATTGCGTATCACAAACGTCCGTTCGGTTGTCGTAACCACGCTCGTTTTCGGCACGAGCAGGGATGGTAGCGGCCGGCGGCTTGGCCATTTCACCAATGGATACATGCCCGGTGAAAGCGACCCATCGCGGTTGAACACGTCAAGCTCAACTGGCATGGTCCGCGTTTTTGGATCGAGCGCGTGCGAGATGCGCGCGACTGTTCCGGAATAGGTGCGTTCGCGGTAGGCGCCTACGCGGAACTCGACCGGTGCGCCTCGGATGATACCGCCGACATTCTCTTCGGGGACCGCCACGACCAGCCGCAGCCGCGATATCGTCTGTATGATCAGCAGCACGGGATCGGCCCCCGGACCGACGAGAGCGCCGGGATGCACTAGCCGCTCCGTGACCATCCCGTCGAACGGCGCCCTGATTCGCAGATATCCCTCGAGGTCCTTCTGCGCCCGCACCGTAGCCTCCACGCCTATCGCCGCCTGGCGTTTCGATTGCACCAGTGCCTCCGCTGCCTCAACCTGTTTTTGTGCCTGAATCAGCTCATTGCCTGCGATCGCACCCGGCGTCTCCGCGGCCTTTTTCAAGCGATCGTACGTGCTCTGCGTTCCCGCAAGTTGCGCTTCCGCCTGCAACCTGTCCGACTCCGCAGCCTTCACCTGTGACTCAGCTTCGGCGATTTGCGCCGTCATCTCCGGCGCAATGAGCACCGCAAGCAGTTGGCCTCGTTTGACGGCGCTGCCGCGATCCACTAGCACTCGATCCACATACCCGCGGACCTTGGCATGAATCGAAACGCTCTGAAACGGTTGAAACTCGCCGGGCAGTTCAATGGTTCGAGAGATCTGTTTCGAAACAACCGGCGCGAGTTCCGTGGTCTGCGCCCACCCGCTTGCTAGCGCGGCGATGACAAATCCGGGAAGAAAATTCTTAGTGCGCTTCATAGTAGCGGCTTTGTGGATCCATCGGGTTTAGCGATGGAGATGAGTTAGATGCTTTGCCTTGAAGAATGGCATAAATTGACGGCAGCACAGTCAGCGTAGTGAAGGTCGAAACAATCAATCCGCCAATCACAGCGCGGCCGAGCGGCGCCGACTGCGATCCGCCCTCGCCGAATCCAATGGCCATCGGCGCCATGCCGAAGATCATCGCGGCCGCAGTCATCAGGACCGCACGCAGCCTGCCGGCAGCACCTTCCTGAGCAGCCTCTAGAGTGTTCCGGCCTTCATGCCGCGCGCGCTCGGAAAATGTGACCAGCAAAATGGAGTTCGCGACCGCAATCCCGATCGCCATGATCGCCCCCATGAAAGATTGCACGCTCAATGTCGTCCCGGTAGCCAGCAGCATGAGCAGCACTCCGCAGAGCACCGCAGGAATCGTCAACACGATCGCCAGCGCGAGACGCAACGATTGAAAATTTGCCGACAACAGAAGAAAGATGACCAGAACCGCCAGCAGCAAGCCAATGCGCAGCCCCGAGAGAGTTTGCTCGAGCGGCGGTATCTCGCCGCGCATCGTGACGCTCACGCCTTTTGGTGGATTCCCGGCTCGCGGGAGAACCTCGTTCAGCTTCTTGGCGGCTTCGCCCAGCGTCAGGCCGTGAATATTCGCTGTCAGACTGACCACGTGCTGTCCGTTGTAGCGCTCGATCAGCCCCGGCATGGTCCCCAACTTCAATTCTGCGATATCCGTGAGCCGCGTTTCGGTTCCATTCTGCATGACCGGTACATTGCCCACGCTTTCCACGCTCTGCATGCGGTTCTGCGGCAATTGCACCTGGATCTGAAATGCGTTTCCGGAGTTCGGATCGCGCCAGTAGTTCGGTTGTGTGAAACGGGACGAGGATGTGGCCGGCACTACCGAGCGGACAACGTCGGCCATCGTGAGGCCGAACTGGCCGGCGCGATCCCGATCGATGTTGATGTCGAGCGTCGGAAAGTCTGCCGCCTGCGCGAATTGCAGGTCGCGCAGAAATGCCAGTTTCGCCATTTGCGTTCGCACCTTCTGCGCATATTTATAGTCATCCTGAAGACTGATCCCCTGCACCGCCACTTCGATGGGGGTCGGCGAACCAAAGCTCATCACCTGGGTCACGATATCGCCCGCTTCGAAAGAGACCTGGCATTCCGGCAGCTCCCGCTTCAGGCTTCCCCGTAGTTTTTCGCGCAGCGCTTCGCCCCTTGGCGTATCGGGCTTGACGGCCACCTGGATGATCGCTTCCTGGGGTCCGCTCGTGAATAGATGAATCAGATCCACCGGGTAACTGGACGGCACTACGCCGACGTAGTCGCTCGTAATCGCGACGTTGCCGGGCCCCACATCCCGGCGAATCACGTCGAGTGCCCGGAGAACCATCCGCTCCGTCTCCTCGATGCGAGTTCCCGTCGGCGCCCGCATGCGCATACGCAGCAGTGGAGCGTTCGCGTCGGGAAACAGCTCGGTTCCGATTCGCGGTAGCAGCACCCACACAAGCCCGATTGCAACGGCGAGATAAACGATCGTCAGCGGCCATCGGAACCGTAAAATCGTCTTCAGGTAGCGTTCATAAAACGACCGTAGCCCTCCAAAGAGCCCCTCGCGTTCCTCTCCGCGATGCCCTTCCTTCATCAGCCATGTGGAGAACACCGGAACCAGACTGCTCGACAACAGGTACGACGCAATCATCGAAAATGCGACCGCCAGCGAGAGCGGAACGAAAAGCTGCCGTCCGACACCCACCATGAAAAACGAAGGGACAAATACTGCCAGGATGCAGAACATCGAAAGCAGACGAGCGATCGCAGTGCGGCTGCAAGCTTCTACCACCGCGCGAGCGCGCGAAACGCCCGGAAGCATTTGCGTATGAATGTTCTCGATCTCGACCGTGGCTTCGTCCACCAGAACACCGACCGCCAGCGCCAGACCTCCCAGCGTCATGATATTGATGGTCTGGCCCGTGGCCCAAAGCAGCACAACCGCCGCCAGCAGCGCGAACGGAATGTTCATGACAACAATCAGTGCGCTTCGCCAATCCCGCAGGAAAATAAGAACCATCAAGCCCGTCAGAACGGCGCCTAGCAACCCTTCGATGATCAGGCCTCGAATCGAATTCGTGACAAATGGCGACTGATCGAATTCGAGCCGGACATCGACGCCGTCCGGAACCACTTTCTTGAAACTGGGAATTGCCGCTTTAACGGCGTCAATCACCGCAAGCGTCGACGCATCGGCTCGCTTGGTTACGGGTATGTAGACCGTTCGTTTTCCGTTGACGTGCGCGTACGCGGTAACGATATCTGTGCCGTTCTCAATCGTGCCGATATCCCGCAGAAAGATGCTCGTCCCGGAGACGGGCCGGATGGGCGTGCTCAGAAGTTCGGAAAGGTTGCCGCCAAGCGCGGCATTGGTTCGGGCAATCCGCTCGAGCTTGCCCGTCCACATATTCCCGGATGGCATCACGAGAGTTGCTTTGCTAACGGCAGCGATGGCCTCATCGGGCGAGATCTGGTATTGCTGGAGCTTGTCCGGATTCAATGTGATGACGATGGTCCGCTGATTTCCTCCGAACGGCGGAGGAGCGGATACGCCAGGCAATGTTGCGAACAGCGGACGCACCCGGTTTAATGCAAAATCCTGCAACTCGCCCTGGGTATGTGTTGCGCTGCTGAAAACCAACTGGCCTACGGCCACGCTGCCCCCGTCGAACCGGGTGATGAACGGCGAAACGGTTCCCGGAGGCATGAAGGCACGGGCGCGGTTTACATAACCGATCGTCTCCGCCATTGCCTGGGCCATGTTGGTGCCCTCGTGAAAAACCAGTTTCATGAGCGCCGCGCCCTGAATGCTCTTGCTCTCGACGTGATCGATTCCGGTGATGTAGAGGAAATGATACTCGTAGTAGTACGTCAGGTAGCCTTCCATTTGCGCCGGGTCCATTCCGCCGTACGGTTGCGCCACGTAAATAGCGGGATCGCCGACCTGCGGAAAGATATCGACGGGCATCCGTTTCACCGCGAGGACCGCGCAGAGCGCCACGGCCGCCAGGGCCACCACCACCGTCACCGGCCGCGATAGAGCCGCTAATACAAAACGCATTTTCCGCCTTTGGAAGAACTCACCGGCTCGCCTCCGCCACGAACGGTTGAATGTCTCCCGCGGCGGCGGCAATACCGAGCAGACCTCGCCATACGCTGAGCCGCGCCAACACATCGTCGATTTCACCCTGTGTGAGCAGTCTCTGCGCTTCGGCTACTTCATCGATGTTTCCCAATCCCGCCTGATAGCGCGCAGTCGCTTGTTGCACTGCGTTTCGAGCCGCCGAAACCTGCACGGGAGTATTCGCGGCGATGCGCCGTGCAGCGTTGAGGGTTGCGACTGCCCGGTTCCACTGTGCCTTGAGATCCACGGCGATTTGCTCCGATCGAGCTGCCTGCGATCGAATGGTGGCGTTCTGCGCCGCTTCACGCGCACGCAATGCCGGCAGGTCGAAGATCGGAAAGGTGACGCTGAAGCCAAGCGCGTAATTCTGAAAATTTGGCGCGAGCCCGTTCAGGCCGCCCAGGCGCTCCCCATTGGTCTCTGCACCCGTACCGCGGGCATAGGTGGCGCCTTGCAGATAAAATTTCGGGAAGTAAGATCGCTCTAGCGCCCGGAGTTGCGCCCGTGCCTGCTCGATCGCTGCGTTCTGCTCCACCATCACCGGATTCGCTGCCGTATCCAACGCCGGCGCGGCTTGTTCAGGAGGCAGCTGAACCAGACGGCCCGCGACCAGCGAAATGTGCGATGGATCGGTGCCGATGAACTGCGAGAGAGTCGCGCGCGACACCTCAATCGCTTGTTCTGCCTGGATGAATTGCGTGCGCGCGGCAGCCAACTCCGCTTCCGCTCGTGACTGGTCCGCTCCCGGCCGCAGTTGCGCATTCACTTGCGCCGTGATCGTTTTGACGACAACACCCGCGCGGTCCACTCCGGCCTGTGCAGCCCGCACCGTTTCCTCGGCGGCAAACAGAGTTAGGTAGGCATCGGCAGCAGCCACCGTGACCTCGAATTGCGTTTTCTTGACTGTAGCTTCCGATTGCGTCCGTGTTGCGCTCGCTATGGCAACGTTCGCGCTGCGCAGACCAAAATCGAACGGCTCCCACGTAATCAGCCCGCCCACCGCGCTGCCCCACACCGATCCGAAATTGTTGGAACCAATGACCGGTCCGGACATCGACGGGATGACGCTCTGCGGCAGCAGCAGGCCGAACACGTTATTCCGTGTCGCGCGGTTGACCTGCGCAAGCGCGTCCACCCTCGGCAAGTACGCAGTTCGAGCCAACTGGATCGCGGCCGCCGCCGCGTTGATTTGTTCCTGTGAAACTCGTATCGACGGATAGTTCTTGAGCGAATTCTCAACCGCCTGCGCGAGCGTGAGCGTAGCTTCTTGCGCGGGCATCATCCCAGCGATGAGGAAGAAGCTAGTCAGCCTCGATAAGTTCATGAAAAAGCTCCCGCACTTTGCTCTTCGATGCTGCCAATGCCTTCCGGCCGAGCGCTGTAGCCCGGTATATCCTCCGCAGCGATTTACCGTTACGCCTTTCGATGGATCGCAGGTAGCCTTTCTTTTCCAGTCCTTGCAGAAGCGGGTACAGACTTCCCGGACTGATACGATAGCCGTGACGTGCAAGCTCCTCGATCATGCCAAGACCAAAAACCGGACCTTCAACCGCATGATGAAGAACGTGAAGCCGGATCAGGCCCGAGTACAAATCCCGGTCAGCCGCAGAACTCTGATATTCTGATTTCGATTTCGACATCAGATTACGAATGATGATAGCATAGCGGGCAAGACTTACTGGACAAAAGCATGAACGCAAAGACACGCCGTAATTTCCTCGCCGATGCCGCGGCAGCCTCGGCTCTGCTGCTGGGCGGCTGCAATCACTCTGCCGGCACGCGGACCGAGCGCGACACGGCTGGCGGTCCCGCGGATGTCACGCTCCGCATCGGACCGATCCGGGTGGATATCGCCAAAGATCACACCATCAGCACCATTGGATACAACGGAACCGTCCCCGGCCCACTCATCCGCCTGCGCGAAGGCGTCCCGGTTACGGTCGAGTTGTTCAACGATACGGATGCTCCCGAGCTCGTCCACTGGCACGGCCAGATAATTCCGGCATCCGTAGACGGGGCAGCCGAAGAGAAGAGTCTTCAAGTGCCGGCCCACGGCCAGATTCGATATCAATTGACGCCTCAGCCCGCCGGCGCCCGCTTTGTCCATACACACGTAATGTCGATGGCTGACCTGAACCGGGGCACATACACCGGACAGTTCGCATTCGTCTATATAGAGCCCAAAAGCAGTCCCGGCCGGTACGATCAGGAAATATTCCTCGCAACGCACGAATTTGAGCCGTTCTTGGGAGCCGAGGAGATGGAGGAGGACGACGAACAAGATAAAGAGACCAAGGAAAAAAAGAAACAGGTCAAACAGAAGCAGGAAAAACCGAACGGATGGGAGATCGGTTACCGGCGCTTCACGGTCAACGGCAAGTGCCTCGGACATGGAGAACCCATACGCGTAAAGGAGGGCCAGCGCGTCCTCTTCCATTTCCTGAATGCGAGTGCGACCGAAAACATCCAGCTCGCTTTGCCTGGCCACCAGTTTCAGGTTGTGGCCCTTGATGGAAATCCCGTGCCTCAACCGCAATCCGTGGAGCTGCTCGAACTCGGCACCGCCGAACGAATCTCGGCCGTCGTAGAGATGAAGAATCCCGGCGTCTGGATCCTCGGCACCCCCAAGGATGACGACCGCAAGAATGGAATGGGCGTCGTCGTCGAGTACGCCAACAGGAAGGGTTCACCACGTTGGGTGAAGCCGCAAAAGAAGCCATGGGATTACACGCTATTCGGACAAAACCGCACGGCCCGGAATCCCGACGAAACTATCCCGCTGGTGTTCGGAAAAATCAATGGCGGTAAAGGAGGCTTCAATCGCTGGACCATCAACGGGAACAGCTTCGATGAAAAAGCGGAGCCGAGAACGCTTCAGAAGAGCAAGCGCTATCGCCTGGTACTCGACAATCAGACCGACGATGCTCACCCGATCCACCTGCACCGCAACAGCTTCGAGCTCACGAAGGTGCATGGCAAGCCCACGGCCGGCATTCTGAAAGATGTCGTGCTGGTGAAAGGCTTTAAACAGATCGAAGTGGATGTTACACCGTCAATGGACGGCCTCACCCTTTTCCACTGCCACCAGCAACTCCACATGGATTACGGCTTCAAGCTGCTATTCAACGTAGTGTGACGCCGGGTGCCAGTGCGGTGTTCATAAATTCATGCCTGCAGCTCAGTGGAGTAGGCATTCATGCCTGCAGTTCAACAAGCTATTCGATGTAATTAACCCGACCCCGCTGGCGCCGGTGAAGCCACGAAGCGATATCCCACTCCTCTTACCGTGAGCAAGTGGCGCGGGTGTGTCGGGTCGTCTTCGATATAGCGCCGCAAGCGCACGATGAAGTTGTCGATCGCCCGCGTGTCCGTGTCTTCGTGCAGACCCCACACTTCCTCGAGCATCATCTTTCGCGAGACGGCCTTGCCTTCATGCCGGATCAGGTAGCGGAGTACGTTCGCCTCCATAAGCGTTAACGGAAATGTCTGCTCACGAACCCGCAATTCCGGAAGATCGAAGTTCACCGATTTGTCACCGAAAGTGAACGTGTCTTTAGGCGGCGGTGGCGTCGAAACATGGTTCGCCCCGCTGTTGTTTATCGACGCTCGCAGCCATTCACGCCGTCGCAGCAAGCCTCGAATGCGCGCGATCAGGATAACTAACTCGAAAGGCTTGGTGAGATAGTCGTCGGCGCCGGCGGCAAATCCCTTCAGTACGTCGTCCGGGTGGCCGCGGGCCGTCAACATCAAGGTCGGTGTGAAATTCCCGCCATGGCGCATTTCCGACATGACTGTAAAGCCATCTTTGCCTGGCAGCATGACGTCCAGAACGACTACGTCAAATTCTGGCTCAGCCGTCGCCAGCGCCTCGAGCGCGGCTTCCCCAGTCTCCACCGCCTGTACCTGATAGCCCTCAGCTTCTAGGTTGAAGCGCAGCCCGTCGGCAAGGTTCCGCTCATCTTCCACCACCAGAATGCG
>Ga0070681_10005474_pt1 | contig 12263 bp, 8 predicted proteins | sample KBSC83BmetaG_FD_65650 | JGI IMG/M metagenome (GOLD analysis project Ga0070681, IMG submission 65650) | Corn rhizosphere microbial communities from Kellogg Biological Station, Michigan, USA - KBS C8-3B metaG | ecosystem: Host-associated > Plants > Roots > Rhizosphere | place: USA: Michigan...
ACCAAGCTCAAGTGTGACATGTACTCGCCGCTGTCGATTCTCCGCGCGATTTGAAGCATGAAGCGAGATTCCCATAGCAGCCGCATCGCTGATTATCGCAATTCGCTTTTTGCCTGATTGAAACTGTTCCATCTCGTGAACGTTCGTCCGGTGCATCGCGACACCTTCGGGCGCACGCTTCTTGTACTGCACACGTCCCTGCGAGTCTCTAATTAAGCGGCGTGTTCGTCCGGTAAGCTCCGCGACGTAACGCTCTCCGAAATGATTGACAAGTTGATCAAGCGGATTCTCTGGCAACTCCAAAGCCGACAGACCGTCGATTATTTGTTGCTTCATTCGCAATGCTTCTTGGCTCTGTACTGGATTGCCGCCAGCGTCTTTAACGGGTACTTGGATCGTTTTCCCCGTTCCTGGGTCGGTGACGTCTTGGTAAAGCGTCGTTGGGAAAGCGCGATCGACCATCGCGGCGATCACTTCGCGCGGTGAGAAGTCCAAATCCTCAAGCATCCCGCCATTCGCGGTTGCTTTCGCTACTTGCTCTTTCGTTCGTGCTTCGCCGGTTCCCACAAGTGAGATCACAACTGACTTTCCTTCGCTCAACGCTGCTTCGGTTTCCGCAATTACACTTGGCACTTTGAAAGCACAGATAACCTGGCGAAAGAAGCGCTGATGATCTCCCCAAAACTTATTGAGTGCGACGGCTCGCGCACGTGGCCCGCCGTTCGTAACTTCCAAGGCCGCGCCAATGTTGCGCAGCACACTTTGCCAGGCTGCCGCGGCGCGGTCATACATTTCGCGTTGCTGCAGGGTGAGTCGATGAATGCGTTCTCGATATTCAACAGCTTTGCCGCTCTGCGGACATACGCCAAAAGAGATCGAGCCGGATAGATACATACCAAGCGCTTTCATATCCCGGCTGACCATTTCCATGGCTCCGACTCCGCCGGATTCAATCTCCTGCATGAATTCCTGAAAGCCGCCCGGAAAGCTCGTACCAATTCCCCACAAGCCAAGGCGTGTCATGTAGGCCATGTTGCGAACGTCGGTCGCTCCGGTAGCTGATGAATAGACCACGCGATAATCGGGATTGCGCTCTGGGTCTTGCAGGTCAATAACTGCCTGTCCGGTCAGTGTTGGTTCGCCATAGCCGCCGGCGAGTGCATTCTTTGCTTTGTGAGCCTCGTCGAAAATGACTACGCCATCTGAACCAAGCCAGCGTTGGACCTGGTCTATTCGTTTTTCTCCGGTTTTCGCTGCGGCGATAAGCGACGAATAAGAACTAAAGATCACTCCGCGCGGTAGGGTGATTTCTCCGGCCGGCAAGTAGTCATTGATTCGGGCCAACGAAATGTTTGCCAAGCCTAAATCCGTGAGATCGCGGCGCGCGGATTCGAGCAAATCATTATTGACAGAGAGCCAGATCGCGCGTTGGCGGTTTTGATTCCAGTTGTCTGCAATGATACCGGCGAGTATGCGTCCCTTCCCTACTCCGGTACCGTCGCCAACAAAGAATCCCGCGCGTGATCCATCGGGCAATCTTTGCTCGTGTCTTTGGCCGGCATAGATAACTCGCTCAAGCTGAATGTCAGACAGCAAGCCATCGCTGATGATCTCAGCCGCCAGGTATGGTCTATAGGTAATGTCGGGCGGCGTAACTGCCGCCATCGATGCTGATTCAACGATTACGGCCGGATGAGGTTTTCCGCCCCTGAGCTTCGCGGGAACATAAGGCACAAACAGATTGCCATTTGGTTCATCGGGATCGTCGTCTGGCTCGGATGGTTCAACTAAGTGTTTGAGCGCTTCCCAGGCTTCCTCGAGCGTTGCGGCGCTTCCCCAACTGATGTGCTTTAGCTGTTCCTGCCAGTTCACTCCGGGTGTTGGGCCGGTCTTGTCAATGATAAGGATCTGAATATCGGGTGAGGCTCCGTATTTCGCATACTCTTTAGCGTCGATCGTGAGGTTTGCGCGGATGTTGCACAGACACGCTATCCGTTGCCACCATTCACTAAAACTCGAATGGTAAAAGCTCATCGCCTCGCTGACGATTGCCACTAATCGCCCACCATCCTTTAATCGTCGTAAGGCGCTGGCAACGTGTCGCGCTCCGTAGATTGAATTCGTTTTCGTTACTCTTCCGCCCGTAGAACTAAACGGCGGATTCATGAGGACGGCGGTTGGTAGAATTTCGCGCGGTAACAGGTCGTCGATGATTTCTGCATCGAGCGGTAATACCTTGAAATTAAAGATACTGCGAAGCAACGAATGTCGCCGCGAGCTCGTCTCGTTGCAGATAACTCGTGCGCCGATTGCATGAGGCCAAATCGCGAGGCAACCGGTTCCGGCAGATGGTTCTAGAACAATATCGCTCGGCTTGGGATCAAGTAGTCGCGCGGCAAAGTAAGCGAGTGTTGGTGGGGTTGAGAACTGCTGTAGTTCGGTCTGCTCTAGCGTGCGATCACTCTGGCGCGGTAGTCGCTTCAAAAGAGGACGCAACACAGATGCAAGCGCGCCGCACGCGTTCATATGTATAAGCGCTCGCGCGTGCGTCTCTAACAGATACTTGTTAACAGCAACTTCGAGCGCATCGTACGCATCGCGGGCTGTGTATTTGCCTTCGGCTCTTGTGCCGCCAAAGGCTCGATCGGCAGTCTCGGTTAGTTTGGGATTGTCGAACGACTCTCCGTTCTGTATCCGTTCTTGGAGTTCGTTTATTAATTCATGAATGCTGCCACTGAGCGCATTTGTCGTAGCGGCGCATATAGGTATAGCCTGATCTGGCATCTGACTTTCTCCTTGAAGTGGTCAAAGTCACGGTGCAGCGGCGCGGGTGTTAACGGCACTCGCGCCGCGCTCTTTTGTTTTGTCTCTTAGTACTCAGACGGAAGTAGGATCGTCGTGGCGCTGCGATCTGCTTCCGTAATGATCCAAAGCTTCTGGCCCTTTCCGGTCTGGTAGGCGCTTAAGAGTCTCAGTCCTTCTTTCAGTGAAAACTCGTTTTCTTTCACGTCCTCGTCTGAGAGCTCTCCCCAATCGCCTGACATGTGACGGCGCAAAAACTCGGTCGCGGTTTGTCCGGCGATCTGGAGCGCTTCTTCGGCTCCTGGCGTGATGAATGTCTGGCCCAAAGCAAAGCGGGTGATGGTGGATTGTTTGTTTGTGGTATGGTTTGGTCGCATCGATTTTTCTCCCTGACGGTTGAAAGGTTGGTGCCTGGGCTGGGCGAGCGTGACAGCGCTTTCCTAGCCCGTTTCTGTGCTCACTTGCCTTTCTTATGCTTTAGAAATGCCGGCAACTGACCGCGCTCTTTTCTTTCTTGCGCGAGCGCCTTCGCTGCCTTGCTGCGGCTCTTTGCGGTGAGTGCGTCGCGTTGTCGAGCGATCGCATCCGCTACTTGTGGCGGTAGCACTATGCGGATTGCGCCATCACGCGAGACAGTTTCGAGGAACACGTGATCGCCTACCTCGCGCTGGCGAATGGTCTGAACGATGAATGTCTGGGATAGGCCTAGCAGCGGAATAGAAACGCGGACCGTGCTTGGTTTTACCTCGATCACGTCAGGCAATCCCTTCAAAGCGCCAATTTGCCGATCGTATGTGTCGAAGGCTTTTGTGGTGTCTTCGTTCATTTGAACGTCTCCTTCTCGTCCTAATCGGACGCGGTAACGCATCGGGCACACGCGCTACCGTCTCCGATTAATTCCGTTGAAGCTAAGACTTGCTTTGCCTCGCGCTTTCGGGTTCGTCACCGCCAGTTTGTAGTCGTCCTGCACGAAGGATTTGATCAGCGGCGCGAAAAATCTTTTGTGCGCTCTTTTCGGGAATTGCATCGGCGTTGCGAATCGAGGGACTGAGCCAATTTTGGATATAGCCTCGGCAATAGTTGGCGCCTTCGAGGTTGAGCGCTTCGCAGCACAGCAAAGCGACTGATTCGGCTTCGACTTCGCGCAGGTTCTTCGGAGTTCGTTCTGTATCTGTGAAGTCTGCTTCTGTGGTGTGGCCTAGAACTACGTGGGCCATTTCATGAAAGAGTGTCTTGTGAGGAAGTTGGGCCACAGGATTGATCGCAATCTGTCGCTTCTTGGCGTATCCCTGACAGTTTCCGTCCGTGTGAGTGAAAGTGATCTGTTCAATGTTCAGAGCTATAAGCGCTCGCTCTGCGTCCCATTCCGTTAAGTGGGGCGGTATGAATTCTTCACCTACCGTTTGATCGACAACAAACCAGCGGGCCTTGTGCATGAAACTGGTAAACGTTCGTTCCCTGTTTTCGCCTTCGCTCTCCTGTGCTTCTTCGTCGCGCACCTTGCGAGTGATGGGCATGCAAAGGATCAAGGCACGCTCTCCCCGCTTGACGGTGCGCCCTAACGCTTGCCATCCGGGAAACGTATTGATTGGGCCGGGTTCGAGTCCGCGCAATTGGCATTGCACGAGCGCGAGAATTTGATTTCCTATGCTGTAATTATGAAATGCGCTGTACGCTTGCATGATCATGCCTGGCTTGTTGACTGCCTCGACCAACAAGGCTGACCATTTCGGAATGTCAGGTGATGGCTTGCTCTGCTTCTCCATTGTGGTGCTCCTTCCGCTTGCGTGCTTTGGTCTTTGACTTAAAACAGTGTTTCCCCCTCGTAGGGACGTTGGGACACGAGTGGGTGCCCGAACGCACACCCGAAGGGGCGAAACGGAGTGGAGCAGTCGTAGCGAAGCGGAGACTTGTGCGGGCGGGCTCTCGTGGCACAATCGGCCCGGAGAGGGGGAAACTAATTAATTGTTCTCGACTGGAATGGAGCGAAGCGGAATGGAAGACGAGTCCTTAATATATTTCCTGGGACCAAGACAGCTTCCGTATAATCACTAATCTCACTATGGAGTCCTTTCGTTCCAAAGATGTCGTGACGGCTTTCCTTAGCTGTAGCGTGCGTTCTCGCGATCGCGCATTGGTGGACGCTATTGAAAGTAGGGTCCTATCGCCAATGGGGTTTCGCTGTTTTACCGTTGGTCGGAATCTATCTCTCGCTGAACAAACAGACGATGCCGTCCGTCGTCTTGTTAACTCTTGCGAATGCTTGATTGGTATAGCGACTGAAAGGCTGAGCGCTGTCGATCGAGATTTTCCAGACAGGACTCTAAGCATGGCAACTCCATATCTCCTTCAAGAAACTTCGATGGCTTTTCAGTCAGAATTGCCGTTTCTAATTTTCAAAACCGCTAGTGTTACCCTGCAAGGAATCACGAATCGGAATCTTTGGCTGGAGATCGATGAAAATCTCTTCAACGGAAGGCCGCGATTTTTAGGTAGTAGGAATCTGGTTTATTCAGCTCTAAATGACCTGAAACAGAAAGCTCTTGCTCGACGAGCCACAGTTGGATGGAAGGAAACGAAGAAGTCGATAGGACAACTTTCAACTTTGGCTCTGGGAGGGTATGGCGTCTATCGCGGAATAGATTGGCTACTTAGACCACCTTGCTTCGGTAATTTTTACTATAAAGATCCTGAGTGCAAGGAGTGCAGTTATCGCCAGAAATGCAAAGTGAAAAAAGCAGAGAATCAATCCGGGTAAATTCCAGTTCACAAACCGGGACGCCCGACCTCGACATGCTGAAAGGGGACAGGTCAAATTGGCGGGAGTGGAGAAAACTACCAGATTATTTTCCCTTCAGATGTAATTCGCTCCGCCCGATGTGTTCTTCGAATCTCACCCCAGGGACTATTTGCGCTCTCTTCTAAAATGAAAACTCCACACGCAATGGGCCTCAGTAGGCGATCTGCAGCTTGGCATGTGAACGCTATGTTAGCTCCTTTGGTCTGAGCGGCAACGCTGGCGTAAGCGATGCCGTCGGCTTTGATTTCACTGGGCGTGAAGTCACTCTTTGTAACGAATGCAAACTCGTTTAGGAGCACAGTTGATACGGCATTCGTAATTTTGTATTCATGTTCAGACCCGACTGCCACGTTTTTTGTAAATTGACTGACAGGAATGATCGAATCAGCCGTGTTTGTTCTTCAATACCCTGAAGTTTGAGAAATTCCCGATATCTCTCATCTTCGTGTGGTGCAGAGTCACCATAATTGGGATTAAATCGGCCTGGTCCTTCGTGTATTCCCGCTTCGAAAATGTTCGGCTAAACATTATCATTTATGAATGCACACTCTAGGATCGTCAGGTACTCTCCGAATTTTGGCTTCATTTCAAGAATGGCTGTGTCAATTGAATCCGCACAATAAAAGACTGATTCACCAGCTCGATTAACTCTACCGCGAGGTTTTACAAGCGATAGGTGGTGGATACCACATCAGTCGTAATTCACTGAACAGCGGTGGATACCACTCTAGACCGCGATCATTTCGTAGCCTCTCATCGGAGTTTTTCCTAACACGATAAAATCTATTGGTAGAGTTCAGGCTAATTTGACGGCCTATGTACGCCGCTAATAAGTGCTGGACGCTGTTGTAGAGTTTGTCTTCGTCAGCGGCATTAAGATCAAGGGTCTCCATTTCACGTATTTGCTTCTTGATGACGTGTGGAGTAGGAGGTTTTCTCGAGGGCAGTGCATCCCCGCTTTTCTCGTCAGGTCTTTTCATGGTCTCGACTGAGGCTGCCGCTAAAACGCGAAAAACCTACCACATAAGTATAGCTGCAAGATTATCAAGCTTTCTGAGAAAGCTTTGCTGGGATTCTTCTGAATGGATTCGGTCGGTCGTCATGCCGGTCGGCTACAGCCTCGCTTTAATTTGTAATAAGATATGTGGTTTGTTTATCAGAAGTTACGACGGTATTCATGGTTTTAGACAACGGCAGCGCAAAAGAACGGCTGGTACCTATACTTAAGGCTCGACGGGCGGTATTACTCGCTGGTGCCGGCAGCAGCATGTTCGTTGGTTATCCGGGCTGGGGCCAATTAATTGAGCAAATGAGAGCGGAATTTGCTCCTGATTTGCTATGGGCACACAACTTGTCTCCGATGAGCTTTGCGACCGCTATCGTGGATGAAATCGAAAAAAATAATCGATTGGCGGACTACTACAATTTTCTCGATCGAACATTTGCGAGGCGCCCGAGTAGCGCAAAACAACATGACGACCTTCATGTCGCATTGGTCCAGCTTGGTTTCTGCGGATTGGTTACAACGAATTACGAGGAGGTCATCGAGTCTGCGGTCATTGAAGCGTACACCACGGAGCTGCTCCCATGGCGCTGTGCTGCCTTGGACTTATGTCTTCAAAGGTCGTACCGCGTGTTCGACTTTTTTCAGGCTCTCGCGCAAAGGAAAAATCCCGAGTGGGTTCTGCATCTTCACGGGCATTACTTAAATCCGAAGGGCATAATCTTGACTGAAAGAGATTATCAACGCAGATATGGAGAATCTCCGACATACGACGCACAACAGAGACCTTTAAACGTAAAATTAGACACGCTCCACCGGAAAGTTCTCTGGACCCTTTTTGCGACTCACCCGCTTGTGTTCGTGGGATTCAGTTTAAGTGATGATTTCTTTGTCCACATGTTACGAGTAGTGAGGGAAGACTTCGAGCTCGGAACTGACCTAACGCACTTCGCCTTCGTTGGCGTCACAGACGAGGAAGACCAAGTAAAAGCCCAACAATACCTAAGACAATACAACACGATGCCTATTTTCTATCGCGTGCCAGAATATAAGGAGGGAGAGGTTCCCGACCATGGGGACTTACGGCGCGTAGTAAATGAACTGGCTGCGGAGACAGGCAGTCCTATAAAGTCTAGCTCAATCTCGGCCATCAACAGGAGAATGCTGGAGTTGTGATGCTCATCATTCGCGAAAAACTTCAAGAGGCTTTCGAATTTTTTGCGGAGCAAGGAAATGGCGTAATCGTAGGCCCTCCAGGCGTTGGCAAGACATTTCTTTTGAAGCAGTTTTGCGAGTCTCATTCCAAAGAAGATTCGCGATGTCTGTACCTGCCGATCGACAAATTGGGAGTCGAAAATGATATCCAGTTGGCAGCTGAGCTCAGGTTAAAGGGAGAAGATGTAATTGAGCATCTTCGACTTGAGTCGGAAGATAGTCCGCACGTGCGGTTCTTGATCTTAGATGCCTTTGACGCCGCTCGTTCGGAAAATGCTCAGAGATATTTCTTGAGCTTCATTCGTCGTAGTGTGTCAAAACTCGCAAACAGGTGGAATATTGTTGTAAGCGTTCGCACATACGACGCCAGAAAATCCCAAGAACTTCAGGATATCTTTCCGCGGAATGTTGGTACGTCGGTTCCTCTAGAATATCAGATGCCCGATATCACTTGCCGACATTTCTCGATTCCGCTTTTGTCTGATGAAGAAAGGAGACAGGCGGTACAGACGATCGATCATTTGCCAGACATTTTCGCTAAAAGCTCTGCCGAATTTCGGGAGCTTCTGAGAACTCCTTTCAATCTGTGGTTAACAGAAAAGTTGCTTTCCCAAAACCCAGACTTGGTTGAACTAAGCAGCGTCAGTTCAGATATTCAGCTCTTAGGTTTGTTTTGGACGTACCGTGTTGTCTCTGGCCCACTTGGTGAAGAACGGCGAGTGGTTCTGTCGAGAGTCACGCGCGAAATGGTTCAAGCGCGATCTATGTCGGTACGAACGGATGAAGTATACGATGTCGGTTTTAGAGAAACATGGACTTCATTAATGACGTTGGAGATTCTGGTTTATGCGGCGAAGTCCCAACAACGCATCACATTCAGTCACAATATTTTGTTTGATTACGCAGTGAGTGTCCTACTCATCGAGGACGACGCTGAGCAATTAGCTCATTTTCTTTTACAGGATCCCTCAAGACCATTATTTCTTCGGCCCAGTTTGGCTTTCTACTTTACCAGGTTATGGCATACAGAACCTCAGATGTTCTGGCGCAACTTCTGGCAATTACTTCCTAGCTCGCATTTACACGTACGACTATTTGCTCGTTTATTACCTCCGACGGTTGTGGTGAATGAGGCGCGGACAATACAAGAACTTCAACCTCTCGCAGACGCTGTTATTGCCGACAACGAACTAGGGAGAGAAGGAGTCTTACGTGTCCTACAAGCCAATCGCATGTTACTCGCGGCTCGTCCTGATGTTTGGGCCATATTCCTTACGCAAATAGCAACTCACATTCAAAAAGAGTTTGCATGGGAGCTCGCTTTTGCGACGAATGCTGTACTTGAGATCGCTGATAAATATAAGTTGCAGATACTGCGGCAGGCCTGTGGCGCGATCTCTCGACACCTATTACTTTGGGTGTGGCAGCAAAGATCCGCGCAAGCGGAGCCATGGCTCGATAGTCTCGGTGCAGTATGGGCAACTCCTCTGGTGGCCAAAACATTTGACACAGAGCCAGCGCAATCTGAGGTTCTTCTGGCAAAAATACTTGATCTTTTGAAAGAGCCTGACTTTCCAATTGATTACTTCTTCCGTCTAGCAAATGAAATCGACGTTATTTGGCCTCACAATCCAGAGTTCGTATCAACTCTGTACAAAACTATCTTTGGTCATGAAGAATATAGCCAAGCAACCACTCAGTTTGGAACTCCTGTGATGCCGTTGACGAGCACGCGCCGACAGGATTTCGAAATGTGTCGTTACGTGCTCATATCGAAGTACCCTAAGTTCCTAGACGCAAGTCCGATTATTGGTACTCGAACAGCGATAGATTGCGTGAATAAGTTTGTTATTAGGGATCATCTTTCACGATACAGCGATCACGGCCTTAAACCTGAACTCAATGCTCAAGAGTTTTCTTTCAGAGGTCGCCATGCACGCTACCTGTCCGATTCAAGCTACATTTGGGATCAAACGTACACGGAACAACCGATAAAAATCGCGGACAGCCTCTTTAGCTTTATAGAAGAGAGAGTAGCTGATCTAAACCATAGTGATCTGACCGACGCTCTTTTAGACGAGCTAGCGGAGCACGCGTTAGTGGCATTCTTCTGGAAGCGTCTGCTTGATTTAGGAACTCGCAAGCCAGAGTTTTTTGCCGAGCGGTTCTTTGAGCTATGCGTAGCGAGGCCCGTATTAATCGGCGACGATACCATATATGAGGTGAGTAGTTTTATCGAAGCCGCAGTTCCTTTTTTAGGGACCGAAAAACGTGAACAAATTGAAGACGCTATCATTGCTCTCGCAGAAACAACTAACGAGGACGATCGCGAATTTCTTGAACGACGGCGTAACAGATTGCTTGGCAGGATTCCACGCGACCTTCTCGAAACAGAAGAAGCCAAAAAGTTGCGACAACAGCTCGACGAAACTGAAAGTGTGCCGAAAAACGATCGACTTTTCTCTATTACGGTGCAAGACGGACCATATACTGGCGCACAGGGGCGGGATTTGAATTCGAGTAGTGCAGGGGTTACTGAGGAGCCAACAAATCAGTCGCTGCATAAGTTAACTGCGGCACTCACTGCGTTCACGTCGACGTGGCAAAATAATATCCCCACCGAAACCGATGTACGAGCGATACTCAAAGCAGCGCAGGATGCATATACGGCACTGGGCGAGGCCGTTGCTGACGATGACTCAGATAGCGAAACCGCTCTGACTACAATTGCATCGTGCGCAACTACCATGAGCAGAGGAATTAAAGATCCAAGCAGCTCCGAATTCAAGTTTTGTCGAAGCGTGCTTCTAACGTGTGCTAACCATCCGTCACCATTACCACATGAAGAGGCGGACCGTAACTACTCTCATGCGTATTGGTCGCCTGCTCCCCGAACCGAGGCAGCACAAGGCCTGCCCTGGCTAGCAAGAATTGGTCCAGATCCCGAGATGCTAACCGCGATCGAACGGCTCGTAAAAGATAGTAAGCCGTCCGTGCGTTTCTTAGTGACGGTGGAGCTCTTCCGTGTCATCGACAAGTCACCCGAATTTTTCTGGAAGATGGCTCTGCACATCGCAAATTCCGAACAGAACAACGTTATAACGGGGGCTTTGTTTCGGAGCTTGAGCTACGCTGCGTCTAAAGATGAGGATCGTACTGTTCAGATACTTGAAACGATTTTGCAGCGGGCTGCTTCAGGCTCGGACCTTAGTCTGTTCAAGGACGGTGTACCAATTGTCGTCGGCTTGGCAATCGCTCGCGAGAACCTTCGGGCAATAACACTACTGAATGATTTTCTCGGCTCGCCTCTTGAGAACGGTAAGTTACTGCGAAGCTGTGTGTTCAATGCGCTTACTTTTGTAACTCCGCAACGTCTAGCCGAGCCCAGGAATGTTGAAGGAGTTGACCGCGCTATTGCCTGGGTCGCAAAGGCCATAGACTCAGCGGGTAATGGGATCACAAATACACTTCAAAAAGTCAAAGACGATGGTGGTTGGACTGAAGAATCTCAGAATCTCTTACGAGACACGTACGGTGTAATCGACGAGATCGTTAGCCGTCTCTATTTCGCGGCTAGAATAAAAGACAAGAATTATGTTCGTGAGGAAAATGAAGCTGAACCAACATCGGAACAGCAGCGTCAATACTATTTCAAGATCAAGCCGTTGCTGGAGCGTGTTGTGGAGTTTGGGTTACGTAAGGAGACTGGTGTTATATTCGCACACACCGCTCATTACTTCATGGAACTTCTGAACGGGGTCCTGAAATTTGATCCCACTGGGGCTCTCCATCTAGCATCGGGCGTAGCCCAATCAAGTGAGCAAACTGGCTACAATTTAGATCCTATGGCCATATCAGAAGTAGTGAAGCTGGTTGAAGCCATTCTCGCTGATCATAGGTATGAGGTTCGACACGGCCAGCCACTCGAAGATTTGATGAACTTGCTTGATATTTTCGCTAAGACCGGCAATGCCCAAGCACTAAACTTGGTCTGGCGTTTGGATGAGATCTTCCGTTAAGTGTTTTGCACGGGTGGGCAAGTATTCGCTTCTAGCGCTACGGGCAATCCAGAATTTGCGGATTGTGTAGCTCGTCGGCAAACTCTCCGATAAAGGCTTCCGCTTGCTCTTTGTTCTTGAATATGAATGCCGTATTGAAGTCTGTAGAGAACAAACTGGGAACGCCTGAGATGTAACCTTGGAATGTGACTATTATTACGCCGGTCTCCGTTTCTCCACCTGCTGCATCAATCCGCTGCAGTCGTTCCAGGATTAGCAGTTTGATTGCCTCAGCATAGAGTTGTTCCGCGTTGGGAATATGACCGACTTCCAAGCAGTGAACATTGGTGCCAAGAATTGCCAGCAAAGCGAATCCCTCTGCGTCAGTCCCTATGTCGGCATCTTCTGGCACATCCATCAACCAATCGAGCAGTTCATGTTTAGT
>Ga0070681_10005477_pt1 | contig 12259 bp, 11 predicted proteins | sample KBSC83BmetaG_FD_65650 | JGI IMG/M metagenome (GOLD analysis project Ga0070681, IMG submission 65650) | Corn rhizosphere microbial communities from Kellogg Biological Station, Michigan, USA - KBS C8-3B metaG | ecosystem: Host-associated > Plants > Roots > Rhizosphere | place: USA: Michigan...
GTCAGCAGCAGGAGCTGCCTGCGTTGCGCCATCTCGCGCTCGCTCGGGGCTGCCTCGGGCATCGGCTCCTGAGCCTGCAGCGAAGACAGGACGGCATAGAGCAACGGCCGCACTTCGTTCTGGAATGCCAGGTAGCGGGTGCCCTCGGGAGTCTTCAGGAATGCCGACAGCGCTTCCATGTCGGCATCGTCGGCGCGAGCGGCATACTGGCGTGCAGTCACCTGTGCCACTTGAGCCGTCGACGAGCGCAGCGCCGTCTGAACGTCGCGTCGCAGGTCGCTCTTGACGAACTCGGATACCGCATGCCAGCGGTAGTTGGCGGGGGTCCAGAGCGGATTGTCTGGATCCAGGCTCTGCACCAGGTCCGGCGCGGCGTCATCGACGGTTCGGCGCAGCAGCATGGCCTCGGGTTCTACCGGGGAGATACGCAGCACATCCAGGATGTGGGCCGCCTTTTTTTCCCGCGGGTTGTCGGGGCGGTGCGCGTAGGCGTCGCTGTCGGGGCCGCCCTAGGTAGGTGGACCGTTGAGGGCGGGTGCGTCGCTTCCCTTCAGGGGCTCGCAGGCATGATCGGAGAACGTGGTGGAACCGTCAGCGCCGATGCACCGAAATATGGCGGCCCGTGCCTGGGGGGCGATTACGCACAACGCTAGGGCGACGAGCGCGGCGCCAAAAAACGATGGAATGCGCGTGTTCCGCGGCGAGGCTGCGGGCTGTTGGAATCCGCGCATGTCCGTTGCCAACCACCGTTATCTCAAGGCTGAGGCAGAATGTTATCTGCTGCGTGATGAGGCGCCCGTGCACACCACACACTGTGTGCGCGTCAAAACGAGCAGACGTCGGCATGTTACGGGAATCGCAGCAAATTCCCTAGCCACCTCCCCTGCACCCGGATACTCGGATGTCATTGAAATCAATGACCTAAAATGACATGTCGTATATGGTATATATCGCCTGCGTCGGTCGACCAACCGCGAGATTGAAGGCTATGAAAGGCAAGGCGGCAAGTAAGACCCGATTCAAGATCGACTTCCCGAGGTAATGAGGCAGCGTGGACGCCCCAAAGTCGCGGTACACAAGGAGCCCATAACGGTGCGGCTCGACCCCGACATCGTCGAGTTCTTCCGCTCGAGTGGGCGTGGTTGGCAGACACGCACGAACGAAGCACTGGCGGAGTACGTCAGCAAGCACCGCGACAGGCGCCTCCGGCCGTAGCCAAGGCCGGCAGGAGCGCCCAGGTCGCCGTCGCGCGCGCCGATACGATCTGACTACGCGGGCTCGAGAAACTGCACTCCGTGAAGATCAGCGAGCGTCCTTGAGTTCGAACCGTCGCATGGATAGAAACGTCTCCCGGTGGGGTCGCGCGCATGAAATCGATCGACAGCGACACAGTAGCGACATTACGCAGCCGCCCTAGCCTGCCCATGACTGCGATGACCATCGCCGTGTCCGCGCATGCCATCAGAGCCGGCCCGCACAGGGTGTTTCCAGGTCGAAGGATGCGTGAATTGACGGGCAGACGCAGCGTCGCACCCGAGGTCGAACAGGCATCGACCGTCAGGCGCAGATCCCGAAGCCACGGCGCCATTTTGTCTTCGAGAAGCGCATTCGCCTCGATGACGCCGAATCCCGCACGCCCCACGGGGCGCGGCAGCGTCTGGACTGAAGCCGCAGGCCGCGATCGCCCTGCAATGATTCCCGCGAGCAGCGGCTCGTCGGGAATGTCAGGAAGCACGTACATCTGAAGACTCCTCGAATGGCTTGGCCCGATACCGGCATGCCCGTAGCGTGCCGGAGGACTTCGAGGAGTTCTGTCAAGCGGCGGACACAGCGGCTGCCCCGGTGAGCCGCCTCAGCGCTCGCTGGCGAGGTTTTCCAAAGTCCGAGAGTTGCAGACCGTGACGTGACCGCGACCGCCGAGGATCCAACCCTTTGCTTTCCACGCCTGCAGATGTTGGTTGACGATCTGGCGCGAGAGTCCGAGGAACTGCGCGAGCTCCTCCTGGGACAGCGTCACACGGGTGCCCGTCGGCGTCTCACGACCTTGCAGGCGCGCGAGACTGACGAGTCGCTTGGCGATGCGCGCAGGCACGCTGAGAAGCGCTGAGTCTTCGGTCAGCTCCGCCGTCCAACGCACCCGCTGACACAGCAGTCGGATCAAGTGCTCGGCCAAACGCGGCTCCGCGCGTACCAGGGAAAGAAAGGGATCGCGTCGGATGACCGTGAGCTCGGTCCTCGTGATCGCAGTAGCCGTCGCGGTTCGGGGCTTGCCGTCGAGCAGCGCAATCTCGCCAAACGCGTCGCCGGGGCCCAGGAGATTCAGAAAGACCTCCTTCCCGCCCGCGCGCGAGGTGCTGATACGCACGCGCCCGGTGACGATTCCGCACAGGGAATCTCCGGGGTCGCCGCGCATGAAAATCACAGCCCCCACCTCATGGACTCGCCGCACGGCCAACGTCGCAATGCGCTCGATAGTCGCATTCGGCAGGCCGCGAAACAGGCTGTCGCGCTCGATCACGGTTTTCGCAGTTATGGGCACGAGCACAACCGGAGGATGAGGAACACCGTCGTGGAGTATAGTCCGCCCAATCTCCATGGAGCGGCCAGCAATGCCTGCTGCCTTCGCACGCTACCGCTGGTGTCTCCTCTTATTATGCGCAGGACCCGCGCATGCTCAGTACGACGTCGTCGATCAACCGAGCAATCTCTGGCTCAGAGCCCTCGTAGACGTGCGCCTGGCCGGCGGCGGGCCTGCTCCGAGCTGGACCGACAGCGGTCCCGGGAAAATGCGCTACGGCGGTAGCACGGGATACGACCGTGTCACCCGTGTCGGACTCTCCCAGGCCGCGCTGCAGGTCGGCGCCACTCTCCCCTGGGACATCCGCGCCCAGGCGCAAGTCAACGTCGAGCCTGACATCGCCCATGGCTATCATCCCTGGTTGATCGAGGCGATCGTGCGCAAGGAAGGGGGCGATGAGCGGCGCGGCTGGGGAATTCAGAGCGGGGTCATGAACGTGCCGTTTTCCCTGGAAAACGGCGGTCCGGCCTGGACGCCGGAATTCAGCATCTCCACATCCGCGCTGGATAGTTGGCTGTGGGAAGACATCAGCCTCGCCGGCCTGGAGGGAGAGTGGTGGACGACGCGCTCGGGGGTGCGCCTGGATGCGCTCGCGGGAGCCGGCTACGGGGGAGATCAGATCGGGCGGCTCCTCGCGCTGCGCGGCTGGGTGATGGGGGACACCCTCGGGGGCATCAACGGCAATCTCGCCCTGCCCGGGCGTCCGGACCGCACGGATATCTTCAACGAGCGCGATCACAAGCCCACGGTTTACGGCTGGTTGTCTGTGGAGGATGAAGCGCAGATCGCAGCACTGAAAGTGGGAGTGCTCGACAACCAGGGCGATGAGAGCGCCCGGAGCGTATGGCACACCCATTTCAGTACCGTGGGTCTGCTATTGCATCCGCTGGCGCATTTCGACGTGCTGGCGCAATACCTGGACGGGGTTGCCCGGGTGCGCGCGCCGGCGAACGACAGCGCGCTGTCGGCTTTCTACGCCCTGGCGTCGTATCACTACGGCCAGCACCGCCTCAGCTTCCGATACGACCGCTTTCGCGTCCGCGACCTCGACGGAGGCCCGTCGACCAATGAGAACGGGCATGCGCTCACGACCTCTTATCTGATCCAACTCGGCCTGCGCAGCCGGGTCGCGCTCGAATACGTCTGGATGTCCAGTCACCGCGAGGTGTTCGGTCCGTTGAACCCGACCCCGGACGGCTGGCAGATCAGTTATCGTTTTCGCTACTGACACCCGGACGCTCGAAGCGTGTATCGATACAAAATCATCGGCGTGGCTCTGTTTCTGTGCTCGACAGGATTGTGCGCGGGCGCACCGTCCGTGTCGGGGACGGTCACCGGCGCCGACGGGAGAGCAATCGCCGACGCGGTCGTGTTCGTACAAGGCCCGCCGGAAGATGCGGATAGGCCGCGACGGCCCCAGATGGTCGATCAAGTCGACAAAACATTCGTCCCCGGACTCCTGCCGATCGTCGTGGGAACCTCCGTGCGGTTCCCGAATCACGATCAGATCCACCATCACGTTTATTCGTTCTCGCCGGCGAAAACCTTCGAGCTTCCGCTCTACAAGGGGGAAGAAGCGCCGGCCGTGCTGTTCGACAAGGTCGGCGTGGTCAAGATCGGCTGCAACATCCACGACTGGATGTCGGGAATCATCCTGGTGCTGCCGACGCCTCACTTCGCAGTAACCGATGGGCAAGGCCACTTCGTGCTGGAGGACCTTCCCGCGGGTACTTATTCGCTGGCCGCGTGGCATTCACTCAGCAAGGTGAAACCGGAGGACACCGTCCAGTCGGTGGCGGTCGGTGCGGAGGCGGCTCGCGTCAGCTTCAGGCTGCCGTTGTCCGTTGCGCGCACGCGACCCGGCGTACACGGTGCGCGTGCACAGCCATGAGCTGGTGGAATGGCCTGAGCCTGCGAAGCAAGGTATTCCTCGCCTTCTCCGGTCTCATTCTGGCCGTGCTCCTGGCTACACTCGGGTTCACGCAGCTGGTGGTCGGACGCGATGCGCGACAGACATTGAGTCGCGACCTGCGTACGACAGGTCAGGTGTTTGCCACCCTCATGCAGGAGCGCGCGACGCGACTGCAAACCAACGCAAGTCTCCTGGCGAGCGACTTCGCCCTGAAGCGTTTGTTCGCCACCCACTTCGACCCGGCCTCCTACGATGCGGAAACGCTCGTCTCCGCCGGGCTCAGTTATCGCCAGCGCAGCGGCGTGCAGCTCGTGTGGATGATGGACGAGACCGGCAAGTTGCTGGCCGCCTCGCCCGCCAGCGACCGGCTCGGAAAATCGCTCTCGGACTGGCTGCCTCTGCGGCAGGCCATGGAGAACGAGGCGCCGGCCACTGGGGTCGTGGAGCTGGACGGTGAACTGTTCCAGATGGTCGCCGTGCCGGTGTTGGGGCCCGACGTGATCGGCTATCTCGTGTTGGGACAGGTCATCGACGATCGGGTCGCCGCCAGGCTGCGAGATGACACGCGCTCGGAGGTGACCTTCCTCACCGCATCGCGAGTATTTGCAACTTCCTGGCCGGCAAGCCGCCGGGCGGGCCTGCCCTCTCCAACGACGTACCTCGCGACGGTGCTCAAAAGTGGCGCGCCGAACGACCCCGATCTGCTGAACATCGGAGGCGAGCGCTTCCTGACGCTGGCGGTGCCGATCGCCGCGCAGCTGTCGGAGCCCCTCTATGCGCTCATTCAGGGCTCATTCGATGCGGCCCTCACTCCCTTGCGCTCGCTGCAGACTCGCATCGCCTTCATCGGAGCCGCCGCCCTGGCGGGGGCCTTGGCTGCAGGCGTGATCCTCGCCGGCGGCATCACCGGCCCGGTGCGCACACTCGTTGGCGCGATGCGCGAGGTGTTGCAGGGAAACCTGCGTCATCGCGCCCGCGTCGACCGCAGCGACGAGCTTGGATTTCTCGCCCGCTCGTTCAATGAGATGGTGGCCGGTCTTCAGGACCGGGAACAGATCAAAGACACGTTCGGCCGATTCGTGTCCCGCGATGTCGCCGCGGCGGTGCTCGGTGGACACGTGCCGCTGGATGGCGAACGGCGCGAGGTCACCATCCTGTTTCAGGATATCCGTGGATTCACGGGCCTGGCTGAGAAGCTCGACCCGGTGGCGTTGCTGCGAGTGCTGAACCGCTTCTTCACGGAAGTGGTGGCCGCCGTGGAAGCCGAAGGCGGCGTGGTGAAGCAGTTCACCGGTGACGGAGTGATGGCACTGTTCGGTGTTCCGCAGATTCGCTCGGATCACACCGAGCGCGGTGTGCGTGCCGCTCTTGGAATCGTCGAGCGCCTCGCGAGTCTCAATAAAGCGCTGCAGAACGATGCAGTTCCCTCACTGCAGATCGGCATCGGGATCCATGTGGGAGAGGTCGTTGCCGGGTTGATCGGACCGGACTCACGAGTGGAGTACGGAGTCGTCGGAGAGCCTGTGAATTTAGCGGCTCGCATCGAAGGGCTCACCAAGGACCTCACGGCAATCATTCTCGTCTCGAGGTCCATCGCCGCCCGGCTGGGTCCGGAGTTCGTTCTGGGGCGGACCGCCCTGTTGCCCGTGAAGGGCAAGTCCCAACCGGTAGAAGTCGTCGAAGTCCTCGCCAGGACGCCGGTTCACACGGCCGCCTGAGGCGGGGCGGTATTGCCGCCCCGCTCTCGGGCGTCTCCTCCTCAGGGATTGCAGGTCGCAGGCTTGGTCGTGTCGTCCGGATCGGTGCAGAGGGGCCCAAGGCCCGTGGTGACATCCGGCAGGCTGATCATGGCGAGCGGTCCCGCCTGGTGCTCACCGTTGAACGGCGTCGGCTTGAGGACGTTGAAGCCGCAGGTCGCCGCATCCTGAGGATTGTTGAACCAGAACCCCAGGTGGAACGTGTTGGTCGGCGGCAGCGCGGTGTCCGCATCGAACCCGAAGATCTGGTCGAGCAGAATCGTGCTGATACGCACATGACCGCCATCGTGATCGTGGCGCTGGCCGATCTCGATGTCCGACTGATACCACGCGAGGCCGAAGCTTCCGGTGAAAGCCGGATCCTTGGTGCCGTCGGCCCGGAACGGGCTGTGCTGCACGGTGAACAGGTCGAACTGCAGCCCGGGCTTGAACCCGTCCAGATCCAGGATCAAGGTATCGTTGAGCTTGCCGCGGACGATCGTCGCATGGGCGCGCGGTTCCTCCTCATAGTTGGCGCGCATGCAGTCCAGGAACTGCGCGTTCGGCACCAGATTGAAATTCGTCACATTGGGCTTGTCCTGGACCGGAGGTGCCTTGTTGGCCAGTGCCACATTCGTCGCTGCCAGCAGCCCCAGTACGATCGCCGTCGTCTTTTTCATCGTCGTAACTCCCATGGCGTGTTAAGTGAAAACGCGATGGGAGAATCGCCCGGCGGCCGGCGGGCGTCTGTCAACGTCTTGACACAAGCCGACCCCTGAGCTGGTCGCTCAGTGCCGATCGATGGCGCCGACCGATGAGGCCGATCGATCAGGCCGGCAAGGCTTCGATCACACTCACTGCGGAATTCGTAGGCACGACGCGCGATAACCGGAAGCCGGCCTTTGCGAGGAGCGCCCGATACTCCTCCTCGTTACGCTCCTCACCGCCCGGCGCCAGCAACATCACCATGTCGAGAAGCTTTCCTTCGTGCATGGTGTCGCCGGCTGGGAGCACGGACTCGACGAGCAGCAGTCGTCCTTGAGGCGGCATCGCCTTGCGGCAATTGCCGAGAATCGTCAGGCACTGCTCCTCGTTCCAGTCGTGAATGACGTGAGACATGAGATACGCGTCGCCGCCTGGAGGAACGTGCTCGAAAAAGCTTCCCGTATGGATCGAGACGCGATCGGTCATGCCCCGCGAGGCAATCAAGGCCTTCGCATCCTTCTCGACGTGCGGCAGGTCGAACAACATGCCCCGTAACTTCGGGTACCGGCCGAGGATCGTCGTCAACAGGTTGCCGGTACCGCCACCGACATCCACCAGCGTGCCCACTCCCGAGAAGTCGTAAGCAGCCGCGATCGCGGGAGGCTCCCCGCCGTGAAACCCCACCATCGTCTCACCGAAGAGCGAGGCTTCATCGGGGTGTTGAGAGAGGTACTGAAACAGCGGCATTCCCGCGACTTTCTGCTGACCGGTCTCGCCGGTCTGCAGACAGTGGGGAAACTCGCTCATGATGTTCCAGAAATGCTTGCCGCCGAAGGTGAGGATGGTTGCACGCGCGGCTCCGGGAGCATCGCGCTTGAGGGCCTCCCCCAGCGGGGTTAGCGCAAAGTGCCGCGCAGGCCCCTCCGTCAGGATTCCCAGCCCCGCGAGCGTCCGCATGAAGCGATGCAGAGAATGCGCGTGAGTGCCCGTCGGTCCGGCGAGCTGCTCAGCGGTTTTCGCACCGCTCCCCAGGTGATCCACGAGGCCGATCTTGGCGGCGCCATGAACGATCATGCTGATCCAGGCGGCGGTGCCCATCTGGATGAGCTGAACATGCGGTGGAACGGACATTTGTTGCTCCCCTTGCGGTCTGTGGGCGGTCTGTGGGCGGTCTGTGGGCCGTGTACGGGCCGAGGCTATCACCCTCAGCCGGTCGCTGGCGACTGAAGCGCCGCAGCGCCCGTGTTTGCCGCCGATCGCGAGCGTAACCGCTCTATGTCGCGCGCTACGGTGCGCGAGCCGGCATAGAGCACGAGGGCACACACACCCGCGATCAGCGGAATGATGAACATCGCCGCGTGCAGGCCGGCGGCCTTGAAAGTCTCGAGCATCTCGGCGCTGCGGGCGCTGAACATGGCCTCGCGCGCAAAGTGATCGCTGAGCCACCCGGTCGTGACCGGACCCGCACTGGCACCCAGCACGTACATGGCAAAGAAATAAAGCGCGACGGCCAAGCCCCGACTGCGCGGGTCCACGATGTCCTGAATCGCCGCATACACAGTGGCGTAGTAGACGTACAACAGCATCAGACTGGCGCCCATCAGCACCATGAACGGCAGGACCTCGCCCGAGGGCACCTTGAGCGCCAGGTACATCAAGGGTGCGCCGCCCACCATCGCAGCCGCCGCCAACAGAATCCGGCCCTCCGCGCGTCGTATACCCAGCCGATCGGCGATCCATCCTCCGGCCAGCATCCCCACCACGCCCACGGCCCCGAGCGCGACCGCCGACACATTGTTGGCTTCCTTCAAGCCGAGGCCGTGAAAGCGCTGCAGGAAAGGTGTCAGGAAGGCGCTGACCGCATACATGTTGAAGTTGTGCAGAGCGCCCGACGCGATGATCCACCACAAGGTCGGTGTTCGCAGCAGCGTCCCGAATTGACTGCGCTGCGAACCCTCGCCGCCAATGAGGTGCGGGTCGGCCGCTCCGCGCACCGGCTCCTGGGCGAACAGGATCAAACCGGCCAGCAGGAGCCCGGGTACACCGGCGACAATCAGCGGCGCACGCCACCCATAGCGCGAACCGATCTGGCCGCCGAGGACGTACGAGAGAAAAATCCCCAGCGGCAAGCCCACCATGAAAGCGGCCATGGCTCGCGCCCGCTGTCGCTGCGGAAACAGGTCCCCGATCAGGGATTGCGCCGCAGGTGAGCAGCTGGCCTCTCCGATGCCGACACCGATGCGTGCCGCAAACAGGACGCCGTAACTGCTGGCGAGCGCACCCGCCAACGTGAAGAAACTCCAGATGGAAGCGCCCGCGGCAATGAGTCGCGGGCGATGCCAACGGTCGGCGACGAATCCGAGCGGCAACCCCGCGGCGGCATACATCAGCGTGAAGACCGTGCTGAGAAGTCCCAGAGCCGTGTCGCTCAGCGCGAACTCACGTCGAATCGGCTCCGCGAGCGCCCCAGGGAGCTGGCGATCGAGAAAATTCAGCAGGTTGATCAGGAACAGAACCGACAGGATGGACCAGGGGCGTTTGATCATCGCCCGGCGATTGTATAGGAGGCCGTCCGGCGCCAACAGCGCTCCGGACGGCCCCGAGCGTCCTCAGGCGGCTTCCTGGAAATCCCCGATCTGGGAAGCCAGCGCTCGCTTGAAGGCCGGACGCGCCGTGCAACGCTCCACATAGGCCGTCAAGCGCTTGTCGCCCGTGACGAGGTCCGTGTGGTGGAGGATTCGCAGGACCGTCGACATGAGGAGATCGCCGGCGGTGAAGCGATCCCCATCCAGGAAAGGCTTGTCCCCAAGCGACTTGGAGAGCGCCGACAGCCGCCGCTGCACGAAGGCCACCGCGCCGGGCCGGCGCAGCTTCGCCCACTCCTCGCTTGAGTAGAAGATGTCGATCAATGCGACGTTCATGACATGCGGCTCAACGGAGTTGAGCGCGGCGACCAGCCACTGTATGGCGCGAGCCCGCGCGCCCGGATCCTTCGGCAGCAGCGCTTCGCACCGCTCTCCGATGTACTGCACGATGGCGCCGGACTCGAACAGCACGAGGCCGTCTTCCTCAAAGATCGGTACCTGGCCGAAGGGCTGCAGAGCCCGGTATTCCGGCTTGTCCTGATCGCCCTGGCTCAGCAGACGGCTCCGGTACGGCAGACCGGCCTCCTCCAGTGCCCAGCGCACGCGCAGATCCCGTACCTGACCCCGAGCGAACTCGGGAACCCATTTGAAAGCGGAAATCGTAATCACGAGAGGTTTCTCCTACCGGAGGCTTTTTGGCTCCTGGTACCTCCATGACGTGCGGGGCGAGGTCATTTAGACACGATCCCACGCACCATCCACTCGTGAATCTCGCCCCGCTCGCGATTGAGAAACGAGTCCAACCCGGACTTGTACAGGGCCTTCAGGAACGCCTCATCCGCCACCGTCAGAGACGCCGGCTTGCTCTCAGCACAAGAGGCCAGCAGATCGAGAATGCTCTGCAGCTCGTTGCACTGATCCTGTCCCGCGCGGCTCAGCACCAGCATGGCGACGTAGTCGGAGACCACGGAGAGCGGATAACGAGCCATCGCTTCGGCATCGACGATCACGGTCACCCGCATGAACTCGGTACGCCGTTGATCGCCCAGGCGGCTGCCTGCCTGGCCCGCGGCTGCGAGCGAGTTGGGTGAGTCCATGACCAATCCATCCAGAATCAGCGTGGCACCGCTGTTGGCGTGGTTGCCTCCAGCGCGAGAACGCGTACCCGTCACATACCAGGCTTGAATCGGATGTGCGATCGTCGTGATCTTCTTGCGCTGCGCGGCGTAGTGGAATCCCAGGATGTCGGCGTTCTGGTGCGCCAGATAGTCGATCTGTTGTTGGGGATCCGAAGTGAAAACGATGTCGACGTCGGTTTGACACTCGGACGAGGTCGCCGCCGGCGCACCGACGCGCGCGGCGATCTCGAGAATTCGCTTCGTGACGAACTCGTCCTCCTTCGACTTCAAGCCCTGAGTTTCAGGGCAGATGCTGACGAACCAACGGCCGATCTGTTCCTGCCGGGCATTCGGGAGGGCGTGCAGGTCGATGAAGCGCGGGATGATCTCTCTTTCGAGCTTGCGGGAGTCGAACTTCGCTGTGATATCCACCTCGCTCGCCTGGCCTCCCACGGCAGGCGCCGCGCCGGTGTCCGGTGTCGCTGCGGCGGCACAGGCGCTGAAGCAGAACGCAAAGAGACAAAAAAAACGGCTGGTCATACGCAGAACCCCCATAGCCACGCCACCGCAGCGATGCTACACGCCCATCCACACAGTGGACGTCTTGCCCGCCCTCGTTCGTCGGATTCTCGAAAAAGTCTGTCGAACTTTCGCCCATACGACGATGCTGACCTGCTCCCGCCATCGGGGTACGGGGAGTCGAGCATGACCAATCACATCGCACACTTCGAGATTTTTGCGACCGACGTCGAGAGGGCTCGCAAGTTCTACGAGCGAGTGTTTGCCTGGAAATTCGAGGTCGGTGGCCCACCTGATTTCTATCTCATCTCGACCGGCGACCCGGTCGAGCACGGGGTCTCGCGCGGTTTGATCGCAAAGCGCCAGTTGGGACCCGCCGCCCAGGGCGGCATCAACGCCTTCCGCTGCACCATCAGCGTGGCCTCGATCAAGGAGACCGCAGCGGCGATCGAGCCGGCGGGCGGCAAGCTCCGCTCCGCCATCATCGCCATTCCCGATGTGGGCAACCTCATCGAATTTGCCGACACCGAAGGCAACATCGTGTGCGCGATGCAATACGAAATCGCGTTGTGACGAGCCGGACATGAGCTCCATCGAGGCGCTTCGAACGTACGTCGAAGGTTACCCCGAGGGTGGCCGCATCCCTCGGCACGCACACGACTGGGACCAGCTCGCCCTGATCTCAGAGTCGGCGGCAATCGTGGAGACCGACGCCGTCTACGTGGTGCACCCGTTACTGAAAGGCCTGTGGTTGCCCGCCGGCATTCAGCACTCGATCTACTCGCCGCGCCGGTTCTTTCTGCACGCGCTCTACTTCGAGCCCGGCACTTTGCGTACCGACTCGGAGCCCCAGGTGTTGGGCCTCGACAATCTCGGGCGGGAGCTCGTTCTGTTCTTATGCAACGCGCCACGCGCATCGACTCGCGGACCGCGTCACGCGCACGCGTTGGCCTTGTTGGAGGAAGTCATTCCCGAAACGAAGCCTGAATCGTTCTCCCTGCCCAGGCCGCGCCATGAGCGCGCGCGCATGCTCGCCGACTACTTCGCCGCGCAACCCAACGATTCGCGCCCGGTCGAGATCGTTGCCCGGGAGATCGGCGGTGCGA
>Ga0070681_10005479_pt1 | contig 12255 bp, 11 predicted proteins | sample KBSC83BmetaG_FD_65650 | JGI IMG/M metagenome (GOLD analysis project Ga0070681, IMG submission 65650) | Corn rhizosphere microbial communities from Kellogg Biological Station, Michigan, USA - KBS C8-3B metaG | ecosystem: Host-associated > Plants > Roots > Rhizosphere | place: USA: Michigan...
GTGCTGGCGTGGGAGCCCGACGAGAACGGGCTTGGGTTGAGCACCGAGCTGCGCAGGGATGGCTCATTGGTGAGCGATCACCGGCTCTACGTCAGCACCTACTACAACGGCCGGATCTCACTCACCGATGCGCCACTGCTGCGTCGCGCCAATTGGAACGTTGCCGAGGCGGTGGTTCCGGCTCACCAGGTGTTGCTGTCGACCGGTGTTTCGCGAGACCCATATCACTGCTACTGGGGGCCGTGCTCGCCGTACGAGGTGCGCGGGATCCGGATTCGCGATGAGATGCTGCGCAGCAATCGCGACAGCATCGCGGTCAAGCTTTACGGCCGCGGGGACGCGCCTCTGGTCGTGACGGTGCGCCGGGATCTGATCGCCGCGTATCTGTCGACGGTCGATTCGGTGGCAGCGGCGCTGCGCAAGCACTAGCCCTCGCGCTTCATCCGCTTCTGCCGGGCGATCTCACGATCGCTCGGCGTATCAGGACTGGTATCGCCGAGCTTTACGTCACCCTCCCGCTCGTAGTGGCCGACGATCAGACCATTTGAGCCGACGCGCGATCTTGTCAGCTTGAACGAATGTGGCACCGAGCCGTCGGCGAATAACTTCTTGCCGCCGCCGAGCACGACTGGCAGCGTGAAGATGCTGATTGCATCGACCAGGTCGTTGGCGAGCAGCGCGTGCACGAGCTCTGTGCTGCCCTGGGTAACGAGATTGGGTCCGTCTTCCTCTTTGAGACGCTTCACGTCGGCGATATCGCGGAGCAGCACCGAACCCACCCAGCCTGTATCGACCTCGCCTGAGCGCGAAACGACGTACTTCCTGATCTGGTTGAACGTCCTGGCGATGCCGCCCGCCGGCGCGCTTTCATCGTAGTAAGGCCAGTAGGCGGCGAAGATCTCGTAGGTCTTGCGACCGAGCAGCAGGTCGAACTTCTCCCTGAAGACGCGATCGATCTCTTCACCGAACTCGTCCGCGAAGTAAGGCATCGCCCAGCCGCCGAGCCTGAAGCCGTTGGTGGTGTCTTCCATCTGGGCGCCGGGCGCCTGCATGACGCCGTCCATGGATACCTGGGCGCCAACAATAAGCTTCCGCAAAGGTCACTCTCCTTGTCTACCACTACGACGAACGGCCCGGCCCCAATTCGACAAGTTGCACCAACATGAGCTCGGCTCCACGCGACACGGCTGACCGGAGCCGCACGCGCGAGCAAGAACTGGGGACGCGCGGTCATGGGTTGGTTGATGGAAGCGGAGTATCGTGGATACGTGCCGGCGTAGTCGGCCGGCAGCCAACTTCGCCACACCAACCAGAGACGACCATGAAAGAAAGAACCTACCTGCTCGCCGAGCGCCTGGAAGAAGGCGCGCGAGCTCTCGCCAACTTCGCCAACACGCTTACTGATGAGGAATGGCAGCTCCCGATCCCGCACGACGGCCGCACAGTGGGAGTGGTAGTTCACCACGTCGCGTCGATGTACCCGATCGAGATCGAGATCGCGCAGAAGGCGGCGCGCGGCGAGCCGATCGTAGGAGTGACCTGGGACATCGTGAACGACATCAACGCCCGTCACGCGGGCGAGTTCGCGGACGTGACGAAGGCGGAGGCGATCGATCTGCTTCGCCGCAACAGCCACGTCGCCGCGTCGGCGATCCGAGCGCTGAATGATGAAGATCTGGATCGCGCGGTGCAGCTCTCGCTCAATGACGACGCGCCGTTGACGTGCCAGTTCGTGCTCGAGGATCACGCGGTGCGACATAGCTACCACCATCTCGCTGTGATCCGTGCGGCGGTGCAGCTGGCGACGGTGGTGGAGTTTTAAGTCTCTGACTCCTTGCCGGTGACGCCGCGCTGAGACAAGTTCCGCGCCGTAACAGGAGAACGTCATGGCGCACACGCAGCACCAAGTCGCAAGTCGGTATGCCAGGTAACCCGAACGGCGGGGTGGGAAGTCCACCGACGGCGCGATCGGTTCGCACCGTTCACGCCGCGATGGCGAGCGGAATCGTCCTGTTCGGCATCGTTGCGCATTTCGTGCTGGCCCCGAAAGCTGACCCGTCAGGCGGTCTTGCACCGCTCGTCCCGGGGCTGCTTGCGGTCGCGATTGGTTTATGCGCTCTGTCGTCTCTGCTGTTGAAGCGAGTTCCCCGCCCGGCGAACGGGGAGTCAGCCGATAGTTTCTGGCTGCGAGCTGCTCCCCCGACGCTTGTCACATGGGCACCTCTCGAGGGGGCCGCGTTGCTCTGTGTCGTCCTCTACTCGCAGACTGGGTCGAAGACAGCGATCGCGGTAGCACTCGTGCCGATTGTTCTGGTTGTGCTGCTGAAGCCGGCATACTTTGAAGGGCGTAACTAACTCCAGCTAGATCCCGGCGTCGCATCTAAAAGGAGTGTTCGCCTTCGGGTCTCAGCCTGAGTTCGACAACGTACGACCCGCCCCGTAAGTGATCATCGAAATTGCTAAAATGAGTTACACGCGCAGAATCGTAGCTGATATCCAGGATCTTCTGCCCGCTCCATTTCACCGATAGGCCTTTCGCGCTCTCCGCAACAAAGTTGGCCTTATCGGGCGACGGAACAGCGGCGCCTCGAGCGACGACATAAACGACGTCGCTGAATGGTACGGTCGCTGGCCCGGAATAGCGGACAACATAAGCTTCCGCGACCCCGTCAGGCGAAGGCACGCGGGCCATGATAGTTTGCGCGCCTTCGCGTGAACAGCTGGCGAATAGGAGCGAAAGGGTAAGCAACGAAAGTAGCCGAACACGCCTCTCGTCGCGGTTGATTCTATTGACAACCTCGCTGTAGGACGTCCGGCGGTGCGAACGAATGTCGTCATTCACGTTTTGCGTCTCTGGTCAAGAGCTTCGTGACCGGAAGATCATTGCTTCTGAACCCCAAACACGTTCTCCAGGCACCGCCGTTTGGTACATCGGCAAAATCTACAGATCCGTTACCCGGTAGGTTTGTTTCCACCATTTTGCACCGCTGAGACCGCCGACTACGATTCCAACCAACAATAGTCCGACCGCTCCTGGCTCTCGTAGCACATGAGGACCGACGACAGTCATTCCGCCAGCCAAATAGACTACTGCGCCGATTAACATCCCGCAGACGGTGGCTCCGGTCTTCCTCCGAAACCAGGGGCGGAGCAAGCCAACCATCACACCCGCCAGAGTGCCAAGCATTACGTACATCAGCAGGATTTGTGGGAATGACAACGAGCCATCCGGAGGTCCGGCAATCACGAAAGCGACTCCCGCAATCGCTGAATAGGCGACTACAAAGCCTGACGTCCATCCTAAGCCCCAAACGACGTCGGCCAGGACTGAACGTCGCGGACGAGCGCTACGCCGCGTCTCGCTCAGCTCGCTGTTCCTCCTGATAGTCGCGCCACAACTTCGGACCAAAGCGCTCCAAGCGCACTGGCTATTACTGCAGCGCCTACTAGTTCAGCGAGCCTCCAATTCGTTACACCAATCACCGCGACTCTCGCCATTAGGATTAGCGGGAAGACGGCGGTTGCAGCTACGGCTGCGGCAGTCAGTGCATTTCGAACTCGGGGGACAAGGAGGGCCACGATCAATCCTGCGGTCCCCCCACCGACTAGGTACAGCGGAATCACGTTGAAGGCTGGTATCCCAAAATGTTCGTAGACCGCACCTCGCGAGATTAAATTCAAAACCAAACTGATTGCAGCGAGGATCGCGCCTGCGCGAAGGCCACGAATGACACCCCGCAAACCCCGATTGATCGCGCTATCCGCGACTCTCTTAGTCTGCACTATTCAAGCGTGTTGAAGGTCATCAACTCAAAATAGGGGTAATCCACGCACGATGCGATTGTCGGCGCAGGCGGTACCCCGCCCGAACACGCATGCTCGACCCGTAGTGTGACAGCCAGGCTCATACTCAGAACTGTGGCTGCCCACGGAATGAGTCCGCGCACGATCTGGTTCTTCGAAGCTCCTCTCATCGCCATCTCCTGATTGGTGGACTTGCTCGGCCGCGTTCGCGACTTCAGCGTGTCCGTTCAGGAGATGCACACCACGCCGTTACTCGCGCGTAAACCGCGCGATCACCGTTCCCACCACCGGTGACGGTTCTCGCGCCACGAAAATGGAGTCGTATTCCCGGTTGAACGACGCGAGCTCCAGCGTTGCGCCCTTCATCGACGCGATCCGCTTGACGACGTGGCTCTGATCGGGCAGACGCGCCACCACCAGATCGTCGACCCGCGGTGAAGAATCCAGGTCGATAAGAATTACTTCGCGCGGGCCGAGCACGGGTGCCATGCTGTCACCCGCGACCCGGAGCGCCACGTAACGGCCCGACGGAACGTCGTCCGGCAGCTCAAGCCAGCGATCGCACGGCTCATCCCACAGCTCGCGACCGCTGCCTGCAGCAACGGCGAGGTCGAGCATCGTCGCACACCGCTCGCGGGCAGCGGCAGGAATGGAATGCGAGAGCGTCGCGTTCAACGATGCAGCGCGCTCACGCAGCTGGTGCCTCGGCAGCCGCTTCTCGGCGAGCCGGACCTTCACGCGCGTAAGAGCGCGTCGCGCGAACTCGGCTGCCTCGCGCTCGTCGCTGCTTCGCTGCGCGTGGCCAACGCCCGAACGCAAATCGTGAGCGAGCCAGAACAGGAATCGCTCATCCTGATACGTGAGATCGTCATCGTCCAGCTCGATCTGCTTTCCGACGGCCGACATGAGCTCGTCCACTGATCGATCGTCAAACCTGACCATTTGCCTTCTCCTGTTGTTTTGCGACCACTCCGCGTAACAAGCTGAACTCGGCGCGGCGGAAGAATCGCTCGAGCTCACTCCGCTCGTCCGCCTTTAGGGTGGCGAGATAATCGACGGCGAGCCTACGGAACCTCTCGCGCAACCGATGCAGTCGCACCCGTGCTGCGCCGTAGGAAATGCCGAGCTGCCCGGCGATCTCGCGCAGTGGAACGTGACGACCGATGCAGACCAGCATCACCGTCTCTTCCTTTGACAACACCTGCGCCGATTTCGCGGCTAGGCCGGCAATCGGCTCGCGCAGAGCGCGCGATTCATCGCCGTCGGACGGCATGCTCGACCGCAAGCCGTACGCGGAATGAGATTCGGCAACGACACGCTGACCGGAGCGCCCCAGTTCGCGATAGGCGTTCTCTTGAGTCGCAGCCCGACGTGAAGAATCGCGATGGCGATTACGCAGCCGATTTCGAAGCGAAGCGACGAGATAGCGGCTCAAATGCCGCGGCGAGAGCCGGTATTCCATCAGGTGCACCACGACGTCGTCGAGGAGTGTGGTGACGACTTCGTCGCGCTGACCGACGTCGATCCCCAGTCGCCGAGCCTGATCCCTGAGCAACGGCGAATAAAGCAGGAAGAGCTCTCGGATCGCGGCTTCATCTCCATTGTGGAGGGCGGCGAGCAAACGAGCGGACGTCGGATAACGGGTGGAGGCGAGCTCGTCGTCTTCACCCCACGCAGTCTTGTCGCTCCGCTCCACGAGATACTCCCCTCCTCCGTCGTCTTTGCCTCCGCGTCCCGTGAGACGCACACCAGAGCGTTACAGCTCTCTCCTCCGGACCCAGCCGCGCAGTGTCCGCTCGATTTTTTTCACCCGGCTCGCCGACAGTCCGGGCTGACTGATTCGTTGTCGGAGGATTTCTGATCGGCGAAGGGGGAAGCCTCTCTCTTCAGCGTTCGAGAGAAGTCGCAGCACATCGTCGGCGACGTTGGCCAGTGAGTGGAGACTCACGCTCTCCCGTCTACCATTCTCGCGAAGCGACAGTGTACGCCTGACACGCGCGACTTTCTCCAACTCCTCTCGGCTGGGTCGCTTGGAGCCGGCGGTGAAGCCGAGGTTGGCGAGGGCTCGACCGACGGCAGAAGTCTCGGTATTCTCGAGGCACGCGACGGTGTTCACATCGCCGTCACCTTCTCTCTCCGACGCCCAGCCCGTCGCGGCAGCCAATGACTCGGTCGCGGTTCTAAAAACCAGCGCCTTGAAGGTGATCTCGCCGTTGTCGCGTCCGACGAGCTCGGTGTTGATCCGCCCTTCAGGAAACCGGGAATAGAAAAGCTCGATCCGCTCGGCAACGGTCGAGTATTGGTCGGGATTGAAGAACGAATCTGACTTCGACATCTGCTCGCCTCGGGCTCAGCTCTGATCTCCAAGCTATGCCCGAAGAAACGCCGAAGCAAGGGCTAAAATGCCCATCTTTGTGAGATTTCGAAGTCCCGATTTTTTGGGGAGAATTACTCCGTTGGGCTCGCCGGCTGCCCCGCCATCGACGTCACCGACGCGACAATAGCGTCCGCGATCTCGTCCTCTACCGAGAAGATGTCTTTCACGTCGCGGTCGTAAACGTCGGCCCACTGCATAACGTCGTCGGCGGTGTTGCTCAGACGCGCCGTCACGCGCAGTCGGTTTCCGACGCGCTCGACCGTCCCCTCGAGCACCAGCCGCGCATCGACACTCGCCGTCGATGCCGTATCGCTGCGACGACGCACCGAACGCGGACGACCCGGCGCGAGCACGCGCAGGCCAGCGGTCTTCATCAACTTCCCCGCTACCGCGTTCGTGACACCGGTCGCCAGATATGAATTCGACGAATCCGCGGCGAGATTCACGAACGGCAGCACCGCAATCACGCCGAGGTTGGCGGGCTTATGCCAGGAAGATTCCGCCATCGCCGACGCGCCGCCCTTGTGCACCTTCGCGTAAATGCCGGTGCCGACCACGATGGCACCGATCAGTGCCAACGTTCCAACCACCATCCGCTTCACTCTGCGCCCATGACGCGCGAGGGTCGGCGCGGACTTGAACGATCCGCTCAGCGTCTCCGGATCCTCCAACGCCTCCACCAGCGCCGCTGCCGTCTGCGGACGATTGGCGGGATCGATCGCCAGACACTTCGCGATCAGACGCTCGAGTCCAACCGGCACATCCTTCCGCACCGTCGATAGCGCCGGCGGCGGCAGGGTCAGTCTCGCCGTCAACATCTCGCGCGGACTGAGCGACGCGAACGGCGCGCTGCCAGCCAGCATCTCGTAGGCGGTAATGCCGAGCGAATAAATGTCGGCGCGGCCATCGATGTTCGGATCGCCTGCCGCCTGCTCGGGCGCCATATAAAGGATGGTGCCGAGCGACATTCCGGTATTGGTGAGGCCGTTGCCCTTCTCGCCCGATCTGCGCGCCGACGACAGCGCCTTCGCCACGCCGAAGTCCGTCACCGTCGCCGAGCCGGCGGCAAGCAGCACGTTGCCGGGCTTGATGTCGCGGTGCACGACGCCGCGCTCGTGCGCGAACGCCAGCGCGCGGGCGACATCCTTCATGATGCCGACCGTCTCGCGCACGCCCATCGTCCCGACGCGGCGCAGCCTGATGTCAATCGATTCGCCATCGACGTACGGCATCACGAAGTACGGCAGCCCATCGACTTCGCCCGCCTTGATGATCGGCACGATGTGCGGGTGCTGGAGCCGAGCGACGGTCAGAACCTCCCTGCGGAAACGCTCGGCGGAGACCGACGCCGCCAGCTCGGGCGGGAGAATCTTGATCACGACCTGGCGATCGAGATCGTGGTCCTGACCGACGAACACCAGCGCCATCCCGCCGCCAGTGAGCTCGCGCTCAATGGTGTAGGACCCGCCCAAAGCGGAAAGGAGACGTTCGGAGATCGAAGACATGAGAGTTTATGCTGATTAATGTCAGCAACTATTAGATAGCCTTCGGCCTGGAAAGGTTGGCAACTGGTTTAAGCCCAGCCTTGGCCCGGTTAACATCCTCGGCAGGTCGTGCGTCTACTCTACGGGACGTCCGAGGGAGAAGATGCGTATCACAAAACTGATTGCGATTGCCGTCGCGGTGCTGCCCAGCCTCGCACCGATCGGCTCCTACGCGCAGAAATCCGATGCTAAAGCGCCGGCCAGAACGATTATGGCGCGGTCAGACGTCCGCGAGCTGCCCGCCGACCAGCAGATCATTCAGGCGCTGAACCGGCTCACCTTCGGCGCCCGACCCGGCGATGTCGCAAAGGTGCGCGCGATCGGTCTCGACAAGTGGATCGATCAGCAGCTGCACCCCGACAAGATCAACGACGACGCGATGAACGCGTTCCTATCCAAATACTCCGCGCTCAACGCCGACCAGAACGATCTCCTGAAACAATACGCGCAGCAGCAGCGCGAGCGCCGGGAGATCAAACGCGATCGCGCCGATACCACCAAAGGCCTGAGCGCCGACGACATCGCGATGCGCCGCCAGCTCCAACAGCAGAACAACTCCCGGCGGCAGGTCGTCACCCAGCTCCAGTCCTCACGCGCGGCGCGCGCCGTGGCCAGTGAGCGGCAGCTCCAGGAAGTGATGACCGACTTCTGGGAGAATCACTTCAACATCTACGCTGCCAAGGGCGCGCCCGAGCCGTACTACCTCGTCGACTTCGATCAGAACGTCATCCGGCCGAACGCGCTCGGCAAATTCCGCGACCTGCTCGAGGCAGTCGCGAAATCTCCGGCGATGCTCTTCTATCTCGACAACGCGCGCAGCATGGCGGACAGCACCCGACCGACGCTGCGGCAGAACAACCAGCGCCTGCGCGCCGTGCCGCTCCGTCGCGGCCGAGGCGGCCTGCTTGGAATGCCACGCGCGATTCCACAGCCGCGCCCGCAACAACAGCAACAGAAGAAACAGCGCCAGGGCTTGAACGAGAACTACGGTCGCGAGCTGCTCGAGCTCCACACCCTCGGTGTCGATGGCGGCTATACCCAGCAGGATGTGATCAACGTCGCCCGCGCATTCACCGGCTGGACCATCAAGCCGCCCGCGCAGGGAGGCGGATTCATCTTCCGCCCCCAAGTGCACGACGCCGGCGAGAAGATCGTGCTCGGCCACAAGCTTGCCGCGGGACGTGGCGAAGAAGACGCGGAAGATGTGCTCGACATTCTGGCGAAGAGTCCGGCGACCGCGCACTTCATCTCTTACAAGCTGGCGCGCCGGTTCGTGAGCGATTCGCCCTCCAAAGCGCTGGTCGATCACGCTGCCCAGGTCTATCTCAAAACCGACGGCGACATCAGAGAAGTTCTGCGAGCGATTATCACGTCACCGGAGTTCTTCTCGCAGCAGGCATTTCGGAGCAAGGTGAAGTCGCCGTTCGAGGTGGTCGTCAGCGCGATGCGCGCCCTCAACGCCGCGCCCGACAGCACCCCGCGCACCGCTCAGGTCATCGCCTACCTCGGCCAGCCGATCTTCGGACACCAGGCTCCAAATGGCTGGCCCGAGACCGGAGAGTCTTGGATGAACACCGGCGCCATTCTCAACCGCATCAACTTCGGGATGGCGGCAGCGGCGGGGCGGCTGCCCGGCGCAAACCTGCGCGCGCTGCCCGCGCTCGACACCATTCGCTCGGCGCCGCGTGAGAAGCAAGTCGATGCAGTGGTGGCGACGATGCTGAATGGAATGGTGTCGCCCGACACCCGCGCTGTGCTTGTCTCCGGTGAGCACCCGTTGTTAGCCGGATCCGCGTCGACGGGGATCAAGAACATGGCGCCAATGGACTCGAGCGACGCCGACATGTCGTCTGAGCCGATGGACGATGCCAGCGGCCAGAACGCCGCGCGCGCCAACAAGAACAACAAGAACGCCGGCGGCAAAGGCGCCGCATTGCAGGGACGTGGATTTCAGAACATTCCGCAGCTGAGTGGCCTCCCGCAGATCGTGGGTCTCGCGCTCGGCTCGCCGGAATTTCAGAGGCACTAGGAGCAAAACATGGAACGCAGAGCATTCGTCAAGTCCGGCGCGCTGGCGCTGGTAACGATGGGATTGAGCCCGAGCTTTTTGCACCGCACGGCGTTCGGGATGGAGCTAGTCAAGGCGCCGAAGGGCAAAGTGCTGATCTGTCTTTTCCAGCGCGGTGCTGCCGACGCTCTGAACATCGTCGTGCCCCACGGCGAGCGCGCGTACTACGCGATGCGTCCCTCGATCGCGATTCCTCAGCCGACGCGCAATGCCGTCGGTGGAGCGGTGGACCTGGACGGATTCTTCGGATTGCATCCGGCATTGGCGCCGCTCAAGCCGCTGTATGATCGGAAGCTGCTCGCACCGGTGCACGCGGTTGGAAGTCCGAGCACTACGCGCTCGCACTTCGACGCGCAGGACTACATGGAGACCGGCACTCCCGACAACAAGGGCACGACCGATGGCTGGCTCAATCGTTATCTCGCGGTCAAGGGAACGTGCGACGAATGCAATCTCGCGAAGACACCGTTCCGCGCCGTCGCGATGACACCGCAGACGCCGCGCATCCTCGAGGGTCCGAGCGCAACCGTGGCGATGAACAGCCTCGACGAATTCAGCGTTCGCGCGACCGGCAGCTCCGCCGAGCGCCTCGAAGCGCTGTATAGAACCGGCTCCGCCGATTTGGTGCACGCAACGGGCGCCGAGACTTTTGATGCGGTGAAAATGCTGCGCTCGGCGAATCCGCAGAGGTATCAGCCGCAGAACGGCGCCGAGTATCCGCGGTCGCAGTTCGGACTGCGTCTGTTGCAGATCGCGCAGCTGATCAAGGCCAATGTCGGACTGGAGATCGCGTTCGCGGATGTCGGCGGTTGGGACACCCACGTGAATCAGGGATCATCGACGGGGCAGCTTGCGACGCGTCTCGACGATTTCTCGCGCTCGATCGCCGCGCTGGTCACCGACCTCGGGGACCGCATGGACGACGTCGTGATCATGACGATGTCCGAGTTCGGCCGGATGGCGCGCGAGAACGGTAACCGCGGCACCGATCACGGTCACGCCGGCGCGCTGTTCGTCATCGGCGGCCACGTCAAGGGTGGCAAGGTGCACGGCAAGTGGCCGGGCCTCGAGCAGGAGCAGCTCTACGAAGGGCGAGACCTGGCTCTGACTACCGACTTCCGGTCGGTCTTTGCGGAAGTCGTGTCGGATCATATGGGGGCCCGCGCGCTCGACAAGATCTTCCCGGGCTACACCGCGACGCCATCCAGCTTCCTAGGCATCGTTTAGTCGCGGTTCTTTAGCATCTCGGATTGGGTCGAGGCGAGGGGTCCCCCTTCGGCGCTACGCTCGCTCGCGCGGAGCCGCTAACGACGCTCGTTCGCTCCGCTCACTCGCGCGTCTCCTCTGGTCGCTCACTTTGCAAGCGCCTGCGAGGACCCCTCGCCTCTCCCGCATAGATCTGTCAACTGCACAGCGACGCCGCCGGGGTCAGCGGGCGGCGTCGCCGTCCAGCCCAGTCCAGCTCCGATCGCCCGCGCGCACCCAGCCGATTTGCACAACCAGCCTGGACGCCGCTAAAGCCTGCAACAAACCGCTCGTGCACGATCTTCAAGTGCGCTGCGGACTGCAGAGGCGCACGAAGACAGACCTATGTGGGAGAGGCGGTGTGTCCCTTGAGGCGCTTGCAAAGTGAGCGACCAGAGGAGACGCGCGAGTGAGCGGAGCGAACGAGCGTTGTTAGCGGCTCCGCGGGAGCGAGCGTAGCGCCGAAGGGGACACACCGACTCGACCCGATCCGGGATGCCAACGCTCGCACCTCACGCCTGTCACCTCAAAACTTGAAGATCTTGCCGAGCGCGCGCCCGATGCGCTTTCCAAAATCGTTCGACCAATCGCGCTGAGTCGTGTCGGGATTGTTCTGATCGTCGCCCATGTCGGGCCCGTGCTCGGGACACGGGATCGAGGGCAGCGGCAGCTCGGGCTTGTAGTACTCGTTGCGCGTCACCGGACACCACTCGGTGGCGAGATAGCCCGTCGTCGGATCGATGATGACCTCTTTCATGCCCGGGGGCGGATTCCACGCCGTCGGTGCGGCGGTCTCGTGCCAGCCGTTCTCGTAAAACTCTACCCACGCCGGCGCGGCGAGACGGCCGCCCGATGCATCGCCGCTGATCGGAGCGGGATTGTCGTAGCCGAACCAGAACGCGGCGACGATGGTCGGAGTGTAGCCGACGAACCAGACATCGGTGCCGCTGTTGGTGGTGCCGGTTTTTCCGGCGACGAGTCCCTTCACTCCGTCGTCGCGCACGACTCTGCCGGTTCCGTAGTCCACGACCGACTGCAGCATCGACGTCACCTGATACGCGTCGCGCGGGTCCATAACCCGCGGCATGTCATTCGGAGTGCGCTCGTCGTCCTGCCAGATCGGGATATCATCCGACGTCGAGATGCTGCGCACCAGTCGCGGGCGCACCTTGAAGCCGCCATTGGCGAACGGCGAGTACGCCGTGACGAGCTCGATC
>Ga0070681_10005481_pt1 | contig 12253 bp, 12 predicted proteins | sample KBSC83BmetaG_FD_65650 | JGI IMG/M metagenome (GOLD analysis project Ga0070681, IMG submission 65650) | Corn rhizosphere microbial communities from Kellogg Biological Station, Michigan, USA - KBS C8-3B metaG | ecosystem: Host-associated > Plants > Roots > Rhizosphere | place: USA: Michigan...
CCGACATCTGCTGAGCCGCGAAAAGAGCGGCAAACATGTGTATCATTCCTGCGGCTGTCAATGACTTTGTTTTGCCACGCACCAACTTTTACAAAACGTTGACGCCAACCACTCAAAAAGAGTCCGTTCGCACTTCTAATTACATTTCGCGCATGCCCCAACAAGCCTCGTTCGACGTGACCACCGGCGTCGACCTCCAGGAAGTCGACAACGCAGTCAATCAGGCGCAAAAGGAGATCGCCCAGCGCTACGATTTCAAGGGAACCGTCGCGACCATCGAGCTCAATCGCACCGAGGGCAAAATCGCCCTCACCGCTGAGAACGACTACAAGATGGAAGCTCTGTGGGACGTGCTTCAGACGAAGCTCATCAAGCGCAGTGTCCCGGTGAAGAACCTCGACCCCGGCGAGATCAGGCCGGCGAGTGGAGATACGGTCAAGCGCGATATTGCGTTGAAGATGGCGCTCGATGGCGATACCGCGAAAAAGGTCGCCGCCGCGATCAAGGAAGCGAAGCTCAAGAAGGTTCAGGCCGCCATCCAGGGCGATCAGGTGCGCGTCACGTCGCCCTCGCGCGACGACCTCCAGGAAGCGATGGCGCTCCTCCGCAAGCAGGATTTCGGCGTCGAGCTCAAGTTCGGGAACTACCGCTAGCGTGTTGGCTTCTCCCGCCGGTTTTCTCCGGCTCGCAAAGTGAAGGTCGGCGTAATCACACTTGGGTGTGACAAAAACACCGTCGACAGCGAGCGGTACCTCGCGCAGCTCTCGGATTTTTCCGCCGAGTACACGGCCGACCTCGCCGACGCCGAGGTGATCATCGTGAACACCTGCGGCTTCATCGACGCCGCGAAGAAGGAATCGATCGACGCGATGGTCGAGGCCGCCCGCTTCAAGACCGACGGCCGCTGCCAGGCCGTGGTCGCCGTCGGATGCATGATCGAGCGCCACAAGCAGGAGCTCCTCGACGCCCTGCCCGAGGTCGATCTCTTCCTTGGCTCGTCCGAGATGCAGCGGCTCGTCCCCGAGCTCTCCGAGCGCGGCCTGCTCGGCGCAGCGAGCGATGAGCTGCACCCGGGCGTCAGACTCTACACCGGTGACCTGCCGCACGTCCGCTACATGAAGATCAGCGAAGGATGCGATCACGGCTGCGCCTTCTGTGCGATTCCACTGATGCGGGGAAAACACCGGTCGTTCGCGCTCGACGAAGTGGTGCGCGAGGCACAGTTGCTCGAGCTCCAGGGCGCGCGCGAGATCAATCTCGTGGCGCAGGACCTCGCGCACTACGGACGCGACGCGCGTGATGGAAAAAAACTGCCGGAATTGCTGGAAGCGCTGGTCGCCGAGACGTCGATTCCGTGGATTCGGATGCTCTACCTCTATTCGGCCGGGATCACCGACCGGCTGCTCGAGGTAGTCGCCCGCGAGCCACGCATTCTTCCGTATCTCGACATGCCGATTCAGCACGGGTCCGATGAGGTGCTCGCGCGCATGCGCCGCCCGGAGCGGAAGAGGACGATCCGCGATCGCGTGAAGAAATTCCGCGACGCCGTTCCGGACGTCGCGATACGCACCACGTGTATCGTGGGTTTTCCCGGTGAAACCGAAGAACAGTTCGAGGAGCTGTTGGAATTCCTCGAGGAGATCCAGTTCGAGCGCGTCGGCGCGTTCACGTATTCGCCGCAGGAAGGGACGCGCGCTGCGCAGTACGCCGACGACGTGCACGAGACAGTGAAGCGCGAGCGACTGGAGAAGCTCACCGAGCTGCAGCGCGCGATCACGGCGGAGCGGTACGAGTCACGCGTGGGGCGTCGCGCCATTGCTCTCGTCGATCGTGTTGATGCGGAGAAAGGGACGTCGCAGGCACGCCTTCCCTGGCAGGCCGACGACATCGACGGCGTAACTACGATAGATGAAGTGCTGCCATCGGGCACATTCGCCGAAGTGGCCGTAGAGGAAGTCGTGGACGACTACGATTTCCGGGCATCGCTGATTCGCGTTTCTCTGCCAGCCATTGCCTCGGCGCGTCGCCGAGTATCGCGCGAGCTGCCGGTGACGCAAACGATCGGAAGTTACGGGCGCTGATGCGCTCGGCCGACACGCTCAGTCCTCTGCGGAGCGGAATGAAGTCCTCCGAAATCATGGCCCGCGCGCGTGAGCTCTTTCCGGGCGGCGTCAATTCTCCGGTGCGCGCATTTCGGGGAGTGGGAGGTGACCCGATAGTCGCGGCGCGCGGTGAAGGTCCGCGCATCTGGGATGTCGACGGCAAAGAATACATCGACTTCGTGCTATCGTGGGGTCCGCTCGTGCTCGGCCACGCGTCGCCGATCGTGATCGACGCCCTAGAGCGCGCGATGGCGAATGGTACGAGCTTCGGAATGCCAACCGTCCTCGAGGTCGAGCTCGGAGAGTTGATTCGCTCTCGGATGCCGCACATCGAGATGATGCGCTTCGTGTCGAGCGGCACCGAAGCGACGATGAGCGCTGTCCGCCTTGCACGTGCGTTCACGGGTCGCGACGCGATCGTGAAATTCGAAGGGTGTTATCACGGGCACGCTGATTCCTTCCTCGTGCGCGCGGGCTCCGGCGTGGCGACGCTCGGGCTGCCAGATTCGCCGGGCGTGCCGGAGGAGTTGGCGGCGCTGACGCTGACGAGTCCCTACAACGATCTCGACGCGGCGACTGACATTATCGCGAAGAACAAGAAGGGCGTGGCGGCGATCATCGTCGAGCCCATCGTTGGCAACGCGGGCTTCATTCCGCCCGAGCGCGGATTCCTGGAAGGGCTACGCGCCCTCGCCGATAAAACGGGCGCGCTGCTGATATTCGACGAGGTGATGACGGGCTTCCGCATCGCCCCCGGAGGCGCGCGGGAACGGTTTGGAGTCACAGCCGATCTCACGACGCTCGGAAAAGTGATCGGAGGTGGGCTTCCCGTTGCTCTTTACGGCGGACGCCGAGATGTCATGGAGCGCATAGCGCCGTCTGGTCCTGTGTACCAGGCGGGAACGTTATCGGGAAATCCGCTGGCGATGGCAGCCGGTATAGCGACGCTATCGACACTTACACCAGCGTTGCATGCGAAGATCGAGCAGCGGACCGTCGCGCTGGTAGAAGGCTTGCAAACGATCGGGGATGATCTCGGCGTTCCCCTCACCACCGCAAGCGCGGGGTCGATGTGGGGATTCTTTTTCAGGTCCAAGCCTGTCCGTAATTTCATGGAGGCGAAGTCTTCGGACGTGGAGCTGTTTCGGCGTTTCTTTCACGCGGCCCTGGAGCGGGGGATCTATCTGGCGCCTTCACCATTTGAGGCGTGCTTCATGTCAGCAGCCCACGGAGACAGCGAAATCGAAACCGCACTTGCCGCCTTGCGAGGAGCCCTCGAGCATGCCACGACGTAGCTCTCAGTTACTTGGTCGCCCACTCGGCTGGATAGCTGCGGCCGCGTTGCTTGCGATTGCCGCGTGCGTGTCGCTCACGCCGCCGAAAGGCGGTACGGGCAATATCCCCGTCGTGACCGGAGGTTACAAATCCGGAGCAAACCAGTTGGTTCGCATCGCTCTCGATGGGAGCGTGCCGGACTCTCGCCTTTCAGCGACGGGCGAGTGGACGCTGTCCTTCCCGGGAATCAAGTCACCTGCTGCAAGATTGTCGCAAGGCCAGGAGCTGACGGTATCGCGCAACGGCGCCACCCTCACGCTGAATCCGGGGTCGGATTTCAGGACCGGGGGACAGGTAATAGCGCGTCCGCTTGGCGAAGGCTCGTTCGTGACATGGAACGGAAAGCGTTACCGCGGAGAGCTTTCCATCAGCGCTACCGACACGGGACTGCTCGTGGTCAACCAGCTGCCGATGGATTCCTATCTCCGAGGTGTAGTTCCACTCGAGATCGGCAATCGCACCGCCGCGGAAATGGCTGCGGTACAGGCGCAGGCCGTTGCTGCGCGAACCTACGCGTACAAGCATCTCACCGCCGCGCGAGCTTTCGACATGTATTCGACGGTGCAGGACCAGGTCTATGGTGGCGTCGACGCCGAGAAGCCACAATCTGACGACGCGATCACAAGCACGGCCGACGTCGTGGTTCTCTACAATGGCCAACCCATCACTACACCGTATCACTCGACGTGCGGCGGAAGCACAGCGGCCGTCAGCGAAGTCTGGTACGACCAGCCCGATCAGCCGTATCTTCGTCCCGTGAGCGACCGCATTCCCGGAACAAGTCACTTCTACTGCGACCCATCGCCGCGGTTCAGCTGGACGCAAAGCTACGATGGCGCAGGCCTGCGAGCGGTGATGGAGAAGTACCTAGCCACGTATACCAACGCGCCAAAAACCAATCTCGGCCGGATCACCAGCGTCAAAACGCAAGGCCACACGCCGTCGGGGCGCATCGCCGCGCTCACGATCCAGACAGAGAGCGGTGGCTACACACTGAAGGGCAACGACATACGATTTGTGCTGCGCGATCCGAAGGGCACGATCCTCAACAGCACATTTTTCGATTACACTGCCTCCACCAACGGCGGCGAAGTTTCAAGCCTTACGATCAACGGCCGAGGATACGGGCACGGAATCGGAATGTGCCAATGGGGCGCCATTGGACGGGCGCGAGCGGGGCAGGATTATCGTACGATACTAGAGACCTACTATCCGGGGACTACGATTGGCCGAATCGCCGGTTAACAACAAGGAAGCACCTGCCAAGAAGACGGTACGCCTCGGCCTGGTCGGTGCGGGTGCGATCGCCCAGCTCGCTCATCTGCCGGTCCTCTCGAAGATCAAAGGCGCGCAGCTCGTCGCGCTCTGCGACAACGATGGTCCGAAGGCGAGCGCGATCGCTGAGCGTCTGAATATTCCGGATGTGTTCACCGACCTCGAGGATCTGCTCGAGCTCGATCAGGTCGATGCGGTCGTCGTTGCCACGCCGAACCATCTTCACGAGCCGCACGTTCTGCGCGCGCTCAAATCGAAGGTCGATGTGTTGTGCGAGCGTCCGCTATCGCTGACGCCGCGCGGCGTTGAGAGAATTCTTGCCGCGGCCAAGCAGTCCGGTCGCAAGGTCGTCGTCGGCAACAACCACCGTTTCCGCAGCGACGTGCAGCAGCTCTATCGCTTCCTGCAAGGGGGCGAGCTGGGCCGCCTTGTGGGTGTACGGGCGGGACAGTACCAGTTCGCCAGCAGTCGCGCGGGCTGGCGTTTCCGACGTCCCGAAGCTGGTGGCGGAGCTTTCTTCGAGCACGGCTATCCGCTCGTCGATCTCGCGCTCTGGCTCGCAGATTTTCCCGAGCCAGTGCGCGTGTCGGCGCAAATGGACCGGAGTCGCGGATCGACGACCGTCGAGGATTCCATGATTGTGCACGTGGAATGCGCCGGCGGAATCAGCCTGAGCTTCGATGTCTCATGGACGTACGTCGGGCAGGAAGAACGGTGGTGGTTCGAGGCGCTATCTACGAGAGGGAGCGCGCGACTCGCGCCGCTTCGCGTCGTGAAGATGCTGAACGGCAAGCCGACCGATGTGTCGCCGAGTGGCGCCGCTGCACGCGAGAGCGTTTTCCTCCAGTCATACCGCGCGGAGCTGGCGCATTTCATTGCGGTCGTCAATGAAGACACGCCCTACGAGGCGCCCGACGATCAGCTAGTGGTGATCAAGCTGATGGAAGCGATCTACGAGGCGGCGGAAGGCGGCAAAGAAGTCCGTCTGTAAACGCTGAGCCGGTAGACCGTCCACCAGACGGCGAGATTGATTGGCAGCGCCAGCCCGATGATCTCACCATTCTTCTGATCGAAGAATGGAATCCCCTGCAGGACGAAACCGAGCAGCGATAGCGCGGCGACGAAACCCGCCAGCTTGATCGCTCTCGATACGCCGCGCCGACCGTAAACCGCGAGCGGGATCAATACCACCAGCGCCAGCGAAAGCGGATCGAGATGGAGCAGGTTCTCGTTCCGGCTCATGAAGTAATGTCGCGTGAAAACCCAGGCTATGACGAGCGCGATACCGCACGCGCCCGCGATCAGACTCCACAGCGTTGAGATCGCGGTGGCGAAGAAGAAAGCGATCCTGCTCCCGCTTTCCGCACTTCTCACCAGCGCGATCATCCCAGCGGCGATGAGAATCCCCAGGGCGACGAACCACGGGAAATAGTTGGGCGGCGCGGAAGGTTCCGGCGCGCGTCCAGCGGTAAAGAGTGCCATCTCCGATCGAACAAATGGGATCTGCGCTCCCGTGCTATCGGTGAGGCGAACGCTCCGGAGGTCGCTCGCCATTCTGACCGGGAGGAACATCTCCTGCCAAACCGAGAGAGGTTTGTCGGCGGGATGCCCCAGCGCGACGTCAGCGCCGGTGTACATCGGGATGTCGGTGCCGAGCAGTCGCAGCGTGTGCGAGCGATAGGTTCCGGATGTCTGGCGTGTCACGGTCGATGTCTGGAGCTGTCCGCCGACGGCGTGGTCGAGCGCGTCGCGCAGGCGCGTGGAGCAGTTGTCGCGGTAGTAGTCGTACCGGTAGAACTTGTTCTCGGGTCGCTCGTTCAGCTGCACGTATTGCTGCAGGCTCAGTCGCTGGGCGGGTGTGAGATTGAGCTCCTGCGCCAGGATCGAGCGGTTGTTCTGCTTGTAGTAGCGCAGCATGACGTCGAGATCGATTCCCTGCATCCAATAACGCGTGTCGCCGGTGAGGAAACGGCGGAGAAACCCCGGCTGGTTGAAGTCAAACATCCCCCAGTTGTAGGTGGTGTCCGTTCCGCGCGTGCGGTCCTTGATCCAGATCGCGTTGTGACCGAAGCGCTCCCACACCTCGTCGCCCATCCCGAATGTGAGCAGGTAGACGGTGAGGTTGGAACCGGGCTCGGTGGAAGCGGCAACGCCGGACGGGGCCAGTTGCGGAGTGGCCGGGAGAGTCTGTGCTCTGATCGGGCCGACTGTGAGCGCGAGGAGGATCCAGGGAATAAGGGCAAGCGATTTCATCGGCGTAAGATGCCACGCTTACCCAAATCAGACGAGGCGTTGAAGAAAAAAAGAGACCCACCGAAGTGGGTCTCTTGACTCATGCCGGCCGTTCAGCGGCTCTGCGCCAACGATTCGTCTCTCGAGTTGTTTTGAGTGGAGGACTGATCTCGCCTGGCAGCCTGCCGATTCGATGGGGACGTCTGACTGCCGTCAGTCCCGTTTCCCACCGATGCCTGCTGCTTGGACTGCCCAGCCTCGATCTGTATCCGCTTCGGCTGCGGCAGGGCCGCCTTCGGAATGTGGATCGTCAGCAGCCCGTGCTCGAAATCGGCCTTGATCTGATCCTCGTCCACTCCCTGGGGCAGCTGGAAGGTACGCATGAACGTTCCATAGCTGCGCTCGACCACCTGGTAGCGGCTCTCATCGCCTTCCTTCCGCTCGCTCCGTTTTTCCCCGCGGACGGTCAGCACCCCGTTCTCGGCCATGATCTCGACCTCTGACGGCTTGAGACCGGCGAGCTCGAGCTCGAGCCGGACCTCACTGTCGTTCTCCTTGATATCCACCGCTGGAGTGAAGCTACCCCCATCGCGGGCGAACGTGTCATCGAAAAGCCGGTCGATCTCTCGCCGGAGCCCGAAAATCGGGGAGCTGGTCGCCATCCTGTAAAGCATTTTCGTCTCCTGTAGTTGAGTGTTTTGAATTGGTACTGCGGTTCGATAATTCGGCAACGCACGTACCAGTCGGAGTCGGTCAGAACGACAAAGGCGCTTGTCGTTTTTGCGGCACGATCGGTCAGGTTTGCAGTCACGCTATGAGGATTTCGGATTGAGGACTTTGCGGCCTCAGGACCAAAGGCCACTGAGGATCGGCGATTAATTGAGGATTGCGGAGACCGGCGCGTTAGCGCACATCCTCGGTCCTCCCTTAATCATCGATCCTGGATGGCCGTTAGCCCTGAGGCCGCAAAGTCCTCAATCCGCAATCGCATGTGAACGTCACCGGAATGACCCATTATACTTCGAATCGGCTAACTTGTTTAAGGAGTCCAGCTTAGCTATAATTCAAAGCTCTACACGAACTATAAAAGAGACGAAAATGAAACCAGACATCCACCCCGTATACGCGACGGCGACCGTCAAGTGCGCCTGCGGCAATACGTTCCAGACCCGCTCCACCCAGGCGGAGATTCACACCGACATCTGCGCCAGCTGTCACCCCTTCTTCACGGGCAAGCAGAAGCTCGTCGATACCGCGGGACGCGTCGAGCGCTTCCGTCAGAAGTACGGCAAGCCGGCCGCTGCTGCGCCTAGCACCGAAAGCTGAGTCTCCGCGACCGGCTCAGAGACGCCGTCGAGCGTGCCTCTGAGGTAGAGCGAGAGCTCTCCGATCCGAAGACGGTTAGGGACCAGCAACGCATGGCGACGCTGGGCCGGGAGCTACGGCATCTCCAGCCCCTCGTCGAAATGGCCACCAAGCTTCAGAGGAACGAGCAGGAGCTCGCGGAAACCCGCGAGCTCCTCGACTCTGAGGACCCCGAGATGGCTACCGAGGCCGCATCCGAAATCGCGAAGCTTGAGAAATCAATCGCCGGCCTCCTCGAAGCGATCAAGCCCGCCCTCATCCCGCACGATCCTCTCGACGACCGCCCCGCAATCGTCGAGATCCGCGGTGGCACTGGCGGCGACGAAGCGGCAATTTTTGCCGCAGACCTCTATCGCATGTACACCCGCTTCGCCGAAGGGCGCCGCTGGCGCATCGAGGTCATCTCGCAATCGGACGGCACACTCGGCGGCATGAAGGAAGCAATCTTCAAGGTTAAGGGAGAAGGCGCGTTCGGGGTGATGCGCTGGGAGTCGGGCGTGCATCGCGTGCAGCGCGTGCCCGTCACCGAGAGTCAGGGGCGCATCCACACGTCCGCCGCTACGGTCGCTGTTCTCCCCGAAGCCGAAGAGATCGACCTCAAGATCGAAGACAAGGATCTGCGTATCGATGTCTTTCGCTCGTCGGGCCCGGGCGGACAGAGCGTCAACACGACCGACTCCGCTGTGAGGATCACGCACATCCCGAGCGGAATCGTCGTCAGCCAGCAGGATCAGAAATCACAGCTCCAGAACAAGCTGAAGGCGATGGAAGTTCTGCGCGCGCGACTCCTCGACGCCCGAATCGCCGAGCAGGAAGCGGCGAGATCGCGGATGCGGAAGACGCAGGTTGGAACCGGAGACCGTTCCGCCAAGATCCGCACCTATAATTATCCGCAGAATCGCGTCACTGACCACCGGATAAATCTCACGCTGCACGAGCTGACGAAGGTGCTCAACGGCGAGATCGAGCCGTTCATCGAGGCGCTCAAAGTCGCCGACGTAGAGGAGAAGCTGGGTGATTAAGACTGGCGGACCGTTCTTCCCGACGAAGATCCCGATCGGAACCATCGGCGACCTGCTCGCGGGCTGCGCGGCAATGCTCGATTCAGAGGGAGTAGCGGACGCCGAGCGCGAAGCGCGCGAGATTGTCGCGGCGGTTCTCGATGTTCCGAAGTTCTGGGCGGTCGCCAACTCCGTCGCTGATGCCTCGCCCGATGTCGCCCGTGCCGTGATCCGGGCCGCGATGAAGCGCGCCACCGGCGCACCGATGGCGTACGCCGTCCGTCGCGCAAACTTTCGGCACCTCACCCTCGAGGTCGATGAACGAGTGCTCATCCCGCGCGTCGAGACCGAGATCCTCGTCGAGCGCGTTCTCGAGCGGTGCGGGCGCGATGCGCAAATCGTGGCAGACGTCGGCACTGGATCTGGCGCGATTGCGCTGTCCCTCGCTTTCGAGCACAAGTTCGAGCGGGTCATTGCGACCGATGTATCGCTCGACGCGTTGACTCTCGCGAAGACGAATGCGGTCTCATTTGCTCACGTCCTCAAGTCCGTCGTGGAATTCCGCCACGGCTCGCTGCTTGCCCCTCTCGCCGGCGAGAAACTGGACGTGATCGTCTGCAATCCACCATACATCAGCTTCGCCGAGATCAAGGATCTTCCCCCCGATGTGCGCGACTGGGAGCCGAGTCTGGCTCTGCTGTGCGCCGACGACGGGTTGTCGCTTACGCGCGAGCTGGTTCGTGAGGCGCCGGGAGTGCTGGAGGCTCGTGGATTGCTCGCCTTGGAAGTGGACACACGCCGGGCGGGGATGGTGGCAGAGATGATTGCCGTGGACGGACGGTACTCGGATATCGAAGTCCTGCTCGATCTCACCGGCCGCGAACGGTTCGTGTTCGCGCGACGCGCGTAGCGCTCAAGACTGACAGGAGATGTGATGCTGGAAGAGAAAGGAAGGGAGCTGGGTCGCATTATCGGGCAGAGCCCCGAATACCAGGCCCTCAAGCGCTCGAGCGAGGCGCTCAACGAAGACAAGGCGGCGGTGGCGCTTCTTCAGGAGATGGAGAAGTTGCGCGGCGAGGCTCAGCGCCTGATTCAGAATGGCGAGAATCCCACGCCGGAGATGGAGCAGCAGCTCGACTCGATGCTCGAGAAGATCCAGTCGCAGGCAGCGTATCAACGCGCTGTCGCGGCCCAGGAGAATTTCGACAAGCTGATGCTCCGCGTGAATCAGTGGATCATGGATGGCATGAAGAAGGGCGCTGCGAGTCCGATCATCACGCTCTCCTGAGCATCATGTCCCGCGGCAAGCTGATCGTCTTCGAGGGACCCGAAGGCGCCGGCAAAACCACCCAGATCAAGCTGATCGCGGAGAGGCTGGCGAAGGCGGGGATAGCTTGCCTTGCGGTGCGGGAGCCGGGCGGCACACCGACGGGCGACGCAATACGCGCCATCCTGCTGGACTCCGAGCACGAGATCACCGCGGCGACCGAGGCATTGCTGTTCATGGCGTCACGCGCGGAGCTGATTGCGCGCGAGATCCGACCGGCGCTGGAGCGGGGTGCCGTCGTGATGCTGGACCGTTTTTTTCTCTCCACGTACGCCTACCAGATCGTTGGGCGCGGGCTGCCGGAAGAAGAGGTGAGGGCCGCAAATGCTCTCGCAACCGGGCGTCTCGTGCCCGATCTGACCCTTCTGCTCGACGTGCCCGCGTCGGAGGGCCTCGAACGGGCCGACGCGCGGGGCAAGCGGGACCGTATGGAGCGGTCCGGAGTAGAGTTCCATGAGCGCGTGGGCAATGCGTTTCGAACGTTCACGGAACCGTCCTGGCAACACTCCCATCCCGAGTGCGGACCAATCAAGTTGATAGATGGAACGGGGGACGAAATGTCGGTGCTGAGGCGAGCGGTAGTCGTGCTCGCCACTGCGTTCCCGCAACCTTTTGGTAGAATAGAGACTTAACCACCGTATGAAACTCAGGCTTCCCAGCGCCCCAACGCGCGCACGCACCGTGATTGTCGCCGGCACATTGCTTGGCGCGCTTGTAACGGGTGGATGGCTACTGCAGCGCGGCTCACGCACCGGAACTTTCACGGCGTACGAGGGCGCGCAGCTGTTCCAGAACGTCTTCCGCCGCGTTCAGAACGATTTCGTGGATCCGGTGAGTGATTCGGCGCTCTACCGAAAATCGCTGGACGGCATGCTGTACGAGCTCAAGGATCCCTATTCGACGTTCCTCCCGCCCGACCGGTTCGCGCGACTCAGCGAGACCACGAGCGGGAACTACGCAGGACTCGGCCTCGAGACGGATCTTCGCGACGGCTGGCTCATCGTAGTTGCGCCGATGCCGGGCGGCCCCGCCGAGCGTGCGGGGCTTCAGCCGGGTGACCGCATCATCGAGGTCATGGGCAAATCCGCCAAGGGTTGGACGAGCGAAGAGGCTTCGCGCGCTCTCCGCGGTGCACCCGGCACTTCTGTGATCCTCAAGATCGAGCGTCCCGGAGTCGCGACACCCATCGTGCTGAGCCTTACGCGTACGACCATTCACCAGAGCGCGGTGCGGAGATCGTCGATGCTCTCCGACGGTGTCGGCTACATCGATCTCAAGGCATTCAGCGATTCCACCGCAAAGGAATTGAACGGCGCGATCGGCGGACTCCTCGATCACGGGATGAAGACACTCGTCCTCGACATGAGAACGAATCCAGGCGGATTGTTGACCCAGGGCGTGAGGGTTTCCGACCTCTTCCTGAATCCCGGGCAGAAGATCGTGAGCATGCGGGGGCGCCTCCCCGAGGCAAATCGGGAGTTCGCGGACACCGCGGCGCAGCGGTGGCCGGGTCTTCCGCTGATCGTCCTCGTCGACGGGCGGAGCGCCAGCGCGGCGGAGATTGTCGCCGGTGCGCTTCAGGATCATGACCGCGCGCTGATCGTGGGAAGGCCAAC
>Ga0070681_10005482_pt1 | contig 12252 bp, 15 predicted proteins | sample KBSC83BmetaG_FD_65650 | JGI IMG/M metagenome (GOLD analysis project Ga0070681, IMG submission 65650) | Corn rhizosphere microbial communities from Kellogg Biological Station, Michigan, USA - KBS C8-3B metaG | ecosystem: Host-associated > Plants > Roots > Rhizosphere | place: USA: Michigan...
CCCCGCGACGGCGAAGAGGGCCTGAAGGCCCTGGAGGAGAAGGCCAACCGCTGGCACCCCAAGGGCTGCAAGCTCTACACGGCGGAATGGCGGGGCGACTCCAAGGGCTTTGACATGCGGGACCCGATGTCCCGCCGCTACTTCGACAAGTGCGTCGAGCTTGGGATCACCAACATCCACGTCCACAAGGGCCCGACGATCTGGCCGCTGAACAAGGACGCCTTCGAGGTCGACGACGTCGACGAGGTCGCCACGCTCTACCCCGAGCTGACGTTCATCGTCGAGCACTGCAACCTTCCCCGCCTGGAGGACTTCTGCTGGATCGCCGTGCAGGAGTCGAACGTCTGGGGCGGCCTGGCCGTCGTCCTGCCGTTCATCCACAGCCGTCCCCGGCAGTTCGCCAAGTGGCTGGGTGAGCTGCTCTTCTGGGTCGGCGCCGACAAGCTCACGTTCTCCAGCGACTACGCCCTCTGGCACCCGAAGTGGCTCGTCGAGATGTTCGTCGACTTCCAGATGCCCGAAGACATGGTCTCGGAGTACGGCGAGCTGACGCCGGAGATCAAGCGGAAGATCCTCGGCCTCAACCTGGCCGGGCTCTACGACATCCCGGTGCCGCCCGAGATCATGAAGTCGGAGCCGCAAGCGGTTTCATGATCGACGAGGCCCAGGTAACGCTGGCGCAGGTCACCGAGGCCCTGTCCGCCGTCCGTGACCCGGAACTCGACGAGCCCCTGACTGATCTCGGGTTCGTCAAAGACGTCCGGATCGACGGCGGACAGGTCACGGTCACGCTCTGGCTCCCGACCTATTACTGCGCGCCGAACTTCGCCTACATCATGGCGGAGGACGCCAAGAAGGAGGTCGGAGCCGTCGACGGAGTGACCAAGGTGGCGATCCGTCTGATCGACCACCACGCCTCCGACGAAATCAACAGCGGCCTCGATGCCGGCAAGGACTTCGACGAGGCGTTCCCGGGGGAAACCGCCGGGAACGGGTTGGCCGAAACGCGCCAGCGGTTCGACCGCAAAGCTTTCGTCGCCCGCCAGCAGGAGGTCTACCGGCAGCTCACCGACAAGGGGTTGACGCCGAAGGAGATCCTCGGCCTGACCCTTGGTGACCTGCCGGACACGCCCGAAGCCCGCCGGTACCTGGACCGGCGGGCCCGGGTGGAGCTGGAGACGTCCGTGGAGGCCCCGTTCCTGGTCGACCTCGACGGGAAGGCGGTCACCGCCGAGAACCTCGATCGGCACCTGATCTTCGCCAGGACCGTCAGCGTCAGCATCGAGGGCAACGCCAGCTTCTGTCGCGCTCTGCTGGCGGTGAGATACGGGCTCGAGGAGCCGAAGGAGGCCTGTTCATGAAAGCCGCCCGTTTGCACAGCTACGACGATGACCGCCTCCAGATCGACGACGTTCCCGAACCGACGCTCTCGGGCCCGCACGATGTGATCGTCAAAGTCGGCGGAGCCGGCCTGTGCCGGACCGACCTTCACATCATCGAAGGCATCCTCGCCGAGACGTTCCCAGACCTGGAGTTGCCCTACACGCTGGGTCACGAGAACGCAGGCTGGGTCGAAGAGGTCGGCTCCGCGGTCAGCTCGGTCAGTGTGGGCGACGCCGTGATCGTGCACCCGCTGGTGAGCTGCGGCGTGTGCCTCGGCTGCCGCCGCGGCGAGGACATGTACTGCGACGCCGGCGCGTTCCCCGGCCTGAGTCAGAACGGGGGCTTCGCCGAATACCTCCTCACCGGCGAGCGCTCGCTCATCAAGCTCGACCCGAGCCTGGAGCCCAAGGACGTCGCGGCCATGGCCGACGCGGGCATCACCGCCATGCGCGCCTGCAAGAAGGTGGCCGCCCAGGCGCACAGCCTCACCAAGGTTGTCGTCATGGGCGTCGGCGGCCTCGGCCACATCGGCATCCAGTGTCTGCGGGCGCTCTCTCCGGTCGAGATCATCGCCGCCGACACCAACGAGGGAGCCCGGAAGCTGGCCGAGGAGACCGGCGCCGACCACGTGATCGAGGCCGGCGAGGGCGTTGTCGACCGTGTCCTCGAGCTGACGGGCGGACTGGGTGCCGACGCCGTCCTCGACTTCGTGGGCGAGCGGGGCGTGCCCGCCCAGGTCCCCGGCATGCTCCGCCAGGGCGGCACCTACTACGTCATCGGCTACGGCGAGAAGGTCGAGATCCCCAACTGGGACTTCGTCATTCGAGAGATCAACGTCGTCGGCAACCTGGTCGGTGACTACATGGACCTGGTCGAACTCATGGCGCTGGCGGCCCGGGGCAAGGTCAAGCTCCACACGCAGGTCTACGCCCTGAAGGACATCAACACCGCGATCGACGACCTGTACGGCGGCCGCCTCAACGGCCGGGGCATCCTCGTTCCCTAGCTAGCGGGTACCGAGAACCTAGAAGCAGCCAAACGGCCTCGCGTCGAGCATCCTCTGGGTTTCTCGACGGAGGCCTTGGCGCGAGGCCTCGTCGGTGCGCGGACCGGGCTCGGGGAACTCCTCTGTGCCGGCGGATGCCAGGAACCCGCCCGTCACGTGACCCAGCCGCGTCTTCCAGTCCTTGCACTCTCCCGACGACGTCCGCCACATGAGGCCGAAGGTCACCAGCACGGCGCAGAGCAGGAGAATCCACTCCGGCCTCAACAGTTCTTCGCGAAGTCCCGCCTGATCCTCCACGGCAACCACCTTATCCTTCAAGGTCCTGCGGGCGCACGTAGATCCATGTGCCCAGAGCCAAGCCGAAGATGGCATGCAGCACAACCCAGGTCGGCCACCCGATCTCGCCACCCATCCGGGAAATGGCTTCCCCGGCACCGGACATGTTCGCCGCCGCCGGAAGGGCGAGGGCACTCATGATCACCAACACGGCCAGACCGTAGATCAGACCGGCCACGATCGCCTGCCTGTCCCGGAGGTGCAGCCTGACGGCCAGCACGGCGAAGAGGGCGCCGAAGAACGCGCCCACCATGACATGAGCCGCCATCCCGAAGACGAACGCCTCCTGGGAGAAGAAGAAGCGGTCTCCTCCTTGAGCCTTCTGGAGGGACTGGCCCAAGGTGTTCGGATCGATGATGAAGGCCACGTGGTAGGCCGGCGTGAAGAACCCTCGCCCCCCGTAGGTGGCTGACGAGAGCATGGCGAACACGCCCATGACCGCGGCGGCGCCGAACCCGGCGAAGATTCCCCGCTGCAGCACCAACTCGAGCGGCCCCGGTTGCCATCGAGCAAAACCTTGTCGCTGGGCCATAGGTTCCCTTCCCGCGGGATGGTTGGTATGCAAGACTAGGCGAGTTCAAGACGAGGGGGATCAGACCGCATGAACAGCGTGGGATTCGGAATCTTCATTGGGTTGCTCACGATCTTCACCATCTTCCTCATTCAGAAGGTGATGGACAACCCCAACACCTGAGGGTTCAGTTGGCGTCGTCCCCCCCGGGCGTCGAGGCCAACTCTCGGTAACAGAGCAGCGTCACCGCTGCAACGAACGGAACCGCTGCGCCCATCATCGCGCCCTGGAGGGCGAAGTACACGATGCCGCGGGCCACGCCCGGCACGTCGCCTGACAGGATTCCGAAGGCGCGCAGGGTGACCGAGAGCAAGAGTCCGATGGCGGCGGGGATGAACAGCATCATGACCAGCGGACGGCTGTCGTGGCTGATCATTCCCTGCGTGTGCTCCCAGGCCTCCTGGAGAGAACGCCGGTGTAGCACCACCTCGTGGATGAGCAGCGGGGGCCCGAGGAGCATCGGTTGCACGATGAGGCCCACCGGGCCCAGGGTGATTGCCGCGAACAGAGCGAAGCCGGCTGAACAAGCCGCCGTTTGATAGATGTCGCGGCGCACTTCGGCGAGGTCATTCCAGGCCTCGCGGAGGTGCATTTTGCTGTCCGCAGCCAGGATGCTCACTGCCGGGGCGAGCAGCACGCTGCCGGCGTAGGCCGGGATGACTGATTGGACGAGCGTCACCAGCAGTAGCAGCGGAATTGGCGGCAAATCGGTGATAAGCACGACCAGGAGCAGTTCGCGGAGGATAATGAAGCCGATCAGGAACGTCGGCACCAACAGGGGAGCCGTTGATCGATACATCTTCCACGCCTGGACGACAAGATCGGTCGGCCCCAGGCCGCCCTCTTGCCTTCCATAGTGACCCTCAGACACCGGGCCATCGTAGAGGGACCGGGAGACCTTGGTCGTGGTTCACTTCGTTTTTTGCCCACGATGGCGAATGGCTCCCCCCGTCCTATGTCTCGGCGATTCGTGCATTCCGGAAACCGCCCGCTCTTTTCCGCTCTTTTCCCTTGACCGGGCGCCAAAACAGCGGTCTGCTGAGGGTTGACGATCCGGCCGTGGACAGCCGGGGCGGTTCGCCGTACCCCGGTGCCGTGGATCAGATCGTCTGAGGGTGGACGAAGGGAGCGTTAATGACACAAGTAGCCACAGCCCCCACTGCGGAGGCATCGGCGAAGCCGAAGCATGGGCCTATTGATTGGAAGGGTGGTCATACCCTCACGTTTGTCGGTCCCCTGGCTTTCATTGCCATCGCTGCTGCACTCCGCATCTGGATGCAGGGCAATGCGTGGACGATCGGCATCGATGCATCAGATCCGGCCTTCAACAAGACCTACCGCGCGCTGTTCTACGGGGAAGTCATCTCCTCCACGGTCGTAACACTGTGGTGGTGGACCTACCTGGTGCGGAAGGGCAAGCAGATCGTGGACGTCCCCGTCTCTCACGAAGTTGAGGTACGGCGGATTGCCAAGTTCTGGGGCCTGATCTCGACCATGTCCGTCGAGCTCACGATCATGGCCGCCTTCTGGCCGAACATGGACGGTGCGTGGCACCAGACCGCAGTGCGTGACACTGCGCTGACGCCCGCCCACATTCCCATGTTCTTCCTGTTCTTCCCGATGGGGATCACTCTCACCGTCGGTACGTACCTCTACGGCCGCTACTGGCTGCCGAAGGTGTACGGGGCGGAGAACGGGTTCCCATGGTCGTTCTTCCTGCTGATCTCGGCGTCGGTTACCGAGATGATGCAGGTGGCCATGAACGAGTGGGGTCACAGCCTCTGGATCACCGAAGAGATCTTCGCCGTTCCGTTCCACTGGCCGTTCGTGCTCTACGGCTGGCTGGCGGCAGGAATCTTCGCTCTGTGGGCTGAGACGATCATCCGACTCCTGGGCATCGAGGCGGAGATGGAGGCGGCAGGGGCCGGCGGGCAGGAAGCCGTCGCCTCGTAGTAGCCACACCATCACCAATAGCGTTCAAATACCCAGACCCCGCCAAGGGGTTAGCCATGAGACGTCCATAAGAGGGGGAGGGCATGGCGTCGGATACAGAAACGCTCGAAGCGGATGCACAATTCGAGCGACTGAAGGCGCTTGTTAACAAGGAGTACAAGTACATCGACCGCAAGTGGGATGCGGTCTTCTGGATCAGCGCCGCATTCATTGTGGGCGCCGCCGCCGACATCACGATGTTGCTGTTTGCCGGCGACTGGGACTTCTGGACTGACTGGAAGGACCGGGTGTGGTGGCCGATCCTCACCCCCTTCTCGCTGGTCATCATCGGGTCCGCACTCCAGTACATCCAGTGGCTGGCGTGGCGGTTCCCGACCGGTATGACCTACACCGCCATCTGCATGTGGTTCCTGAGCACGCTCGGGCGGTGGCTGCAGTGGGGGAACTTTGTTTGGTACCCGCTGAACTTCGTATGGGGCACGACCATGGTGCCGGCGGGAATCTTTGCCGACTGGGTCCTGATGAAGACGAAGAGCTTCGTCCTCACCGGGCTCTTAGGCTCCGCCGTATTCGCCTTCACGTGGTGGGTTTCCAACTACGTGATGATCGCCCCGTACCTACAGCCAGCGGAGTGGATGGACCGCATCCTCACCGTGTCTGACATCCAGGGCATTGCCTACATCAGAAGCCAGACCCCCGAGTATCTCCGGATCGTCGAGCACGGCACCCTCCGGAGCTTCCTCGGTGAGACGCAGTACGTGTCGATCGTCTTCGGTATGACCGTGGCGATCGCTGGCTACTGGATCGGCCAGTTCATCGGCCGAATGCTTGCGATCTGGCCCATTGGCCGCTTCATGAAGAAGTGGTGAGCGGAGAAAGGGGGGAATGACAATGAAGAAGCGACTGGCAGTGGCCCTGTTCTTTGGGCTCGTGTCGACGTTGGTATTCACCGCATCCCCGGCCTCCGCCCATGGCGAGAAGTCGCAGGAGGCCTTCCTCCGGATGCGCAGCATCGGTTTCACGGACGTCAGCTTCACCGGCGGCCAGACGCTGCAGAACGGTGAGATCCAACTCAATCAGGGAGAGTTCATCGTCCTCAAGGGCGTGGCCAAGCTGATGGATACCTGGCCCGACACCCTCGCGGCGGGCGCGCCCCGGATCGGCTACATCAACATTGCCACCCAGGGCCCCTGCGTCGAGATGGTTGCTCGGACCGTCAACGGCGTGTCCACGCCGGGACGTATCGAGATTGCCAAGGGCCGGTACTACGCCTTTGAAATGAAGCTGATGGGCCGCCGGCCCGGCCGGTGGCACATCCACCCCTCCTTCGCCGTGAAGGGGGCCGGGACCGTGCTCGGTCCGGGGCAGTGGGTCAACGTGAAGAGAACCTCGAGCGGGTTCACCTCGCCCGTGACTCTCTACAACGGCAAGACGATCAACATGGAGAACTACGGGCTCAGCGTCGTCTGGGGCTTCCAGGTCGTCGGATTCATTCTCGGCATGATCTGGATCCTCTACTGGACGGCGGGCAAGCGGAACCCCGACGGTTCTCCGAAGAGCTGGATGGGCGGCAAGCGGACGGTCACGAACCCGGCCGTCACCCTGTCGATCCCACTCAACGACGACGGGGTGGCCGTGGGGTTGAACTCCAAACGGGACCATCGCGCCGTGAACATGATGCTCGTCGCCACCACCATCTTCTTGCTGGTGGGCTGGATCTACCAGGCGTCGGCGTATCCCGTGAAGATTCCGCAGCAGGTGGTGCAGTTCGAGCCGCCCAAGACGGATCTCGACACGGCGGCGCCGCTGGCCTCGGTGAACCCGTTGGTGGCGGACTATGAACCTGACAGCCGGGCGCTGACGATCGAAGTTGCGGTCGACAACCTCAGCGACGGTCCGATCGAGTTCGCCGAGTTCACGACATCCACCCTCACATTCGTCCCGCCGGGCGGTACGGCGACCGCTCCCGGGTACTACCAGAAGCCCGTTCAGGTGTCACCGTCCGGCCCGATCCAGGCCGGCGAGAAGAACCACAAGATCACGATGAAGATTGACGGCAACGCTCTGGTGGAGGAGCACCTCGTCCCGACGAGCGAGTCGCAATTGACCATGGCCGGCCTGATGGTCTTCAAGGACTCGACGGGCAGGAAGTCCTCCGTCGAGATCGAGGAGCCTCTCCGGCCGCACTTCAAGGGCTGAGTCCTTCGAGAGAGCAGTCGTCCTCAAGCGGACGAACGGCGTGGCCTACCCCCTTGTCGAAGGGGGTAGGCCATTGCCATAGGAGTACGATTCATAAGGGTTGTCAGGTGTTCGGGAAGGGGCAATGGGATGAGGGTGGTTCTGGCGCATGGCCCGGGAGGCATGTTCGACCTCCTGCCGGTGTTGTTTGTCGGCATCGCCATCTACATCATCCGGAACGTGCTCAAAGAAGGTCAGAGCAAGGCGAGCACGACCGCCAAACTTCCCACCACCCCTTGGAGCCGGCAGGTGCATTCCGCGACGCGGAAGCGGGCGCCCGACAAGCCGGTTGCCCAGGCCGGGCCGGGTCAGGCCCGCCGCTTCGGGCCCCCTCGTCTGAAGGTCATGGACGGTGAGGCGGCCGAGGCCAACCGGCCGGTGGTGCCTCGCAAGTTCGAACCGCCGCCGCCCGGGCGCAGGAAGACGGGCTGAGTAAGGGTCGGCGGGCATGGCGCCCAACGGATTCGGCGGGGGCATCGCGACAATCTTCATGGTGCTGCCGTTCCTGTTCATCCTGGTCGGCGCGGTCTACATCACACTGGCGGTGAGCGGCCGGCACAAGCGTCGCCAGGCGTCTTCGGTGCGGGTGTTGCCGGTCGGTGCTGAGCATCCCTTGAGCCATCTGCGCTCCAAGATGAAGCCGGTGCCGGTGAAACCGCAGCCGGAACAGAAGGCGGCAGGCAAGCAGCGGCCGCGGCGGCCGGAACCGCCCTGGCTCACCCGCGTGTAGGGCCGGCGGCGGCAAGGGCAACGTGAGCTTCGAACACCACGTCGCGCCTGCCAATGGCATCGACATCCACTACGTGCGTCAAGGGCGCGGGCTTCCACTCGTCCTGCTCCACGGCTGGCCGGAGTTCTGGCTCGTCTGGCGCAAGGTCATCGGGCCGCTCAGCGCCCGCTACGACGTCGTCGCCCCCGATCTTCGGGGCTTCGGGCAGTCGAGCAAGCCTGATCTCCCCGCCCGGGAGGGCTACCGGGTCGAGGACCACGCCGCCGATCTGCTGGGCCTGGCCGACGCCCTGGGGTTCGAGCGGTTCGGGCTGGTGAGCCACGATGTCGGCGCTTATGTGGCGCAGGTGTTCGCCCGACTCCATCCCGAGCGGCTCGTGGGCCTGTTCTTCTTCGACTGCCCCTACCCCGGCATCGGGGAGCGTTGGGCCGAGCCCGGCCACCTCCGCGAGATCTGGTACCAGTCGTTCCACCAGTTACCCGTCGCCGTCGAGGTCGTCGGCTCCAGCCGAGCGGCGACCGAGCGGTACTTCCGGCATTTCCTGAGCCACTGGGCGCACGCGCCCGAGGCCTTCGAAGACGCCGACATCGAGGCCTGGGTCGACAACTACTCCGCTCCCGGGAACCTCCAGGGCGGGTTCAACTGGTACGTGGCCTCCCACCCGGCCCGCATCGAGCTCATGCGCCATGGCGCCCCGAAGCTCGCGCCTATCGAGGTGCCCACCAGAGTGCGCTGGGGGGCCAGCGATCCGATCCTCAAGGTCGAGTGGGCCGACCGGCTGGGCGACTACTTCACCGACTGCGACTTCGCCCCGGTGGAAGGGGCCGGCCATTTCGTGGCCTACGAGCAGCCCGATGTCGCCGTGGCCGAGATCACCGACTTCTTCGGTTGAACCCCGTCTGTACCGAAGGGGAATTCCTCCCCTCGGGCGGAGGGGTGGTAGGGCGGGTCGACGAAGTGCGAGGCATGTCAAGCGTCAAGGACCTGGTATCCGCCGGATACGACACGATGCACCGCCGCTACGCCGACTGGGCGGGCTACGACACCTCCCGGCACAGCCACTACCTCCGACTCGCCGCCGAGCTCGGTTTCATCTGCTCCGGCGATGCTCTCGACCTCGGGTGCGGAACCGGCCGCCACGCCACCGCGCACCTGGCGGAGGCGGGCCTGAGGGTCACCGGACTCGACGTCTCGGTCCGCAGTATCGAGGCCGCCCGCCGGGAGGTGCCTTCCGCCCGCTTCCTCGTCGGCGACATGGCCACCATCGCCTTCCCGGCCGAGTCGTTCGACCTCGTCACCGCCTTCTACTCGATCATCCACCTGCCTCGCGACGAGCACGGCCGGCTGCTGCGCCGCGTCGCCCGGTGGCTCCGGCCCGGTGGTGGGCTGCTCGCCAACCTGGGCACCACCGGGGGCGACGCCTTCATCGAGGACTGGCACGGCGTCCCGATGTACTGGAGCAGTTGGGACCAGCGCACCAACCGCCGCCTCCTCGAGGCCGCCGGGCTGGACATCCTCGTTGACAGCGTCGAGACGGCCGTGGAGGACGGGGAGCCGGTCACCTTCCAGTGGCTGGTGGCCCGCAAACCACGGGACTAAGGGCGTCTGTTCCGCCGTTGCATCGAACGTGAGAGTCGAGATCTGGTCCGACGTCGTGTGCCCGTGGTGCTACGTCGGGAAGCGCAACTTCGAGGCCGCTCTGGCACAGTTCGAGCACCGCGACGACGTCGAGGTGACCTGGCGGGCGTTCGAGCTCGACCCGTCGGCACCGAGTGAGCGGGAGGGCGACTACGCCACCCACCTCGCCCGCAAGTACGGCATGAGCGTCGAGCAGGCGCAGCAGATGATCGAGACGATGACGGCGACCGGTGCGGCCGCCGGTGCCGTGCTCGACTTCAGCAAGGCCCGGCCGGGAAACACCTTCGATGCGCACCGGCTGATCCACCTGGCCGGGGAACGGGGAGTACAGGCGGCGGTGAAGGAGCGTCTCCTGCGGGCCACCCTCGGCGAGGGCGAGCCGATCGGGGACCGTGGAGTCCTCGTGCGGCTGGCGGTCGAGGCGGGCCTACCGACGGAAGAGGCGGCCGCCGTGCTCGAGAGCGACACCTATGCCGCCGAGGTCCGGGCGGAGGAAGACCTGGCGTTCGAACTCGGCATCAGCGCGGTCCCGTACTTCGTCATCGATCGGACCTTCGGCGTTCCGGGTGCCCAGCCGCCAGACGTCATCCTCCGGGCGCTCCGGCGGGCCTGGGAGAAGTCGCCCCGGCCACTCGAGCTCTAACGGGCTACCACGCGACGGTGCGCCGCCTGAAACTTCAGGCGGCGCACCGGGCGCGGGGTACTACAACAGCCGATGCTTACTTGTACTCGCCGGCGGCGACCTTCTTGATCGCGGACCGGATGCGGAAGTAGGTCCCGCAGCGGCAGAGATTGCCGCCCATCGCTTGGTCGATGTCTTCGTCGGTCGGGTTGGGCTTCTGGTTGAGCAGGGACACGGCCTGCATGATCTGGCCGGCCTGGCAGTAACCGCACTGTGCAACGTCGTTGTCGATCCAGGCCTTCTGGACCGGGTGCAGTTGGTCACCCTTGGCCAGCCCATCGATGGTCGTGACGCTCTTGCCCTCGATCGCGCTCATCGGCGTGATGCACGTACGCCGAGCCACACCGTCGATGTGGCTGGTGCACGCACCGCAGAGGCCCATGCCGCAGCCGTACTTCAGGCCGTGGACGTCCATCCGGTCACGAAGGACCCAGAGGAGTTCCTCGTCCTTGTCGGCGTCGACCGAGACCGGGTTGCCATTGAGATGAAATGTGATCACCGGCATCGTTATCAGGCTCCGTACTCGTTGAGCGGGAAGTTTCGAGGCTGCTTGCCTGTGGCACGGGCCCAGGCATTGGCGGCCGCACCAGCGGCGGCGGGGACACCGAGCTCACCGATACCACCGGGCTCGACGTTCGAGGCCGGCAGAATGGAACAGCTCATCTCCGGCGCCGAGTCGAACATGCGGCTCCACTTGTAGTCGTGGAAGTTCGACTCCCGAGTGGCCCCGTTGTCGACGTGAAGGCCGGCCCGGTACACGAGGGCGAAGCCGTCGTGGGCCTGGCCGAACAGGCTCGACTGGGTACCCATCGGGTTGACGCAGTAACCGTTGTCAACGGCGATGTGGCACTCGGTCATCCGAGGCTCGTTCCGCCGCGTGTCCACGGTCATGACATAGGCGACGATCGACTTGTACTCGTCGTGCATGCCGATGCCCTGGGCCACGCCGGTGGGCAGCTTCTTGCCCCACTGGGCGGCCTCGGCCGCCTTGGCCAGAACGGCCTTATGGCGCTCGCTGTCCAGCATGTCCATGCGGAACTCGAACTCGTCCTTCCCGAGACTCCGGGCCAGCTCGTCCATCATGATCTCGTCAAGGGCGTGGACCTGGCCGGAGTACACAACCCGCCATGCGGCGGTGGGCTTGGCCAGCAGGCGCTGCTTCAGCGTGATGGCCGTGGGGCCCGTCTTGTAGAACAGCTTCTGCGTGTGCGTGAAGAAGTACTGGCACGCACCTTCGTTGTTGTACTCAGTGACGTAACCGGTGGCGACGTCGCCGAGGCCGTGGCGGAGGTCCATCTCCGGGCAGGCCATGCGGTGCTCGTAGCTCACCACGTCCTTGTTCGACACGGTGGCCTTGATCTTGTGGATCGACACCGGACGGCACCGGCCGTTCTTGATGCCTTCCTCACGCAGCCACTGCAGCTTGATCGGCTTGCCGATGCGCTGGGCAATCTGGGCCACCTGGACGTCCTGGTCGTGGAACAGGTGACGGCCGAAGGCGCCGCCAGCCGGAATCACGTGGTACGTGACGTCGTCGACCTTGATGCCAAGGGTCTCGGCGATCTGACGCTGCATGGTGGTCGGCACCTGGGCGCCGCCCCAACCTTCGTACTTCCCATTCTCGAACTTCCCGCAAGAGGCGTTCTCCTCCAGCGGAGCGTGCGGAACATACGGCCAGCGGAACGTGGCCTCGAGGCCCTCGCCGGGCGAGGTGA
>Ga0070681_10005484_pt1 | contig 12252 bp, 12 predicted proteins | sample KBSC83BmetaG_FD_65650 | JGI IMG/M metagenome (GOLD analysis project Ga0070681, IMG submission 65650) | Corn rhizosphere microbial communities from Kellogg Biological Station, Michigan, USA - KBS C8-3B metaG | ecosystem: Host-associated > Plants > Roots > Rhizosphere | place: USA: Michigan...
CCGCCTCTCCCTGTAGACGTTGCACCGCTTCATGGACCACGGACAATCCCATGCCCCGGCCTGATAACTCTGTTACGACATCGGACGTCGAGAAGCCGGGCTGGAAAATCAATTCCGCCAGTTCCCGGGCGGATGGCGAAGCAGCTTCCGCTTCAGTAAGCAGGCCGCGCTGGATTGCCACTTCAGCCACTCTCTTGAGGTCGACGCCCCGGCCGTCATCCTCCACCACCAGCCGCAGGCGGTTGCCCTGAGCTTCCATTCGGAGAGTAACCCGGCCCACTGGGTTCTTGCCGCGATGCATGCGGTCTTTAGGGATCTCGATTCCGTGTGTGATGGCGTTGCGGAGCAGGTGCATGAGCGGGTCCTTGAGCGCTTCGAGCACCAGCCGGTCAGCTTCGACTTCAAGACCGCTCACCCGGAACTCGACATCTTTCCCTATGTCGCGCGCCAGATCCCGAACCATCTTATGGAAGCCTTCGTAGACGCTTTCGGCCGGGACCATTCGCGCCTGTTTGACTTCTTTTTGGAGTTCTTCTCCCAGTTGGCGCAAAGACCACGAGCTGCGTTGTTGGAACAGGAGCGCAGCTCTGGTCTGGCCTGAAAGAGAATGCACCTGGCATTCAAGAAGCTCGATGTATCTCGCAAGCCGCGCAAGCCCCGGTTCATTGACGAGCCGGCGCAGTGGGGCGGCCGAGACTGTCCGGACCCGTTCCCATTCTTTTTCCAGCTCGGCAACCTCGTTATTGATGTCGCGAAGCTGTTTTGTCACCAACTCCTGGCGTAGTGTTTCGGCCACTAGTTGGCCCATGGAGCGCAGCAGGCGGTCTAGGGTTTCGGTATTTACCCGAACCGTATCAAATTTCCGGAAGGGACGCGCTGGCAATGGGCTGTCCGTCTGGATTTCAGGCGCTCCAGACTCCATCCCCAACGCCGACTCGATGGCGCGCAGGGCCCGGGTGGTATCCGGAGGGGTGCGGTTTTCGGAGAGGGCACCCACCCAATCTTCCGTGGCATCCAATACTATATGCACAACATCCACGAGAGGACGGTTCAGATGCGCGCCGCCCTCCCGGACTCGTGAAAACAGCGACTCCAACCGGTGAGCCAGAGTTTCTACCGGGCGCAGATCTACCACGCGTGCCGCCCCTTTGAGGCTATGGGCGCGGCGGAACGCTTCATCCACATCGGCGCTTGGGGCCGCGCCATCCTGATGTTCAAGTTGGGTCAGGATGGAACGAATCCGCTCCAGATGCTCCTTGTGCTCCACCTGGAACGTCGCCAGCAGTTTTTGACGGAGGTCTTTCAAATCTTGTAGCTCTCGACTGACTGCTTCAGTTGTTGGCCCATCGCGTTGAGGTTGGCCGCGGCTTTTTCCAGCTGGCGTGTGCTGGCGGCCGTCTGGGCGGTCCCTGTGCTGATGTTCTTGAGCGCCTGGGCTACCTGATCGAAGCCGATCTGCTGCTGGTTGGTTGCAGCCACGATCTGTTGAAAGGCCTGTACACTCAGCTCGATGTTGTTGGCCATGTGACGGATGGTCTGATCGGCAACATCCGTCTGCTGCTTGCCCGACTCCACCCGTTTCACTGCCTCCTCGGTGAGCATGACCGAGGTGTTAATTCCCTTTTGGATATCTCCAAGAATGGACCGCACCTGCACGGTAGCGGTCTTGGCCTGATCGGCCAGGTTCTTCATTTCATTCGCCACAACAGCGAAACTGCGGCCATGTTCCCCGGCCGCCGCTGCCCCGATCGCGGCATTCAGAGCCAGCAGATTCGATTGTTCGGCGATATCGTTCACCGTGGCGATAATCTCTCCCACGGCCTGAGTCTTTTCACTCAGCGCGACGACGTTTTCAGCTACTGCCTCGGCCTGCTCCCGGATGGCGTCCATAGCCTGCGTCATATTCTGAACTGCTTGCAAACCAGACTTGCTGGCCGTGCCGGTGGCTTCGGCGCTGGCGGCAACCTGCTTCGCTCTTTCGGAAATCTGGGCGCCGGATTGGCTGACTTCCTGCATGGTCGCCGAGGTTTGTTGCACCGCCGCTGACTGCTCGGCCGTGCCGGCGGCCTGCTGCTGGGTAGAAGCCAGGATTTCCGCTGTCGCTGAATTGAGGTTCTCGGTAACGGTGCGCGTCTGCGCTGCCAAACCGTTGAGGCCCTGTGCCATCTGGTTGAGGCTCTGGGCCAAGACGCCGATCTCGTCGCGGCTCAACACCGCCGCCTGTTGCGTCAGGTCGCCCTGCCCGATGCGTTCTACAAACTGCATAAATGTAGTCAAGGGCCGCGTTATGGAGCGTTGGATCGTGACACCGGCTACAGAGACCAGGATCACAGCTAGCAGGCCGCCGAAAACGATTACGGAAGTGGTGTAACTGGCCTTTGCTTTCGCCTGTTGGTCCCGCTGCTTCAGCAGTTCGTGTTCTTCGTCCTCCATCTCGGTGAGCACCCGGCGGATCTCGTCCATGATCGTCTTTCCCCGATCCGTGAGTACTACTTGCGCCGCTGCAGCAAAGCCCTTGTTCCTCCGTAGGTCAATCGTTTCCTTCAGCTCGGTCAACTTATTCGCCGTCAAAGATTGCACGGAGGCGATTCTCCTCTGCTGATTCCGGTTGTCGGCAGTCAACTCCTTGAGGTCCTGAATCTGCCGGTCTGCCACTCTGACCGCGACTTGATAAGGTTCCAGATAGCGGTCCTCTCCGGTGATGACATAGCCGCGCTGAGCTGTCTCCGCATCTTTTAGTGTGGAACGCACGTCGGCAACACTTTCCAGCACCTTATGTGTATGAGCTACCCAGTCGGCGATATCCAGCAGCTCAGTCGTGCTTCGATAAGAGATAACGCTGACGACTGCTGAAATCAGCAGAGCCAGCCCAAAGCCCAGCAGGATTCTTGTCCCGATCTTGATCTTCGTCATTACGAACTCTCCTTGATAATCGACAGCGACAACAGCGCCTCCGTGCTCAACAGCATTACGACGTCTGAAGTGACTGCCTTCAGGTAACGGGCGGCCAGATGAGTGCTGTTCTGGCTCGGATCGGCCAATTCGCCGGGCCGAAGCAGCCGGATCTTTTCGACCTGCTCCACCCGTAGCGCCACTTCCCGGTTTTGCTTGCGCAACAAGAACAGAAAGCCCGGGTGGCGCTCTGCGACTTTGGGAAGTTCAAGCACACGGGCAAGGTCTAGTACTGGCCGGATGTCACCGTGCAGATTGATGACGCCCAGCAATTCCGGCGGTGCGCCAGGAACGGGCGTGTACCCACTGCAGGGGAGGACTTCGACTAAATCTTCCAGCTCGATCGCGTAGCGCTCCGGTCCCAGGGCAAATACCAGCGCTCCAAATGTCGCAGAGGTGTCCGCTTCAGCGCGTCGCAGCGCCAGCCGCGCGGCCCGCTCCCGGTAAATCACCTCCATGCGGTCGGCATCCCGGCAGCCTGTTTCAGCCGCCATCTGGCCCTCCCGGAGCCTTCCCCTTACGTGTTCCCAGTTAAAGCTTTTTCCCGGAAGGCTCATCGGCGTTGAAGAACCTCCAAGTGCGTTTCGGCCAGGCTCATCAGGTCGCTGGCGGTAAGCTCATTGGCGTCCGCGAAGATCTGGCCCGCATCCAAGTTGCGCAGCAGTGCGCGTGCGTTTTCGAATGATCGTACCGCTGCGCGACGCTCGCCTCTCGTCTGGAGAATCAGACCCAGATAATAATGAGCCAGAACGAAACTTCGATCTAGGTAAATGGTTTTGCGGAGCGATTGTTCCCCCTCAACGTGCCGCCCCATCTGTTCGAGCACCAGGGCGTAATAGAAATGTGCTCTGGGATTGAGGGCATCTGTCTCGAGCAGCTTCCGCGAGCAGCGGGCGGCATCTGCCCACTCTCTTTGATCGGCCAGGAGTCGAACATCGGAAAGCGTGGGCGCCGCGGGCGGAATCGAAATCGCCACTGGCATGTGCTTGGCCGGAGGCTCCAGCAGAGTTGGAAGCGCTACTCCGTTCGGAGCCGCAAGATCCAGGATCATTGGCGGATATAGCTCAACGTCACGCGTACCATTCGAGTACGCTGATCTTTCCGTCTTCTGATACAACGTCGCACCGGGGACATTCACGGTCCCAAAGGATTGGAATAGTTCAGTATTGGGCTCGGCGTGTCCGACCAATAGCCAGCCGCCCTCGACGAGCGACTGATGAAATTGCGCGATCAACTTGCGCATGATGTCGCGGCTGAAGTAGATCATGGCGTTGCGGCACAGGATCAAGTCGAAGCAGCAAAGATTGTTCACCAGAGAAGGAAAGGGGTGCTTGACGAGGTTGTGATACTGAAAGGCAACCCGGCGCTTGTACTCGGGATTGATGACCCATGAATTTCCCGATTGGTGGAAGCAGGCGTGCCTCACCTCATCGGGAGTGGACCGAAAAGCCCATTCGTCAAATCTGCCATCGCGTGCGCGAGCTAAAAACGCGCGGTTGATGTCGGTGCCTACGATACTTATATCCCAACCCTGAATGTGCTGGGAGAGCTCCCGACTCAAAAGAATGGCGACCGAGTAGGCTTCCGCCCCTGTGGCACAACCGGCGCTCCAGACGTGCAGGCGGCGGCTGTGCTGGTTTCGTGCAATGATCCCGGGAAGGACTGTAGTGCGGAGGGCTTCGAATTGCTCGCGGTAGCGGAAAAAGTAGGTCTCACCGATTGTCAGTTCCGCAATCAGTTCGTCTAATTCCGTTTGACCGTTTTCGCTGTTTGTCAGGAAATCCAGATATGAGATGCAGTCATGAAGTCCGATTTTCGAGAACCGCCGTCTGATCCGGCCAGCCAAGTCTGCGTCTTTATCCGAATAGTAGGCCAGCCCGGTGGATTCAATCAGGTGATCTTTGAGGCGAAGATAATGCGGGTCAAAAACCATCGGATCAGGAAAGGCTGTAGAAGTCGTCACGCTCGTTCCTTCTCGAGATCTTGCAAGCGTTGCTGTTCCATCGCTTGGAATTCCATTACGCATCGGCGTTGCTTTTCGATTAACAGGCGTTCCGGGGAAAGAAGGTGGATCATGCGACCATCCACGACTACCTCCGCCTCGGCGCAGTTATTGAAAGAGTGATCTTCTCCGGCTGGCAAAAGGGCATCGCTGGTAACCGAGAGGATACGGCTGACCTTGTCGACGAGCAACGCGATAGGGTGCCCGGCGCCGCGAAGGATGACGAGCGGGGTATGCAGCTCGAGAGGCCGCTCGTGCAGTCCAAACAGACGGCCGAGCGGAAGGACGGGAAGGGCTGTGCCCCGGAGATTCAGAAAGCCTTCTAGCAGCGAAGGGATCGTTGGCGGGCGAAAAAGCGAAGCCATCGGGACAATTTCCTGCACATCTTCCAAAGGGAGCCCGCACGTCTTACCGCAAATGTCTACGACGACGAGAGTGCGTTCAGGCTGCATTTGGGCACCTAGCTGCTTTACAGTGATCCGGAAGCTGTCAAGAAGAATTGTCTAGTCGGAGCCAACACGTTCAAATAGGTCAGCATGGATCATCGGAGGATTAAAGCCGGTATCGTTTCATAAAAAAACAGCAGGTCAATCTTGACTCCAACCTCTGTGACTTTTGTGCAAAGGAGCCTTAGCTCATTTTCCGATCATACGGTGGGTTAGCATTCCGGGGCAATATACCAACTAGACAACCTATTATCCTTTACTATAGTTATCAAAGTGAACGAGGCGACCTCGGTCGGCGAAGTTGTAATGAGGGAGCTCCCTTGCACGTTGATGTTCTCAGCTTTAATTTACCGTAGACGTTATCCATTACACCGAAGTGTAATATTGTCGGCGGCTAGGCCTCATGCTAAATTGCCTTGGAAGTTGGTCCATTGAATCGGAGGGGGTGTCATCGTGGTCGGAAAAGCTATTTTTTCGAGCTTGATTCTGGTGGGGGGCCTTTTAGCGCAGGGCCACAGCAAGGGCGGTTCGGGGAACAGCGGGTCGAACCCGGCGGCCGGGCAGAATCCCGGCATGGGTGGAAAGAACCCTGGGACCGGGCAGAACCACGGGAATTCGAGTAACGCGGGTGGCCAGTCAAAAAAGTACGGGAGCATCCAGTGGATCACCAGCGCAGCCGACGCTGCTGCAGCTCTGCTGTCGGCCGGCAAGGCCGATGTGCAGTTCAAAAGTAGTCTCGATCTCACAAATATCAGCGTGTGGCTCACGCCGTCGCTGGCCAGCCTGACGACTGATCCGAAATCGTTCGACACCATCACCAAAGGCAATACCTACACCATCACACTGACCCTGCCAAACAAGCCCGATCACACTCTCGGCGGCACGCTGCAGCTGAAAGCCGGCTCGGATAATTCGCGCACTTATGCAGCTCCGCTTCCACTGAGCATTCACGTAGGTGGCGGTAGCCAAGGCGACGCCAAAGTCGCTGCTGTGGCTGGCAGCACCAATTATCAGCAGGGTTCCGTCACGCCAGGACAGCTCGTTTCTGTGTTCGGTTCGGGTATTGGGCCGGGCACGCTGGCGGGCCCGCAGATCGATGCCCAGGGCCGCGTGGCGAACTACCTCGACGGCGCCCAGGTTTTATTCAACGGTGTGGCCGCTCCTCTGCTGGCCGCATCGAATGCGCAAGTGAACGCGGTCGTGCCGCAGTCGGTCTCCTCCGAGGGCACAGTAGAAGTGGTGGCGGTCTTCGAAGGCAAAGTGTCCACGCCCGTGACGCTCCCAGTCACGCCGGCGGACGCTGCCCTGTTTACCCTCGACGGCACCGGCCAGGGACAGAGCGCCGCGCTCAATGAGGACGGCACACTAAACCGCAGCACCAACCCCGCACGGCCCGGCAGTGTTGTGGTCTTGTTCGGGTCCGGCTTCGGCGAATGGAAGCAATCTCTGCCAGATGGCGCCATCGTCGGCTCCAGCCTGCCCACTCCAACGCTTCCCGTGAGTGTGACCATCGGTGGCGCCGCCGCCAAGGTCCTCTATGCTGGTGGCGCGCCTGGATTGGTCTCCGGCGTCGTCCAGATCAATGTGCAGGTTCCGGCTGGAATCGCTGCCGGCGACAGTATAGCGGTAATTGTCACTGTCGGGGGCAAGTCGAGCACAGCCGGCGTAACCATCGCCGTGCAGTAAGGGCGCCTAACAACTGGTCCTTTTGAGGAGCCGCTGCATTGGCTAACTCAAAATAGCCGCTGTGCCCAACTCCATCTGGAGCCGTACCGAACTCGTGAATGGCACCAACGTTGTCTGAGTTAGTAACGTCGTCTGGGGCAGCAGTAGCACATAGGGAAATATGTGGTCTGGGGCAGACTGCTGTAAACGGTGAACAGTAGAACTATCTATTGCGCGCGGTCACGCCGCGCTGGCGTTGCCACGCGGACAGCCACGGATCGGACAAGACGAAACCGGCGCTGCATAAATTATGGGGGTCACGTGGAACGGCGTGCGACAAGCCGTTGAAATCGTCGGTTGTAAATGTTTCATTGTAGTTCGGGTCCATCCCGCGTGCGCCCCTCACGTAGATCGTCACTGACACGGTTGCCGATGGGCACGTGATGATGATGTCGCCTGGGGAGCCAGTGATGTTCAGTGTGCTTTCCGGGTAAATTCGGCTAGGGCCGAGTGGTGGCGCGTCCGTGTCGAAGAACTCATCTTGCTCCCTGTAGTACATGCCGATATTGACGAACTCGTGGCTAAGGTACATTTTCACCGTGCCGCGAGCCATCCCGAGCCGCGCCGCGATTTCCCTGTTCGGCTTGAACGCCCGACGCCTTTCGACAAGCCATCAGGAATCAGCACGGCCCAGCGCGCCCCGCAGCTCTTTGAGCCTTAGTAAATCCGCACGAATACGCGGCGTCTGCTGTTCAGCGGACGCGATGAGTTTGTCGATCGTCCCAACGAAACTATCCAGCAGGCGAATCGCTTCCTTCTCCAAAGCCGATGTGGATGCATTCACGACCTCCTCCCATTGCCTCGCCATCCGGGAGAGATTGATGAAGACGACATCAGCCACCCTGCGTCTGAAATGCTTTTTCAAGAGTCCCGCAATCGCCCACATTGGCAATAGAAATGAAAGCAACTCCCAGTTGCGATCAAAGATCTTGCCGACGCGCCCATCGGGTGAACCGGGGTCTTCGACATGAAGCTCCATTTCACTCGTCCGAAGCGGCACGCCGAGGGCGCTCAAGGCGCATTCGGATAGCCTGTTTCGGAAGTCTTGGAGCGATTGCGATAATTGCCGGCTTGTCCGCCGGATCGGCTCTACGAATTCCGCCCGGTGCCGGTTGGACAGGGCCCCCATCTCCCGAGTGACGGCGGCACCCAGCCAGTCCTCGAAGTGCTCGGCGGCCACGCCGAGGCTGGTGGCCCAGGAACGGAATTCTTCGTCCAATGCCGCGAGAAGCCTCTCGCGCACGGGTAGCTCGTCATTCTGCAGGATTCTCTCAAATACCGCGCGGGATGTTCCCGCGGCGTGGCGCGCTATCAGGCGGAGCGCCTGACGGGTGTCGTCGAGGTATTTCTTCTCCCCGATGATCCTCCGGAACATTCACCCAGCAAAGAATCGATCTTGTGGCGCAGGATGGTCGCGTGGTGGTCGGTGGATTCTGCGCGCGCTCCAGAGAGGAGTTCCTGATCGATGTGCGCCCGCAGGTGTTCAAAGCGTGGCCGCGTCGAGTATGGAAACACCGAAACCGGGCGGTCCCAGTAGCGCGTGAGTTGTTTTCGGACGAAATCCTCAACCTGAGACCGCTCACTGTCGCCGAGGAGGTCGACCTTCATCAGCAAAAGCGAAATGTTTGGAGTATAGCGGCTGAGCTTCCGAATCAATTCGATGTCATGTTGGGAAAGCGGCGGGTCTACGCCCACAGCGACCAGCGCCAAGCCCACATTGCGCAACCAATCGAGCGAAGCCTCTGTACTGTGTTCCAGGACGCTCTCCAGTCCCGGCGTATCTACGGAACCGAATTCCACGGCAAGGCGCCATGGAACGCATTTCCAGGCGCACCCGCAGAACTTGTTTGAAATTTGCGGGGTTCTCCGTTTCCGAGATGAAGTCGCTTATGCGCTCTGGTGAGATCTGTTCCGTGTTTCCATCCTTGAACACAACTTCCGCCCGGTCGTGAGGCCCGTATTCAATCTCCGTAACCACAGCGGTGACCGGAATGGCGCCGGCCGGCAGGAGTTGCCGCCCGAGCAGGTGATTCAAAAAACTGCTCTTGCCGGCCTTAAAGCGACCGAGAATCGCAACATTGAGGATCTCCTCATGAGCGAACATTCGGCAGCTCTCGATGAAGTCATCGAGCGCAGTGATTTGGTGGCTCTGGCAGATCTGAGCCACGATCTGTAAAGCATTCCGCACTGCCTCTGGCGCAACCCGCATTGTCATGGTATCGCTCATCGCACGGAGCGAATTTGATGTGGCGTCCGTTCCGGTATTCAGATTGACCGGCGAGACGGCACATGCCAAGAATCGTCCGGGATTGCCGCGGGCGGCATGAATCACCTTCTGACGGAAGTCATCAAGATCGAACAGGTCAAGCCGAAATACACGGCACGCCTCCTCGAAGAGCCTTAGGGATTCCTGATTTGTCAGCGGCTTTAGCGCCACTTCCTCTCTCGGGTCCCAAAGCAGTTTCCGAAGGTGGCCCATTCGGTTCCTGGAACGTGTTGTCGCGACCAGGCACGCGTTCGGGACATAATACAGCTCTTGCAAAAACCGATACATCCGAGGTTCTACGCGTTCGACGTCTTCCACAATCACGCAGTGTGGCGTGGCGCGCAGCGTGTTCAGAACCAAGGGCTTGAGGTGAACAGTGGTAGCATGCCGCAGATCGGCGAAACGGCCCGACCGGCAGTGGAGACGCTCTGCAATCCGCACTAGCAGATCGTGCAGGACGGCCGGTTTGGTAATGCAGACAAAAGGTTGCCCACTCGTGGCAAGGCATTCCTTAAGAACCCTCGTTTTACCAATACCGGCAGGGCCTACGATTAGCCGAGATTGCCGTGACCTCAAAGCCGACGAGAGTGCGGTAACCTTATTCCGCGGCTGACGGGGATCAAACGTGGGTTCTCCGCCGATGTCTCCTCAAGCACTCGTCCCCTCATGTGCGGCGGCTCCCTTTTGAACGCGGATTATTTAAACGCCGGATGTGGCCATCAAGCCCGTGTCCATCAAGTCTGCCACCACCGGGATGAGGCGCCGAATATTCTCCGCGCTATCAACGACGGTGATAATGATTGGCCGATCGCTCCGGACCAGGTGAGCTCTGTGCATCTCAGCGGTTTCGCCGTATCCTTCCACCCCACAGAAAACCGTGGCGCCGGCGATCTTCAACTCACGGCAATTCGCGACGATCCCCTCATACAGCGGCTTGCCTTCATGGCGATCCGATTCCGAAATGTGAATGAGCAAGATCTCAGCGGGTTGCGCCTGTTGCATCAGATGCCTCCGCGACCGGTTGACTGCGGACCAACCGCACGATGTCGGCGTCAGAAGTGACGATAAGACCGTCTTCCAGCATGCCTTCAATCGCCTCGGCGGCTGCGACGACTGCTCGGCGGTGTCAATGACCGACACCATGATCGGCATGTCACGGGACACGTGGAAGAAACTCTTCTTATGTTGATGTCCCTTTGTTCCATTCGAAATCGTTGCGAAACTGCTCGTTTCCCTGGGCATTGGCCTGCTCGTCGGATTCGAACGGGAATGGTCCCACAAGGACCTGGGCGTCCGGACATTCGCCCTAGTCAGCCTTCTTGGCATGCTCACGGCGTTGGAGTCGTCGCACTTGGCATGGATCGGTATGGCTGCGGTGATTGTCTTGACGACGGTGATGAACCTAGGGAATCTTCAGCTTCATCGCGATCTTGAATTGACAACCTCGGTGGCGGTAATCGTCACCTTTACTCTCGGTGTCCTTGTTGGTGAGGGTCACATCTTTACGCCAACCGCTTCGGCGATCTTGATGGCTTTGCTATTAGCATTGAAGCCTCAGCTAACGCGCTTTGCAGGGGGTGTTACTGCCGAAGAGGTGCGTGCCGCTGTGCTCCTCGGATTGATCGGTTTTGTCATCTATCCGGTGCTGCCAAACCGTCCCGTTGATTCATGGAGTTTGTTAACCCGCGGGAGGCATGGTTAACGGTCATCCTTATTGCAGGTATTGGTTTTGTGAATTACGTTCTCCTGCGAGTGTACAGTACCCGTGGCTTGTACTACACGGCGATCTTCGGCGGCCTGGTGAACAGCACAGCGGCTGTAGCAGAACTCGCCAGTTCGGTGACAGAAGGCGCCCCTGGCGCCGAGCGCATCACCATCACGGTGAGTCTGCTGACTGTCATCGCAATGTTCCTGCGAAACCTCGTGTTGGTGAGCATCTTTAGCCCTCCCGCTGGATTTATCGCACTATGGCCGATCGGCGCAATGTGCCTGTGTACGGTAGTGTTTGCGTTCCGCGACCGACCGGGGACTGAACTCGTCCCGCCATCCCGGCTCTCCTCGCCTGTATCGCTTCGGAAGATACTCAGTTTTGGCGTGTTCTTCTTGGCGATTCAGGCGCTGGGTGCCCTCGGCCAACGTCTGTTAGGGGAGGCCGGCAGTATCGTCGTCAGCTTCCTCGGTGGGTTCGTAAGCAGTGCCAGTACCACAGCGGCAGCGGGCAGCCTTACCGTCCATCATCAAATATCACCGCGGACCGCTGCAATTTCCACAGTTCTGGCATCCATCGCAAGTGCTCTGGTCAACTTGCCAATCATCTATCGAAACACTCACCGAACCGGAATATTCCGCCGGCTGATTGTCCCCTCGGCGGTGACGACCGTAATAGGGCTGGCTGTCTTGGCCGCATTCCTGTTTGTAGCGAAGAAGTGAGGTGGGAGCGCCTTGCACCAGTATCAGGATCTATCTTTCGCACGCTTCGCAACAGCCGGAGCCCTGACGGAGGCTGGCCGTAAGCTTGCAGCCGTTAGCTGATGGGCGCGACCTAGCGATCAGCCAAGGCGAGCCGCCAGCCACCACACGAGCCCACTCGCAAGCGCCCCACAAGGAAGCGTCAGCAACCAGGAAAGTAAAATGCTTCGAACCACCCCGAAGTCGACTTGGTGTCTCGTCATCCCGATTCCAAACAATGAGCCTACGCAGACGTGAGTGGTGGAGACCGGCAAGCCATAAAGGCTGGCGAGAATCACCAGAATCCCGGTCGCTAGATTCGCTGTCAACCCTTGGCCGTGATTCATGGATGTGATTCGATGGCTCATTGTTTCCGCCACCTTCGAAGCGCTCAAGAGCCCGCCGATAGCCAT
>Ga0070681_10005485_pt1 | contig 12251 bp, 11 predicted proteins | sample KBSC83BmetaG_FD_65650 | JGI IMG/M metagenome (GOLD analysis project Ga0070681, IMG submission 65650) | Corn rhizosphere microbial communities from Kellogg Biological Station, Michigan, USA - KBS C8-3B metaG | ecosystem: Host-associated > Plants > Roots > Rhizosphere | place: USA: Michigan...
CGCGCGGATATTGCCGACATGCAGGAGGCCGGTGGGGCTCGGGGCAAAACGAACGATCGGGGCGGCCATGGTGGGCGACTTGTGGCTTTCACGGATTGGCGGGTCAAGCGGTCTCAGCTAGTGTGCAACCACTGGGGAGGAAGGCATGCGGGTCCAGGACATCGAATACAGTGCCGACGGGGCACGGATGATCGGCCAGTTCGCCGTCGACGACAAACGGTCCGGCCGGCGGCCCGGCATCCTGGTCTGTCATGAAGGGCCGGGGCTCACCGACCACACAAAGAAGATCGCCGCCCGCCTCGCGGGGCTGGGCTACGCCGCCTTCGCCATGGACTATTACGGCGACGGCAAGCCGCTCGCCAATCCGGCCGACTCGATGACCCGGCTGGCGCCGTGGCGCGCCGACCCGACCGGCATCCGCGTCCGCGCCAACAAGGCACTGGAGGCCCTGGCGGCCCAGAAGGACGTCGATCCCGCGAAGCTCGCCGTCATCGGCTACTGCTTCGGCGGCACGACGGCGCTCGAAGTGGGCCGCAGCGGCAGCGACGTGAAGGCGATCGTGGGCTTCCACTCCGGCCTCGCCACCGCGCGCCCGCAGGACGCGACGAACATCAGGGGCAAGGTGCTGGTCTGCATCGGCGCCGAGGATCCGATCATTCCGGCCGAGCAGCGCGTCGCCTTCGAAAAGGAAATGCAGGCCGCCGGTTGCGACTGGCGCGTGCAGGTCTATGGCGGCGCCGGCCACAGCTTCACCAATCCTGCCGCCGACGCACGCGGCATGAAGGGCTTCTACTACCACGAGCCCACCGACCGTCGTTCATGGAACGCCATGATCGAATTGTTCAATGAAACACTGGGAGTCGTTAAATGAAGCGTCGCAGCATGCTTGCCGCCGGACTGGGGGCATTCGCCGCCCCGTCGATCGTCCGCGCCGATACAAAGTATCCGGACCACACGGTGCGGCTGGTGATCCCGTTCGCGCCCGCCGGCCCGACCGACATCATCGGACGCATGGCCGCGGAAAAGATGACCGCGCTGATCGGCCAGACCATGATCGTCGACAACAAGGCGGGCGCCGCCGGTTCGATCGGCGCCATGGAAGTCAAGAGTTCGAAGCCCGACGGCTATTCGCTCCTGTTCGCTACTTCCTCCACGCACGCCATCAATCCGACGGCGTTCGTCAAGCCGCCCTACGATCCGATCAAGGACTTCACGCCGATCTCCTCGGTGTGCGTCAATCCGCTGGTGCTCGTGACGCATCCCTCGATGCCGCCCACCATCCCGGGGCTGGCCGACTTGATGAAGAAGAACCCCGGCAAGTATTCGTACGCGACGTCCGGCGTCGGCAGCATCCTCCATCTCGCGAGCGAATACTTCAAACGCGAGATGGGCGGCATGGACGTCGTTCACGTGCCCTACAAGGGCTCGGGGCCGGCGCTGCAGGACGTCATGAACGGCACCTGTGCCTGGATGTTCGAGACCTTCAGCACGACGCTGCAGCAGCATCGCGCCGGGAAGGTCCGCATCCTCGCCTACGCCCATGCCAAGCGCGCGCCGATCGCCCCCGAGATCCCGACGATGGATGAGGCCGGGGTCAAGGGATACCAGGCCTACACCTTCAACCTCATCGTCGGCCCGGCCAACACGCCGGCAAACGTCGTCGACGTCATCGACAAGGCCAGCCGCAAGATGATGGCCGATCCCAAGACCATCAAGTTCCTCGAGGACATCGCCGCGGTGCCGGCGACCAATACGACGCCGGAAGTGACGGCCAAATTCATCAAGGACGAGCTCGCCAAGTGGGCGCCGGTCATCAAGGCCGCCGGCGTCCGGATCGAATAGCGGTCAGCGCCGGCATCGGCGCCAGGATCAGCGCCGGGATCAGCGCGTGGCGGGCGGCGCCAGGGGCACTGGCGTCGTCGTCGCGGTGGGCGCGCTCATCGTCGGCGTCGGCACGTTGGACGTCCCGCGCGGCACGTTCGAGGTCGAGGACGTCGTGTAGGACGTGCCGGTCGGCACGGCGCCGGTCCCCGCGCCTTCGCTCGGCACGGCGACCGTGCCGGCGGCAACCCCGTCCCGGCTGCTGATGTAGTAGCCGGCGACTGCATTCGAAGAGATCGTGGTCTGGGTCTTGGCGTCGTACTCGACCAGGCCGATGATCTGGCCGTTGCGGTCGAGGCGATAGCCCTGCGCATCCAGGTGATAGCCGCGGTCGTCGACGCGGGTGCCATCCGGCAAGGTCCGGATGGGCGGCGGTGTCTTCACATAGGTATATTCAGGCTTCGGCAGGACGTCGCTGCACCCCGTGATCGCCAAACCCGCAAGAACAAAGGCCAACGAACGCGGTGCCGCCATCAATCCCCCTAAGGCTGCGTCGACTGCGGGCTGATGATGTTCCCGTTGCGATCGAGCCGGTTTCCCTCGGCATCATAGCGGAAACCATACTCGTCCCTAAAGGCCTGAACGCCCGCCGTGTTCGAATTCCTGGTTTCGACATACGGGGTCGGGGGCGGCGGATAGCTGGGCTGCGGCACGTAGACCGTCGTGTAGGACGGCGCCGGGGTGGTCGCCGGCACGTAGACGGTGGCCGTCGAATCGCGGTAGCGGCGGGCATCCATCTCGCGGCCGACGCAGCGGTCGTAGCGCGGGGTGGCGGGCTCCAGGCCATAGGAATAGCAGGCGGCGCGGGCATCGTCGGCCAATTGAGCCTGGGCGTAGTCACGCGTCACGCGGCCACGTGCCCGGGCCTCGCGCTCGCGGCTGACACAGCGGTCGTAGGCAACCGAGCCGGCGTTGAAGCCGTAGTCCAGGCAAGCCTGCTCGGAGCCGGTCATCACGACTGGGCCGGGAGCCACCGCGGTGGTTGTCGAGTAGGTCGAACAGGCGGCGGCCGACAGGCCGATCGCCATCACGAATAGCATCCTTGAACGGGTCATGGCGCAGTCCTCCGAATTCACCTGACGGGCAACGCGGAGGACGGGGGCTGGTTGCACGCAGCCTGCGTGATTCAGGCGGCTTTCTGCGTCTTCAGGACCTCGTCGCGCAGCTCGCGGCGCAGGATCTTGCCGACGTTGGTCTTGGGCAGGGCCGCCCGGAACTCGATGTATTTCGGCCGCTTGTAGCCGGTGAACTCGCGGGCGCAGAACGCGTCGAGGGCCTCCTTCGTGAGGCCGGGATCCTTCTTCACCACGAACAGCATCACCGCTTCGCCCGACCGCGCGTCGGGCACGCCGATCGCGGCACACTCCAGGACGCCCGGGAAGCCCGACACCACGGCCTCGATCTCGTTGGGGAAGACCTTGAAGCCCGAGACGACGATCATGTCCTTCTTGCGATCCACGATCTTCACGTAGCCGCGCGCGTCCATCACGCCGATGTCGCCCGACTTGAAGAAGCCGTCGGCGGTCATGACCTTCGCCGTCTCGTCGGGGCGCTGCCAGTAGCCCTGCATGAGCTGCGGCCCCCGGATCGCGATCTCGCCGGACTGGCCCAGGGGCACGTCGTGGCCGTCGTCGTCGAGGATGCGCACCTCGACGTTCGGCATCGGCAGGCCGATCGAGCCGGTGTATTCCTCGGAATCGGTGGGATTGCAGGTCACGCCGGCCGAGGTCTCGCTCAGGCCGTAGCCCTCGACGATCGGACAGCCGGTGATCGCCAGCCAGTTCTTCGCCACCACTTCCTGCACCGCCATGCCGCCGCCGTTGGTGATGGCGAGGCCCGAGAAGTCGAGCTTGGCGAACTCCGGCCGGTGGGCCAGCCCGTTGAACAGCGTGTTCACGCCCGGGAAGATGTTGATGTGGTACTTGGCGAGCTCCCTGATCGTGCCCTTCATGTCGCGCGGGTCGGGGATCAGGATGTTGAGCGCGCCGGTGCGCATGCCGAGCAGGCCGCAGGTGATGAAGGCGAAGACGTGATAGAGCGGCAGTGCGCAGACGATGGTGAACTGGCCGTGGAGGTTCTTGCGCCTGAGCCCCGGCTGCATCCACGCCTCCGACGCCAGCAGGTTGGCCACGATCGTGCGATGCAGCAGCGTCGCCCCCTTGGCCACGCCGGTGGTGCCGCCGGTGTACTGCAGCACCGCCACGTCGTCGGGCCCGAGGTCGGGCCGGTCGAGCGTCATCGTGCGGCCCGCGGCGATCACGTCCTTGAACTTTGCGTGGCCCGCCAACGTGTAGGGCTTCACCAGCTTGCGCACGTGGCGCACCACGAAATTCACGATCGGGCCCTTGGGAAAACCCAGCAGGTCGCCCATGGTGCCCACGACCACGTGCTTCACGGCGGAGCCGCCGATGGCCTGCTCGAGCGTCGGCGCGAAGTTCTCCAGCACGATCACCGCCTCGGCGCCGGAGTCCTTCAGCTGATGCTCGAGCTCGCGCGCGGTGTAGAGCGGGTTGACGTTGACGGCGATGAAACCTGCCCGCAGGACCGCCGCGACCGCGACCGGATACTGCAGCACGTTGGGCATCATGATGCCGACCCGCGCGCCGCGCTTCAGCCCCCGGCCCTGCAGCCAGGCCGCCAGGGCGCGTGAGAGCGTGTCGATCTCGCCGAAGGTCAGCGCCTTGTCCATGCAGACATAGGCCCGCGCGTCGCGATACCTGGCGAAGCTCTCCTCGAGCAGCGCCACGACGCTGGGATAGACCGACGGATCGATGTCCGCCGGAACGCCCGGCGGATAGCTCTTGAGCCAGAAGCGGTCCATCTCGTCTCCCCCGATGATGGATCGTACTCCAGCGGAAAAATGCCGGCTACTTCTTCTCCAGGCCGGAGCGGATCTCGTCGAACGATTCCTTCATCCGCTCGTGGACGACGGCGAGCGCCTCGCCGGCCGATTTGCGCGTGAGTTCGGCGATGTCGCGGGTGTTGGCGATCGCGGCCTCCATCGCCTTCCTGGCGAACTCGGCGTGCTTGGCCATGGCGTCCTGCGCCGAGCCGCCCGGCCGGTACTCCTGCGCCAGCTCGCCGATGTCCTTGACCGCGGCATCGAAGATCTCGCGCTGCTTGGCGGCGATCTCCTGGGCGCCGGCGCCGACGGCCTGCCAGGAGCGGGCCATGGCGTCGATGTTCTTCTGCTGGTGTTCCATGATCTTGGTCATGTCGAATGCCGGGACCTTGAGCTGATCGCCCAGCGACTTGAACATGTCGGTGAAGGTCTTGGTCGGGTCGGACATCGCAACCTCCTCTGTGCTACGGCCAGAGCTTCAACCCCTGATCGAGGGCGTGCAAGGCCAAACCGGCGAGACCGCCGATCAGCGCGCCGTTGAAGCGGATGTACTGCAGGTCGCGGCCGACAGTGAGCTCGATGCGTCCGATCAGCACGTCGATGTCCCAGCCTTTCACCTGGTCGGCGATGAAGCGGCCGACGCCGCTCTTCTGGCCCTGCACGAAGTCGCCGAGCAGCCGCACCACGCCGCGGTCGATCTCGGTGCGGATGGCGGGATCGCGCGCGAGCTGGCGGCCGGCGTCGACCAGGATGGTTTCGAGCTGGCGACGGATTTGTGACGTCTCGCTGGCCGCATCGCTCTCGATGAAGGCGCGGACGCTGTCCCATGCACCCTCCGCCAGGGCCGCGACCTCGGGCCGGGCCAGCAGGTCCTGCTTCAGCTTCTCGGCGCGCCGGGCGAAGTCCTTCGACGTGCGCAGCCGTTCGACGAAGGCCGCGACGAAGCCGTCGAACTCGCGGCGCAACGGATGGTCCATGTCCTTGCGCGCTTCCTCGATGAAGGACGACGTGGAGGCCACGATCTTGCGCAGCAGATAGGCGTCGGCGCGATAGAGGTTGAACAGCGCCGGCAACTCGGCGCGGATCTTCTCGCGGAAGGCCTTCAGCGTCTCCTCGTTGGTCAGCATCCGGTCGAGCGCGCCCAGCAGCTCGTTCAGCAGGCGCTGGTGCCGGCCGGTCTCCATCAGGGCCGCCAGCAGGTTGCCGCCGAGCGGCGCCAGCTCGATGCGCCCCAGCTCCGCGCGCACGCGCTCCCCGAGGAAGCGGCGCAGGCCCGACTGGTCGATCGCCGTCAGCATCTGCGGCAGCAGCCGCGTCGTGAAGCCCGCCAGTGCAGCACTTCGTCCGGGGTCGCCCAGCCAGTCGGCGATCTGGCTGGCGAACGCGACCTCGCCCAGCTTCTTCTCGACCGCCTCGGGCGCCAGGAAGTTGGTCTCGATGAAGGCGCCGAGATTGTCGGCGATGCGCTCGTGGTTGCGCGGGATGATCGCGGTGTGCGGGATCGGCAGGCCGAGCGGCCGGCGGAACAGCGCCACCACGGCGTACCAGTCGGCCAGCCCGCCCACTGTGGCGGCCGAGGCGAAGGCGGCGACATAGCCCCACGCCCAGTGGCTCGGCTCGTAGTGCCGGGCGACGGCGAACAGCGCTGCCGTGCCGACCAGCAGAATGCCGGCCGCCCATTTCACCCGGGAAAGCGCCCGGGCGCGCTCGCGGTCGCTCACGCCCGGCTCCGGCTGGCGTATAGTCGCCGCCACAGATCCGTGAGGGAGCAGCAAACCATGAAGGTTGGATATATCGGCGTCGGCAACATGGGCGGCCCCATGTGCCGCAATCTCATCAAGAAGAGCAACCACGCCGTCACGGTGTTCGACCTCAACCCGGCCGCGGTGAAGACCTGCACCGATCTCGGCGCCACCGCCGGCAAGTCGATCGCCGACGTCACGCGCGAGGCCGATGTGGTCATGACGTCGCTTCCCATGCCCCGGGATGTGGAGGCCGTGACCCTCGGCGACAACGGCATCCTGGCCAATATCGGCAAGGGGAAGACCTACATCGACCTGTCGACCAACGCGCCCTCGATGGTCAAGAAGATCGGCGCGGCGATGGCGGCCAAGGGCATCGCCATGCTCGACGCTCCGGTGAGCGGCGGCACGGTGGGCGCGGAGGCCGCCACCATCGCCATCATGGTGGGCGGCGACCGCAAGGCGTTCGACGACGCACTGCCCGTGCTGCAGTCGTTCAGCGCCAACGTGATCCACATGGGCCCGCTCGGCAGCGGCACGGTGGCCAAGCTGTGCAACAACATGATGGCCTTCTGCAACGCCGCAGCGGCGTCGGAGGCCCTGATGCTGGGCGTCACCGCCGGGCTCGATCCGGCCAAGCTGGTGCAGGTGATCGCCAGCTCGAGCGGCAACTCCTCGATCTTCAAGGCCTTCTCCGAGCGCGCGCTGTCGGGCAAGTTCTCGCCGCCCTCCTTCGCGCTCAATCTCGCGCACAAGGACCTGCACCTGGCGATGGAACTGGCCGACGAACTGGACGTGCCGTTGCCGCTGGGTTCGGCCACGCACAATCTCCAGCGCATGGCGCGCAAGATGGGCATGGGCGGCGCCGATTCCTCGACCATCCTGAGCGTCTACGAGAAGACGCTGGGCAAGACCGTCAAGCCGTAAGGCGGGCCAGGAACGGCGGCAGCGGGCGGTCCTGCGACAGCAGGTACCGGCCCATCGCGGCGGCCACCGCCGCGACCGCCGGCCGGGCGCTCATGCGGTCGCGCCACGCCTGCAGGCGCGGATGGGCATCACCCATCGGCGCGGTCATGCGCGCCCCGAAGAGCTGGGCCATGTAGAAGGCGATGTCGGCGTAGGAATAGGCGCCGCACAGCCACTCGCCCGCACCGATCCGGCGCTCCAGATCGTCATGGAAACGCCCCGCCGCGGCGCGCGCTTCGACCGCAGCCGGATCGTCGGGTGTCTGCTGCAGGCCCATCAGCCGCACGATCGGCGGGAAGTAGACCTCGTCCGACGCCATCTCGAGCAGCCGCGCGCGGGCCTTCGCCCGGGGCTCGGCCGGCCACAGCGCGGGCTCGGGCGCGATGGTCTCGAGATACTCGAAGATCTGCGTCGAGTCGAAGATCTCGAGGTCATCGTCGATCAACACCGGCACCTGGCGCTTGGGATTGATGCGCGCCACCTCGGGATGCTTGGGCTGGTAGAGCGTCTTCATCTCGAACGGCACCATGACCAGCTCGAAGGCCAGGCGCTTCTCGCGCAAGGCGATCTCGGCCTTGGCGCCGAACATGCTGAGCGGACCGGAATAGAGCTTCATTGGCCCAGCGCCTTGATCAGCTCGCGGCCGGCACGGAACTCGAGGCTCGATCCGGTGAAGGCGTCGCCCACCGGCTCGGCGCGGCCACCCAGGTTCTCGGCCAGGAACGCCTCGGCCACGGCGGCGAGCGACAGGCGGTTGGCGGCGCGGCGGAAGACGTGGCCCTCGTCGGCGTAGACCGCGTAGGTCACGGGCTGCTTGCGCTTCTGCAGCGCCGCCACGAAGGCGTCGGACTGGGCCAGCGGCACGCGCACGTCGTTGGCGCCGTGCGCGATCAGCAGCGGGCACTTCAGGCGGTCGGCGTAGGTGAGCGGCGAGCGCGAGGCCAGGAACTTGCGGCCCGCCTCGCTGGTGCCGTCGGCGCCCAGCCGCACCTTGAGGCTGGCCGCCAGCGGCTTCAGGTAGGCCGGCCCCGTCCCCGACAGGGCCACCAGGTCGGTGATGCCGCCGAAGTCGATGGCGCAGGCGAAGCGGTCGGGCGTCAGGCAGCCGCCCATCAGGGCGGCGTAGCCGCCGTAGCCGGCACCGGCGATGGCGATGCGCAGCTCGTCGGAGATGCGCTCGTTGTTGGCCCACTCCATGGCGTCGAGCAGGTCGTTCTGCATCTTGTCGCCCCACTCGCCGTCGCCGGCGTTGGCGGTCTTCTTGCCGAGCCCGGTCGAGCCGCGGAAGTTGACGCTGAGCACGTTGTAGCCGCGGTTGGCGAGCCACTGGTGGTAGGGATTGAACTCCGGCAAGACGCGCGTCCATGGCCCGTCGTGCACCAGCATCACCATCGGCCCGGGCTGCCCCGCCTCGATGCCGACGCCGCGCGTCAGGTAGCTCACCAGCCTGAGGTCGCCGCGCGTCGGGATGACCACAGGCTCCATCTTCACCAGCCGCGCCTCGTCGAGGCCGGCGCGCGCCGAGAACAGCGGCACCGCCTTGCGATCCTGCCGCCTGTAGTGGAAGTAGCGGCCCGGCCGCGGCGCCGGCTCGGCATAGACCACCCAGTGCGCGCGGTCGTTCGACAGGCCGAAGTCGGTGATGTCGCCGTCGATCGACGCCTGCAGGCGGTCGAGGTCGGGCGCCATCGAGGGATCGATCGGATACCAGCGCCGGCGCGTGTAGATCAACGACGCCGCGATCGGCGTCATCTTCACCGGATCGAAGATCGGCTCGCTGAAGTCGGACGAGCGGTTCTCGACCAGCACGCGCTGCCTGGTCCCGCCCACCTCCTCGGCCACCACCGCGGCGCTGTCGCGCCCCTTCGAGTCGAGCCAGTAGAGCTGCTTGCCGTCGTCGGAGGCGGCCAGCAGCGCGGTCGTGTACCTGTCGACGATGTCGACGCCGCGGAACAGCTTCCCTGCGTCGTCGCCCGTCGCCCGGATCATGTCCCAGTCGCCGCCGTCGTGATAGCGAACGCCGTAGAGGACGCGGAACTGCGAATCGGTGAACAGGCTGGCAAACCTGTCGTTCTGGTAGACCAGTGCGCCGTCGCCGGTGGCGGCGTTGACGCGATAGATGTCGAAGTGGCTCTTGTCGCGCTGGTTGTGCGCCAGCAGCAGCTCGCCGGGAAAGCGTGCCGAGACCTGCTGCACGAACGACCGCACGCCCGGCCCTGGCGAGAGAGCGCGGCTCTCGCCGCTCTCGACGTCGACGCTGTGCGCCTGCCAATTCTCGTCGCCGACCCGGTCACGGAAGTAGACGACGTGCCGGCTGTCCTGCGGCCACCACAGTTTGTCGAACACGTCGCGATCGGCCACCTTGGTCAAGGCCTTGGCCGCCGCCACGTCGTCGGTCGGTGCGACAAAGACGTTCTGCACGCCGTCGACCGGCGCCAGGAAGGCGATCTTCGCGCCGTCGGGACTGACGACGGTGTGGCCGTGGTCGGGCGAGGCGAAGAACAGCCGCCGCGCGATCAGCTCGTCCGCGGCCGGTTGGGCGGAAGCCGCGTGCGCAAGCATCGCCGCCCCGGACGCGAAGACGAAAGCGCGCCTGCCGTACCGAAGCCGAACCATCCCAACGCACTCCCGACCCATACCCATTTCGCATGATGTGATATCACATCAGAATGAACATCGCGACAGCGGCAATTCCCATCATCGCCGTCGCCAGCCAGCCGACGATACGCTGGCCGCGGGTCGCCACGAAGACACCCATCTGCCTGCTGTTCGATCCCACGATCATCACCGCCACCAGGATCGGCACGACGATGACGCCGTTCACGACGGCACTCCAGAACAGCGCCTTGATCGGATCGAGCGGCGACAGGTCGACGGCAATTCCCAGCACGATGCCCGCGCAAATCACGCCATAGAAGCCGCGCGCCTCGGCGAGCTTCTTCTCGAGGCCGGTCGCCCAGCCGAAGACCTCGCCCGCGGCATAGGCCGAGGCGCCCGCCAGCACCGGCACGGCGAGCAGGCCGGTGCCGATGATGCCGAGGCTGAACAGGAAGAACGCGGCGTTGCCCGCGATCGGCTTCAGCGCCGCGGCCGCCTGCTCGGTCGACTGGATGTCGGTGTGGCCGGTGGCGTTCAGGGTGACGGCGGTCGTCAGCATGATGAAGAAGGCCACGAGGTTGGACGCCGCCATGCCGAGCCACGTCTCCCAGCCGATGCGCGTGAGCTGTCGCGGCGCCTGCTCGGGGCTGGTGAGCAGCGGACCGGCGTCGGGATCGGCCTCCTCCTCCTCGACCTCCTGCGCGCTCTGCCAGAAGAACAGGTAGGGGCTGATCGTGGTGCCGAAGATGGCGACGATCAGCGTGAGCGTGGCGCCGTCGCCGTCGCCGTCGAACTTCGGCAGGAACGCGCCCATCGCCACCTTGTGCCAGTCGATGTGCACGGTGAAGACGATGCCGACATAGGCGAACAGCGAGAAGGTGAGCCACTTCAGAACGCCGACGTAGCGATGATAGGGAACGAACACCACCGCCAGCAGCGACAACAGCGCGAACAGCACGGTGAAGACGTGCTGGCCGCCGCCGACGACCAGCTTCACCGCCGCGCCCATCGCCGAGATGTCGGCGCCGATGTTGATGGTGTTGGCCGCGAACAGCGCCACGATCAACGCCTGCACCGCCCAGCGCGGGAACACCGCCAGCATGTTGGCGGCCAGGCCCTTGCCGGTGACACGGCCGATGCGCGCGCTGATCGACTGGACCGCGACCATCATCGGCCAGGTGATGACGATGGTCCACAATAGCCCGTAGCCGACCTGGGCGCCGGCCTGCGAGTAGGTGGCGATGCCGCTGGGATCGTCGTCGGCCGCGCCGGTGATCACGCCCGGACCCAGGCGCTTGGCGAGCGAGGCCACGCCGGTCGCCGCCACGACGGGCTTCTCAGCCCCCGCCGCCGCAGGCGGTCGCTCAGCCACGGAATCCGTTGACGATGGGATAGCGCCGCTCCTTGCTGATGAGCCGCGACGTCAGCTTCACGCCGGGCGGCGCTTGGCGCCGCTTGTATTCCGCAGCCTCAAGCAAACGCCACACCCGGTCGACGGTTGCGACATCGAACCCCTCTTTGCCCAGCTCCTCCGCCGACAGGTCGCGCTCGATCAGCCCGCGCAGGATGGCGTCGAGCACGCCATAGGGCGGCAGCGAGTCCTCGTCCTTCTGGTCGGGCCGCAGTTCGGCCGACGGCGGCTTGGTGAGAATGCGCCCGGGAATCACCGGCCCTCCGTTTCCCATCGCACCCTCGGGCAGGTGCGCGTTGCGCCAGCGGCAGAGCTCGAACACCGTGGTCTTGTAGACGTCCTTCAGCACGTTGAAGCCGCCGCACATGTCGCCGTAGAGCGTGGCATAGCCCATCGCCATCTCCGACTTGTTGCCGGTCGTCACCACCATGCTGCCGAGCTTGTTCGACACCGCCATCAGGGTGACCCCGCGCGCGCGGCTCTGGATGTTCTCCTCGGTCACGTCCTCGCCGCGATTGCCGAACAGCGGTTTCAGCATCGCGCGGAAGGCGTTCATCGCCGGCTCGATGCCGACGATCTCGTATTTGATGCCCATCGCCTCGGCACAGGCCTTGGCGTCCTCCAGCGAATGCGCGCTCGTATAGGGCGACGGCATCATGATCGTGTGCACGCGCCCCGGTCCCAGCGCGTCGGCGGCCACGGCGGCGGTGAGCGCCGAGTCGACGCCGCCCGACAGGCCGATCACGACCGACGGGAAGCCGGTCTTGTTCACATAGTCGCGCAGGCCCAGCATCATCGCCTGGTAGATCGA
>Ga0070681_10005487_pt1 | contig 12251 bp, 16 predicted proteins | sample KBSC83BmetaG_FD_65650 | JGI IMG/M metagenome (GOLD analysis project Ga0070681, IMG submission 65650) | Corn rhizosphere microbial communities from Kellogg Biological Station, Michigan, USA - KBS C8-3B metaG | ecosystem: Host-associated > Plants > Roots > Rhizosphere | place: USA: Michigan...
CGGCGCAGCGCTCGTCCGCGCGCCGTCCGGCCTGCTGGTCTTCGCCTTCGTAATGGTGGGCTGGATCCTGGCGGTGATGGCTCACGAGTTCAGCCACGCCGCGACGGCCTGGCTGGGCGGGGACCACACGGTGGCGGAGAAGGGCTACCTGGCCTTCGACCCTCGCCGCTATGGCGACCTGGGCGTCAGCCTGGTGATCCCGTTGATCGCGCTCGCCATGGGCGGCATCGGCTTTCCGGGCGGCGCGGTCTATCTGCGCAACGACCTGATGCGTGGGCCGGTCTGGCGCGCGGCCGCGGCGCTCGCCGGGCCGGCGGCGACGCTGGTCGTGCTTCTGGCCCTGAGCGTCGGCCTGTCCTTCTGGCGCGGCTGGGGCGTCGAGGGCGAGGGGGCTGTGATGCTCTTCTGCGCCCTGACCATGCTGGCCTTCCTGCAGGCGACGGCGCTGATCCTCAACCTGCTGCCGATCCCCGGGCTTGACGGGTTCGGCGCGATCCGGCCCTTCCTGCCGGCGAGCCTGACGCCGCACATCCGCCGCGCCGAGGGCCTCGCGATGGTCGCCCTGTTGCTGCTGATCTTCGTTGTCCCAGGCGCGAGCGCCTTGCTGATCCGCTGGGCCGCGGCCTTGAGCGCTGCGCTCGGCCTGGATCTCGGCGCCCTGCAGGCGGGCTGGCGCGCCTTCCACTTCTGGCGGCCGGCATGAGCGGCGCCACGCCGCCGCCTGGCCTCGACGAGGCCGCCTACGAGGCCTGGGCTGCCGGCGAGGTGAACCATTGGCGGACCCGCGTCCTGAAGCCTCCCGGCGGCCTGGACCGGGCGGCGCGCGCCGTCCAGACGCGGATCAACCGGATCATTCCGGAAAAGGTCCACGCCGTGGTGACCAACGTCATGGAGCGGATGACCCGCGCCATCCTGGTGGGCGCAGACGTCGCCACCTTCACCACACCGTTGCAGGGCGCGCCGCTGAGCGAGCGGGACCGCCGCGCGCGGGCCGCGATCCTCGGCTATCGCGCCACAGCGGCGGCGGAGGGCGGCGTCACCGGGGCGGGCGGCTTCTGGATGTCGGCAGCCGATTTTCCAGCCCTCATCGTCATCAAGTTCAAGCTGCTGTTCGAGCTCGCCGCGATCTACGGCCACCCCGGCGAAGCCTTCGCGGAGCGGCTCTTCATCCTGAAGCTCTTCGAGCTGGCCTTCTCCGGAGCGGACCACCGCGCCGCCGTCTTCCATAGCCTCGAGGCCTGGGACGCCCGCAGGCATCCGCAAGACTTCGAGGCCTTCGACTGGCGGACGTTCCAACAGGAGTACCGCGACTACATCGACCTGCCGAAGATGGCCCAGATGGTCCCGCTGATCGGCGCGCCGGTGGGCGCGGTGGTGAACTGGAGCCTGCTCGACCGGCTGGGCGAGACCGCGGTCAACGCCTATCGCCTGCGCTGGCTGGAGACGCGGCGGTGAGGGCGCTGGCGCTTGGCCTGCTGCTGCTCGCCGGGCCCCTGCTCGCCGACCGTGCGCTCGCCGCGCCGCAGGGCGTCACCGACGCCCAGGTCCGCAGCCTCGTCGAGCGCCAGTCGCGCGCCTGGAACTCAGGCGACCTCGCCGCCTATTTCGCGACCTTCACGCCGTCCGCCCGCTTCACCGATCAGGCGCTCGGCAACGACAACCGGGTCGTGCCCTACGGGGTGAGCACCGTCGCCCAAGCCCGCGCCCAGAGCCGCCTGGCCTTGGCCAAAGGCAAGCCGCGCGAGACCGCCACGATCGAGACCGTCACCATCGCACGGGACGGCCGCTCGGCCAGGCTCTCCGCACACGTCGTGTCGAAAATTTCCAACGGAAGCGCCGTTCGCCAAGTCTGTGCGAGACGGGTGGAGACGTTCGAGCTTTCGCCGGCCGGCCTGCGCGCCTCAGGTCAGACCGACACCGTCGTCCGCTGCCGGGCCCGGTCCTCCGGATAGAGCCGGCCGTGCACGGGCGTCAGGTTGGAAACCCAACTCCCAACCGGAAGTTGTTGGCATGACGACGCCCGCGCGAAACTCGCAAGTTCGACCTGATCAATCTTCGACGTCTTGCCATTCTATGCCTCAAGATGCACAAATCTGCACCTACTTGCAGCTTGGGATATGCTATACAAATTCAATATATGCTAATCCTATATCTAAGGACTCTCTCAACTCGTGGTGGTGGATAAGGTCGGCGCTCGTTGAAACACGAAAGGACCACCCCCTTGATCCAGTTCACTCCTCGCATCGCCGGCGTCGCCACCTTCGCCGTCACCTCGGCCCTCGCCCTCGCCGCCCAGGCGCAGCCGTCGGTTCGCGTCGGCGACCTGAACCTCGCCACCGTCGCCGGCAAGGCCACCTTTGATCATCGCGTGAACGTGGCCGCCGATCAGGTGTGCGGCGACGAGCGGAACTTCTCGATCCGCGACGCCTGCGAGGCGGCCGTGCGCAGCGAAGTCGGTGAGAAGCTCGCCGCGATCTCGCCGGCGACCCAGTTCGCCGCAGCGCCCGCCCATGCCCAGCGCGCCATCCGCATCGTCGACCTGAACCTGGCCACCGCGGCCGGCAAGGCGACCTTCGCCCAGCGCGTCAACGTCACCGCCAACCAGGTCTGCGGCGACGAGCGGGACCTCACGATCCGCCACGCCTGCATGATCGCCGTCCGCAGCGAAGCGGCCGAGAAGCTCGCCATGATCGCGCCCGCGACCCAGTTCGCGGCGCGCTAATCCGCCCACGCGCCTCGGCTCCCAGCCCGAGGCGCGTGAGCGCCATGGGGCCGGCGATTTCCTCCGGCCCCGTCGTGCTCTAGGCTCGCGGCATGCTCCTGCGCCGCACTCTGCTGGCCCTCGCCGCCAGCCTTACCCTCGCCTCCACCGCGCCCTTTTCCCAAGCCTGGGCCCAGAAGCCGAACCCGCGGGTGGTGATCAACACCGCCCTGGGCTCGATCACGCTCGAGCTGTTCGCCGACAAGGCGCCGATCACCACGGCCAACTTCCTGAAGTACGTCGACCGCAAGCTCTACGACGGGGCGACCTTCTACCGGGCGTCCAAGCCGCCGGGGCAGACGACCAACGACTATGGCTCCATCCAGGGGGGCCTGCAGAACGACCCCAAGAAGGTGCTGCCGCCGATCGCCCACGAGAGCACGATCAAGACCGGGCTCAAGCACACCGACGGGACGATCTCCATGGGCCGCCACGCGCCGGGCAGCGCCCAGGCGGACTGGTTCATCTGCATCGGCGACATGCCCTACCTCGACGCCACCGCGAAGGACCCCGGCTTCGCCGCCTTCGGCCGCGTGGTCGACGGCATGCCGGTCGCCAAGCAGATCCTCGGCCTGCCGACGGACCCGAAGGCCGGCGTCGGCGCGATGAAGGGCGAGATGATCGCCAAGCCGCTGAAGATCACCTCCATCCGTCGCGCGCCCGCCGCCCCGCCCAGCCCCACGCCCGATCCCGCCGCGCCAGCCCCGAGCGCTCCGTGACCTCGCAGCTCAAGGTCGGCGTCGACGTTCCCTGGGTGACGAGCTGGACGGCCGAAGCCGTGACCGGCGTTGGGCCCTGCCCCGCGATCGACGGCGCGCTCGCCGTGGGCCAGGCGGAAGCTCCCGGCGAGGGCGAGCCGCTCTACGCCCGCAACCACCTCTTCCGTCAGCGCAAGTCCGTGCGCGAGATGCGCTGCCCGATGTGCGGCGAACAGACGGCCGACGGCGACCGCTGGAGCCAGACCGCGCGCTGGGTCACCGCCGGCGAGCTCCGCGCCAAGGGGCTCGGCGTCTGGCTGCCGCCGGAGTTCGCCGACGACAGGCCCCTGCTCGACGCCGGCGCCATCGCGCCACTGCACCGCGCCTGCGCCGAGCGTGCGCTCGCCGGCTGCCCGCACCTGCAGGGCCTGGCCGACCCCGAGCTGAAGGCCTTCCCCGCCGCCTGGATCGTCGCCGCGCTCAGTGTCGAGGCCAGGCCGCGGCCATCGGCCGGCGCCGTGCCTCAGCGCTCCGTGGCCGTGGTCACCTTCCTCCAGCTGATCGGCGTGCCGGACCATGCTCCGGCCTGAACATTACAGGACGTTTAGGTAATTAAACGCCTGTAACTTTGTGAATTCGAGGTCATTACGCCCTATTCACGGGACTTAACTGAACGCGGGAAGTATTCACTCGTCATCGGCGGTTCACCACCGCCCCACGCATTCAGACGAGGGATCAGAGCCATGAACGTCACCGCCCGCATCTCCAGCATCGCCACCCTGGCGCTGGCCGTCCTGCCCGCCTTGGCGCTGTCCACCGCCGCCTACGCCGCGGCCGCGCCGCAGACGATCGTCCAGGTCTCCGACCTCAACCTCGACAGCGCCTCGGGCCGCGCCGTCTACGAACAGCGCCTCGACACGGCGGCCCGCCGGTTCTGTTCCCGCGAAACGACGCTGGACCTGCAAGTCGCTTGCGCCGCCGGCGTCCGCGACGAGGTCAACGCCAAAATCGCCTCCGGCGTCCGCTACGCCAGCCGCTGACCAACGCCGCCGCCAGTCGGCGTAAACGGGCCCGCCCTGCACCCCGGCGGCCCAGCCAGCTCCGCCCCGCGCTCCCCGGCCACGGGGCGGAAAGGCCCGCGATCCTCCCCGATCGCGGGCCTCTTGCGTTCCGGCCAAAGCCGGCCGCAGGCTGCGGGCATGATCAAGCTCACCTTCTGCCTGACCCGCCTGCCGCAGCTCAGCCGCGAGGCCTTCCAGGCCTACTGGTTCAACACCCACGCCCCGCTGGTCGCCTCGGTCGCCGAGACCCTGCGCATCCGCCGCTACGTCCAGACCCACAGCCTGCCCGCCGAGGCCAGCGCCGCGCTGCGCGCCAGCCGCGACGCGCCGGCGGAATACGATGGCGTCGCCGAGCTCTGGTACGACAGCCTCGACGACCTGATGACCCACCAGACGGCCGAGACGCGGGCGGCCGCCGCCCTCCTGCTGGAGGACGAACGTCGCTTCATCGACCTGTCGAGGAGCCCGCTTTGGTGGGGGGAGGAGAAGGCAATCCTGGGCTAGCGGAGCCCGCGCCGTTGGTCTTGGACTGCGGCGCCTGGAACGGCCGCGGCGCCACCGTCACCTGATGCGGATAGGGGAAGGAGAAACCCGCGCCCTCCAGCCGCTCTTTGCATGCCTTCATCAGGTCAAACCGCGTGTCGTCGAAGTCCTTGGGCGCGATCCAGGCGCGCAGGGAGACAACCAGGCCCTTGTCGCCGAACGCCGTGAGCTTGGCCCAGGGCGCCGGCTTGGCGGCCACCCGCGGCTCCGCCGCCGCGCAGGCGAGCAGCAAGGCCAGCGCCCCGTCCACGTCGTCGCCATAGTCGATGGTGAAGTCGAGCTGCGCGCGGCGCGTCGTCGGCGCGCTGAGATTGACGATCACCGCCCCGAACGCCTTGGCGTTGGGCACGAAGACGATCAGGTTCTCGCCGTCGGACAGCCGCGTCGCGAAAAGATCGAGGCCGCGCACCAGGCCGGTCTTGCCGTCGATCTCCACGACGTCGCCGACGCGATAGGGCCGCAGCACCAGCAGCATCACGCCCGCCGCGACATTCGCCAGCGCGCCCTGCAAAGCCAGGCCGATGGCCAGGGACGCCGCCCCCAGCACCGCGATCACCGAGGTGGCCTTGACGCCGAGCTGCGACAGGACGGCGGTCAGGCCAATGATCACCACCGCGTACCGGACCAGGGACCCGATGAAGCTCTGCAGGGTGGCGTCGGGGGGCCCGCGACGATGCGCCCGCGCGATCGCTCGTCCGACCACACGCGACAGCCAGTTCGCAGCCCATAAGGTGGCGGCGAAGATCAGCCCCGCCAGCACCAGGTTCACCGCCAGCCCGCCGGCCGCGTCGGCCAGGTGGCGCAGGAGCTCGCTGTCGCCGAACGCCAGCCTTCGCGCCTGATCGACGAACGGCGGCAGGGTCGGGTCCGTGGGGATCTCCAGGGCCAAGACGGCGCTCGCGGGCTGTTGGTCCAAGCGCCTTCAACGCCTGGCGGCCGCGGTTGTGCCCCGTCAGCGCGGCGGCTTCCCGCAAGCGGCGCTTAGGCCGCCCAGGTCACCTGTTCGCGAGCGTCGCCGTTGGCCGGCCGACCGTCAGGCAGGCCGTGGATGAAATCGTCGATCGGCGCCTGTAACGCCTCTGCGAGCGCCAGCAGCCTGGCGATCGGCATGGCGATCAGCCCTGCCTCGTACTTCTGCACCTGCTGAAAGGTCAGGCCGCAACGGGCGCCGACTTCGCGCTGCGTCATGTCGAGCAACCGGCGGCGGGCGCGCAGGCGCCGGCCAATGGCCCGGTAGATACCTTGGTCACGCATGAATATGCCCCAACGAGATGGCGCCTAATCATGCCCCGGAGAGCGGCGCTGTAAAAGGTTTCAATGGTTAATCAGGCGTTATTTTCGCGATTCGCACGACAACGTTACTCGGCGAACACGGCATATGGTTAATACGCGCCATCGACCACCACCCCTAGTAGGCCGTTAAGACATAAGGCGCGCATATGGAAGCTCTGCCTTAAACCCTAACGCGATGAGGCCGCCGATTCCGAGGTCGCAGCGCTTGCGGGCGAATGGGTCCGGCGCCTTGCGCGCGCGCCGGCGCCGCCACATGCTGGGCCGCACAGCGAAGGCGCGGGCATGACGCAACTCGATCGGTCCGGCGCCGCGGAATTCCAGGACGACGCGGTCGTCGCCGCCTACGTCCACCGCCCGCCTTATCCCGAGGCGCTCCTGGCGCGGCTTCTTGAACTCATGCCGGCGCGCCGCGCCGTCCTCGACCTCGGCTGCGGTCCCGGCAAGATTGCCCGGGCGCTTGCGCCTCACGTCCGCGAGGTGCTCGCCGTCGATCCGTCGGCGGCCATGCTGCGCCTCGGCCAAGGCCTGGGCAGCGTCGCCGGAAACAATATCCGCTGGGTCCACGCCGCTGCGGAGGAGGCGCCCCTCGGCGATGAGGCTTTCGATCTCGCCGTGGCCGGCGCCGCCATACACTGGATGGATCCCGCCGCCGTGTTCCCCAAGCTCGCCCGCGCTCTCAGGCCGGCCGCGCGCCTGGCCCTGGTGGACGGCGACGCTCCGTCCGAGGCGCCCTGGCAGTCGGCCTACCAGCAAGTGATCAAGGCCTGGGTCGAGCGGCTCGGCCGCACCTGGGACGACACCGCCCACCGCGCCCTGGTCCAGGCCCACAAGCCCTGGTTCGACGTCGATGGCGAGGAGAGCTTCACCGCACCCGTCCGTCAGCCGCTGGAGGACCTCATCGCGGGGGAGCATTCCCGCGCCACCTGGTCGCCTGCCCGGCTGGGGCCGCCCCGCGCTGCGGCCTTCGACGCGGACCTACGTGCGGCGCTCTCACCGTGGGCGGACGATACAGGCGCCGTGGCTTACGAGGTTCGCTCGCGGCTCGTCTGGGGCCGGCCGCGCCTTAGCCCGCGCGCTGCATTTTGATCAGGGCCGGCAGTTCGAACGGGGTGGCGATCGGACATTGACCTGTCGGGTCAGAACCGCAACCTGCGAGCCAATCCCAGGAGGGACTTTGTGGAACAACGAATGAAGTCCGGTCTGGCCAAGGTTCCCGCCGTCACCCTGGGCTTCTGGATCATCAAGATCCTCTGCACGACGCTGGGGGAAACCGGCGGCGACACCGTCTCGATGAGCTGGCTCGGCGAAACGACGTCGCAGGCCGGACGCTCCGGGCTCAACGGCTATCTCGTGGGCACCCTGATCTTCGGCGTGGTGCTGATCGTGCTGGTCGCGGCCCAGATCCGGGCGCGGCGTTTCAACCCCTGGCTCTACTGGGCCACGATCGTGGCCTCGACGACGGCCGGCACCACGCTTGCCGATTTCTGCACCCGGTCCCTCGGCATCGGTTATTCGGGCGGCTCGCTGCTGCTTCTGGGCTGCGTCCTGGCCTCCCTGTTGGCCTGGCGCCTGACGCTCGGCAGCGTCTCGGTCAACACCGTCACGGGGCCGCGCGAAGAGCTCTTCTATTGGGTTACCATCACCTTCTCCCAGACGCTCGGCACCGCGCTGGGCGATTGGGCGGCGGACGGCGGCCTTGGCTACCTCGGCGGTGCGCTGACCTTCGGCGCGGCGCTCGTCGTACTGGCGGGGCTCTACCTCCGCACCCGCGCGAACCGGGTATTCCTGTTCTGGGCGGCCTTCATCCTCACCCGCCCGCTGGGCGCCACCATCGGCGATTTCTTCGACAAGCCGATGTCGCAGGGCGGCCTCGACATCAGCCGGCCGCTCGCTTCCCTGCTGCTGGCGGTCGCCATCGTGGCCCTGATCCTGGTGCTGCCGCAACGGGCGGGCGGCCATCCCGCCGCAGAGCGCGCATGATCGAGGCGCGGCGGGCGGCTTGGCGGTCCCTGGCGGCGGCGTTGGCGGTGGCGGCCTGGCTCGCACCCGCCGCGGCGCAGGCAGGACCTCCGTTCCTCACCGATGACCCGGAACCCACCGACCCGGGTCATTGGGAAATCTACGCGCCGGCCATCGACGTCTCGGGCCGGGCGGGGATCGACGAGGGATCGTTCGGGGCGGAGTTCAACTACGGCGCGGCGCCGGACGTGCAGGTGACGGTCGGCCTGCCTGCAAGCTTCGCCCGCGACGAGGGGGGCTTCCGCTCCGGCCGCGGGGACCTGGAGCTTTCGGTCAAGTATCGGGTCTTCCGCGACGAGAACGCCGGGGTTTCCATGGCGGTCTTCCCTGGCCTGACGTTGCCGACCGCCAGCCGCGGCCTCGGGGCGGGACGGGTGACGGCGCTCATCCCCGTATGGTTGCAGAAGGACGCCGGGCCATGGTCGGTCTTCGGCGGCGGAGGCTACGCGATCAACCCGGGGCCGGACGCGCGCAACTACTGGACCGGCGGGGTCGCGCTCAGCCGGCAGGTGACCGAACGGCTCCTCGTCGGAGCCGAGATCGACCGCCAGGGCGCCGACACAACCGACGGACGGGCGTCGACCCGCCTGGGCCTGGGCGCGATCCTCAAGCTGAAGGCGCCGCTCCGTCTGCTGGGCTCCGCGGGCCCGACCTTTTTCGACGGGCGGAGCCCCTCCGGCTTCCATGCTTTCCTGGCGCTCGGCGTCGACTTCTAAGTCCTGGCGTTCGCCGCGCCTTGGGGGCAGGCTGCCCGCCTCGCGCGACACGCGAGCGCCGGAGGTTTCCAACATGCACATCGCAGCCGCAGCCGCGACGGCGCTCGCGATAGGCCTGATGGGCGGGAGCGCCTGGGCCGCCGACGGCTACGCGGTGGTCGGCCGGATCGCGGGCCCGGACGGCGGATGGGACTATCTGAGGGTCGACCCTGGCCACAACCAGCTCCTGGTCCCGCGCGGCGGGGCGGTGATGACGGTGAACCTCGCCACAGGCAAGGTCGCGACAGGGCTCGCGCCTGGCGGTCGGCAGCACGTCGCCCTGCCGTTGCCGGGAGGCCACGAGATGCTGGTCACCAACGGCGCCACGAACACCGCGGTCTTCGCCGACGAGCTGAGCGGTGCGGTGATCGCCAGCGTTCCGGTCGCCAAAGGCCCGGACGCGGCCGCTCTGGACGCAAAGACCGGCCTGGTGGTGGTGGCGGGCCATGCCGGCGGCGCCGTGACGCTTGTCGATCCCCGAACCCGTCACGCGGTGGGCGACATTCAGGTGGGCGGGACGCTGGAGGAGGTCGCCACCGATGGCCGCGGCCGCGCCTTCGTCAACGTCGAGGACAGGAACGAGGTCGCCGCGATCGACATCGCGACGCGCAAGACCGTCGCGCACTGGCCGCTCGCGGGCTGCGACGGGCCGACGGGCCTCGCCTATGACCCGCAGGACCGGCTGCTGATCGTCGCCTGTGACGGCGCGACCGTCCTGCTGCGCCCCACGGACGGCAAGCTGCTGCAGACGCTGAAGACCGGGCGCGGCGCGGACGGCGCAGCCTACGACGCGCGCCGCCATCGCGCCTTCGTTCCCGCCGGCCGTGACGGGACGCTGAGCGTGATCGCCGTCGAGGACGGCCGCGCCAGCCTGGTGCAGACGCTGGTCACGGAACGCGGCGCGCGCACCCTGGCCGTCGACGAGCGTACCGGTCGGGTCTACCTGCCCACCGCCGAGTATCGGCTCTCCCCCGATGGCGGCCGGCCGGCGCCGGTCGCCGGCTCCTTCCACGTGCTCGTCGTGGCGCCGCGGTAGGGCAAACGCAGGTCACGCTTCCTCAACCCTTCCTGCGCTTCCTTCGCTGGGCCACACTGGAACAGACGATGAACGCGATTCGCCCCCTCCGCATCCTGGGCCTGGACCCGGGACTTCGCCGCACCGGCTGGGGCGTCGTCGCTGTGGAGGGCGCGCGGCTGACGCACGTGGCCCACGGGGTGATCGCGCCGAAGGACAGCCTGCCGTTCGCCGAGCGGTTGCTGACACTCTTCGACGCCATTGCCGAGGTGATTGCGACCCACACCCCTGACGAGGCTGCGGTCGAAGAGACCTTCATGAACAACAACGCCGCCTCGGCGCTGAAGCTCGGCCACGCACGCGCCTGCTGTCTGATCGCGCCTGCGCGCGCGGGGATCGCGGTCGCGGAATACGCCGCCACGGTGGTCAAGAAAGCCGTGGTCGGCACAGGCGCGGCCGATAAGGCGCAGGTGGGCTTCATGATCCGCCGCCTCCTGCCCACGGCGGGAGAGACCACCGCCGACGCCGCCGATGCGCTGGCGGTCGCCATCGCCCACGCCCACGCGCGGCGCGCCCGGAGCTATCGCGGCGCGGCGTGAGCGCCGCCTCCCGCTACGCGCCGCCCGCGCTAATGGCGATGGAACGGGTGGCGGCCGCCATGCACACCATGGAAACCCGCCCCCGGGCTGCGATGGAAGTGACGCCCGTCGTCCCGCACGAAGGGGCGGCCTCGGCCCGGCGAGTACCAGAAGAAATTATCGCGGCCCCAGTAGCCATCATAGAACGGCCCATAGGCGTCGTCGTAGTAGGCGTTGAAGCCGTCGCCGTAGCCGCCGCCGTAGGTTTCGCAGCCGCCCAGGGCGAACGCCGCGACAAGAGCGATCAGAACAGGTTTCATGACCTTCGGTCCAAAACTCCCGACCGCAGGCGGTAGTGCGCAGCCGGGGCAATGGTTGCCTCGATGCCCTACGGCCCAGCTGGAACACTTCGGGAAAGCCGCGCAGGCGAGTGGCGCACTCGACAGTTGAATGGCCTGGTTAACCGGCGGGTAGCTTTTCGGCCGTTTGGTCCTGAGACGTTCACGTTGGTCAAGCGGGCGACATGGTTTACGCCAGGATCGGAACAGATGCCGAACGTGATTCACATTTTGACTCGTCATCGCCGGTCAACGAAACCGCGTAGCGGCGCAGACCGTACCGCGGACCAGCCATGATCGGGCGGCTGTGGGGAATCGTCGCCGAGGTGGGCGAGGAGGAGGCGCTGATCGACGTGGCCGGCGTGGGCTATGTCGTGCGCTGCGGCTCGCGCACACTGGGGCGGCTCCCGGGCGCGGGCGAGACCACGACCCTGCACATCGAGAGCCAGTGGGGCGAACAGACCGGCATGACGCTCTACGGCTTCCTCGACCGCCACGAGCGCCGCGCCTTCGTCATGCTGAAGACCATCCAGGGGGTCGGGCCGAAGGCGGCCTTGGCGGTGCTCGACGTCCTGCCGCCCTCCGAGCTCTCCGCTGCGGCCCAGCGCGGCGACCAGGCCGCCGTGGCCCGCGCCCAGGGCGTCGGCCCCAAGCTCGCCCTGCGCATCGTCACCGAACTCAAGGATAAGCCAATCGGCGACGGCTCCATCGCGGCCTTCCACGCCGGCGCGCCGCCGGCTGAGCCCGCCCGACCCACCGCCTCCGGCGAAGCCGTCGCCGCCCTGATGGGCCTGGGCGTCGCCGAACCCGCCGCCCGCCGCGTCGTCGAACAGGCGGCGCTGCGCCTTGGCGACGAAGCGCAAGCTCCCGCTCTCATCAAGGCCGCCCTGCAGGAGCTGGGGCGGTGAGCGGAACCAACGCCTGGCTGCTCCCCCCCAGGGGGAGCTGTCCCGGAGGGACTGAGGGGGTTTCATCCCCCGGCTCACCGCGCGCGACCCCCTCAGTCAGCTTCCCCAAAAGGGGAGGAGCCCACCCATGACCCGCCTGGTCTCCGGCGAGCCGGCGCCGCTCGAGGCGCCCGACAAGGCGCTGCGGCCGCAGACGCTGGCCGAATTCGTGGGGCAGGAGCAGGCCAAGGGGAACCTGCGGGTGTTCATCGAAGGCGCCAAGGCGCGTGGCGAGGCGCTGGA
>Ga0070681_10005488_pt1 | contig 12251 bp, 9 predicted proteins | sample KBSC83BmetaG_FD_65650 | JGI IMG/M metagenome (GOLD analysis project Ga0070681, IMG submission 65650) | Corn rhizosphere microbial communities from Kellogg Biological Station, Michigan, USA - KBS C8-3B metaG | ecosystem: Host-associated > Plants > Roots > Rhizosphere | place: USA: Michigan...
AAGCCATGATTGCCCCCTCGCAATCACGCAGGCTCATCACAGGAACCGTCATGCCTCCGGGCACGCTCACGAAGGCGTGCTCCACTTTACTCGCCGGGTGCGCAGCGAACGACAGCTCGCAATGAAACTCCGGCTCAGCGAAACGATTGATCGCCAGATTCACGTCGTCCTGGGTGTACCGGGGGATCTCCGGCGGCCTCGGTAAAGACTCCAACGGGCCTTTGCTCTCCTGGCCACGCATCCCAAGTACGATGACCCCGCCGCCGTGGTTGGCCAAAGCGATTGCCGCCTTAGCGAGCAGCGCCTGACCGCGGTGGGTTTTCTCTTTGAGGTCCAGCCAGCTCTTGTATTCCGCGCTCAGCGTCTCGTTCGGCTCTTCGAGAAGCTTTACGAACTCGGCCGTCGCTGCCACTTCGCTTGCTCCATTTGCGCAGTGAATCCGCGGTGCACGCGACGATGCCTGGGTCTATCGAAGAGTGGACACAAACGCGGACACAGATGGTTTGGGGAACGCTGGTGTGCTTTCGGGCACATAGGTTACAGGTCATTCCGGCCGGAATAATCCGTTACCCATCTGTCCGGAATGGACCCTGGTAAGTATGGTCGGGACGGCGAGATTTGAACTCGCGACCCCTTGCACCCCATGCAAGTGCGCTACCAGGCTGCGCCACGTCCCGACCGTTGTTCCGGCTCGATTTTTAACGGGACGCGGGGTCCCGTAAGGGGCCCGGGAGTATACCCGAAAGCCTTTCCGAATGCGGGGCCGGCGCCCCGGCCGCGGCTGGGCGGCGGCCTACTGCTCCAGCGGCTTGAACGCCCTATTCAGCGCATCGAGCTTCGCCTGCATCGCGTCCTGGCCGGGCTGGCCCTCATTCCCGACGCTCAGGACATACCGCACGTCGCCGCCCGGCGCAGCGCCGGCACCCGCGGCGGCGCCGGGGGTGTCCGCGCCTTCGCCCTTTTCAGCGGCCTTGGCGGCGCCTTTCTCCGACACCTTCACGACGTTGCCGGCCCCCGAAGGCGCGGACTTCGCCGCAGCTGCCGGGCTCTCGGCGACCATCGTGATCCGCATGCCGCCGTTCACGTCGGTGGCTTTGGCGTTGTAAGGAAAATTACCCGCGACGATCTTGGACCAGGTGTTCTGAAATCCTTCCGGCAGCGAGGCGTCAGGTCGCACGATTCGGCTGATGTCAAAGAAGTTGGGTCTGCCGGTCCCCTCGCCGATCGCCATGCCGCCGACGTCCCATACGACAGCGGGTCCGTCTTTGAAGAAGCTGAAGTTCATGGACAGCACGGCGTCCGCAGTGAGCGCGACGACATCGGAGCCCAAGGACAGCTCGTAACGCTTGGAATGGAACTGGACGCGCTTGTAATCCGGATCGACCGTCAGCGTGAATTTCGAGAAGACCTGTGGCTGCACGCCTTTGAGCGCAAGATATTCGCGCCACCGCGATAACGTCCCCTCGTAGGTGACCCAGGTGAAGTTGGCGAGGAACTCCTGGCTGCGGATCAGATTGTCTTTGAGGCCACTCACGCCGGCGGTGAGGTGCGAGACAGACCCTTCCGGCGTCGGCAGGCTAGCGACGATCACGTACGAATCGTCGAACGGAATGGCCCAGACCCTGAACTGCCACACGCGTCCGTACGCATCCGTGTAGGAAAACTCCTCCCGGGCTTTGCCGAGGGAGGTGACCTTGACGCTATCGGTGCCAACGGGGCGCTTCAGGGGGATGCTCGTCCGCAACAGCATATCCATGAAGAGCTTCGAGTCCCCGTAGAGAGTCGCCAGCTTGACGTCATCGGGAGCGCGCAAACGAATCGCACCGCCCCCGTAACGAACGTAGCCGTTGTGATCGAGTTGGGCGACTTGTGGTTCCTTGGGCGCCGCAGCCACCCACAGGCGGTCCCCCTGCCTCTCCTGGATGCGATGCGGGAAAGGTGCGCGCAGCACCTCGTGCAGCAACGCCTGCGAGGTGGAGCCGTTGGGAAACAGTCGATCCTTGTAGTGCTCGCGGTATTGATGGTCTTCACGCTCGCTGACGGCCGCTTCGATCTTCAGCAGCGCGGCGAAAAATTTCTCTGGTGTTGCCGGCAGCGGGATGCGCTCGTGGACATCCACCAGCTCCGATGCATCCATGATCGGGAATCGCACGGTGTTGCGATCCTCGATCAGCGCTTCGGATTCGGGGGCGTCCATGACGAGCTTGATGGGCGCGGCCGTGTTGAGATTCTCGGACGGGGACTTGCGCAGCACGACGCCGAGCACTTTGCCTTCCTTGTCCACGAGCGGGCCGCCACTGTTTCCCGGCGAGGCGGCGGCGCTGAAACGCAGCCATTTCCAGCGGCCTTCGCGCTCCTCGGGCGTCTCGGACGTGAAGACGCCATCACGGATGACGATGCCCTGGCCCAGCGCGTTGCCAACTGCGAAGACCGGATCGTTCACCACCGCCGTGCCGGTCGTTAACGACTGCGGGCTCTTGGGCTCGTGCTGCAGTGAGAACTCGACGAAGTCCTGCTCCTGCGAGTATTTCAGGACCTTCGCGATCGCGTAGACCTCGCCGGCCGCATCACGCAGCGCGGGCGGACCGAACTGGGAGCCAAAGCCGAGGAGAAACACATGCGCCGCGGTCACGTAACGGTTGCCGCCGATGGAGAAGGCGGTGCCGATCGAGCGGTACTTGTCGATGCGCTGTTGGTATGGAATGAGCTCCATCGGCAGCGGCCGCTCATAGGTGACCGCGCCTTCATCCGGCTTCAACTGAACCACTTCGAACGTGGAGGCGAGCACCTGCTGCTGGGCGCTCGGGTTCAGGCTCTCAGCGGCGGATGGCTGGGCGGCCAGGGCTGCAAGCAGTGCCGATGCGAACAGACAGGAAAACGCGAACCCTCTGCGGCCAACAGCCTGCGTGCGCTCAGGAGGCGTGGCGACCCCGGTCATCATTTCGTTCCCTCGTCAGGTGGACTCAAGGGATATCCACCGCTGGAGCGGCAGTGGCTGGCGCCGCCGGTGTTGATCGTTCGCGTGCGCTTGCTCAGCGCCGCAGAATCTTCATCAGCTCTTCGAGCTCGAGTCGCACCTGCTTCACGATCTGCTGACTCTGCGATGTGTCGGTGCGCGCCTCTTCGCCGGTGAGCTTATTGCGCGCGCCGCCGATCGTGAAGCCCTGATCGTACAGAAGACTGCGTATCTGCCTGATGACGATCACGTCCTGGCGCTGGTAATAGCGGCGATTGCCGCGGCGCTTCACGGGCTTGAGCTGCGGGAACTCCTGCTCCCAGTAGCGCAGCACGTGCGGCTTGACGCCGCACAGGTCGCTCACCTCACCGATGGTGAAGTACCGCTTGCCGGGGATCGCCGGCAGCTGAGCGTTATTCTTTGGCTCCAACATAGGCTTCGACCCGCGCTTTTAGTTTTTGCCCGGGACGGAACGTGACCACCCGGCGGGCGCTGATGGGTATCTCTTCGCCCGTCTTGGGGTTACGCCCAGGGCGCTGGTTCTTGTCGCGCAGGTCGAAGTTGCCGAAGCCGGACAGCTTGACCTGCTCGCCGTTGGATAGCGCTGCTCTAACCTCCTCGAAGAAGAGGTCCACCAGCTCTCGAGCCTCACGCTTGTTGAGGCCGAGCTGATTGAACAGCGCCTCTGCCATCTCCGCTTTGGTCAGGGCCATCGTTTTATTCTCTTATTCGTGCGTTCAAGCTCACGCGCAAATCCGCGACGACGGCAGCGATGAGTCGCTCCACATCCTCGTCGGTAAGAGTGCGAGAAATGTCCTGAAAAATCAAGCCTAAAGCGACGCTTTTTCGACCGGCTTCTACCCCCGGCCCGCGATATACGTCGAAAAAACGGAGATCTCGCAGGAGACTTGAAGCCACCAAGGTTACACGCTCGGCCAAGGCACTTAAAGTCACTCCTTCGTCGACCACCACTGCGAGATCCCTCCTCACCTGGGGGAAGCGGGAAATCTCCCGAAATTCGCTCTTTTCGACCGCCAGGGCGGCTTCGGCGTCCAGTTCGAACAGGACCGGCGCATATGTAAAGTCCAATTCTCTCACCAGGGAAGGATGCAGCTCGCCGATCCAACCAACGGGCCGCTCGCGTCGCAATACGCGTGCCGCCCGCCCGGGATGAAGTGCGGGAATGGACGCCGCTTCGAAACGGAAGGCGTCGCGGGCGCCCGTCGCAATCAGAAGCGCCTCGATATCCGCCTTCACATCGTAGAAATCCACGGGTGTGCGCATCTCACGCGGCAGGCCCCATTGCTCGGGCAGACGCAACCCGAATGCAACACCGGACACCGAGTCGATTTCGCGAATCGGCGGCCCCGACGCGGATCCGGCCGCTGGCACGGCCCGCGCGCTCGAGCCGTTCGCCTCGCTCACGGACCCTTCGGTGGCGGCTGGCACGAACCGGCTGCCGTGCTCGAACAATCGGATGCGATCCTGCTGCCGTCGCTGGTTTTCGAGCACGGCTTTCAGCAATCCCGGCCACAGGGACACGCGCATGACGGCGAGGTCGCTCGCAATGGGGTTGCTCAACGGCAAACCCGGCATGTCCGGGAACAGCCGCGATTGCAGCGCCGGATCGACGAAAGCGAATGTAATCGCCTCCTGATAGCCGCGGGCGGTCAGCGCCTCCAGGACATCCCTCTCACCGGGGGAAGCTTCGGGCGAGCTGTGGAAACGCTGCGCGGCTTGCGCGTCCCGTTCCGGAATTTCCGGGTATCCGACTATCCGCGCCACTTCCTCGATGAGGTCGGCTTCGATCGTGATGTCGAACCGATAGGACGGCGGTGTTACCGCGAAAGTGCGGGTACCCGCCCCCTGCCCGGCCTCCTCGACGGAGGCTTTCATTCCGAGTGCGCCGAGTGTGTCCAGGATGCGCGAGGTCTCCCAGTTTACCCCCAGCAGACGCTCCAATTGACGATGGCGCAGCGAGACCGGGGGTCGTGTCGGCAGCTGCTCCGCAGCCTGCGAAACGACAACCGGCCCGGCTTTGCCGGAGGCCAATGAGGCGATCAACGCGATGGCGCGGTGCATCGCACGCTCCTGCCCCGCAGGATCAACGCCCCGCTCGAACCGCTGGCTCGCGTCCGTGACCATGCCCCACCGGCGAGCTTTGCCGCCAATGACTTCAGGTGAGAAATAGGCGACCTCGAGAAACACATCCGTGGTGCTTTCGCTCACAGCCGTCCGCTCGCCACCCATGATCCCTGCAAGTCCGACGGGGCCTTCCGCGTCCGTAATGAGCAGCACGTCCGGGGCGGCTTCGATGGTCTTGCCATCAAGTAAGGTCAAAGTCTCGCCTGGCTTCGCCAGGCGCACGCGCACGGGCCCACGAAGCTTCGCAAGATCGTACGCATGCATGGGCTGCCCCAACTCGAGCAGCACGTAGTTGGTAACGTCGACAACTGGACTGATCGATCGTACGCCAGCGCGGCGCAACCGCTCGCGCATCCACATCGGCGTCGACGCTCTGTTGTTCACACCCCGAACGACACAGCCGACGAACTTGGGACAGCCAGAGGGTGCATCCAGGTGGACTGCGACTTGATCGCGGTGCGCAGTGTCGGGCGGCGTGATCGCAGGTCCTGTGAGTTTGCCCCGAGTGAGGGCGGCGACCTCGCGGGCGATGCCGATGATCGACATGGCATCACCCCGATTCGGCGTGATATTCAGCTCGAGGACACTGTCATCGAGTTGCAGGTACTCCCGCAGAGGCTTCCCGACAGGCGCATCGGCAGGCAGCTCAATGATTCCCGCGGAGGTCTCGGCGAGACCCAGCTCCTTGGCCGAAGCCAGCATCCCGAAGGATTCCACACCGCGCAGCTTCGCGGCCTTGATGTTGTGCTCGCCAGGCAGGCGCGCACCGACTGTCGCCAGCGCCGTCTTCAAGCCCGCTCGGGCGTTGCTTGCCCCGCACACTATCTGCAGCAGTTCGCCGCCCGCTCCGGTGGACACACGACAAACCTGCAACTTGTCAGCCTGGGGATGCCGCTCGGCCGCGACGATCTCCGCCACCACGACACCGGAAAACTCCGGAGCCGCCGGCTCGAGGGCATCGAGCTCGAAGCCCGCCATGGTGAGGCGCGCGCCCAGCTCCCGTGCCTGCCACGGCACGTGAACCCACTCGGCCAGCCATGAATAGGGAATGCGCATCGTCAGAAAGCCCGGAACTGCCGCAGGAAGCGCAGATCGTTCTCGAAGAACAACCGCAGATCGTTGACGCCGTAGCGCAGCATCGCGAGGCGATCGATGCCCATGCCGAATGCGTAGCCGGTGTATTTCTCGGCATCGATGCCGCCCGCACGCAGGACGTTGGGATGCACCATCCCGCAACCGGCGATCTCCATCCAGCCGGTCTGCTTGCACGTGCGGCAGCCTTTGCCGCCGCAGAACACGCACGACATGTCGACTTCGGCCGAAGGCTCGGTGAACGGAAAATACGAAGGTCGCAGCCGCATGGCGAGGTCCTGCTCGAAGTAGGCCTGCAGGAATCCGTGCAGCGCCGCCTTCATGTTCGCGAAGCTCACCGACTCCCCGACCACCAGCCCCTCGAGCTGATGAAACATCGGCGAATGCGTCATGTCGTGATCGACGCGATAGACCCGGCCCGGAGCGATGATCGCAATGGGCGCGCCGCTGCTGAGCATCGCCCGGATCTGCACAGGGGAGGTATGGGTGCGCAGCAGCCGACCATCGCCGAAGTAGAAAGTATCGTGCATCGCCCGCGCGGGATGATTCGGCGGGATGTTGAGAGCCTCGAAGTTGTGAAAGTCGTCTTCGATCTCGGGGCCGAAGGCCACTTCGAAGCCGGCCCGGCGAAACAACATCTCGATACGCAGCCGCGCCTTGGTGACGGGGTGCAACCCACCCGGCTCCTCGCCTCGCCCCGGTGCGGTGACATCGATCCGCCCCGCAGCCAGTTGCTGCTCCACCGCGGCATTTTCCAGGCTCGTCCGGCGAGCCTCGATCGCCCCCTGCAGTCGCTCCTTCGCCTCGTTGATGCGCTGACCCGCCGCCGGCCGCTCGGCCGCCGGCAACGCGCCCAGCGCTTTCAACTGGTCGGTGAAGGCGCCCTTCTTGCCCAACCAGCGCACGCGCACTTCATCGAGCGCGGGAAGATCGCCGCATTTGGCAACCTCGTCGAGCGCTTGCTGAAGCAGCGAACTCAGGTCGGGCATGTCACGGGCCCAGGTGTTCCGGCCCTGCTCCCCGCGCGCGACTCAGGGTCGCCGTGCGCGGAGCCGGACCGGGACGCTGTCAGGCAATGCCCAATGCGGTCTTGGCCTGCTGTGCAATGGCGCCGAATGCTTCGACGTCATGCACCGCGAGATCCGCCAGCACCTTGCGATCGACCTCGAGACCGGCCTTGTTCAGGCCGTTGATGATGCGGCTGTAGGACAGGCCATACAGACGGGCTGCCGCATTGATGCGGGCGATCCACAGCGCGCGAAATTCGCGCTTCTTCTGACGGCGGTCGCGGTACGCGTACTGACCCGCCTTGATGACCGCCTGTTTGGCGGCGCGATAGACCTTGCGACGGGCGTTGTAATAACCCTTCGCCTTGCCCAATACCTTTTTGTGACGGCGCCCGGCCGTCACGCCACGCTTGACTCGTGCCATTGTCTAAACCCCGGCTTATTTGAAGTACGGCAGCAGCTGATCGAGACGCCCGGTATCCGTCTTGTCGACGAGACTGGAGCCCCCTGAGCGGGCCTGGCGTTTGACCTTGCGTGGCTTGTGGCCGAGATTGTGACGACGATTTGCCGAGTACCGCTTGTAGCCTTTCGCTGTCTTGCGAAAACGCTTCGCCGCGGCCCGGTTGGTTTTCAACTTGGGCATTGACGTTCGACTCCTCATTGCGGCCGGCGCATCGAGTGCTGCCGACCGGCCGGCCTCACGGCCAGCTCGTTATTGCCTACCGCTCACAAGGCGCCGCTCGCGGTGCCAGCCTGACGCCGGCCCCGACTGGGGCGCCCGCTTGCGGGCGAACGATTCGAGTCTTTTTAGTGACTTAGAACCGTTACTTCTTTTTAGGTGCGAAGACCATGACCATCTGCTTGCCCTCCATGAGCGGGTTCTGCTCGATCACGGCGTGAGGGCCGAGATCTTCCGAAACCCGCGCAAGGAGCTTGCGCCCGATGTCCTGGTGCACCATCTCACGGCCACGGAACCTCAAGGTCACCTTGGCCTTATCGCCCTCGGTCAGGAAGCGGATCAGATTACGCAGCTTGATCTGGTAATCCGCCTCTCCCGTACCGGGCCGAAACTTCACTTCCTTGACCTGAATCTGTTTCTGCTTGCGCTTCGCGGAGTGGGCCTTCTTGTTCTGCTCGAACAGGAATTTGCCGTAGTCCATGATGCGCACGACCGGCGGTTCCGCCGTCGGCGACACTTCAACCAGATCGAGCTCCGCAGATGTCGCCATCTGCAGCGCGTCGTAACGGGACATGACCCCGGCCTGCGACCCGTCGGCCGCTATCACTCGCAGTTGCGGCGCGCTGATCTCTTCATTGCGCTTGACCCGCTTGGATGCACTGGCGATGCGTCAACCCTCCACATTAAAGCGCCCGCGGCTATCGAGCTCGACGCGCAGGCGTTCGGTGAACGTCTCCACGGGAATCGAGCCCAGATCCTTGCCGCTCAAAGTGCGCACGGAAACAGTATTTGCAGCGACCTCCTTGTCGCCTGCTACCAATAGATACGGAACACGCTGCAGCGTGTGCTCGCGAATCTTAAATCCCACCTTCTCGTTGCGCAAGTCGGTTCCCACGCGAAATCCCTGATTTTTCAGGGTTTCCGCAACCTTGCGAACATATTCATCCTGCCGATCGGTGATGTTCATGACCATCGCCTGCACCGGTGAGAGCCACGCCGGAAGCTTACCCGCGTGGTGTTCCAGGAGAATCGCCAGAAAGCGCTCGAGCGAGCCGAATATGGCGCGATGAAGCATGACCGGGGTGCGTTTCGCGCTGTGCTCATCGATGTAATACGCCCCAAGCCGCCCGGGCAGGTTCAGGTCTACCTGGATGGTCCCGCACTGCCAATCGCGCCCAATCGCATCGCGGAGCACGAACTCCAGTTTGGGGCCGTAGAAGGCGCCCTCGCCCGGATTCAGGCTGTACTGGATTCCGGCGGCCGTGGAGGCGGCCTTCAACGCCGCTTCCGCCCTGTCCCACACGTCATCGGCGCCCACGCGCTTCGGCGGACGGTCGGCGAACTTGATGCGGACGTCATCGAAACCGAAGTCCCGGTAGATATCCAGCAGCAGCTTGGTGACGGCGACCGATTCTTCCGTGATCTGGTCTTCGGTGATGAAGATATGGGCGTCGTCCTGGGTAAAGGCTCGCACGCGCATCAGCCCGTGCAGCGCGCCCGAGGGCTCGTAACGATGCACCTTGCCGAACTCGGCAAGGCGGATCGGCAGCTCCCGGTAGCTGCGCAGGCCGTGCTTGAAGATCTGGATGTGCCCCGGGCAGTTCATCGGCTTGATCGCGTAGATGCGCTCATCCGGAGTGCGGGTGAGGAACATGTTCTCCCCGAACTTCTCCAGGTGCCCGGACTGCTGCCACAGGCTCGCATCCATCAGTTCGGGGGCGCTGACTTCCTCGTAGCCGGCCTCCCGCTGCCGGGTTCGCATGTAGCTGATCAGGGACTGAAAAACCGACCACCCCTTGGGATGCCAGAACACCGCGCCCGGGGCTTCCTCCTGCAGGTGGAACAGATCGAGGTCACGCCCGATCTTGCGGTGATCGCGCTTCTCGGCTTCCTCGAGCCGGTGCAGGTAATCATCGAGCTGCTTCTTGTCCGGCCAGGCGGTGCCGTAGATGCGCTGGAGCATCTCGTTGCGGGAGTCGCCGCGCCAGTAGGCGCCGGCCACCTTCGTGAGCTTGAAGGCTTTGAGCTTGCCGGTAGAGGGCACGTGCGGGCCGCGGCACAGGTCGATCCAGTTGCCCTGCCCGTAAAGACTGATCTCCTCCTTCTCGGGAATGCTGGCGATGATCTCCGCTTTGTAGATCTCGCCCAGTCCTTTGAAGAACTCGACCGCCTCCTGACGGGGCATGACCCGCCGATCGACCTTCTGGTCGGCTTTGGCGAGCTCGTACATCTTGGCTTCGATGGCGGCGAGGTCTTCCGTCGTGAAGGGCCGCTTGTACGCGAAGTCGTAGTAGAAACCGTCCTCGATGACCGGGCCGATGGTCACCTGCGCATCGGGAAACAGCTCCTTCACCGCCTGCGCCAACAAGTGAGCAGTCGAGTGACGGATGACCTCGAGTCCGTCCGCATCCTTGTCCGTGACGATCGCGAGATTCGCGTCGTTACCCAGAACGAACGACGTGTCGACGAGCTTGCCGTTGACGCGTCCAGCGAGCGCGGCTTTGCGCAGGCCGGCGCCAATGCTCGCGGCCACCTCATCGACGGTGACGGGATTGTCGAAGCGGCGCTGACTGCCATCGGGCAGAGTGACGACGGGCATGAGACGGACTCTCGGTAATACCGGAGTCCGTTTTCACAAACTCAAAGGGTGCTCCAAACTGCACTGGAGCACCCTTCTTAGTCATCTGGTAGGCGCGAGTGGGATCGAACCACCGACCACCACCATGTCAAGGTGATGCTCTACCGCTGAGCTACGCGCCTGAAAACTTCCTCCGGCGAGGGGTGCGAACGATACAAGAGCGCCGCCCTCGAAGCAAGCTAATCCAAGCTTTTCCAAGCACTTACGTTCGTGCCGCCGTTCTCGGTTCCGCGCGAAAAGAGGGTTGTGCCTGCAGGGACGCCGCCGACGAGCCGTTCGCGCGCTGCGCCAGGGCGTCGGCGACGCTTCGCCCCCCTACGTCTGCGTGATCTCGGCCTCCGCGCGCACTTCGTCCGGAAGCGCCGCGAAACTCTGTTCCTCCATCGGGGCCTGAAGCACCCTGAGGCAGTCGGCAAAGGTAGTCACGATGCGCGTTGCGCCCGCCGATTCGAGTCGCTCACGTGCTCGCCGCAGATCCCCGCCGTCATTCCACAGGCCGACGATCAAAGGCAATGTTCCGGCCGGCTCCGCCGGCGGTTCGTCTGGTTCGGATGTCTCGACGACGGGAGAGGCGTCGGTCACTCGTTTGCAGATGGCCCGAGCCGGCGCGACAGCCTGAGGCGGAAGTGCGGAGACGACGATCGCCCTCACCCGGCCGTCCGCGCGAGCCGCCGGCAGCTCCTGCTCCACTTTCTCGATGCGGCCGACCGCACCCTCGAACCCCTGTTCGAGCAGCGCAGCGGCCAACAGTCTGGCGATGATCTCATCCGCCCGATCCGCCGCAGCCACGCACACAACCGCCGGCGGCGGCCCATGGCGCAGGTCCCTGGTTCGCGCTGTTGATCGGTAGAGTTGGTCGAAGCGCTCCTCGGCCCAGTCGTCGATGTGCTGCAGAACGGCCTCGCGTCGGGAGTCCGAGAGCGAACCGCGATCGTGATCCGACTCGACCATCTGCATGGCCGGCACGATGACAGCGTCGCACGCTTCCAGAAGCGTCTTGGAGCGCCGCACGCTTTCCAACAGCCGATCGGCCTCGTCACGCCCGCTACCCAGCAGGCGCTGATACAGGCGTTCATGCGGCTCCAGCACAGGCTGATCACCGAGCAGCACGTAGAGGAAATTCAACTGCGGAATGTATTTCCCCATCACCGCCGCGCACACCGTCAGCGGAACCGCGAGGAACAGGCCGGCGAAGCCCCACACCCACGTCCAGAACGCGGCCGCCAGCAACAGCGCTACCGGCGAGAGTCCGGTGTGGCTGCCGTAGAGCCACGGCTCCAGCACCGCATAGCTGAACAGCTCCAGGATCGCGAACAGGCCCAGGACCATGACGGGCCGGGTCCAGTCATCGAACACCGCGAACGACAGCACGAACGGCATGGCGGCAGCCAACCAGCTCCCCACGTAGGGGATGAAGCGCAAGACCAACGTGAGAGCGCCCCAGAGTGCCGCATTCGGCACGCCCAGCATCCACAGACCGAATGCCACCCAGGCGCCGGTCCATCCATTGATGAGAAGCTGCATCAGCAGATACCGGCTGATCCGCGAGCCAGCGTCTTCCAGCGCCTCGGTGGTCATGTGCAGATTGCGTGCGCCCAGGAGCACGACAATGCGTTCCCGCAGGTCCGGAAGCCGCATCAGCATGAACGCGACGAGCACGATCAGCACGATGGCGGTGCCGATCGGCTTCAGGAGCGGAACGGCGATATCCCGCAGGGTCTCCAGCGGCGTCTG
>Ga0070681_10005491_pt1 | contig 12249 bp, 9 predicted proteins | sample KBSC83BmetaG_FD_65650 | JGI IMG/M metagenome (GOLD analysis project Ga0070681, IMG submission 65650) | Corn rhizosphere microbial communities from Kellogg Biological Station, Michigan, USA - KBS C8-3B metaG | ecosystem: Host-associated > Plants > Roots > Rhizosphere | place: USA: Michigan...
GAGCCCGACCTCGTCGAGCGCGCGGTACGGGCCGTGACCAAAGCGCAGCTCTTCATTCACGACAACCGCGACGGCGGCATCGAAATGATCATGCGTCACGGTCAGGTGGACAAGGAGGTCGCGACTTCGCTGTATGACCTGATGCGGGACGCTTTTTCGACGGAGCTCACGCCCGAAGGCGTGATGCAGCGCGCCGAGCTGGAGATCGCGACCCTGAAAGAGCGGCCGAAGTTCGATCCCAAAGCATTTATGGACGATCGGTTTTTGAAATCGGCGCTGCGTTCCCTCGGGCGCTGAGCTAAAACAGGAAAGGCGGAAATTCATGCGGCGGCTTCTCCTGGCGGTTCTATCGGTTCTAGTTTTCTCTCACGCGGCCGGCGCAGCGCAGGTCGCAGCGCCCGATTCACTGGCGCAAGCAAAAAAGGAAGGTCGGATGACCTGGTACACCACGGTCTCGATTCCCGAGAGCAAACAACTGATCGATCTCTTCGAAAAGCAATATCCGTTTCTCAAGGTCGATCTGCTGCGCTCCGGCTCCGGCGCTCTGGTCAATCGGGTCATGAGCGAGTACGCGGCGCGAAATTATTCCGCCGATATTCTGCAGGGAACGTCCACGCGCGGCGGCTTCACTCTGCTCAAATCGAAAAATATTCTCGGCCGCTACGAGTCGCCGGAGGCGCGCTCCCTGGCGCCGGAGATGAAGGACAAAAACGGCTACTGGGCGTCGACGTTTCAGAATACTTTCGTGTTGGCCTACAACAAGCGCAACGTAAAGCCGGACGACGTGCCGCGAACCTACGAGGATCTTTTGAAACCCATCTGGAAAGGCCGCCAGATCATCAACGACACGGAAAATTTCGAGTGGTTCGACGGGCTATTGAGCGCTTGGGGACGCGATAAGGGCACGGCCTATTTTCGTCGATTGGCTGCGCAGGAGCAGATGTTTCAGCGCGGTGCGCGCGGCCGAATTCAGCTCGTCGCCGCGGGCGAAGCGCCGCTCACCATCGGCTACGGACCGCACGCCCAGAGCTTCGTCAATCAGGGCGCGCCGATCGAATGGGTGCCGCTGGAGCCGGTGGTGGTGATCATCAATACGATCAGCCTGACCTCGAGACCCGCTCACCCAGCGGCGGCAAAGCTGTTTTACGATTTTCTGCTTTCCAAAACCGCGCAAGCAAAGTTACGCGAGATGAGCCGGATTCCAGCGCGGAGCGATGTCGAGCCCGATCCGCCACGCTTGATCAAGGGTTTCAAGAAAGTCGTGCAGGACGTGGAAAACGAGCACATCAACGAATCGATCAAGCTGTTTCAGCAAATTTTCGGCTTGGCTGCGGGATGAACAGGTTAGTTAACACGCTCTGAATCAAACTTGGGAGCCGACGATGCCGACGGCGAATGTAAACGGTGTCGAGATCTACTATGAAACGCGCAGCAGCGGCGATCCGGTTTTATTGGTCCCGCCCGATTGGTGGCCGTGCGCGACCTGGAACGTGGTTGTGGTGCCGGTCTTGTCGCGGCGTTTTCGCACGATCATTTACGACGGCCGCGGCACGGGGCGAAGTGCCACGCCGAAGGACGGCTACAATGTCGGTCAGTTTGCTCGCGATGCGATCGAGCTCTTGAAGCAACTCGGCATCGCCCGCTGCCACGCCGTGGGCTTCGCCATCGGCGGCCAGATCGTTCAAGCGATGGCGATCGAGCATCCGGATCTGGTGGCGAGCTTGACGATGGCGGCGGCGGGACCGGGATCGCGGCGGCTCGACGGCACGCCGCGTGACGTCTCGCCGGAAGCGAGGAAAGAAATTCAAAGAATCGGCTTCGAGAAATACATCCGCGCGCATATCGACAACGACGTGATGGCGTACGATGCCGATTTTTATCGCGAGCACCGCGATGTCGCCGCTGAGCTCGCTGAAGCGCTCTGGTCCGGGCAGAGCACGCCGGAGCTGTATCACTTGCACGAGCAGGCGCGGCTCACCTGGGACACCTTGGCCGCAGCGCCGAAAGTGAAAGTGCCGACTCTGGTGCTCTGCGGAGCTGAGGACGGCATCGAACGGCGCGGCAGCACGCCGGTGGCGACGGCCAAGAAATTGGCCCCGCTGATTCCCGGCGCGCAATTGGCGCTGATCCCGAAGACCAAGCACATGACGTTCTGGGACGGCGACGGCGCGCTCAAGGTATTGCAGGATTTTCTAGCGCGGCATCCGATCAGGCGAGAAGAATAGGACGCGGATTTTTAACCACAAAGTGCACAAGGTGGGCGCGATAATCGCGCCCGAGGGGAAGTTTTTTAACCGCAAAGAGCGCAAAGGGCGCAAAAAATAGATCGGAAGCCTAATTGCATCTGTTTTAATTTGCGCCCTTTGCGGTTAATTCTCCGTGATCTTTGTGTTCTCCTTTGAAAATAGGACTGGAGAAAGATCTCTCACTTCGTTCGAGATGACAGGTATTGTCATTCCGAGCGGACGCGAGGAATCTTTCCTGGCATTTTCATCTTCTGTAGGCGAGCGAAGCTCATGACCACTCTGTGGTTTATACTTTCATGCGAATTTGGCGGCTACGAGCATCGCCAGCTTGCCTTCGCCGTCTAACGCCCACAGCGTGGCTTCACGGCCGCCGCCCGACGGTTTGCCGGCGATGGTGAATTTGCCGCCGCTGTCGTAGACCGAGCGAAAGTTCTGAAAGTCGAAATTGGTCATTCTGCGGTTCGGCAATTCCTTTCGACACATCTCCATTAGCAATTGTGAGATCAGCGAGCTTTGCACGACCAGGCCAGGCAGTTTCTCGACCTGGGTCACATAGCTACGATCGTAGTGAATGCGGTGGCTGTTGAAGCGAATCGCCGAGAAACGGAAAAGCAGCGGCGGGTTAGGCTCGATGGTTTGCTGCCAGGTCGCACTGCCGGGGACTTCCGGCGTGGTCTTCGGCGCCGCATCCGCGCGTGCTTCGCTGAGCATGACCATGTCGCGTTCTTCCACCACGCAGAGTCCGGCGGTGGTGGAAAGGCTGTTGCGCTCGATGATCGTCACCGCAGCGCCGCCCGGGCCGTCGTCGATCTGAAGATCGGCGATCTCGGTTTTGCGCGTGACGTCGTCACCGATGCGCAACGGCGCATGAAAGGAAACGCGCGTGCCGCCGATTCTGCGCCGCGGCAACGGAATCGGCGGCGCGATGCTGCCGCCGGAAGCTTGTCCGTCGGTGCGCATTTTGTCCGGCCGGTGCGAAGCGGGAAACAAGCCACCGTACCATCCCGGCGGGATCGGAGCGCCTTTTTCGAGCGGGGGATTCGGTTGCCCCAACGTCGCCGCGAATTTCACCAACATCGACGCCGTCACCACGTCCATCGCAGTTTCGCTCTTGCCGATGTAGCTTTTGAAACTTTGGAGAGATTCGGCCATGAGATCTACCTCCGTTCAGGATGGTGTGGACGCTAAACCCTGATCAATTGGCCTGTCAAGTCGCTATTGCAGCCTTAGCATTCTTTGCACGAAACTGCGTGTAAATCTTTGGCGGTGGGGAGTCAAAGTATTTGAACAGTGCTGGACACAACCATCCTTCCACATTCAGTTCCTTGCTGAAGTACCAGTTCCCGCTAAGTTCAGCCCTTCGCCATTCAAATTCTACTTGGTATCCGGGAAAGGGCTGACCAGAAAATATCAACGTGAAGCCGTTTTCAGCATTGGGTATGTCGCGAACCCTATGGTCTATGATCGCATCTGCACCTGAAACAAATGGTTCCTGCCTCAAACCCACGCTCGGATCATCGAACACCCACATGCCTTCTGCTTTGTATGGATGGATCGCAATGATCGCGTTCATTGTGTTCTCCAAGTCTCTCACAGTGACGATCTACCAGCTATCTCGTCCGGTTGTACGTGTAGTCTTCCCGTTCCGTTGTCCCCACGCGCAGCTCCGCCGGCAGCGGAGCGCGGGTGGCGTTTACTTTGGAGTGCACGTCAAGCGAAGCCTGGTCGGTCCAGCGTTCGAGGAGCGCCAGCTTGTCGGGATTGACGACGCTCTGAAACACTTCGAATTGCTCGCAGCCGGGTTCCTTTGCGATATCGGCGCAGCGCGCCTTGTACAGCTTCGCCAGCTCCGAGCCTTTTCCCGGCGCAGCAGTGATGCCCACGATGAGTCGGATTGCCATGATATCTCCCTTTCTATGACTTGGTGTACGTTCGATGCGTTGCATCGAACGCTGCGAGGACTATCTTTCAGCTCGGGACTCGCTGTCAAGCCGAGGTTTCGATGGGGAATGGGTTCAACACGAAAACGATCAGCGCATCGACCACCAGCCTTTTTCGATGGTGCGAGCGCAAAAAGGGCGAGGAGAATCGATGGGTGCCTGGGCGCCGTTGATGTAAGCGTTGACTTCGAAACAGACTTGATTGCCGCTCAGGCGGTAATCGTCGATCGAATAGAGCGGCACTTCGTTGGCGCCGAGAGTCAAATCGATTTTGGTTTCGAGGCTGATAATTTTTTTGGTTTCCGTGTCCGTGACGGTCAAGGTGGTCTGGCAGACATCCGAGCTGTCAGAGCGGATGATCGCGCGCCATTCGTCGATCTTGCGCGCCTCGGGCAGCGGATCACGATACATGGCCAGAGAAGTCAACTCGAGATTCGGCGTCTTGCCGCAAGTGCCGAGATAGGGAGTTTGCGCCACACCGCAGGCTTGCAGCAGCGAGGCGACGCTGATGAAGAGAAGAAGGTGTCTACGAATTGAGTTCACGTCCGGTTCCTCGCTGAAGTTACGATGCGCTACTTTACCAGAGAACGCAGGACCGGTTCGAGCACTTTCCAGACATTCTCAGCTACGATTGCATGACCCTTCGCGGTGGGATGCATGCCGTCCGGCAGGTTGAGCTCGCGCACGCCGCCGACGCCTTCGAGAATGAACGGAATCAGCACCGCTTTGTTGGCGCGCGCCACAGCCGGATAAATGGCTTCGAATTTGTCGCCGTAGTCGCGACCCATGTTGGGCGGGACTTTCATGCCGGCGATGACGATGCGCGCGTCGGGATATTTTTTCTTGGTTCGGTCGATAATCGCCTGGAGGTTTTTTCGCGTGGTCTCAGTCGGCAACCCGCGCAAACCGTCGTTGGCACCGAGCTCCAGCACCAACACGTCGACCCGGTTTCTCAATAACCAGTCCATGCGATTCAATCCGCCGGCGCTGGTATCGCCGCTCTGGCCGGCGTTGACGACTTTGAAGCGCCAGCCGCGGCTGTCGATCCGCTGCTGCAGGAGCTCCGGGTACGCCTGCGAGAGATCCAGTCCATAGCCGGCGCTGATACTGTCGCCGAGAACCAGAATCACCCGCTCCCTCGCTGCCGCCCCGATTACGGCAAAGAATAGGGTGAGAAGCAGCGCGCCGCGCGCGATGCGCCGGCTGAAATTGCCGAGTTGTGTCGCCCCGGCAAAAATTCTAAAGTTGACTGACCTCGTCATGCGCCGCCAATTTCACCGCACTTGTTTTTTTCAGCATGGCTAAAATTATTCTCAGCGTAGAGCATTTGAGCAAGTTTTTTAAGAGTGGCGAGCGGGCGATTCCGGTGTTGAGCGACGTTTCCTTCGCCATCGATGAGGGCAGCACCTGCGCGCTGGTTGGTCCGTCGGGAAGCGGCAAGACGACGCTTATCGCGATCTGCGCCGGCCTCGAGCGGCCGAGCGACGGCGCCGTGATGTTCGACGGTATCGCGCTGCACGATGCCGGCGAAGAGGAGCTGGCGCGTATTCGCAATCAGTCGATCGGGTTCATTTTTCAAAATTTTCAGTTGCTGCCGTCGTTGACCGCGCTGGAGAACGTCATGGTGCCGGCCGAGATCCGCGGTGAAAATCACGCGCGCAGCCGCGCCGGCGATTTATTGAAGCAAGTCGGTCTCGACGGCCGTTTGCATCATTATCCGGTGCAGCTTTCGGGGGGCGAGCAGCAGCGCGTGGCGATCGCGCGCGCGTTCATGAACCGGCCGAAAATTCTCTTCGCCGACGAACCCACGGGCAATCTCGATGCTGAGACGGCGCAGGAAATCATCAAGCTGATCTTCGATTTGAACGCCACCTGCGGCACGACGTTGCTGCTGGTCACGCACGATCGCGAGCTGACCCGCCAGGCGAGCCGCGTGATTCGCGTGCGCGGCGGCAAAGTGGCGCTCGACGGCGTTGCACCTGCGACGCCGCAGACCTGAGAGCACGATGGACGGCTTCTTCAAACTCTGGGTGTGGCGGATCGCGTTGCGCGACAGCCGGCGCGGGCTGAAGCCGCTGCTGCTCTCCATGTCTAGCGTGATTCTCGCCGTCGCCGCCGTGGTCGCGGCGTTTTCCTTTCGCGATAATCTGCAATCCAACATTCAAACTCAGTCGAAGAGTCTGCTCGGCGCCGACCTGGCGCTCGATAGCCGCGAGCCGTTCTCAGCAGAAGATGAAGCGCTGTTTCGCTCGCTCGGCGGCGAGCAGTCCCGGCAGGTGGGGTTCGCGTCGATGGCTTATTTCCCGCGCAGCGGCGACTCGCGTCTGATGCAGGTGCGCGCGCTGAGCGGCGCTTTCCCTTATTACGGTGTCATCGAGAGCGAGCCGGCAAACTCTCGCGGAGAATTTCAAAACGGCGCCAACGCCCTGGTCGACGAGAGTGTGATGCTGCAGTTCAACGCCCAGGTCGGCGATCGCATAAAAATCGGCGAGTACGAATTTCGCATCGCCGGGCGCCTGCGCAAGATTCCCGGCGAAAGCCTGGCGTTTTCGTTGATCAGTCCGCGGGTTTACATTCCGCTCACGTACCTGGATCGCACCGCGCTTTTGCAGAAGGGCAGCCTGGTGCGCTATCGCGTCTATTTCAAACTTCCCAATATCGATGTCGACGCCTGGGCGGAGCGCGTCGCGCCGGAGCTCCAGCGGTTGCGGCTAAACGCCGATACGGCGCGCCGGCGCGCCGCCTCCATCGCTACGGCCATGGAAAACCTTTCGCGCTATCTCACTTTGGCGGTGTTCATCGCCGTGTTGCTTTCCGGGGTCGGCATCGCCAGCGTCACCCACGTGTTCGCTTCCGCCAAGGCGCGCTCGGCGGCGCTGCTTCGTTGCATCGGCGCGGGCCCGCGCGAAACCGTTGCGGTTTTCGTTGTCCAGGTGCTCGCGCTGGCGTTGATCAGCTCGTTCCTCGGCACGGCGCTCGGTGTGGCGGCGCAATTCACTTTGCCCGGCGCCCTCAAAGATTTTTTGCCGGTGAACACGGTGCTTTCATTGTCGCCCAGCGGAATCGTCGCCGGTTGGGCGGTCGGTTTAGGCACGGCGCTGCTGTTCGCTTTGATTCCGTTGCTGCCGCTCAGAAAAGTCGCGCCGCTCTCCGCGCTGCGCGCTTCGTTCGACGCCGAGCGGCCGCTGCGCGATCGGCTGACCTGGATTCTTTTCGCGCTGATCGCCTGCGGCATCTGGGCTTTCGCCGTGGCCACCACCGGGAACAAGATCTATGGCACCTGGTTCGCTGCCGGCGTGCTCGGGGTTTTTGCGGTTCTGTTGCTGCTCGCGCGCGCGGCATCCTTGTCGCTCCGCCGGTTGGCTTTGAATTTTCTGCCTTTTTCCTGGCGTCAGGGATTGGCCAATTTGCACCGCCCGAACAATCAAACTGCGGCGGTGACCTTGGCCATCGGCCTTGGGACGTTTCTTCTCGTAACGCTTTACAGCGTGCAAAGCATGCTCGTGGCTCAGGTCGCGGGGCGCGCCGGGCCGGGAGAGCCCAACCTGGTGCTCTTCGATGTCCAGCGCGATCAGCGCCAGGATTTGAACGCGCTGCTCAAAGCGCAGGGTTTGTCGCTGCACGATGAAGTTCCGGTGGTGACCATGCGTTTGACCGCGGTCAACGGGCGGCGGGTCGAGGCGCTCCGCGCCGATCCTAACTCGAGAATTTCCCGCTGGGCGCTGCGCCGCGAATATCGCTCGACTTACCGCAGCGGCTTGACCGCTACGGAAAAAATCATCGCCGGCACCTGGCAGGGGAAGGCGGCGGCGGATACCGCGGAGATTCCGGTTTCCGCCGAAAAGGGCATCGCCGAAAATTTGCGTATCGGGCTCGGCGCTCGACTGGAGTTCGAAATCCAAGGCGTGCCAATTACGGCGAAGGTGAGGAGCATCCGCGAAGTCGATTGGCAGCGGGTGCAGCCGAATTTTTTCATGGTATTTCCCGAGGGAGTCCTCGAAGGCGCGCCGCAGTTTTACGCCGTGGTCGCGCGCGCCGACGATCCGCAGATCGCGGCGCGGGCGCAGCGCGCCGTGGTGCAGCGCTTTCCCAACGTTTCGATGATCGATCTGAGTTTGATTCTCACGACTTTGAACTCGATACTCGGCAAAGTGGCGGCGGCCATGCGCTTCGTCGCTTTGTTTACGATCGTGACCGGGTTGGCCGTTCTGGCGAGCGCGGTGCTCGGCAGCCGCGCGCAACGCTTGCGTGAAAGCATTCTGCTGCGCACCCTCGGTGCGCCACGCCGCCAGGTGCTGGCGGTGGTCGGCGCCGAGTATTTGCTGCTCGGCGCCATCGCGGGCTTCGCCGGCACGGCGCTCGGCGTCGGCGCGACCTGGGGGTTGAGCCTTTATTTCTTCGGCACGCCGGCGGCGATCGCGCTCGCGCCGGTTCTGGTGATCTTGATCGTCGTGATCGCGGCGACGGTGCTGGCCGGCGCCGCGGGTTGCTGGGGAATTTTTCAGCGCTCGCCGCTCGATGCGCTGCGCGCCGAAGCGTGAGCGCGAAAACCGTAGATTTGACTTCGACCGGAAGGAGCGACCATGTCAGCCGAAAAATCTCATCGTTTGCCGGACACCGTGATCCCGGTTCGCTACGAACTGAAACTGACGCCGGACCTCAGCACTTGGACGTTTGCCGGCGAGGAAAAAGTCGAGCTTCAAGTGCGCGAGGCGGTGCGCGAGATCGTTCTGAACGCCGCCGAGCTGGAGCTGCAATCGGTCCGTGTCAAAACCGCCCAGGGCAAGATTTTATCGGGTCAGACGGCTCTCGATAGCGAAAACGAACGAGCGGTCTTGAGCTTCGCCGAGGCGGTGCCGGCCGGCGCCGCGGAACTGCGCATTTTGTTTTCCGGTATCCTGAACGACAAGCTCCACGGATTTTACCGCAGCACCTACAAGGGCGCCGACGGTCAGGACAACCCGCTGGCTTCGACCCAGTTCGAATCCACTGACGCGCGCCGCGCCTTTCCCTGCTGGGACGAGCCGGCGTTCAAGGCGGTTTTTCAGGTGACCTTGGTGGTCGACAAGAAACTCACAGCGATTTCCAATGCCCGAGCCATAAACGAAACAGTGCTGCCGGGAACGGATAAGAAAGAAGTCGTGTTCGCCGACTCGATGAAGATGTCGACTTATCTCGTCGCGTTCATCGTCGGAGAGTTCGAAGCGACTGAACCGGTCATGATCGGCAACGCGCCGCTTCGAGTTTGCGTCGTGCCGGGAAAAAAACACTTGACGCCGCTTGCCATCGACATCGGCAAGGCGTCGCTGGAGCATTTCAGCTCCTACTACGGCATTCCCTATCCGGGCGACAAATTGGATCTGATCGCGATCCCGGACTTCGCCTCCGGCGCCATGGAAAATCTCGGCGCGATCACGTTTCGCGAGACCGCGCTGCTGGTCGATGCCGAGCGCGCGACCCGCGCCGAGCTCGAGCGCGTCGCCGACGTGGTCTCACACGAAAACGCGCACATGTGGTTCGGCGATCTGGTGACAATGAAATGGTGGAACGGCCTCTGGTTGAACGAAGCCTTCGCGACGTTCATGGAAATGCTCGCCGTCGACGCCTGGAAACCCGAGTGGCGCCGTTGGGACAGCTTTACGGTCTCGCGCGCCGCGGCTATGCAGGTGGACGGATTGAAGAGCACCCGGCCCATCGAATTCCCCGTAGAGCGACCCGAAGAAGCGGCGGGGATGTTCGATATTCTCACCTACGAAAAAGGCGCGTCGGTGCTGCGCATGCTCGAGCAATACCTCGGCGCTGAAGCGTTTCGCGACGGCATCCGTCTGTATCTCCGGCGCCATGCTTACGCCAACGCCGAGACCACCGATCTCTGGGACGCGCTCGAAGAATCCACGAAAGAGCCGGTGCGCGCGCTGATGGACAGCTGGATTTTTCAAGCCGGCTATCCGCTGATCAGCGTCGAGAAATTACCTCGCGGCCTGCGCCTGACTCAGCAGATGTTTCGCTATTTGCAAGACGGCTCAGCGCCAGAGCGGCGCTGGCACGTGCCGATTTTTCTGCGCGCGGCGACCGATGCCGGCGTCATCGAGAAAACCATTCTCCTGACCGAAAAGGAACAAATCCTCGACCTCGGCGGCCCGGTGCAATGGGCAGTTGTCAACGCCGGTGCGCATGGTTTTTACCGCGCACGCTACGACGGCGATCTCCTCGCGACACTGAAAGACGCGCTCCCGACGAGGCTTTCACCGGTGGAAAGATTCAGCCTCGTCAACGATGCCTGGGCCTCGACCCTCGCCGGGCTTTCGTCGCTGACGGATTACCTGGATCTCATCGGGCTTTTGAGCGATGAAAACGATCTCAATGTTTGGACTACGGTGATTGGGTCGGGTTACCACCTGGAGCGCATTCTCGACGACCGACAGAGCACGGAGTTGAAGAATCGTATGCGCGCGCTGCTCGGGCCGGCAACGGCTCGCTTCGGGTGGAAACTCCGCGCAGGTGAGAGCGATCTCGAAAGCCAACTGCGCGGCGATTTGATCAATGCTCTGGGCGTGCTCGGCGACGAGCCGGAATGCCAGAGTCGCGTGCGCGACCTTTTCGCGCTCTATGAGACTTCGCCCGATCAGGTCGAGCGGAATCTCATCCCCGCGCTGGTTTCGATCGTCGCGCACACTGGTAAGGCTGCGGAGTACGATAAATTTTATCGCCGCTTCAAAAACGCCGAGACACCGCAGGAAGAAACTCGATTTCTTTTCGCGTTGGCAAATTTTCGAGAGCCGGAGCTGATCGAGAAGACGCTGGAGCTCACCATCAACGGCGAGGTGCGCACGCAGAATTCGCCTTATCTCATGCGCGGCATTCTTTTGAACAAGTCAGCCCGCCAGCGCGCCTGGACATTTTTGAAAGCGCACTGGGACGAGATGTCGCGGCAATATCCGGATAACGCCATCCCGCGCATGTGTGAGGGGATCGTTGGTTTGGTGAGCCCCGAGCTGGAAACCGACGTAAAGGAATTTTTCGCGCGGCATCCGGTTAAACAAGGCACCAAGCAGATGGAGCAGCATCTGGAGCGCCTGCGGGTCGCGGTGGCCTGCCAGGCGCGCTGGCGGGACTTACTCTGCGCCTGATTGCGGAGCAATGAGAAATCGAGGACCCCGCGCAAAAGACGAAAACGGCGATGGCCTCAGGAGATCCTCGAGGAGATCGTACGACTGGGAAAAGGGCATCCCAATCTGGACAAAGGGAAGCTTTATCCGTTCCTGAAGGTTTTCTGCGAGGGCGACAACGGCTGTGAGTTCATGAGGCACTTCGATGCGGGATTAAGACGCTTACACAAAGACCACTGGCATACTTATCCCAAGATTTCCAAGATGAATGCCCATGTGGAGCGCGGTTCGATCGAACGATCCAGGAAGAGTTTAGCGATTACCATGAAGAACTTCTGCTCGAGCCGGATGAATTCAACCAAAAACTGATTCCACAGGGCTTTGGATCTCAACTCACCCGTGCAGTTCCTATTGAAACATGATCCCGCTCCGTGCAATTCATGGTGGCCCAATACGGTTTTCTGTCGTAGCAACGTCAAAGTGTCAGGTTAACAGCAACGTGAAAATGTCAGGGAGAGAGTGGGTGGTTATGGGTTGATTGATTGATTGGAGATAGGTCCATGGCGGAACCCCTCCCGCTTCTTGTTCGTTCGATATAAGCCAAATGCGTGCGTCGTTTTGGAATCAAAGGTGGCGATTTTTTCTTTTTTGTAGAAAAACTCCACTGAACCGTCTAAACCGACATGCACATCAATTCTTTTATGAGCGTAAGAGCGATAGGGAGATTTCTTAGGGATCTGAAAGATGATGCCGTCAAAGGTGACGGTATTGTCGTTGGCCACCGTACGCTGTTCCTTAAAGCACAAGGCCTGTTCGATCTGTTGGACGCTGGCCTTTCTCCAGGCGGGCTTTGCCTGAGCGGGCCTGGAGAACTTTCGGTTGTGCTCTGGCAGATAGCGATCGAGCACGGCCTGAGCTTGCTCAAGAGTTTTGGCTTTGGCCAGCCTCAGTTCA
>Ga0070681_10005492_pt1 | contig 12248 bp, 12 predicted proteins | sample KBSC83BmetaG_FD_65650 | JGI IMG/M metagenome (GOLD analysis project Ga0070681, IMG submission 65650) | Corn rhizosphere microbial communities from Kellogg Biological Station, Michigan, USA - KBS C8-3B metaG | ecosystem: Host-associated > Plants > Roots > Rhizosphere | place: USA: Michigan...
GGTGGCGGTGGCCAAGAGAGCCCCTCCCTTCGATGGATGCCCGCACTTTACCCCGGCGCTTGACAGCCGGCTTTCGGTAAGCTTATCCTTACCGTAAGTTCTCCCTTACCATTAGCGATGCCCAACGCGGATATCCAGCTCGCCGCCCTCGCCGATCCCACGCGGCGCGCCATCTTCGAGCGCCTGGTGCGCCGGCCCATGGCGGTGGGCGAGCTCGCCGAAGGCTTTCCCGTGTCGCGCCCGGCGGTGTCGCAGCACCTGCGCGCGCTCAAGGCCGCGCATCTCGTGGAGCAGGAGCGCGCGGGCACCCGCAACATCTATCGCGTCAACCCCGAAGGCATCGCCGCCCTGCGCCGCTACCTCGACCAGCTCTGGACGCGCGCGCTGGGGGACTTCAAGGCGGTCGCCGAATCCACCTACCATCGAAACCGAAAGGACCGATCATGAGCGTGGCAGTCCAGGACATCCTCGTACGCAAGAGCCTCGTCGTGAACGCGCCGCAGGACCACGTCTTCCGGACGTTCACCGAGCGCATCGATACCTGGTGGCCGCGCGGGCACCACATCGGCGGCAAGGAGCCCTTCGCCGCCATCCTCGAGCCGCGCGCCGGCGGCCGCTGGTTCGAGCGCGCTGGCGACGGCAGCGAGTGCGACTGGGGCCGCGTGCTCGCGTGGGAGCCGCCCTCGCGCGTGCTGCTCGCGTGGGACATCAATGCCGAGTGGAAGTACCAGGCCGGGCTGGGCACCGAGGTGGAGGTGCGCTTCATCGCGGAGGACAAGGAGCGCACCCGCGTGGTCCTCGAGCACCGCAAGCTCGAGCGCTTCGGCGACAAGGCGGAGATGATGCGCGCGATGTTCGACGGCGAGGGGGCGTGGGGCGATACGCTCGCCGCCCTGGCCAAGGCCGCCGAGCGGCGCTAGGGGTCATTCCTCCCAGGCGAAGCGCCGGATCGCGATCGCCGCGAAGACGGCGCTGCAGGCGAGCATCGCCGCCACCGGCATCCATGCCGCCTCGAGGCCCTGGCCGCGCCAGGTCATGGCCTCGAGGCCGTCGATCGCCCAGCGCGTCGGCACCCACGCCGTGGCGCGCTGCAGCCAATCGGGGAAGACGAAGGTCGGCACCCACGCGCCGCCCAGCATCACGAGGAGCAGCGTGGCGAGGATCGCCAGTCCCCGCGTGGCTTCCGGCGTGCGGCCGAGCGCGGCGATGAGGAGCCCGAAGGTCGAGGTGAGGAGCGCGAACGCGAACGCCACCGCGGCGAAGCCCGCCACGCTGCCGTCCACGCGCACGCCGAAGAAGAGGATCGCCGCCGCGTAGATGCCGGCGAGCAGCGCCACGGCGATGAGCGTGCCCGAGGCGATGCGGCTGCCGAGCAGCAGCGCCCGCGACACCGGCGCCGCGCGCAGCCGCTTCCACAGGTCCATGCGCCGCATGAGCAGCAGGCCCACGCCCATCTCGATGCCCATGAAAAGCACGAACTGCACGCCCATCCCGGCGAACGAGTGCGCGTAGGCGTTGTAGCGGCGGTCGACGCGGCCGGTGACCTCGGCCTGGCGCGTCTCGAAGGGCATCGAGAAGCCCGGCAGCTCGCCCGCGGCATCGCCGGCGGCGCGCAATCCCCCGCGCGCTTGCAGGCGCTCGACGCTGTCGAAGAGGGCGGCGAGGTCGCGCTTGGCCGCATCGTCGAGCGTGGTGCTCGCCGCCACGTCGCGCTTCAGGTCCGCGAACGAAGGCAACCCGGCCTGCGCGGTGAAAAGGGCCCGTCCGACGCCCGTCATCACGTGCCGCGCGAGCAGGCCGCTCACCAGCGGGAGCGCCGTCGATTGCGACGGGTCGTAGTGCACCACGATCTCCGGCTTCTTCGCGCCGGGCCGGAACAGCGCGCGCGGCGCGGCGCGTCCGAAGCCGGCGGGGATCACGGCGGCTGCGCGCACGTGGCCTTCGCGCACCAGCTTCACGGCCTCCGGCTCGCCTACCTCGCGCAGGTCGAACGCGGAGTCGGTCTTCATCGCGGCGACGATGGACTTCGACACCGGGCTCGCATCGAGGTCGACCACCGCGACCGGAATGCGCGTGGGCTTGCGCGGTGCGCCCCCCAGCACGGAGCCGAAGAACGCCGCGATGAGGATGGGAGCGGCGAGCGTGACCAGCAGCGCGCGCCGGTTGCCGAAGTAGAGGACGATGTCCTTCCCGATGAGGGCGGCGAGGGCTCGCATGGTCAGTCCCTGAGCGCGCGGCCGGTGAGGTGGAGGAAGACGTCCTCGAGGGTCGCGCCGGTTCCGCGCACCGTCACGCCGCGCGCGGCGAGCATCGCCAGGAGCGCGTCGTCGAGGTCGCCTTCGATCTCGAGGCGGCGCGCGCCGGGCGCGGGAACCAGCCGGCGCAGCGCCGCGCGATCACCGCTCGCGATCACCCGGCCGTGGTCCATGATCACGATGCGGTCGCAGAGGCGCTCGGCCTCCTCCATGTAGTGCGTCGTGTAGACCAGCGCCTTGCCGCGCGCGCGCAGGGTCTCGAGGTTGCGGAAGATCGCGTTGCGGCTCTGCGGATCGACGCCCACGGTGGGCTCGTCCAGCAGCAGCACGTCGGGATCGTGGACCAGCGCGCAGGCGATGTTGAGCCGCCGCTTCATGCCGCCGCTGAACGCGGCGGGCTTCGCCTTCGCGTGCTCGGCGAGGCCCACGAGCGCCAGCGCCGCGCCGGCCCGCTCGCGCAATGCCGCTCCCTCGAGGCCGTAGAGCGCGCCGAAGAGCTCGAGGTTGGCCTGCGCCCCGAGGTCCTCGAAGAGCGACACCTCCTGCGTCACCAGGCCGATGCGCCGCTTGGCCGGGCTCGCTTCGCCGCCCACCGGCTCGCCGCCGATGGTGACGCTGCCGCGGTCGGGGCCGGCCAGGCCGCACAGCATCGCCACGGTGGTCGACTTGCCCGCGCCGTTCGGGCCCAGCAGCCCCACGATCTCGCCCTTTTCTACCGCGAGCGACACGCCGGCCACCGCAGCCTTCGTGCCGTAGGACTTCCACAGGTCCGTCGCCACCAGCATCGCGCTCTCCCCGAAAAACGTGGCGCCATCGTACGCGGCGCGTCCGGCGCGCGCGGCGCGGTTTGCGACGAACGGCCGCCCGCGGTCGCGAGCGGGGCCCGGCGCGGGCCGGACCGCCCTGCCCCAAGGGTCTATTCCCCGCGCCCGGGCGGGCGGTCAACAATCCGCGCATGCGGATCGAAGCGCCCCGGTGGTGGCTCGTGACCCTGCTCGCCTCCCTCCTCGCGGGCTGCGCGAGCCTGCCGCCGCTCGAAGGGCGCCCGGCATCGTCGGCCCTGAAGCACACCTCGGGCACGAAGCTCGCGGCCGGCATCGCGCCCCTCGCCGCCGCGCACCCCGGCAAGACCGGAATCCACCCGCTCGTCCTCGGCACCGATGCCTTCGCGGCGCGCGCGCTCCTCGCGCGCATCGCCGAGCGCTCGATCGACGCGCAGTACTACATCTGGCACGCGGACCAGTCGGGCGGCCTGCTGATGGGCGAGCTGTGGGACGCGGCCAGGCGCGGCGTGCGCGTGCGCCTGCTGCTCGACGACCAGAACACCGCGGGCCTCGACGCGACGCTCGCCGCCCTGGGCGCCAACCCCAACCTCGAAGTCCGCCTCTACAACCCCCTCGCGCAACGCAGCGGGCGCCTCCTCAACTACGTCTACGACTTCGAGCGCGTGAACCGCCGCATGCACAACAAGTCGTTCACCGTCGACGGGCAGGTGACCATCGTCGGGGGACGCAACGTCGGCAACGAATACTTCGGCGCGGGCACCGAGGTGCCCTTCAAGGACCTCGACGTGATCGCGGTGGGACCCTCCGTGCGCGACGTGGAGGAAGAATTCGACCGCTACTGGAACAGCCCGTCGGCCTATCCGGTGCGCACCCTGGTCGGGCCACCGGCGCCCGACGCCGCGGCCTTCATGGAGGAACGCTACGCCACGGCGCGCGCCGACCCGGAATCGAACGCCTACCTCAGGGCCGTGCGCGAGACGCCGCTCGTGGAGGCGCTGCTCGCCCAGCGCCTCGAGCTCGACTGGGCCGACGCGCAGCTCGTGGCCGACGATCCCGCCAAGACGCTCGACACCACCGAGCGCAGGGACGTGCTGCTGCTCTCGGAGCTGGTGTCGGGCATCGCGCGCCCGCGCACGTCGTTCGACATCATCTCGCCCTACTTCGTCCCCGGCGAGAAAGGCAGCGCGGCGCTCGAGAAGCTGGTGCGCGACGGCGTGCGGGTCCGCGTGCTCACCAATTCCCTCGCCGGCACCGACGTGGGCGTCGTGCACTCGGGCTACGCGAAGCGGCGCTGCCGGCTCGCGCGCAACGGCGTGCGGCTCTACGAGCTCAAGCCCGCCGTCGAGGACGACGAGACGCGCGAGCGCCACAAGAAGGGTTCCTCGGCCGCGCGCCTGCACGCGAAGACGTTCCAGGTCGACGGCGAGCTGGTCTTCGCGGGCTCGTTCAACTTCGACCCGCGCTCGGCGCTGCTCAACACCGAGATGGGGCTCGTGATCCGCAGCCCCGTGCTGGCGAGGCGCCTGGCCGCGACCTTCGACACGCTGGTCGTGCAGAACGCCTACGAGGTGAAGGCCCGCGACGGCGACCCGTGCATCGAGTGGATCGAGCACACGGCCGCGGGCGAGGTGCGCTACGACACCGAGCCCCACACGGGCTGGGGACGGCGGACCTGGATCGAGTTCCTCACGCTGCTGCCGATCGACTGGCTGCTCTAGCGAGCGCGCGCGAGAAGACGAGCACCGAGTCGCCGAACTCGTGGGTGCGGTAGCCGCGCGCCTCGAGCTCGCGGCCGGCGGCGGCGAGGGTGCGCGCGGCGGCGAACGCGCCGAGCAATTCGTAGTGGCTGGTGCCGGGCTCGTGGGTGCCGGAGAGGATCGCGTCGACCACCGCGAGGCGCGTGGCCGGGCCGATGCGCTGCGTGGCGATGCCGGGGCCGGCGCGAACCGTCCCGTCGGGGGCCGCCGCGGCTTCCAGCGCGCGCACGACGGTCGTTCCCACCGCCACGACCCGGCCGCCGCGCTCCTTTGCCCCGGCGATCGCGCGCGCCGTCGCCTCCGGGATGCGATAGGGCTCGTCCAGCGGCAGGAGGCGATCGAGCGCCGCGTCGCCGGTCGACGAGATGCCGGCCGCATGGGTGAGCGTCGCGAAACCGATGCCGCGCTCCCGCAGCCGCGCGAGCGTGCGCCAGTCGAGCGCGAAGCCCGCCGATGGCGCCTCGAAAGCGGCGGGCGCGCCCGCGATCGGCGTCCAGACGTCCCAGAGCGCGAGGTCCGGCCGCAGGTGCGCGTACTGGATCGGGCGGCCGTGGCGGGCGAGCGCGGCCCATACCCCGCTCGCGGGGCCCTCGAAGCGCAGCAGCACCAGGCGCGGATGGCCGAGGCGCATGACGATCTTCGCGCGGGCCGGGCCCAGCACGAGCGCGTCGCCTGGCGCGAGCTCGGGCGGCGGCGCGCGGTCCTCGGTGCGCACGTGGTGGTCGCCCGCGCCGAACACGACCGCGACGAACTCGTGCACGTCTTCCGGGTCCAGCGAGCGGCGTTGCGCGAGGCGCACCTCGATCGGCGCGCCGGTGCTCTCGTGCACGCCGGCGAGGCTCGCGGGGAGTGTGGCAGCGTCGTTCGCGACGACGAGGTCGCCGGGCTCGACGAGCTCCGCGAAGCGGCTGCGCGGGCCGTGCGTGATCGCTCCGCGCGCGTCGATGGCGGCGAGCTTCGCGCCCGGCGGGCGCTGGAGCGGAAGGCGCGCGGGAAGCATCAGGCCGCGGCCGCCTGCGGCGCGCGCTGCCGTGCGATGCCCTCCAGCTCCGCCACGATCACGCGTGTGAGCTCGCGCGCCGACGCCTCGGGCTGGAGCAGCGTCGCGGGATCCGCGCCGGGCACGGCGATTCGGTGCAACGGCGTGTCCATGTCGCCGGGATCGCGCGCCAGGACGCGCACGCCCTCGCCCTCCAGCTCGCGGTCCCAGATCGCGGAAAGGTGCGCGAGCGCCGCCTTCGAGCTGCCGTACGCACCCCAGCCCGGATAGGGCGTCACGGCGGCGTCGCTCGAGATGTTGAGCACCACGCCGCCGCGCCCTTCGGCCGCGGACGCCCGCAAGGCGCCCAGCACCGCGCGCGTGAGCCGGAACGGCCCGACGAGGTTCGTCGCGAGCGCTTCCTCGAGCTCCTCGCATTCGGTGTCCGCGAGCAGCGCGAGCGGCACCGGGCCGAGGCTGGACGCGTTGTTCACCAACACGTCGAGCCCGCCCAGGCCGCCCAGGGCCTGCAGCGCGATGGCGTGGATGTCCTCCTTGCGGGCGACGTCGCCCACGATGCCGATGCTGCCCGGAAGCTCCGCCGCGATGCGCTCGACCTCCGAGCCCGTGCGCGCCACGAACGCCACGCGCGCGCCTTCCCGATGCCACTCGCGCGCGAGGGCGAGGCCGAGGCCGGACGTGCCGCCGGTCACCGCGATGCGGTAGCCCGCGAGGGCGGTATAGTCTTTCGATGGATTCATGAGTGTGTCCTCCGTGTGCATGGAGGCAGGATGCGGCAGGGCGCGCGCCATTTCGAGCGCGGCGTCCGCCCGCTTGGCGAAAGGTCAACCCGATGGACAAGCCCGATCTCGTCGCGCGCCATCTCGCGCGCAACCTCGCGGCGCTGCGCCAGGTGCGCTCGCTCACCCAGGAGGCGCTCGCGAAGGCCGCCGGCGTGCCGCGCTCGACCATCGCCAACCTGGAGTCGGGCGACGGCAACCCGCAGCTCACGGTGCTGGTGAAGGTCGCCCGCGCGCTCGAGACCTCGATCGACGAGCTCACCGCCTCGCCGCGCGCCAAGGTGCGCCGCTGGGCGGCGGCCGACCTCGCCGCGCATCCGCGCGGACGCGGCGTCACCACCCGCGACCTCGTGCCCGAAGCCGTGCCCGAGGAGGTGATGGAGATCATGGAGTTCGCGCCCGACGCGGTGATGGCCGGCACGCCGCACCTGCCGGGCACGCGCGAGTTCTTCTCCTGCCTCGAGGGGCGCGTCACGATCTTCGTCGCGGGCGAGCGCTTCGAGCTCGCCGCGGGCGACGTGCTGGGCTTCCCCGGCAACGTCCCGCATTCCTACCGCAACACCGGCAGCGGCGCGCGGGCGCTCGGCGTCTCCGTCGTGGTGCTGGCGAAGGCCGGCTTCTGACGCGCTATGCCGCGCGGCGCCCGAAGCGCTGCCCGGCGAGGACGATGATGGCGATGCCGGCCAGCACCAGCGCGCCGCCCGCGAGCTTCCACGCCGGCAGCGGCTCGCCCAGCGCCAACGCCGAGGAGCCCATGCCGAAGACGGGGATCAAGAGCGCGTAGGGTGCCACCGCCGCGGCGTCGTAGCGCGCGAGGAGGAAGCTCCAAGCCGCGAACGCGAAGAGCGTGTTGCCGACCACCTGCCAGGCGACCACGGTCCACGCCGTGAAGCCCGCGCCGGCCAGGGCATGCCAGGCCGTTCCCGGCCCCTCGAAGGCGAGCGTCAGCGCCGCGAGCGGCGGCACCGCGAAGATGCTGGCCCACGCGACGAAGTTGAGCATCGGGAACGGCGCCTCGCGCTGCGCCACGGCCTTCTTCACCGCGATGTTGGCGCACGCCCAGCAGAACGCGGCGACGAGCACCTCCACGACCCCGGCGAGGGTCGCGGAGGCGTCGAGGTGCGAGGCGATGAGTACCAGGCCCGCCACCGCGATCGCCGAGCCGCCGAGCGTGACCGCCGTGATGCGCTCGCGGAAGATCCACGCCGAGAGCGCGATGGTGAAGAATACCTGCGACTGCACGATGAGGGAGGCGAGCCCCGGCGACATGTCGGAGCGCATCGCGTAGAAGAGCAGCCCGAACTGGCCCGCGCCGAGGAAGGCGCCGTAGATCACGAGCCAGCGCCAGGGGGTGCGCGGGCGCGGCAGGAAGAGCACGAACGGGAACGCCGAGAAGGCGAAGCGCAGCAGCGCGAGGAGGAACGGCGGGAAGTACTGCAGCCCCACCTTGATCACGACGAAGTTGGTGCCCCACACCGCGACCACCAGCAGGGCGAGCGCGGCGTGGCGAAGGTTGATCATGCGGCCGTCATTCTACCCGCGGCGCGCGCCACTCCCGCTGCAGCAATCCGTACATCGCCGAATCCGACGGGGCCCCGCGCACGATCCAGCGCTCGCGCAGCAGCCCCTCGTAGCGGAATCCATGGCGCTCCAGCACGCGCTTGGACGCGGCGTTGTCCGGATCGATGTCCGCCTCGAGGCGATTCAGGCCGAGGGGCCCGAACCCGTAGTCGATCAACGCGGGCAGCGACTCGGCGATGTAGCCCTGCGACCAGTGGCCGGGCACGAGGCTGTAGCCGATCTCCGCGCGCCGGCTGTCCTTGTTGAAGTTGAAGAGCAGGCACGAACCCAGGAACGCGCCGTCGGCGATGCGCTCGATGGCGAGCTGCAGGCTGGTGTTCTCGGCCATGCCCGTGCGCGCCCGCGCGAGCATCTCCTCGGCGCCCTTGCGTTCGGTGAGCACCGGGCGCACCAGGTAGCGCATGGTGCGCGGGTCGGAATAGAGCGTGAAGAGGCCGTCCACGTGGCGATCGTCGAACGCCGCGAGGCGCACGCGCGCGAGCTCGAGGACCGTGAATTCGAAGGGCAATGGCGTCTCCGCGATCGATGGACGCGGAATTATGCCGCAGGTAGTGAAGCGCGCGCGCCGTCTGGCGCGACAGAATGCGCGCATCTGCGGCGCCACAGTTGCATGCGCCGGGTACATGGGTGCATGCGAACAAATCGCGGCCACCGGCGCCGCGCCGGCCCTATAATCCCGCGATGTTCCGTTTCACGCTGGCGGCCGCCGCCATCCTCATGGTGACGATGGGCGCCCGGCAGACGCTGGGCCTCTTCGTCTCGCCGCTCAACACGTCCACCGGACTCGGCATCACCACGATCAGCTTCGCGCTCGCGGTGGCACAGCTCATGTGGGGCGTCGTGCAGCCGGTGGCCGGCGCCGTCGCCGACCGCTACGGTTCCGCGAAGGTGCTCGTCGCGGGCATCTGCGTGCTCGCGGCCGGCATGGCGCTCACGCCCTTCATGCACTCGGGGCTCGGGCTCGTCGTCTCGCTGGGGCTGCTCTCGGCCATCGGCTCGGGCGCCGGCAGCTTCTCGGTGCTGATCGGCGCCACCGCGCGCCACCTCACGCCCCAGACGCGCGGGAAGGCGGCGGGCGTCATCAACGCGGGCGGCTCGTTCGGGCAGTTCGTCTTCGCGCCGATCTCCCAGGCGCTGATCCAGGCCCTGGGCTGGATGGGCGCGATGTGGTCGATCGCCGCGATCTCGCTGGGCGCCCTCCCGCTGGTGCGCGTGCTGATCCCGAAGGCCGAGCCGCACCACGCGGCCGCGGCGGCGAGCGCGGCCGCCACCGCGCAGCCCTGGGCCGCGGCGCGCGAGGCCCTGCGCGATCGCAGCTACCTCCTGCTGCACGCGGGCTTCTTCACGTGCGGCTTCCACATCGCCTTCCTCGTGACGCACCTGCCGGGCGAGGTGAACCTGTGCAGCCTGCCGCCGGCGGTCGCGAGCACGTCGCTCGCCCTGATCGGGCTGTCGAACATCGTGGGCAGCCTGCTCGCGGGCGCCTCCACCGGCCGCTTCCGCAGCAAGTACATCCTCGCCCTCATGTACGGCTCGCGCGCCGCGCTCATCGCCGTCTACCTCGCCGCGCCCAAGACCTCGCTCACGTTCTACGCCTTCGCCGTGGGCCTCGGGCTCACGTGGCTCGCGACCGTCCCGCCCACCGCGGCGATCGTCGGCAAGCTCTTCGGCGTGCGCTACCTCGCCACCCTCTTCGGCCTCACGCTGCTCTCCCACCAGATCGGCGGCTTCTTCGGCGCGTACCTCGGCGGCATCGCCATCGCGCGCACCGGCAACTACAACTGGATGTGGTACGCCGACATGGCGCTCGCGACCCTGGCCGCGATCGTGAACCTGCCGATCCGCGAGGCGCGCGTCGAGCCGGCTCCCGCGCCGGCGTAGCGCCAGTCCCCGGCGTCCGGCGGGCGGGCCGGACGCCGGTCTCGCCATCGCGCCGTCCTATGGATTCAGCACGTGGCTCGCGTCGGCCTGCGCCACGAGCGCATCGGCGTCCTCCTGCAGCAGGAAGCGCTGCGCGACCGCGTTGGCCGCGGCGGCGCGCACCGCCGCGACGTAGCCCGCGTGCGTGCCGTAGCGCTCCTCGAGCGACAGGCGCGGGTCGGCGTTCGCGAGGCGCTCGGCCCTGGTCTTCGCGAACGGGACCATGCCGCCCACGTAGTCGCAGATCTGGCCCTGGTGGAAGGGCCGCGCGCCCCCGGCGGTGATGTTCCAGCCGAGGTAGGTTCCGAGCGGCGCATCGCGCAGCACCACGGGAACGCCGCCCATCTCGTTGCCGTCCGCGTCGACGCGCGGCACCTTCATGCGGATCACGCGCTTGATCGCCGGCGGCTGGTTGCTCGGCACGCCCGACGTGTCGTTGTCGTCGAAGCGCGCGCCCCAGTCGTAGTCGAGCACCGGCATGATGAAGTTGCTCGGGAGGCCGGCGGGAATGCCGGGGATCGACGGGAAGCCCATGGCGTCCTTGTCCGCGTCGACCAGGTCCGGCTGCACGTGGTGGCCGTGGGAGCCGGGCGGCACGAGGCGCGGCCACACGCTGTCCGGCGGCTGCTTGTTCTTCATCACCCAGTCGCGGAAGGCGGCGCGCAGCGCGTTCATGGTCTGCGTGTGGGGCACGGGATTGGCGGGCAGCACGCCGGTGCCGAAGTTGTTGCCGGGGCAATTGGGCCCGGTGGCCGGCAGGCCCACGCCCGGCAGGCTGGTATCGAAGCCGCCCGCGCCGCCGCCGTGCGTGGTGCTCGGAATGTAGTAGCGGCGCACGTTGGAGGGCAGCGGGATGTCCTGCGCGCCATCGGTGCCCACCCACTCGGGCGTCATCTTGAGCGCCCACACCTCGGCGCTCCCGAAGTGCTCGACGATCTTGGGGCAAGTGTGCGAATCGCGGCAGCGATCGAGGATGCCGCGGGTCGGCAGGTGCCGGACGTGGTCCGGCCAGTCGGCCCACCACTGCGGGCCTTCGCTGCCGATCTGGTAGAGCTCGAGCACGCCGTCGGGCTGCGCCCAGCGGTTGTCGAGCGAGATGCGGCGGCCCGCGATGATCGGCCACGCGCCGTCGTACACCTGGCGCCCGCTCTCGTCCTCGTTGAAGCCGAGGTGGATGAACTGGCGCAGGAAGTTGCCCGACTGCGACACGCCGCGGCCGATCACCCACTTCACGCGCTGCCCGAGCGGGTTCGCGGTGCCGAAGTCGTCGGCGGCCTTGTTGCGGAAGAACGACGCGAGGTCGCGGAACGCGGCGAAGCCCACGCCCAGCACGTACGGGTCCTTCGCGGTGAACACGACCTGGTAGAGCAGGTTCGGGTCGAAGCCGTTGCGCAGGCAGATCTGCGTGGGATCGGGCGTGCCCGGGAACGGATGCGTCGCGTCGCACACCGCCCAGGCCCAGTCGGCCGGCGCGATGGTCGAGCCCACGGTGACGACGCCGTCGACGGTCTCGTGGGTGTGGGTGGTGAGCGTGGCCTGGGTCGTGTCGAGCGAGGCCGGCCGGTACGGCAGCGGGTTGTTCTGCACCAGGATCGGCTGCGAGTTGGCGCCGCTGCGGTTCACGATGCGGCCCAGGACCTTGCCGGTGATGGCCGAGCCGTCGTGGTGGCGGGCCACCGGCACGACCACGAAATCGTTGGTGGCGAGCGACTGCGAGGTGGCGCCGGAGTTGTCGCCCTGCCAGCCGCTGGAAAGCCCCACGTCGCCCACGTTGCGCTCGGCGGCGACGATCGTGATGCGCCCGCCGCGGTTGGGCACGTCGTGCCACATGAGGCCGCTCATCCTGGCCGGATCGGACGGCATCACGATCTGGAACGTGGCCTGGTACTCGACGTTGCCGCGCGCGTTCTTCGGGGCGCGCTCGAGGTCGAAGATGACGCGGTTCACGTCCTCATGGAGGTCGAGCTCGCCGAATGCGATGCCCTTGATGCGCTTGAGCGGCCCGGCATCCGCGAACGGAGCGAGGGTGTTGTCCGGGTCGGTGGTGGACAGGATGGTGATCTTCGTGACGCGGGCTTGCGTGCAGGGCGCCCAGGCCGCGAGCGCTACGGCGAGCGCGGCGACGGCGTGCAGGCCGGTGTTTTTTGCCGACATTGTGAAATCCTCCTCGG
>Ga0070681_10005493_pt1 | contig 12247 bp, 16 predicted proteins | sample KBSC83BmetaG_FD_65650 | JGI IMG/M metagenome (GOLD analysis project Ga0070681, IMG submission 65650) | Corn rhizosphere microbial communities from Kellogg Biological Station, Michigan, USA - KBS C8-3B metaG | ecosystem: Host-associated > Plants > Roots > Rhizosphere | place: USA: Michigan...
GTCGGCACCGTCGGCAAGCTCGCGGTTGCCGGCGGCGGCGCGATCAACGTGATACCGGGCGAAGTTGCGCTCACGATCGACGTGCGCGCGGGCCGCGATGCCGAGCGGCTCGCAGCCGTTGCGGCGATCGAGCGCGAGTGCCGGGCGATCGCGCTCCGCCGCAACGTCGCGCTCGAATGGGCCAACCTGTTCGAGCTCGCGGCGGCGCCGTGCGACGAGCGGCTGCAGGCGGCGCTCGCGGCGAGCGTCGCCGCGCAGGGCATCGAGCCGTTCCGGCTGCCGAGCGGCGCCGGCCACGACGCCATGGAAATGGCGCACGTCGCGCCGATCGGCATGCTGTTCGTCCGTTGCGGCAACGGCGGCATCAGCCACCATCCCGACGAGACGATGACCGCCGCGGACGCGAACCTCGCCACGCACGCACTCGTGCACTTCCTCGCGCATTTCGACGCGGCCGCGATGGCGGCGACCGCCGCGCAATGAATGCGCCGGCGTGAAGGCGCGATGGCCCGCCCGATGAGCACACAGCCACGCCCGCTGACGCCGTACGAGCGCCTCGGCGACTGGATCGACAACCATCTCGACGAGTCGATCGCGTTCCTGCGCGAGCTCGTGCGCATTCCCACCGACACGCCGCCCGGCGACAACGCGCGTCACGCCGCGCGCACCGCCGAGCTCCTGACGCGAATGGGCTTCGTCGTCGAGCGCCATCCGGTGCCGGCGGCCGACGCCGCCGCGAGCGGCCTTGCGTCGATCGTCAATCTCGTCGTGCGCCGGCGCTTCGGTGACGGCCCGGTGATTGCGCTCAACGTGCATGGCGACGCGGTGCCGCCGGGCGCGGGCTGGACCCACCCGCCCTACGCCGGCGACATCGCCGACGGCCGAATGTACGGCCGCGGCGTCGCCGTGTCGAAGTCCGATTTCGCGACCTACGTGTACGCGTTGCGCGCGCTGGCGGCACTCGGCACGCTGCGACGCGGCACGCTCGAGCTTCACGTCACCTACGACGAGGAGTTCGGCGGCAGCGTCGGGCCGCAATGGCTCCTCGCACGCGGCATCGTCGATCCCGATTACGCGATCTGCCCCGGCTTCAGCTACGCGATCGGCGTCGCGCACAACGGCTCCGTGCAGCTCGAGGTGATCGTGCATGGCCGCGCCGCGCACGCCGCGCTGCCCGCGACCGGCGTCGATGCGCTGCGCGCCGCGCATGCGCTGATGGATGCGCTCTACGCGCACGCCGGTGAGCTCGCGAGCGTGCGCTCGAGCGTGACCGGCATCGCCTCGCCCACCCTCGTCATCGGCAAGATCGACGGCGGCATCAACACCAATGTCGTTCCCGATCGCGTCCGCCTCGCGCTCGACCGCCGGGTGATTCCCGAGGAGCGCGCCGACGACGTCGAATATGCGTTGCGCGCGCTGCTCGAGCGCGTCGCCGCGACGCTGCCCGGCATCACGCTCGAGGTGCGGCGTCTTTTGCGGGCATGGCCGCTCGCGCCGTTACCGGGCCACGAGGCGATGGTCGACGCGCTGTCGCGCCATGCCTCGGCGATCGTCGGCGAGCCGGTGGCCGCGACGGGGACGCCCCTCTATACCGACGCGCGCCTCTACGGCGAGCACGACGTGCCGACCGTCCTCTACGGCGCCGGACCGCGCAGCTTGCTCGAATCGAACGCCAAGCGCGCCGACGAGAATCTCGTGCTGGACGACCTGCGCAAGGCGACCAAGGTGGTCGCCTGCGCGCTCCACGATCTCCTGGCGAACGCGCCGCCGCGCGCCCGCGCGGTGCGACCTCAGGCCATCCCGTAGAGCGCAGGCGGCTCGCGCACGTCGTGCAGGCGCGGCACCTCGGCGGGCCAGTGGCGCGCCTCGAAGTCCTCGATCAGCCGCACGAGCTCGTCGAAGCGACGGCCCGCAGGGGTGTCGGGATCGGCAAGCATCAGGTCCTCGAGCTCGCCCAAGGCGGCTGCGTACTCGGCATCGTTGGCGAGATGGTCCGGGTCGAGCAGATGCGACATGGCGTTCTCCCTTCGTCGTTCGGAACGTCGCGGCGAGGCCGCGTTGCAATGCGCCGACGTCGATGCTGGATGACGCCGCACGCGTGCGCCATCACCCGAACGGCATAGGCGAGCGCGGCGAGGTCATCGGCGTTCATTGTCGAGCCCTGCGCGCGCGGCACCATCGGCGGAGCGCCGTTTGCGGCGTCGGTCGCGCGCCTACGCGCGACCGACGTGCGCCGCGCGCACTTTCACGCCACTGCGCTGTCACAAAATCACGCGCGTCCCGGCGCAAATTCGTTGCGCGCCACGGCAAGCGCGCTGGCGTTCGCTGTCGTATCATCGATCCATCATCTTGGATGTCGCCGTCCCCGTCAGCTCAGAGGAGGAACACCATGCCCCAGACCCAGAAAGACACCGCAGTCGCGCTGGAAGACGTGAGCGCGATGAACCGCGACGACGCGCGCCGCGAGCTGGTCGCGGAATGCCGCCGGCTGCTCTCCGATACCGAGGCGTTGCTCGAGCGCGCCAAGTCGATTTCCGCCGACGCGTACGCGATCGCGCGTGACGAGCTCGACCGCAAGCTCGCGACGCTGCGCATCCGCTACGACGAGCTCACCGATCGCGCGGTGGTGGGCGCCGAGCGAGCGCGCGTCGAGACGGATCGCTATGTGCGCGAGAATCCGTGGCAATCGGTGGCGATTGCGGCCGCCGTCGGGGCGGTGTTTGGCGTGGCGTTGACGCGGCGCTGAGTAGCCGGGCATGCGACGGTCTTCATCCGTCATTCCCGCGAAAGCGGGGATCCAGTCGTAACGTGAGACTCCGTCATCCCCGCGAAAGCGGGGATCCAGTCGTAACGTGACGGCAGGTCCGCTGCAGCGCCCCATCCCCTGCGCCAAGACTGGATTCCCGCTTTCGCGGGAATGACAGGAACCGGTGCGGGGCCCGCCCAACGGCGGCGGCCTAGTCTTCCTCGTCGTCCCACTTGCGCCAGCGGGTCGGGCGCCCTTCTGCGCGCCGGCGCGCGATGAACGCGAGCCAGCCGGGCGAGTTCTCGCCCGACAGGAACGCGCGGACGATGATGCCCCCGACGATCAGCACCACCACGCCGAGTATCAGCACGGCGATCCAGACGTTCTCCATCGCGGTCTCCTTGCGGCGTCGAGTCTACAAAAAAAGGCGGCGAATCGTCGGATTCGCCGCTGAATCCTGCAGGGGAGTGCAGGCGGCCCGGGGTGGGCCGGGGGGAGAGAAGTTCGCGACCGGCGTCAGCCTCGCTGGGCGGGCGCCTGGCCGGCGTCGTCGGCGATGACACCCGTCGACGTCGCGCATTTCGGTTGATGGGCGAGCGGCCCGGCGTGAAGCGCGATGCATTGCGCTTCGACCGGCGCCGTCACGGCCCGCGGATGCCATGGCTCGATCTGGGAGCCCAGCGCCACCGTGCCGATCACGATGACGACGACCGCGAGGGCGATCGAGTCGAGCCATGCATCCAAGGTCCGGATCCTTCCGCGGCTAGATGTTCGACGCGCGGCCGGTCGGCGATGTCGGGCTGTCGGCCAGCGAATCGTAATAGCGATCGCCGAACGCCTCGACCTGCTTCTGCGCCTCGTCGCGGCCGATCCCGTACGCTTCCTGGACCTTGCCGACGAGTTGATCTTGACGGCCGCCGATCGTGTCGAGCTGGTCGTCGGTCAGCTTGCCCCACTGTTCCTTCGCCTTGCCTTTGAGCTGCTTCCAGTTGCCTTCGATGCGGTCCCAGTTCATGGTGTCTCCCTCTCGTGGAAAGCGCGGCGCACAGGCCCTCGCATGAAATGCATTGTCGGCGACGCGACGCGCCCGCAGGGATCGGCCGGAATTGGATTGGCGCGTCGGACGGAAGGCGACGCCGCGGAACTCGCCTCCGCGGCGCGCGTCCTTGACCGCGCCCCGCGCGCGGACTACGCTCCGTGGGCTTTGCGCCGGGCATCGGCGAGTCCGCGCGGCCCGCGCGGGAGCGATGCGGCGAACTCTGGAGCTCGACGAGTGCAGACGTTGCAACGCGCGCTGGCGGTGGCGTCGCTGATCGCTTCAGCGACGCTGTGCGGCGGCGCGCTCGCAGGCTCGATCCGCGGCACTGTCCTCTATACAGGTCCGGCGCCGGCGCCGCGCAAGGTCGACGTCACCATCGACCAGTACGTCTGCGGGACCGACAAGGACCCCGGCGACCTCATCGTCTCGGCGAAGAAGGGCGTGCGCAACGCGGTGGTGTGGATCGACAACCCGCCGCCCGACCGCGCCAAGCCGGTGCCGGGACCCGCCGTGTCGATCGACCAGCAAGGCTGCCTGTTCGTGCCGCGTGTGGTCATCGTGCAGGCGGGCGGCACCGTAGACTTCCTCAACAGCGACCGGCTGCTGCACAACATCCACGCGACGCCGAAGCAGAACGTCAGCTTCAACCGCACGCAGCCCAAGGGCCGCACGATCCCGGTGACGTTCGCCAAGCCCGAGATCGTGCGCGTCGCCTGCGACCTGCATTCGTGGATGACCGCGTGGGTGGTCGTCGCCGCGCATCCGTTCTACGCGATGACCGACGCCGACGGCCAGTTCGCGTTCGACGACCTGCCGCCCGGCGTCTACCACCTCTCCATCTGGCAGGAGCGCCTCGGCACGACGCGCGCCGACGTCGTCGTCGACGCGTCGAAGCCCGCGCGCGTCAATGTCGAGATGGCGCCGCCGCGCTAGGCCCGCGACGCACGCCTCGTCATTCCCGCGAAAGCGGGAATCCAGTTCTCACGCACCCGTGTGCGCCACGGATCGCCAACCTGGCGTCACGACTGGATCCCCGCTTTCGCGGGGATGACGATCACGGCGTCACTTCGATCTTCTGCGTGGCGACCCACGCGGCCGAATGCGTGGGCTCCTCCATCGCGCGCAGCTCGCCGCCGTGGTCGAGCGCCACCGTGAACGTGACGATCGGCGCCGAGTAGACGGGATGCAGGTAGGCGCGCGCGATCTCGACCGAATCCTCGTAGAGCGCGATGTAGCGGACGAAATGCTCCTGCAGCGACGGATGCGCGCTGCCCGCGCCGACGCTGATCGTCACGTTGAACCATTGCCCGCGCTTGACCGACGCCGGCGCGACGATCTTCGGCGTGTGCTTGGCGTCGTAGTTGGTGTGCACCTGCGCGAACTCGGGCGTGAACTGCTGCGCCTGCTCCTCCTCGGCGCGCACTGCCGGCGCCAGCGCCGCCTGCGCGGCGACGAGCGCGACGGCGGCGAGCGCGGCGCGCACGCGTTGTGTCGTGTCCATGGGCAACTCCCCGGTGAGGCGTCAGCCGGCCCCTTCGGGCAGGTACTGGCGCACGAGCGCGAGTAGCTCGCGCGGGCTGTACGGCTTGGCGAGGTAGCTGTCGGCGCCCGCCGCCGCGGCCTTCTCGCGGTCGCCCGACAGGGCGAACGACGTGATGATGATGATCGGGATCGCGCTGGTGCGCGGATCGGACTTGAGGAGACGCGTCGCGTCGAGCCCCGACATCCGCGGCAGCTGCACGTCCATCAGGATCAGCGACGGCAGCTCCTTCTGCGCGATCTCGACGCCGCTCTCGCCGTCGTTGGCCTCGATCAGACGGTAGGTCGTTCGCGTGACGAGCTGGCGCACGATCTTGCGGTTGTACTCGTTGTCCTCGATGTAGAGGATCGTGCTCTGGGCGGTCATGTCGAGGCCTCGCCGACCCGCAGCGGGATCGTGAAATGGAACGTCGAGCCCTTGCCGAGCGCGCTCTCGACCCAGATGCGCCCGCCGTGCATCTCGACGAACCGCTTGGTGATCGACAGGCCGAGGCCGGTCCCGCCGAATTCGCGCGTCACCGTGTTGTCGACCTGGCGGAACTCGGCGAACACGTTTTCGAGCTCGCCGGCCGGGATGCCGATGCCGGTGTCGGCGACGCGAAAGTGGAGGTCGTCGCCGCTGCGCTCGACGCCGATCTCGATGCCGCCTTCGCGCGTGAACTTGATCGAGTTGCCGGCGAGGTTGATGAGGCACTGGGTGAGGCGCCCGCTGTCACCGCGCGCGACCGGCAGGTCGTCGGGCACATGGGTCCTGAACGCGAGCCCCTTCTCGGCGGCCAGCGAGCGCAGCGACGTGTGCGCGACGTCGACGATCTCGCGCACCGAGTAGTCGTCGAGCGCGAGCTGCATGCGCCCGGCCTCGATTTTCGACAGGTCGAGCACGTCGTTGATGAGGCGCAGCAGGTGCCGGCCGTTGAGCTGGATGTCGGTGAGCGGCTCCTTGAGCGGCTCCGGCAGGTCGCCGTAAAGGCCGTCGATCAGCATCTCGGTGAAGCCGAGGATCGCGTTCATCGGCGTGCGCAGCTCGTGGCTCATGTTGGCGAGGAACTCCGACTTCGCCTTGCTCGCCTGCGCGAGCTGCTGGTTGAGCCGGCCGAGCTCCGCCGCCGCCTGGCGCTGCTCGGCGTCGAAGCGCTGCAGCTCCGCGCTCATGTGGTTCATGCGATCGGCCAGCACGCCGAATTCGTCGCGGTTCGGCACCTGGATGCGCGCGCCGAGGTTGCCGGCGGCGACCTTGTCGAGGAAGCCCTGCGCCTCGCGCACCGGCAGGATGAACGACCACGAGATCACGAATCCGCACAGGAGCGCGAACACCACGGCGACCAGCGCGAATCCGCTCGTCAGCAGCAACGAGCGGCGGTTGGTCGCCGCCACGCTTCCGCGCAGCCGGTCCATCCGGTCCTGCTGCGCCTCGACGAGCTGGCCCACGCGCGCGCTGATGTCGGCGTCGAGCTTCTCCTGCCGGTGCAGGAGCGCGCCGGTGGAAGCGCCGAGGCGCCCGTCGCGGATCGCGTTGGCGATGTCGGCGACAACGCCCATCGCCTCGTCCTGCAAGCGGCGGATCTGCTGCATCAGCGCGGGGTCCGACGTGCCCGCCGACTCGAGCTTGGCAATGTGATCGTTGAACTCGTTGCTCTCGCGCAGGATCCGCGAGATCGACGCGTCGTCCTGCGACAGCAGCGCCAGGTCGGTGTAGTGCATCTGCCGCGCGAGCGACGACTCGCCGCGCTGCGCGAGGCTCACGAGCTCGTGCGCCTCGTCGAGCATCCGCGTCGCGCGCGCGCCGGTGACGATCGTCTGCAGGCTGACGAGCGCCATGCCGATGAACAGGAACGTGACGACGAGGAACGCGACCAGCAGCTTGGTGTGCACCGACGCGCGCACCGCCGCGACCGCCAGCACCACGCGGTGCAGCGGCGTGCGGCGCTGCACCGCGTCGCCGAGCGACTCGAGCCGGTGGTCGCGAGCGCGCGGCGTCGCAAGGTCCTGCGCGTTGTCAAGGGAGCTTGCCACGTTGCGCGTGCCGGACTTTCGTTCTTGTGCGTCGACGGGCGAGCCCGTATAGTCCTCCGACCTCGAAAGCAACGATTGCGCCGGTGAGGACCCCACCTCGAATTCTCATCGTCGACGACAACCCGACCAACGTCAAGGTCCTGCAGACCCGGCTGGCCGCGGACGGCTATGACATCGTCACTGCCGCCGATGGCGAGGAGGGCCTGGCCGCCGCCCATCGCGACTCGCCCGACTTGATCCTCCTCGACGTGATGATGCCGAAAATCGACGGCATCGAGGTGTGCCGGCGGCTGCGCGCCGACGCGAGCTTCCCGTTCACGCCGATCATCATGGTCACCGCGATGGCCGACGTGAAGGACATCGTCGCGGGGCTGGAGGCCGGCGGCGACGAATACCTGACCAAGCCCGTCGACCATGCGGCGCTCGCCGCGCGCGTGCGCTCGATGCTGCGCGTGAAGCGCCTGCACGACGAGGTCGAGGGCCTCGCCGCCGAGGTCAGGAAGTGGAACGTCGAGCTCGAGGCGCGCGTCGCCGCGCAGGTGACCGAGATCGAGCGCGTCGGCCGGCTGCGGCGCTTCTTCTCGCCCAAGCTCGCCGAGCTGATCGTCGCCGGCGGCGCCGACGATCCGCTCAAGAGCCACCGTCGCGAGATCACCGTGGTGTTCCTCGACCTGCGCGGCTTCACCGCGTTCGCCGAGGTCGCCGAGCCCGAGGACGTGATGGGCGTGCTGCGCGAGTATCACCAGGCGGCCGGCGAGCTCGTCATCGAGTACGAGGGCACGCTCGAGCATTTCACCGGCGACGGCATCACGATCCTGTTCAACGACCCGGTGCAGGTGGCGAATCCGGCGGAGCGCGCGGTGCGGATGGCGCTCGCGATCCGCGAGCGCGTGCGCGCGATGGCGGAGGATTGGCGCAAGCGCGGCTACGAGCTGTCGCTTGGCATGGGCATCGCGCAGGGCTTCGCGACGATCGGCGCGATCGGCTTCGAGGGCCGCTGGGACTACAGCGCGATCGGCAGCGTCACCAACCTCGCGTCACGGCTGTGCGGCGAGGCCGCGGGCGACGAGGTGCTGATCTCGCAGAAGGTGCTGGCCGGCGTCGAGCCGCTCGTCGACGCGGCACCGCAGGAAATGTTGACGCTGAAAGGCTTTCGGCGGCCCGTGCCGGCCTACCGGCTGCGCGGCCTCAAGGCCTGACGCCGGCAATCGTCGTTCCCGCGCATGCGGGAATCCAGCCTCGACATATCGCCGGATGCACCCGGCCGACTTTCGGCAGCGTCACGACTGGATCCCCGCTTTCGCGGGGATGACCACACGATCAGCCGCGCAGCGCCTCGGGATGCTTCTCGAGCCACGTGCGCGCGTACGAGCAATTGGGCACGACGCGCAGGTTCGCCGAGCGCGCATACGCGACCGCCGCGGCGACGAGCTTGCCGGCGATGCCGCGGCCGCCGAGCGCCGGGGGCACCTCGGTATGGTTGATCATGAACGCGTCGCCCGCGATCCGGTATTCGACGCGCGACAGCTCGCCGTCGACGAGCGCCTCGAAGCGGTGCTTCGCCGCGTTGTGCACGATTTCGATGTTCGTCGTTTCGCTCATCGCTTCGCTCGCAGGTTGCAGGTCAATCGAGGCTAACCGATCGCGCAGCGCCTGTCATTGCCGCGCGATCAGGCCGGGTTGAACGCGTAGGCATCCATCGCCAGCGCGCCGCCCTCGATGCCCTTGTGGAAGCGCTCGGCATGGGCATTGGGCGCCGCGGCGCCCCAGGCGACGAAGAGCGGCATCAGGTGCTCCTCGGTGGGGTGAGCGCGCGCGCCATCCGCTTCGGTGTCGCGATAGTCCTCGACCGCGCGATGGTCGCCGGCGGCGATGCGCGCGGCGAGCCAGTCGGCGAAGCGCGTCGCATAGTCGAGCGCGCCGCTGCCGCCCGGACGCCAGTCGCGCAGGTTGTGCGTGACGTGGCCCGAGCCGACGACCAGCACGCCCTCGTGCGCGAGCGCGCCCAGCGCGCGGCCGAGCTGCCAGTGATGCGCGGTGCCGCGCGCGGTCTGCACCGACAGCTGCACGACCGGCACGTCGACGCCGGGATACATGAACTTGAGCGGCACCCACGCGCCGTGATCGATGCCGCGGCAGCCGTCGATGCCCGCGGTGATGCCCGCGTCCTTCAGGAGCGCGACCGCGCGCTGCGCGAGCGCAGGCGAGCCGGGCGCGTCGTAACGCTGCGCGTAAAGCGGCGCCGGGAAGCCCGAGAAATCGTGGATCGTCGACAAGCGCTCGGCGCCGCTCACCATCGGCACCGACGTGTCCCAGTGCGCTGAGGCGATCAGCACCGCGCGCGGCTTCGGCCAGCGCGCGGCGAACGCGGCCCACGCGCGGCCGGCGTCGCCGGCGTCGAGCGCGTGCATCGGCGAGCCGTGCGAGACGAAGAGCGTGGGCAGCGTTTGCATGGGAGAGCTCCAAGTGGGTCGAAGGCTGCGCGCGGGATCGATGCGTCGCAGCCGCCGCCTGGATCTAGTGGTGACGTCCTTCGGCCTTCAGCACCTCGGCGACCTTGGGGCGCGCCTTGACGCGCTCGAAGTACGCCTCGAGCGGGCCGATGTCGAGCTTGAGCCAGTCGCGCCACGTCAGCATCGTGAAGAGGTACGCGTCGGCGACGGTGAACGTGTCACCGGTCAGGTACGGCTTGTCGCCCATCTCGCGCGCGATCCACGCGAAGCGCTTCGCGACTTTCGCCTTCACGGCCGCGCGATAGTCGTCGGTGATCGACTTGTCGAACAGGATGCCAAGCGACTTGTGCAATTCGGACGTGATGAAGTTGAGCCACTCCTGGACGCGGTAGCGCTCGAGCGTACCGTGCGCGGGCACGAGCTTCGACGCGGGCGCCTTGTCGGCGATGTACTGGACGATGACCGGGCCTTCGGTGAGGAGCGAGCCGTCGTCGAGGCGCAACGCCGGCACCGCGCCCTTCGAGTTGACTGCGTAGTAGTCGCTGCCGTCCTCGAGCTTGTGCGATTGCAGGCTCACCTTGACGAGCTCGGCGGGAACGCCGGATTCGGCAAGGACGATATGCGGGGACATCGAGCAGGCGCCCGGCGAGTAGTAGAGCTTCATCGAATCTCCTTTTTCGGGGTGAATTGGACGTTGCGACCGCCCATGCCTCCATGATCCGTCTTCAATGGATTGGGATAAACTAGTCTCATCGCCATAAATTGTTGCAATTTCCGGGATAATCTATGGACCGACTCCAGGCGATCTCGGTGTTCGCGCAGGTGGTCGAGCAAGGTCACCTGTCGCGGGCGGCCGAGCGCCTCGGCCTGTCGACGTCGGCCGTTTCGCGCCATCTCGCCGACCTCGAGGCGCATCTCGGCGTGCGTCTTCTCAACCGCACGACGCGCCGGTTGTCGCTGACCGAGGCGGGCCAGGCGTTCTACGAGCGCTCGGTGCAGCTTCTCGCCGACCTCGAGGAAGCCGAAGCCGCCGTGTCATCGGGCGCGGTGACGCCGCGGGGCACGCTGAAGATCACGTGCTCGATGACGTTCGGCATCCGCCTGCTCGCGCCGGCGATCGCGGCGTTCGCCGCCCGCCACCCGGCGGTGAGATTCGAGATCGAGCTCTCCGACCGGCAGGTGGACATTGTCGACGAGGGCATCGACCTTGCGGTGCGCATCGGCGACATCGGCCCGCAGACGCTGATCGGCCGGCGCATCGGGTCGATGCAGCTCGTCTGCTGCGCCGCGCCGGCGTATCTCGCCGCGCACGGCACGCCGCGGCTGCCGGCGGATCTCGCCCGCCACGCCTGCCTCACCTATGCGTACTCGGCCACCGGGAACGCGTGGCGATTCCTCGACGCGCAGGGGCATGAGCACATGGTGCGGGTGCAGGGCGGCGTGCACGCCAACAACGGCCAGCTGCTGGCGGTGCTCGCCACGTCGGGAATGGGCATCGTGCTCGAGCCCGATTTCATCGTCGCGCCCGAGCTCGCGTCGGGCGCGTTGGTGGCACTGCTGCCCGGCCACGCGCCGGCGGCGTCGGGCATCTACGTCGTTTATCCGAGCCGCCGACACCTCTCGGCCAAGGTGCGCGCGTTCGCCGATTTCCTCGTCGAGCGATTTCGCGGCGAGGGAGGCCAGATGGAACCGTTGGCGACCTTACGAGTGCCGCGAATGCCGGCTGGACCAACGATGCGGCGGTAGTCGACGGTCGGGTGCGCGGCGCCTACGCTCAGGCCGGCCAGGAGTGTAGCCGCTTACTTCGCCTCAGCGAAGCTGGATCTTGCCCTGCGGCGGGAGCGCGCCCGTCTCCGGGATCACGATCGACGACTGGGCCTCGCGGCGCATTTGCTGCAATTCGCGCATCGCGCGGTCGACACCCACCTTCGCCGCCTCGCCGTAGCGCTCCACCGCGTCGGCCAGGTTGTCGGCGTCGATGTCGAAGCTGATCGGCAGCGGGCCCATCGACGTCATCAACTGCGCCTCGCCCTGGTAGATCGTCGGGCGGGCGGAATCGGGCGCGCCCGCGCCGGTCACCGGCTGGAGCACGCGCAGCGTGCCGACCTTGCGGTCGGTGAAGATCTCCTCGCGATAGAGGTCGGCGACGTCCATCCGCGCATCTCCGACACGTGTCTCATTGGCCATGGTGTCCTCTCGAGTGACTTGGTCGTATTCTAATGGCGGCGGCGGGAACGATCGACTTCGCGCGGTTGCCCAAACCGCTGCGTCGACGCACATCGGCTCCCGAGCGTTCCTGCCTCGTCGACACTGAAGTTGAGGACGAAACCATGAAACGCAAATCGATTCTGATGGCCGCGGCGCTGGCTTCCGCGCTGGCGGTGGCATCCGCCGGCGCGTATGCGCGTGGTGGTGGTGGTGGTGGTGGTGGTGGTGGCGGCGGCGGCGGCGGTGGCG
>Ga0070681_10005496_pt1 | contig 12244 bp, 11 predicted proteins | sample KBSC83BmetaG_FD_65650 | JGI IMG/M metagenome (GOLD analysis project Ga0070681, IMG submission 65650) | Corn rhizosphere microbial communities from Kellogg Biological Station, Michigan, USA - KBS C8-3B metaG | ecosystem: Host-associated > Plants > Roots > Rhizosphere | place: USA: Michigan...
GGCGGTGCCAAAACGGCATTCTCCAGAATAAATTGACCTAGCTTCACTATGGCCGGTAATGCGCTACCCGTTGATCTGGCTGATGAACGATCAACGATGGTCACTTATCCTCGTTTGGAGTCAACACGCGGATTCGACTGTGATCGGTCACCTAACGTTGGAAGATGGGATCGGCGCTGACCGCCGTCATGCTCGCCTTCCGCGCGTCGGACATGGGCTGAAACGGTTAGTCGTAATCGGTTCGGACGGCACGGTATCGCTCGCGGCCCTGCGCTGGCTGGCTGATCAGGACGCAGCTTTCGTAATGTTAGAACGCGATGGTTCTCTGCTCGCCACCACTGGGCCAGTCCGCCCGTCCGATGTTCGGCTTCGACGTGCTCAGGGCCTTGCGCCGCAAGGCGCCCCCAAAGCGACACCATTGGAGCAATATTAACGTCGGAAGCTGGCTACTGTCGCGCAAGTATGCGTTCCCCCGGCTGACTCGACACTAATTTTTCATCGTCGGCCATCTCGTCAGTAGTGCTCCGCGTTTTCAGACCCGGGGGTGGGGCAACAACGGGGGGCGCTATTGCTTACCCCGTCAATTCGGGCGCGGGTTAGGAGATAGCGGGTCCGGAACTGCACCCCCTTCAGGCGACGGTGCGGCGCCAGTCCAGTCCCATTTTATTGAGCAATGCAGAAAACCGCGGATCGTCACGGATTACGCCGCACCGTGGATTCGGGGGAACGGCGCGGTCTATACTTTCACACTTTGCGACTGCGACGCCGCGGACTGTACCTATTCCGACCAGACTAACGCTCGGGCGATCGCCTTCGTGCAGGTCCGAGGGATAGGCGGGCCAGGGGGCACGCCGTGAATTTCGATAGCAATCGCATTCACACTCGCTCTTTCATAACGCCCCGTCGATGCGCATTTTTGCAACCTAGAGAATTCACTCTGGCCACCGATAAGTATCCACCACCGCTAAAACATGAATGCCTCGGCCCGCCGCCAGCGTATCCACTCCGGAGTGGCCGCGTCCAAACGCACCACTCGTTTGCCATCGCCTTGTCGCCGTGGCGCAAGCCTGCGTCTAAATTTTCGAGACGCCATTTATATCTTTCACCGATAATTGTTTACCCATCGCACCGTAAAGCGGGTCAATCGCATGCGGACTAGGCGAAAATTTTTGGGGTGTTAGCCTCAAAGACGATCTCATCATGAACAAGGTCGTAATAACTGTAACTAATATTAGCGACCAATTGAAAGAAGCCGGAAGCTGGATTCCCGTGCGCAAATAGGCCGTCCACGCAACCACCAAGCCGAGACCAACTGCCGTTAACTTATGGCGGGCCGAGCAGATGCCGTGTACCATCATTGTAAGTGGAGCGGCGGCAATTAGATCAATGAAGTAATGCTCACCAAAGCCCACAGTGGCCAAACCTGTCAATGTCGCGACCAGGCTGGCAATGACGAGGGCAAACGGTCCAAGCTCCCACGCCGCAACCCACACTAGCAACACCCACGTCATGTGCAGCGATGGCATGGCGTTGTTCACGCCCGTACTTGCAAACGCCTTCGCGGGAACAGCGCTCATGAGCGGTAGATGATCCGGGAATTGCGATCCAAAAGCGTAGAGCGGCCCCATTGCCGGACAGATCTGGTAGAGTACAAATCCACTGGCGCCAGCGACCACAAAGGCGTGGATGAGATTGACCTTCCCCGTTTTTCTTTCATAACATGCCCATCCGCGATAGAGCGGCGGGAAGATCAACAATCCGGAGTAGGTGAACAAAGATGCAGTTTCGACAAATGGTAATTTGCGAAATAGAGTCGCCACCGAATGTCCGGGTGCGAGCCCCAGTGACGAATCGAATCGGTACAAGAAAAAATCCAAGCTCGGATGAGATCCACCATTCGCAAATTGCATGAAGATTCCGCCTATCAGCATAAAAGCGGGCAGTATAAGAGCATCCTTCAGAGGAGCAGCATAACGCGGTGATGCGGTCCACGCTTTATCCAGCGACATGACGAGAATACTTCCCGCCCCAAGAAACGCTCCCATACCCATGTAGAGGGCAAACGTTTCAACACCGGAATCCTTGCCAAATGAACCACCCAGTATTCCATAGAGGAACCCCACGGTAGCGCCAGCTCCTAACGACAGACCAACGTGCGGCAAACTAGGACGGGAGCTAAGAAAAATGAAGAAGGCACCGAACAAGCCGCCGGCAAGCGTTGCGTTGCTGCCCACGTGGTAAATGCCTGATATTAGCAGGACCAACAGAACGATGGCTAACGAAACGCTGATTTTGTAGAGGACGACGACGCCCTTTTTGGATTCTGCCGTGTTCCGGGATGTTATCGACGGGATCATGGTCCAAAAGCGTCTATCGGCCTTGGCGATTCGATTCAAGAGTCTCTGGCGTCTGGACGCGCAGTCAGAGGGTTGACTACCCCTCCCCCTCACGATTGTAGATTCAATAATTTACACGCACCTTGACGCTGTTTTGAAAAACAGGTGGGAATTCCGCTTCACGACACCGATGAGTATGCAGCGAAGATCCATCTCTGTCGATTATTCAATATGAGCCCACATAATCTCGTGCTTCCCCTGCTGCGGCACGCGAAAATCAACCCGTCGAAAGTAGCCCTCGACGTGGGTGGGGCCACACTGAGCTATGCGGAACTCAGCGAAGCATCCGGGAAAATAGCTGCTTGGATTAGAACGAGGACAGAGGATGCGGCTCCGCGCATTGCCATTCTTGCGTCGCGCAGCTGGGAGGCTTACGCGGGCGTCCTCGGCGCGGCTTGGGCGGGAGCGGCCTATGTCCCCATCAATCCGTCTTGGCCGGCGGCACGAATCGAACAGCTGCTTGCGATCGCGAAGCCCGGCGCCATCATCGCCGACCCTGCGGGCGCCGCTTTGCTTGCGAGCGGCGTGTTCCCCGCTCGTCCCTTTCCAGTGCTGGTTCCCAGCCGCCAGGCGCTAACAGGCCCGATTCCCCCGCCCGCCGGGATAACGGACCGGCAAATCGCGTACATTATCTTTACCTCGGGCAGCACTGGTGTGCCGAAAGGCGTCATGGTGAGCAACGCCAGCGTGAACGCTTTTCTGAGCGGAATGCGCCGCCGCTATTCCCTGACCCCGGAGGATCGCCTGTCGCAAGCCTCGCAGCTCACCTTCGACGTTTCCGTGTTCGACATGTTCATGGCGTGGGACGCCGGTGCGTCCTTGTGTGTCGTGCCCAAGTCGCAGCTCATGGCACCGCGTGACTTCATTCGGGAAAAGTCCATTACGGTCTGGTTCTCCGTTCCATCCATCGCCATTTTCATGCAGCGTATGAAAATGCTCGCGCCCGCCAGTTTTCCGCGGCTCCGCTATTCCCTGTTCGCCGGTGAAGCGTTGCCCGCTGCCGCGGCCACCGCCTGGCAATTGGCCGCGCCCAATAGCTCGGTCGAGAATCTCTACGGACCCACCGAAGCAACCGTCGTCTGCCTGGGTTGCAAGTTCACTGGCGATACCGACATCACTCCGGATCGGGGCACGGTTGCCACCGGCATCGAACTCGAGGGAGTCTCAGCGGCAATCTTCGATGAGCGGCTGCGCCCGGTTTCCTCCAACGTCCACGGCCAGCTGGCAATCTCCGGCGAGCAACTGGCTGAGGGATATCTTGGCGATGCGACCCTTACCCACGCCCGCTTTCCAACCATCGAGGGCCGCCGCTGGTATTTGACGGGCGACCTGGCGTATCTCGACGGCCGCGGCATTTTCCATCATCTCGGCCGGATCGACAACCAGGTCAAGGTGCATGGCCATCGTATCGAGTTGGAGGAAATCGAATCCCACCTGCGCATCTGTGCGAAAACCGACGCCGTAGTGGCAGTCCCCTGGCGCGGTTCGTTCGGCTCGGCCGAGGGGGTTGTGGCGTTCGTCAGCGACAGCGCGCTTCCGCTGCTCGAATTGCAGCATGCACTCAAATCGCGGCTGCCCTCCTACATGGTGCCTACCGAAATACGATCGCTCGATAAGTTGCCTCTCGGTCCCAGTGGCAAATTCGATCGCAAAGCTCTGATGGAGTTGCTGGAGCCGGCTAAGTGACTGGCGCCTCCGGGACCGTCCCGCCGCCCGCCACAACTTCGGTGACGAAGCCGGCCCCGCGCCGCTCCTACTCCACAGGTGGGTGGACTCCCAGGATCATCCCGCAGTGGGATAAGAACCCGAAGTTGGTCGTGCAAGCGGCTACGCGGGATGGAAAAATCGCGCTGCTCGGATTATTTGGCTTACTACTTTTCGTCAGAACGCCGCTGCCCCTCTGGTTGTGGACCATGGCGGTCCTGGTGACTATGTCATTTCTGCCCGGTATCCGCAGGAACCTGCTTACCGTCGGAACGCTGGGCACTGCCATTTTGGCGGGCTATGTCAAATACGGACAGGCCGGCCCTCGAGCCGTCGCGATGGTCTATGGGACAGCCTTACTCACTGTTCTCCTCTTCGGCCTGCTGCTTTTCACAATTGCCGTCAAATGGGCTCGCTCCGGCGCCATGAAACGTCCGGTGCTGACGCTGAACCTCGTGTTCGTGGCGCTGGTATACGCCGCCGCGGTGATGCCGCTCCCGCGGGACTTTCAACGGGAGATCCAATTCACGCTGGTCCTGCTGACGGATTACTTGTGGTACTTCGCGTATAGCCTGCAGGATCGATTGGCGCCGGAACGGGACAGCGCTCTTCGGCAACTTGGCACCTGGGCTCCCTTTTGGGCAACCGCCACCAGCCCGGGTACGCCTTTCTGCAAAGGCGCCGGCTACCTGCGCCGAATCGAGGCGAAGACGCCCGAAGAACTTGCCATCACGCAGCTCAAGGGAGTAAAGCTCCTGATGTGGTGTCTGGTTCTCGAATTCACCTCGGAGTTATTCACCAAGGTCGCCTATCAAGCCCCCTGGGGGCTCTCCCTAACTGATCTCGACGTCCTGATCCAGACAGGCCGCTTACCCGCGTGGTATTTATGTTGGGGCAGCTTGCTGGCGAGTTTCACTCATACGGTTCTGTCCATGGCTGTGTGGGGCAATACCATCGTCGCCTGCTGCCGCATGGCCGGATTTCGCGCCCTCAGAAATACCTATCGCCCTCTGCAGGCTGCCAGCATCGCCGAGTTTTGGAATCGCTATTACTATTACTTCAAAGAACTGCTGGTGGATTTCTTCTTCTATCCGGTCTATACGCGCTACTTCAAGCGCCATCGGCGCCTGCGAATGTTCGCGGCCACGCTAGCGGCGGCCACCTTCGGCAACATGATCTACCACTTCTTCCGCGACATCGATCTGGTGTTCCAGCTGGGGCCATGGAAAGCCATCACCGGATTCCGGGTGTACGCGCTTTATACCTTGGCGCTGGGCTGCGGCATCGGCGTTTCGCAAATGTGGCAACAGCGTGTGTCTGCCCTCCAAAGCTGGTGGGGCCGGGTCCTGCCCGCAACCCGCGTGATCGCCTTCTTCTGCCTGTTGCATATTTTCGACTACACGGGCCGCGATCATTCCATCGCGCAGCACATGCGTTTCTTACTGCACCTCTTCAATCTAGTGTGAAAAAGTTTATGACTCCACGATCCGCTATACGCGATTTTCTAGCAGATTTGCTCCGCAAAAAAGGGGACGCTCAACCGTTCTCCGATTCGGATTCCTTGTTGTTGAGCGGCCGCCTGCAATCGCTCGATGCACTCGAACTCATTGTTTTTCTCGAAGAGAATTACGCCTTCGATTTCGCTGATCGCCCGTTCGACCAAGGGCAGATCGATTCTGTCGACCAGGTCGTCGCATTGCTGGTCGAAGCGTGATTGCGCTAGCTCCACAGCAACTTCGCCCAGGCACGCTGGGGGGGTCTCGCTCACCGCCGCCCAGCGGTTCACCTCAACTAAGGACCTGTGACCGAAGGTTTAATTCCGCGCGTCTGAAGTAACTGATGAACGCCATACGCACTGCCCACGAAATGCGCAGACCAGGTAGAAACGGCTTATATCGGAAGCGTTTCCCCTAATGTGACCCTCTGGACCTCGCAAGTCGAGCGGTCTTCCCATACGATTTCGTACTCTTCGGGTCCCAGATATTTCAACAGCGCATCTTCGTTGTCGACGGGCTGGTGAACACAGGCGTGCGTTTCAATGATCGCTTTCGAGGATTGGTACAAATTCTTTCCAATCCGTTCGATGCCCGGCAGTTTGTAGTAATCCCCAGTCTTCGTTGGCACCGCACCAGCGAATAGAGCGCTTAACGCCAGGATCGACACGATTCTCATGGTTCGGCTATCGGCGGCTGCCAGCATTGTCATTAGGCCAAGCCCTTCCTCTTCGTGCCTGGTTTAGGCAGCGGGAGTCGCGGACTATAATTGGACTGTGGAAACTGCTAAACGATAGGTTGCCATGAGAGATGTTAAGACTCAAGTCACTAGGGTGGCAATTGTTTGTACCTAGGGTGATCTCCCCCTTAGAATTCTAGCGGCCGGAACACCACTCAGGCCGGCGCGGATTTAGACCGCGGATTCCCATGTTTCCGCGCCACGATCAACTCCTGTGTCAACAGCAGCGGCCACAGGGTTTCGCTCTTGAGCACTTCGCCGCACTCTTCCACCGATGCCGTCACCTCGCCCCGCGCCAGCGGCCGTTCATCGTGGAATTTCCACATCCCCAGCAATTCGATGAACCCTCGCGTGACCCGGTACAGCAATGTTGGAGTCGGAAAAGAAATAATCGCCACCCCGCCCGGCCGCAGGACCTCAAAATGCGCCTGCACCGCCTTCCGCGTTTCCTGCGGATCGAAATGTTCGATCAGCCCCACGCTGAAGACCAGGTCCGCGTTGGGCCGCATGCGCAAATCCAGCACGCTCTGCTGATGCAGCCGCAGCACGTCGCTGCCTTCCACTCTCCCGGCCAGCAAAGAAAGCCCGTATTCGTTGGTGTCCACCACGTCATAAGAACGGCAGCCGATCCCTATCAGGATCGGATCCAGAAAGCAGCTATTCGCGCCCCCGATCTCGACGATCGCCAAACGCCCGTCTCCATTCGCAGGAGAAGCGTGCGCCCGGATCGCGTCCAGTAGTACCGCCGTCGTGTAGCGCCGCGTCAGCTTCGCCGTCGGCGCCACCTGGGCGTAATAAGCGTTCCAATCCGTGGCTTTGCCCGTGCTTCGCTTCCTGGTGAATACGAGGTCCCTCTGCAAGACGAAGTTCGCCGCAAACAGCAACCCTTCCGCCACCAGTTTCGCCGGGACCGCACGCCAGCCCAGACCGTCATGCAGCCAGCGAATGAAAGCGTAAGATACCAGCCCGTTCGCCGCCACCAGCAGAACATATTTCGGCAGTACCACCGCATGCCGCTGATGCGAGTGGAACACCATCCGCCGCGCGCCCAGATAATTGAACGTCATCGCGCACAGCCGCGCCGCGATCTGCGATTGCGCAATGCTGCCGGTCGACCCGAACGCCGCCACAAACACCACATTGTCCAGCACCGCCGTGAGGAACGACAGCGCCCCGAAGCGAAACAACAAAAAATAGATCCGCATCGAATCCACCACAGGGCGGAAATGCGATCCTCGATTTTCCTCCAGATAAATCGTGCGGATCGGTTCTTCGAGAATGGGATGCGCCTGGTGCTTGCACGTAATCAGCATGTCCAGCTCGAACTCATAGCCCTGCGAAGGGATGCGCAGCAGATGCGGAATCAACGCCGCCGGAATCCCGCGCAACCCGGTCTGCGTATCGGCGAGCGCCTGCCCCACCATCAGCCGCAGCAGAACCCGCGTCACCAGATTCCCCACACGGCTCTTCCAGGGCACGCGCTCTTCCCACTGTCTCACTCCCAGAATCAGGCGTTCCGGATGCTCGCGGAGCAGCCTTGCGATGCGTAGGATGTCCTCCGCAGCGTGCTGTCCGTCCGCGTCCGCGCTCACCACCCCCAGCAACCCAGGAATCTCCGCCAGCGCATAGTTCAGCCCGGACTTGAGCGCCGCCCCCTTGCCCAGATTCACCGCGTGATGCAAGACGCGCACCCCCTCGCGCCGTGCCACCGCCTCAAAGCAATCTGCAAAGTCAGCCCCGCTGCCATCGTCGACAATGACGATGCTGCCCGCGCCGCCGGCGAGCAAAGCGTCGACCAGCGGCACCAGCGTCGCGCCCGGCCGGTACGCCGGAATCACCACCGCCACCTGAGTATTAGACTGAAGCATCCCGTGTCCTACCTCAGAACTTCGATGGAATCGATATCCACATAATGTCCGTTCGCCCCCGCATTCTGTTGTCCCAGCGCGCGAATCGCGATGTCATGCATCCCCGGTGCGAGTCCCGTAATCGTCACCTGCGCCTGCCATACGACCTTCGGATCGTACAGATCCACCACCCTCTCCCGCTTCCCGTCCACCAGAATTTCAGCCATCCCGCGATTGTAAGCTCCGGCGTAGGTATAGCGGAAACCGCGCCCCACCATCAGGAAACGTATGTTTGCACCCGCCCGGCTCGTGTAGGCCTCCGTGTGCTGATAGGCGAAAGGAAGATCCTGCATCCGCGTCCAGTTTCCCTCCAACGCAATGCCCGGGTCGGTTTCATCATACGTGCCCGCGCTCAAGGGCGCTAAGTGAGGCGGCTTAATTTCGCAGTCCGCTTTGAGGCGCAGAATCGAATTGCCCGCAACAGAATACTCCTGTTGCGTACACGTGTCCAAAACCGTTTTAATGATCGCCCCCCGCTCGCTCGTAGATTCCACAATCACACGGTGAACTCCCAATCCCGTAAACAAACGGTACAAATCCTGCGGATCTTGGATCTCTTCCACCTGCTCCCAAAATTTGTAATCGTGCCAGTTCCGCGCGTAAGCCGGAGCCATCAGCCCCGCGAAGGTGGAACTATCGAGGAAGGCCACCGGCGCAATCCGGTCGACGCCATTGATGTAGCCGATCAACTCCCGCACCGGCGCCTGGCTCAAAAGGTATTCGCGACGGCCCCTTTTTGAAAACAGCGGCGTCGAAAAAAAGTCCTTATGCAGCCACCCCGAAGCCGGCAGCAAATAAGTATTCAACAAACCGGCCATGAGCGCAGCCAGCACGCTAGCGCGAAACAGTGACCCGTGTTGAACGGCCAACCCCGCCACCGCCGCCGTCGCGCCCAGCGTGAGAAACGGCAACACCGGATAGAAATAGCGCGTATTCGGCAAGGCGATCGCAATGATCAACCCGCCTCCCAATCCAATGATTGCCGCCGACCGCCCCGCATACGACTTTATCGACGCCAGGCACACCAGCGTCAGTGGCAGGAAGAGAAGATACTGGAAACCGAACGATCCATCCTGTGCCTCGTAGTAGTGGCTAGTTCCAAAAGTCAGCCGGAACGGCATGCTCCACGTCAGCGGCTCCCTGTAGCGAGCGTCTTTAATGTTCTCATTCGCATAGTACGGCGAATGAAATCGCGCATTCTCAAAGGGGAAAATAGGATCGCCCGACCGCACATATGCGTTGACGTACGGAACGCCCGCGGACACAATCAGGACCGCCACCGCGCCCACCAGAATCTTGCGGTCGAATTGCCCCCGCTGCCTCCACATAGTAGCGATGAAGAACGGCAAGATGACCACCGCCACCGCAACCGCCCCCAGCTTCATGGCAACCGACGTCCCCAGCAAGAACGCCGTAAGCATCAAAAGTCGCGCCGTGGCCTTCTCCTGGAATTTCCATAGCGCCACCGCGGCGCCCAAGCTCATCGCCGCCACGAAGTTCTCCACCAGCAGCGATCCCGTCACCAGTTGCACCATCGGAGTCGACAGAAACAGAAACACTACCAATGCCGCAGTGGCAGTCGACACCCACCGCCGCGCGACGCCGAACACAAGCAGTCCAATCACCGCCAGCACAGCCAAATTCAACAGCCGCGCCGCATATTCGCCGCCCAGCACGTACGCCACGGCGTAGCACCAGTCCGCGCCCATCGGCATCAATGCCCACACAAACTGCCGGAAATCGATGGTGAACGCATGATGAATCGCAATATTCGCCGCAGCCGCCATGTGCATCGCCAAGCCGTCGTAACTGGCTTCCGGCTTGAGCACCACCAGCCAGTGCGCCCCGCCCACCAACGCCACCAGAAAAGCCGCCACGTATTCCGGCAGCGTCGGAGTCCACGCCGGCCGCAACAAATGCAGCCAATCGCCCGCCAATCGCCGTGCGACCGTGAAGCCCATCGCCGCAGGCAGCGCCAACAAAACTAAATAAACCGCCGCATATTGAATCGGAACCCGAATCAAGCAACTCAGGACCAGAATCCACACCGCCGCCCCAGCCAGGAATGCCACTGGCCCTTCCAGTTCCCGGCCAAACACAAGCTTCCCCAGCACAGTCGCGGAGAAAACGAACAGCAGTGCCGCGCCCAAGGCCACCGGCCCAACGGCGATCCAAGTCCCCAGCACCACGGCCCCCAAAACCACAAGGGCGAAGTAACGCCTTGCGAACACCCCCCACACACCCAGCCCCGTAAATACCAGCCCGTACCACAAAAAGCGCTGCAGTCCTCGCGGACTCCAAACCTCTTGCTGAAAAATATGGGATGTCCGCAGACCCGCAATCTCGAGAGCGACGGCCGCGAGCAGCGCTGCCCATACAAGAATTGTGAACACGCTGGAGCCCGGCCTCATCGTTTCGTAGTGGCGTTCTTCAGTGCATTCCAGATCGCGGACCACACGCAATTATACCTTCACCGAGAATTCCCGCAATTTAACAGTCCTATAATCGTCGTTCGCACCCGCCACCCTTGAAATTGACCGGCGAATCTCATAATATTTGGTCAATCTTGAAATTATCAAACAAAATCGTCACCCCCGCTCTCGCGTTCCTCCTCGCGCTCGCCGCCCCGGCGCAAACCATCCAGCCCAAACCCCGCCAGAACATGATGAACGAACCGTTCTCGGCCGACGCCATCACCACCCTCGCGCGCACTCTCGCCGACGGCACCCACATTACCCGGCAAACTATGACCGTAAAAATATACCGCGATTCGGCCGGAAGAACCCGATCCGACAGAATGCCTAGCCCCTTGCTGGCAGGAGCGCCTCCGATCCCAGCAACCATCCTGATCACCGATCCCCTGGCTGGCTATAGCTACATCCTCGACATCACCCAGAAAATCGCGCACCGCTCTGTAATGCCAAGGGGCGCGGCCGTAGTACCACCCATCGGTTTCCCGGCGGCGCAGGACCCTCCGCCGCCCCCGCGCACGGCCAACAAGTCCCAACCGCAATTCAAGACCGAGGATCTGGGAACGCAATTCATGGAGGGCCTCAGCGTCCATGGAAGGCGAACCACCGTTACCTATCCCGTGGGATCGCTGGGAAACGATCGCGAGATCAACAACGTCACCGAGATCTGGAGCAACACCGAATTAGGCCTGATGATCCTGCAGGAGCGCTCCGACCCGCGCACCGGAGAAACCATCACCAAGCTCGAAAACGTGAGCCGCGCCCAGCCCGACCCCGGTCTGTTCCAGCCGCCCCCGGATTACAAAATCGTCGACGTAACCGTCGCCCCGTAGCCCCCGAAGCACCATCTCTGGCCGGAACCGACATTCGCGCCGGGACTCTACCCCGAAGTGAATCAGCACGCCCCGCTCACTAGGTGAATGGGGCGCTCCGTCCGCTTCGTAGTCCGGAATTGATACCGCGCCAACACCACCGCGAAACTGGACGCCTCGCAACGCACCACCCTGCCTACCGTGACCACTTGCAGCGGAACCCGCCCGTCCAACAGAGACGGCCATTCGATGTTCAATTCAATGGGCATGCCCTCGCTGATTTCGTGCTCGGAGGACACCAGCACGCCACTCCTGCTGATGTTCATCACCACACCCGTCCCCACCACCGGACATCGCCGCGCTAAACTGCGGTACCGCACCCGGAGTTCCAGCGGAAAACGTACCTTTGACCGCCGCTCGAGCACAGCCGTCTGCAGAAAATGTTCCATCTTGTAATTTTTGGAGCGGACTAAAGAAAGTGCAGCGGAGAGCATGCCCTTCAACTGCAAGTAGCTCGCCAATACTTCCTCTTAAATCCACCAGCTTGCGAGCCAGGCATATGACCACCTGTGGTCGCTTGACGGTACCCCGTCAAAAAAGAGGCTCTACCTCCTTCCTACGCCGTTGGTACCTTTGGTAAGCCGATTGCAAGGACTAGTGCTGTGATTTAAGGAATACGGTTTCCTCTCCCGGGATGTGACTGGATTCAACACAGGGGCCAG
>Ga0070681_10005497_pt1 | contig 12242 bp, 8 predicted proteins | sample KBSC83BmetaG_FD_65650 | JGI IMG/M metagenome (GOLD analysis project Ga0070681, IMG submission 65650) | Corn rhizosphere microbial communities from Kellogg Biological Station, Michigan, USA - KBS C8-3B metaG | ecosystem: Host-associated > Plants > Roots > Rhizosphere | place: USA: Michigan...
AATGACTCGTGGAGAGGGTATGCACGCCATACGGCATCGTTCCGATGGCTTCACTTTCTCACGGTGCCGTCGCCGAGATCGAATCCATCCGAAGTCATGGCCGGGCTTGACCCGGCCATCCACCTCTTCCTCCCAATGTCGAAGGCGTGGATGCCCGGCTCAAGGCCGGGCATGACGACAGAAAGGTATCGCTCGCCGCCAAATCACTACGACGACGTATCCTACGACTGCATGCCCCAGCGGCGCACGGTGATCGCTTCGATGTTGCGGAAGATCAGGTTCTCCACCGCGAGGCCGATCAGGATCACCGTCAGCAATCCCGCGAACACCGCGGGAATGTCGAGCATGTTCTTGTTCTCGTAGATGTACCAGCCGAGTCCGCCTTTGCCGGACGACACGCCGAACACCAGTTCGGCGGCGATCAGCGTGCGCCAGGCGAACGCCCAGCCGATCTTCAGTCCGGTCAGGATCGAAGGGAACGCCGCCGGAATCAGGATCTGCGCGATGAAGCGCAGCCCGGTCAGGCCGTAGTTGCGCCCGACCATGCGCAGCGTGTTGGACACCGAGCGAAACCCCGAATGCGTGTTGAGCGCAACCGCCCACAGCACCGAATGCACCAGCACGAAGATGATCGAGACATCGCCCAGGCCGAACCAGATCAGCGCCAGCGGCAACAGCGCGATCGCCGGCAACGGGTTGAATGCCGAGGTCAGCGTTTCCAAGAGGTCGTTGCCGATCCGCGACATCATGGCGAGCGCGGTGAACAGCATGGCAAGGCCGAGCCCCATGGCATAGCCCTTGAGCAGCAGCACGACGGAGTTGAAAACCTTTTCGAGAAGATCGCCGCCGACAATGCCGGCCTGGAACGCCTGAACCGTGGCCGTGAACGTCGGCACCAGCAGCGGGTTGTTGAGTTGGCGCGCGTAAAGCTCCCACGCGGACGCGATGACGACCAGGATGAACACCTTGCGCAGCCACGCCTGATTCACCAGCCGCTGCCACACCGTCAGCGGCCGCTGCACCACGCCGATGTCGCCGCCGGCGATGGTGTCGCGGAGATATTCAGGACGCAACGGAGGCGCCGCAAGATTGCGGGCCGCGATCGTCTGGGTCTCAGCCATGACCGGCAACCTCCTGCTCTTCGATGCGATCGGCAAACAGCATGTCGTGAATGCGGTCGGAAAGCTTGTGCCCGCTCGCCGGATCGACCGGATCCTTGCCGTCGCTGTTGAGTTCGCCCTTCACCTGCCCCGGATGCGGCGACAGCAACAGGATGCGATTGCCGAGCAGCACAGCCTCCGGGATCGAGTGGGTGACGAACAGCATCGTGAAGCGCGTCTCGTTCCACAATTCGAGCAATTCGTCCTGCATGCGCTGCCGCGTCAGCGCATCGAGCGCCGCGAACGGCTCATCCATCAGCAGCACGTCCGGCTCCGTCGCCAGCGCGCGGGCGATGGCGACGCGCTGCTTCATACCGCCGGAAAGCGTGTGCGGATAGGAATCGGCGAATTTGGCGAGGTTGACCTTCTCGATGTAGCGCATCGCCTGCGCTTCGGCGGCCTTGCCGCGCATCTTGCCGGAGGCCTCCAGCGCGAAGACCACGTTCTGCTTCACCGTCTTCCACGGCAGCAACTGGTCGAACTCCTGAAACACGAACACCCGGTCGGCGCCGGGACCGCGCACCGGCTGCCCCTTGAGCTGCATGCTGCCCTCGGTCGGCGCCATGTAGCCGCCGACCGCCTTCAGCAACGTCGACTTGCCGCAGCCCGAAGGGCCGAGCAGAACGAAGCGATCCGCATCATAAACATCGAAGCTGACGCGATAGGTCGCGGTCACCAGGTGCTTTTCGGTCCGGTATTGCAGGGTGACGCCCTGCACTTGCAGCAGCGGAGTCTGGCCAGGCGGCGCGGCGCTGGGTGGAGCATTCATTGCGAAAGCCAGCCTTTCCTCAACTGCCGGGCAACTGATGAACCTCGGGGAAGAACAATTCTTTCCAATCGGCCGGCATGACCTTGATGGTGCCGACCGCATGCATGAACGCCGCGTATTTGACGGTGTTCTCCGGAACCGTCGTCCACTTCACATCCTTGCCGGACGCGATCGCCGCGACCTTGTCGACGCTCATCTTCGATTTGACGCCGTCGATCCAGTATTGCGAGGCCGGCCTCACGTCCTTGTTGATCTTTTCCGTCGCTTCGTTGAAGGCGGCGAGCAACACCTTATAGAGCACGGGGTTCTTGTCGTGGAATTGCGTCGATGTCCACGCCACGGTGAACGTGTGGGGCCCGCCGAAAATCTCGGTCGAACTCAACACCGTATGAATGCCGGGCTGCTCGAGTTGCTGATACTGAAACGGCGGCACGCTGAACGCCGAGGTGATCTCGGAGGCGCCACTCAGCAACGCGACCGTCGCATCCGGCGGCGACATGCCGACGGTGAGCGGGTCGAGCCGGGCGAAGTTGGCCTGGCCCCATTGCTTGGCCGCCGCCATCTGCAACAGCATCGCCTGCACCGACACCTTCACCGCAGGCACCGCGATCTTGTCCTTGTCGGTGTAGTCGGTGATGCTTTTGATCTTCGGATCGCGGGTGTTGAGCAATGCGGGTTGCGACGAAAACGCGGTCACGCCCTTCACGGCGTTCGCCGTTCCCTTGGTGCGCGACCAGATCGTCAGCAGACCCGGCACGCCGCCCGAGACGATGTCGATGGAGCCTGACAGCAGCGCGTCGTTCATCGCCGCCGGTCCGTTGAAGGTCGCCCACACCACCTTCACCTCGGGAATGCCCGCCGCCTTGGCGTGCTTCTCGATCAGGTGTTCGCGCTCCATCACATTGAACTGCAGGTAGCCCATCGAATATTGCCGGGCGAACCGGATTTCCGGGACCTCGGCCACGGCCGGACCGGCGACGGCCAGCAGCGTCATCGCGGCCAGCAGCGACACGACAGGCAGCCGCCCGCGTCGCCCGTTCATCCTTGGCATCGCATCCCTCCCTCGAAAACTTTTTGGCCCGCTTTCCATGGCGAGGCGGGCATTGGCCTTGGTCGATTCATCGGCGCGCTGGCGCGGAGCGTGTCAATTCGGGCGTTCCGCGATCCTAGCACCAGCCTTGTCGGTTCAGGAAGCGCAGGCCCGATGACGCCGACAGGCGCGCCCATGCGGCGCAGCACCGCACCTCTGCAGCCGAGCACCGAGGGTGTTTATCGGCGCAGGCATCTCGGCCTATCATGACGGCAACCGGCGCCGATCAACCGCCGACCAAGAGGGAGAGCACGACAATGGCTGGACGCAAGACGATGGGACCGGTGAACCGGCGGCAAGCCTTCGCGACAATGGCCGGCGGCGTCAGCCTGCTGGCCGCGCCCGGCATCGTTCGCGCGCAAGAGCCGCTCAAGGTGAGGTTCGTGCAGCAGCGCGGCCTGCTCTATCTTCCGGTCGATGAGATGGTGAGCGGCGGCATCCTGCAGAAAGAAGCAACCAAGCTCGGCCTCGGCAAGGTCGAGGCCACCGCGACGGCGCTGAGCGGCCCCGGTCCGGTGCTCGATGCCATTCTTTCCGGCGCGGCCGATTACGGCACCGCGGCGCTGCCGTCGCTGCTGACGCTGTGGGAGAAAACCCGCGGCACCGCCAACGAGGTGAAGGCCGTCGGCACCGTGTCGAACGGCGCGATGACGCTCTACACCATCAATCCCAACGTCAAGAGCATCACCGACTTCACCGAGAAGGACCGCATTGCGGTGCCGACGGTGCGGCTGTCGTTCAACGCCATGATGCTGCAGATGGCGGCGGAGAAGCAGTGGAACGACCCGCACCGCCTCGACCATCTGACGGTCGCGCTCGGCCATCCCGATGCCGTCACCGCCCTCTCCGCGGGCTACGGCAAGGCATCCATCACGGCGCATATCGCCGTGCAGCCTTACACCGAACGCGGGCTGAAACTTCCGGGCGCGCACGCCATCGTCGACAGCCGCGAGGTGTTCGGCGGGCCGCTGACGCAGATCACGCTGCTGGCGACCAAAAAGACCAAGGAGGCCAACCCGACGCTGTTCAAGGCGGTCGCCAACGCGCTCGAAGAATCGATCAAGGTCGCCAACGCCGACAAGAAGGCGGCAGCCGTGCTGTGGAAGAATGCCCAGAAGGCGCCAGAGCCGATCGACGAGCTGGTCCATCTGCTCAGCGATCCGGGCTTCGAGTTCACCTCGGAGCCGCACCGCATCGCCTACTTCGCGGCCTTCCTCAACCGCATCGGCACCATGAAGGCGAAGGTCAACGACTGGAAAGACCTGTTCTGGGAAACGGCCTACAGCCACAAGGGCGATTGACGGTGGCCGGCGAGCGTCTTCCGACCTATTGCGTCAATCCAAGCCAGCCGAAACTGAAACTGCCGCCGGGCTCCTGGGACACGCATTGTCATGTCCTGGGCCCGACGGCCAAGTATCCTTACGCGGCGACGACGACGATCAACCCCGCCGACGCGCCGAAGGAGACGCTGTTCGCGCTGCACGCCATGCTCGGCATCGAGCGTTGCGTCATCGTGCAGACCGCGACGCACGGCATGGACCTTCGCGTCACCGAGGATGCGCTCGCCGCCAAGGGCGGCACGTATCTCGGCGTCGCGCTGCTGCCGACCGACGTGGCCGACGCCGAATTGCGCCGCCTCGACCGGCTGGGCTTTCGCGGCGTGCGTTACAACTTCATGCCGCATCTGCACCAGAGCGACACGCTCGATCAGGTGATGGCGCTGACGCCACGGCTTGCCGACATCGGCTGGCACCTGCAGATCCACATGGACGGCTCCTTCATCGCCGATATGGCTCCGGTGCTCGAACGCGCGCCGGTCCCCGTGGTGATCGACCACATCGGCCGCGTCGATGCGGGGCTGGGCCTGGAGCAGCCGCCGTTCCAGCGGCTGCTGCGGATGATGCAAAGCGACAAGGTCTGGATCAAGGTCAGCGGCATGGACCGCATCAGCCGGACCGGACCGCCCTACGCGGATGCCGTGCCGTTCGCGCGCAAGCTGGTGAGCGAATGTCCCGATCGCGTGCTGTGGGGAACCGATTGGCCGCACCCGCACCACAAGGGGCCGATCCCCGACGAAGGCCAGATGGTCGATCTGATCGCCGCGATGGCGCCGACCGAGGCATTGCGTCGCAAGCTGATGGTCGACAATCCGGTTCGCCTCTACGAGAAGCGCGCGCAATCCTGATCCGGCGAGTCCGCGCACGGTACGCGGTGCTTCCGCCGGTGTCGCGGCTGCGTTTTCCGCGCGCGGGACAGGAATGCTTTCCACATCGTTCCCGTCCATCCCGCAACTCGACACAATCCGGAACTTTGCATTTCGCTGTGGAGGCGCGACAAACAATTCCACGCGCGGCAAATCTATGGCCTAAAAAAAGTCGTCGGGATGACATAGTGAGGTCGGAGCCGCGATGCGTTCGGGTCGGCATCAAGGCAGATTGCGCACATCGGTTGGGACCGGGGGAATTAAGGCAATGAATCGCACAGGCCAGCGTTGGAGTCGCGCCGCTCTCATGATGGCTGCGGCGGCCTGGATCGCCATCGCGCCGCGTCCGGCCCACGCGGTGGAAACCACCGACCTCGCCGGCTGGTGGATTGCCGTCGACGAAACCCTGCCGAAACTCTGGAAGCTGAACGCCATCGCACCGATGGAGGAAATCATCCAGATCGACGCCGAGGGCCGCGTGCAAGACCGCGTGATGAATTTCTCCGGCGCCGATCCGCAGTTCTGCCTCGACAACAAGATTTGCAGCGACCTTCCCGCCATCGCCACCGCGCGCGTCCAGTCGTCCGGCAACCGGCTGAGCTTCAGCCATGTCACGCCGTCCGAAGTCCTGCTCGATTCCGTGGCCGGCAGCCTGCTGGTTCGCCAGGAGGCGGTCACCGCGACCCCTGAATGGACCGTCACGCTCGAAAGCGAACGCCTCAGCTTGCGGGCCGTCGGCTCCAACAAGCTCCGCCTGCTGGCGCGCATCGAGCCGGACCGGCTGCGCAAACTTTACGCCGGCCTGCGCGTGTCGGGCTCGTCCCCCGATGAAAGCTGGCGCTGCTTCCTGCGCACGGCGACGGGCAACGATCAGGCCTTCCTGGCGCTGCGCGGACGCCGCACCTACCGGCCGCCGGAATTCCTCGATCGCTATCTCACCGTTGCGTCGTATGTCGCGGCGATCCGTTCGGCGGTCGCCATGCCGCCGCGCAACGAAACCAACGAGGATCGCAAGAAGCTGCTTTCGGTTTCGCCGGAAGCGCTGATGGTGCTGCCGTTCGATGGCGTTTCGCGCACGCCGAACGCCGAAGACCGCAAGCGGCTGAACGCCGTGCTCTCCTATATCGAAGACCACACGCGCGCGACGATCATGTTCGACGCGGCGACCGCCGCCGCGACCGCAGCCAAAGCGCGCGCCGCCGCGACCGCCAGCGACGCCGCCAGCAAAGAGGCCGCGGCCAAGTCCACCGCCGCCGCCGCCGAGGAGGCCGAAGCCCGCGTGGCGGCGCTGTCGCCCGATTACGAGCGCACGCAAGCCGAAGCCGCCGCCCAGGCCAAGGTCGCCAACGACGCCAAGGCTGCGGGCCACGATGCCGAGATCATCGCCGCCTTGCGGCAGAGCGCCAGCAGCACCTCGGCCGCAGCAGCCGATGCGACACGCCGGCTGGCGCTGGTGCAGAACCGCATCTCGCGGGTCGCCCGGAATTACGCCGCCAACGAACAACAGCGTTATGAAGCCGCGACCCGCGGCGTGGCCGAGCAGCAGCAGGTCGCCGATCAGGCCAAGGCCACGGCCAAGGCCGAGCAGGACAAGGCCGCGGCCGTCGCCGCAACGGCGGCCGAGCAGCAGCGCAAGGCGGATACCGCGCGGCTCGCGGCGGAAAAGGTCCGGCGCAAGTCCGACGACGCCCGCCGCGCCATCGCGACCCAGCAACAGAAGAGCGACGTCATCGCCGCGACGATCCAGGCGTTTTCCGAAGCGGCCACCGCCGCGCAAAAGGCCGCGGACGACGCCACAGCCCTGGCCGAGCAAAGCAAGGCGCAACCGGCGGCGTCGCCCGCCCCGGCGGCGAATCCAGCGGCCAATACACAGGGCACGGAGAAGTCGTTGGCCGACACGATCGCTCCGCTCGACGCCGCGGTGCGCGATGCCGCGGACACGGCAGCCGCGGTGCAGAACACGTTGAAGACCGCCATCGCCGCCCGCGACAAGGCGGTGGCCGACGGACAAGCATCGGCCGCGCGCATCGCCGAACTGACCACCCTCGCGCAACAAGCCGAACAGCAGGCCACGGAGGCAAACCAGGCGGCCGACGCCGCCCAGGCGGTTGCCGATCAAGCCAAAGCCGATGCGGACGCCGCCGAGCGCGAGGCCCATCGGCTTGTCGTCGTGGCGCAGGACGCCGAAGCCCGCATCGCCGAGGTCGGCGACACGATCAAAGAGATCGAGACCGCGCGCAACGCCAGCGAGACCGACGCCCAGGCCGAAGCGCAACTGGCGACCAACCTCGCCGGCGCCGCCGACAGCCTCACCAAGACCGCGCGCGACACCCTCATCGCCGCGCAGACCGCCATCGCGACCCGCAGCAAGGCCGTCGGAATTTTCGGCGAGATCGGCGCGGAAGCCGCGCGGCGCACCGAGGCCGCCCAGAGCGCGGCGAACGTCATGAACGCCGCACGCGAGCGCGCCAACAGCTTGCGCGCGGGGGCGCAAACGGCGAGCGCTCAATTCACGGCAGCCACACAAGCCGCGGAAAAAGCCGCGGCCGAAGCACAGGCCGCCGTGACCGCCGAAACCGCCGCGACGGAGGCCCTGAAAGCAGCGGCCGCCCGCCAGCCGCAAGACGGCGCCATGGGAATAGCCATCACCGACGCCGACATTGCCGCTTTCGCCCGCGTCATCGGCGACAGCGACGACAGCCAGCGCCTGTTCTGCCGTGGCCGCTATGCGGCGCGGACCGCAGGGACACCGGCTGCGGCAACGCCGCCACCGCCACCCGCCAAGCCGACAACGCCAGCGCCCGCTTCGTCGACGTCTGCCGCGGTTCCGGTGGTTGCGCCGCCCGCCGCTGCGGCTCCGGCGCCGCGGCGTGCACCGCCGCGCGAGGCCGCGCCGCCGAGACACAAGCCGGCCAAAGAGTCGAAGCCCGCCAAGGATTCCAAGCCGGCGAAAGACACCAAGAGCGAGAAATCGTCCAAGTCCGAGAAGGCAAACAAGTCAGAGAAAGCAAGCAAGTCGGAGAAGGCGAGCAAGTCGGAGAAAGCGAGCAAGTCCGAGAAGGAATCCAAGGCCGCCAAGAATTCAAAATCGGCCAAAGAGTCCAAAGACTCCAAGGACAGCAAATCCGGCAAGGACGCGAAGGCGTCGGGACGCGGCAAAGGCCACAGATAAGCCCTCCCGTCGCGCGGATCGCGACACGGGGACAACAGCAGACGACTGAGAAAACCGCCCGCCCCGCTTCACGCCGCACGGGCGAGCCGCAGAGATGCGGCTACCGCACCGGCGGCGACGCGCGCGGCGGCTCGTCGGGCACTGCGGTCGCCCGCAACGGACGTTCCTCCATCAAGGCGAGGAAGACGAGGCTCGCGGCAAGGAACGCGAAGGACGCCAGGAACACCCAGCGGAACACGAAGGCGACATGGCCGTCGCCCGCCGCGCTCACCGTCCCCATCACCGAGACGGCATGACCGCCGCGCTCCGGCGCGACGCCGAAACCGGCCAGCAGGATCGCGCCCAGCACCGCCACCACGAAGGCCGAGGTGAGCGAGCGGAAGAAATTCAGCGCGCCCATGGCGATACCGACCTGATGGTGCGGCACGGCGTTCTGGATCGACACGGTGGTGACCGGATAGACCAGACCGATCGCGGTGCCGACCACCGACAGCAGCGCGATGACGTAAGTCAGCGACAGATCCGGCCGCCAGATCAGGACCACCAGCGCGATCAGCGCACAGACCAGGCCGAACATCGGCGCCCGCTTGTAGTGCCGCCAGTACAGCATCGCCTGGCCGGACAACAGCGAGCCCGGCGTGGTCAGCGCCAGCGGAATCAGCGCCAAACCGGATTCGGTGGCGCTCAGGTGATGCGCGACCTCGAAATACATCGGCACCACGATGGTGAGTCCGATCGACACGCCCATCGCCAGCGAGGCGGAGGCGGTGCCCATGCGCATCACCGGATTGTTGAGCACGCTGAGCGGCAGGAACGGCTCTTCGGCGCGCGTCAGCCGCCAGCCGAACAACAGCGACAGCACGAACGACGCCCCGATCAGCGACAGGATCGGCGCGGACAGCCACGGCAGCCGCGTGCCGCCCCAGGTCAGCGCCAGCAGCAGCGGCACCGCCGACGCCATCATCAGCACCGCGCCGAGCACGTCGAGCTTGTGGCGGCGGTCGTGGCGCGGAATGCGCTTGAGATAAATGTGCGTGAGCATCGCCGCGCCCAGGCCGAGCGGCACGTTGATCCAGAAGATCAGCGACCAGTGCAGATGCTCGGCCATCATGCCGCCGAACACCGGGCCGCAGACGCCGGACGTCACCCACACCACGCCCATATAGGCCTGATAGCGGCCGCGTTCGCGCGGCGCGACCACGTCGGCGATCACCGATTGGCACAGCGGCAGGATGCCGCCGCCGCCGATGCCCTGCAGCGCGCGGCCCAAAATCAGCAGCATCATGGACGGCGCGGCCGCCGCCATGACGGAGCCGGCGACGAACAGGCCGATGGCGAGCAGGATCATCGCCCGGCGGCCCCAGATGTCGGACAATTTGCCGTAAAGCGGCGCGACCGCGGTCGAGGTCAGCAGATACGCCGTCACGATCCACGCCAGATTCTCGAAGTCGCCGAAGGCGCGGCCGATGGTCGGCAAGGCGGTGGCGATGATGGTCTGGTTCAGCGCGGCCAAGAACGCCGCCAGCATCAGTCCGAAGAAGATGGTGCGGACCTCGGCGTGACTCATCGCGCGCTGCGGCGGATGCGCGGCTTCGGCGACCTCGGCGGGCGTGGCAATCGCAGACTTGGCGCTGGACTTGGCGGTGGCGGGCTTGGCCGACCCGGCGCGCGGCGGCGTCGGCTCACGACGTCGGCCGACACTCTGGCGCACACGGGCGCGGGCTCGCGCCGCCGCTCGGGAGAGATTCATGCGGCAATTCGATCCTTGCACGCCGCAACGGCGTGCGATTCGCTGACTTATGTTGCAAAGCAGCATTGCTTGGCGGCGACTAAATTTCAATGGCCGCCAATGCGGGGCAGCTATGAACGCGGAACCGCGGCCCCTATTCCGTCGCCGCCGGCGGTGCTTTGGAGCGCGGCCCGCGCAACGGCCGCTCCTCCACCCGCAGCATCGCGATAAGGCCCGCGGCCAGGAACACCGCGCCGGCCGCGAACAAGAGGCCGAACACCTTGGCGAAGTCGGCGCGCACCAGGGCCCCGCCGCCGCGCAGCGATTCCAGCGTCACGGCGTGGCCGCCGGCATCGACGCCGCCCAGCACGATGGCGCCGAACGCCGCGACGATCATCGCGCCGCCGAGCTGACGGGCGAAGTTCAGCGCGCCGGTGGCGATGCCGAGCTGATGGGCGGGCACCGCGTTCTGCACCATCGTCGTGGTGATCGGATACATCACGCCGAGGCTGGCGCCGCCGGCAAACAACAGCGCGCCGACCGCGGGCAGCGGCAACCCGCCGGGCATCCACGCCAGCACCGTGAGCACGGCGATGCCGAGCACCAGCGCGCCGATCGGGATGCGCTTGTAGTGCGCGACCCTGACCATCATCCGGCCCGCCGTGGTCGCGCCGCTCACCGTGCCGGCCAGGAACACGATCAGCGCCGTGCCCGATCCGCTGGGCGTGAGGCCCAGCACCAGTTCGAAATACACCGGCAGGAAGATCGTCAGTCCGATCACCGTGCCGACGCTGAAGAAGCCCGCGACCGCCACCGGCGCGACCACCGGCTCGCGCAGCACCGCAAGCGGGATGAACGGCTCCGGCGCGGTGGCGATGCGCAGCGCGAACAGCAGCCACAGCGCCACCGCCGCCACCAGCAGGCCGAGGATCGGCCATGAGGTCCAGCCGTAGCGCTGGCCGCCCCAGGTCATCACCAGCATCAGCGCGAGCGAGGCCAGCACCATCAGCAGCGCGCCGGCGACATCGAGCCGGTGCGGCCGCTCGTTGCGCGGCAGTTGCCGCAGCGCGCGGTCGGTCATCCACAGCGCCACCAGTCCGAGCGGCAGGTTGATCCAGAAGATCAGGGTCCAATGCAGATGATCGGTCATCACGCCGCCGATCACCGGGCCGATCACGCTCGCCAGCATGAACATGATCGCGGTGTAGCTCTGGTAGCGCGCGCGCTCCAACGGCGTCACCATGTCGCCGATGACGGTCTGCGCGATCGGCAGGATGCCGCCGCCGCCGATGCCCTGCAGCGTGCGGGCGACGATCAGCGCCGGCATCGACGGCGCCAGCGCGCAGGCGACCGACCCCGCGATGAAGATCGCGATAGCCGCCAGCATCATCCAGCGCCGCCCGTAAATGTCGGAGAGCTTGCCGAACAGCGGCGTCATCGCCGTGTTGGCCAGCAGATACGCCGTCACCACCCACGACAGATTGCCGACGTCGTTGAAGGTGCGCCCGATGGTCGGCAGCGCCGGCGCGACGATGGTCTGCTCCAGCGCCGACAGGAACATCGCCAGCAGAATGCCGATCATGATGGCGCGGATCGCCTTGTGATCGAGCCGCACCGGCGCAGCCGGCGAAGCGGGCCGCGTTTCGGCGCTATGGTCGCGGTTCGGCTCGGTTTTGGGGCGCTCGCTCATGGCGGGCGCACCAAGCAGAACGCGGCGGGAAATTCAACCGGCGCGCGCGCTGGGCTGCTGTGCCGGGAATTGGCGGCGCGGCCGCAATCCTCACCCGGCGTCGCGGTCGTCCTGCGTCTTCACCCAGGCCTCGAGCTTGCGCGCCAGCGCAGACCGCATCGCCTCGACATCGCGCTCCGGCGCGGCGGATGCCGGCGCCTTGATGTTCCGCGCCGGGAACCGCGCCGCCGCCTCCGCATCCTCGATCGCGGCGAGGTCGCGCAGCATGCCGGCCAGCGCCGCCATCGACCGCGCATCGGACAACGACTCGCGCAGACGCTCGGCGCGCTCCAAGGCGTCCTCCGACAGCACCGCCGCGCGCGACACCCGCGCGAGCGCCCGCGCTTCGCCGGGCGGATCGAGCGCCTTGAGCCCGCGGCGCTGCGGCTC
>Ga0070681_10005500_pt1 | contig 12241 bp, 13 predicted proteins | sample KBSC83BmetaG_FD_65650 | JGI IMG/M metagenome (GOLD analysis project Ga0070681, IMG submission 65650) | Corn rhizosphere microbial communities from Kellogg Biological Station, Michigan, USA - KBS C8-3B metaG | ecosystem: Host-associated > Plants > Roots > Rhizosphere | place: USA: Michigan...
TGGGATCATGCCTCCTGCAGGTACTCCTGGCAGCGCGCCAGCCGGCGTGCCGCGCGGCGCTCCAGCGGCCCCCGAATCCATGACCGGCACCTGAAGCCGCGGCGCGTACGACCGTGTTCCTCCGGTGCGTACGGTTGATCTTCCACAGCACGCCGCTCGTGCTCGTTGGGACGTTCACTGTTGGTTTTCTTATCGCGCTGCACGCCGGGCTCGTCGGCATCCCGCTCGCGTGCATCCTGGCATCTTGGTTCTTCAAGTACTGCTTCGTCGTCCTCGACTCGGCTGTCTTGGGTCACGACGAAGTGCCCGTCCTCTCAGCCGAGATGGTCAACGTGTTCGACGAGCCGCGCCCTCTGGGCTTCGCGGTGGTCGTGCTCGTCGCGGTGTCGGCCGTCATCTCGGTCGATGTTTACGTCGGGACGAAACCGGCGCTCGCGGTGACGATCGGGTTCATGCTGCTCCTGCCGGCAGTCATCGCGACGTTCAGCCTCAGCAGTAATGTGTTCCTCGCGGTCTGGCCACCGCGGCTTCTCGGAGTGGTGCGCGGTCTCCGCTGGGACTATCTGTTCCTCATTGTCGCGATGCTTCTGGCGGCGGTGGTCGCCTACGGGCTCGCAACGACGCATGCGTCTCTTTGGGTCACGTTGGCGGTCGTGCAGCTTCTGTTTCTGTTCATCGTTGCCCTCATCGGCTCTGCGATGTTCGCGCACCGCATCGACTTCGGGCTGGAGAGTCGCTCGCCGGATGAGCGGCTCGCGGAGCGCGACCGCCGTGACCACTTGAAGGCGCGACAACAGCTGATCGACCTCGCCTATGAGCAGTTTCGGGTTCAAAAACCCCTCGACGGCTGGCGAGAGATTGAGAACTGGCTCAAGACTCACGCGGTGGGAGACAACACGCTCACGGAATACCACGCGGTATTCGACGCGGCGTGTGCGTGGGATGACGTCCGCCCGGGCGATCGGTTGGCGAATGACTTGATCGGGTTACTGCTGGTCCGGCGACAGACGGGAGCGGCGCTGGAGGTCGCAGAGCGTCGGTTCGCGTTGAATCCGAAGTTCAAGCCCGTCAATGCTGCGCGGTTGGCGGAGCTGGCGGCGGTTGCGGGGAAGCCAGGGCTGCGGCGCCAGCTGGAGCCGAAATCGCCGTAGGTGACGAAGCGCGCGCGGCGTCGAGTCGCTGCGGACGGAGAAAGCTCCGGCCGCGCCGGCGTCGATCACGCCACGTTCCGCGGCTCGATCCACGTTGCGCGAGCGCGACCGCACAGCTCCCCGTCACCGTCGAAGATCGCGGTACCGGCCTCGTGCTTACGACCGCTGCTGCCGATTTTCCAACCCACGACGGTGCAGGACTCTCCGATGTGCACGAGGCGATCGATGTGGGCCGTGAGCTGGCCGAGCAGCATCATGCGGTCGTCTGAGCACAGCGAGAAATAGCCGGGACAATCGAGCGCTGCGGACATGAACTCGGGGCGCACCTTTCCGTCGCCACGGTCAAGTGAGACGTCCGGTACCCACGGCGCGGCGACGAGGGCCGCCTGAGACAGCGGGCCTGCAAAAATGCGCATACCGTCGCCGCGAGCGCGGTGCGGCCCGCAGACAAAGCACGTGGGAAATCGATGCGAGACGAAGCCCGAGTAGTGGCGTGAAGCTTCGACGGTGTCCAGATAGGTCGGGGGTTGCGGGACTGTCAGCTCCAGTTGCGCCGGCTCAGCCTCACCGACGAGGTCCGCACCGCTTCTGACCTCGATATGGCCGTCTGGAAGATGTGACACCACCAGCTCGGTTTCCAGCGGCGGAGGTCTGAGCAGCCTGACCGCGAGCGTGTGCGATGCGAGACCGGCGACGAGGCCGGCGAAGTAGCCACCGTTGGAGGAGGCCAACGGGCCGCAGAAGCGCCGAGCGACGCTCAGTGTTGTCATGCGCGCGACGATACCGGATGTCGCGCCAGGCGCCATAGTCCGAAGCCCAGCAGTGCGCCCACAAACGATCCCATGGCGAGCAAGCGCAGTGAGCTGTTCAACATCGGAGACAGCTGTCCGAACACCAGGGCCGAGATGAGAATCGAGACGAATGACTGCACGGACGCCGCTGCGCCTCGCGCACGCGGATACAGGTCGAGCATTCGCAGGCTCAGCACCGGAGACACGAGCTGTACGCCGAAGGCGATGGTGGCGAGCAGCGCTTGCTGCAGGTGCACCGGCGGCTCCGGAATCAACAGAAGCAGGCCGAGCAGCACGCCCGCACCCGCCAGCGCTATCACGAATCCAAGCTCGGCTTGCGTGGAGCCGCGCACCCGTCCGGCCATTTGCCCGGAGATCCACGCACCCACCGCGAAACCGCCGATGACCGGCGCGAACAGCCAGGCAAACTGGGTCTCCCGCAGATGCCAGTGATCGATGATGACTGCGGGAGCCGCACCGATGAAGCACATCATCGCCGCGAAGTTGGCTCCCATCGCGATCGCGAGTGTCAGAAACTCCTTGTTGCGCACGACAGTTCCGGCCGTGCGCGCCAGCTCTCCCGCGTGCAGACGCACCCGCTTCGACTTGGGGTGGGTTTCGGGCAAGCCCAGGTAGCTGCTGAGCGCGAGCGTCACTCCGATCGTCACCATGAATCCGAACACGGCGCGCCAGCCCATCGTCACGTGGATCCACCCGCCGATGATCGGCGCCACGGCCGGCGCGAACGCGAAGATCATGACCACGAGACTCATGAGCTTCTGCGCCTGCGGACCCTCGTGCAGGTCGCGAATGACCGCGCGGCCGACGATCGTGCCGACGCCCGCCGTCATCCCCTGAACGACACGAAACGCCAGCAGGGCGGCAAAGCTGGGTGCCACGGTGCAGCCCAACGAAGCCAGCGAGTAGAGAACCAGGCCGCCCACGACGACTGGACGGCGGCCGATGGCGTCGGACAGCGGGCCTTGAATCAGCGACATGAATGCGAGGGGCACCATGTACACCGACAACGTCTGCTGGATCTCCCACGGCGTGAGTTGAAACTCGGCGGCCATCGCATGGAAGGACGGAAAGAAAGTGTCGATGGAGAACGGGCTCACCATCGACAGCGCACCGAGCAGCACCGCGAACCCCAGCTGGCTGCGGGGCCGACTCCGCTCTTCGCCTTCTACCCCCGCAGGGTCTGCAACCATCGAGCCGGATCCTCCCCGCGTTCGAGCACCTCGACGAGAGCGGAGCCGACGACGACGCCGTCGACGTGTCCCTTCAACAGCTCGACCTGGTCGCGGCTGCGAATGCCGAATCCCGCGCAAACGGGGACCGGGGACAGCGATCGGACCGTATCGAGATAACTCACCACCGATGTGGGCACGGAGACGTTCTTGCCCGTCGTGCCCGTCATGGTCACCGCGTACACAAAGCCCTGGGCATGCTCGCACAGCATCTTCAGGCGATCGGGCGGTGTCACGGGAGTGACCATCTGCACGAGCGCGATGTGGCGTGCGTCGAGGAAGGGGCGCAGCTCGCCGCTTTCGTCGAAAGGCAGATCCGGAACGATGAAGCCTGCCACGCCGGCACGAATCGCCGTCTCTGCCAGGCGCTCGAAGCCGAAAGCCAGCAGGGGGTTCACGTAACTCATCAACAACACGGGTGCGCCGATGGGGGTGCGGGCGCGCAGAGCTTCCAGCTCCTCGAGAATCCAACGCAGCGTGACGCCCTGCGCCAGCGCCGCCTGACTGGAGCGTTGGATCGTCACACCGTCGGCCATGGGATCGGTGAAGGGAACTCCGATCTCTACGACATCCGCTCCCTCGGCCACGCCTAGCAGGTGCTCACGGAAGCTCTGTCGACTCGGATACCCGGCCGTCAGGAATGCGACCAGCGCGGGCTCACCCCCCGCGGAGGCCTTCCGAACGGCGGCCGCGATGCTCTCGGCGGGATTCACTGCGGCACCGCCAACAGCGTCGTCTGCAGAGTCGGCATGTCTTTGTCACCGCGGCCTGAGAGGCAAACCAGAATACTGCCGCCGCGGTGCCTGGCAGCCCAGGCGCGCGCGCCGGCCAGTGCGTGAGCGCTTTCGAGTGCCGGCAGGATACCCTCGAGCTCGCTGCACTCGCGGACCGCCGACAGTGCCTGCTCGTCCGTTGCGGCTTCGTACCGCACTCTTCCAGCGGCGCGCAGCAGCGCATGTTCCGGGCCCACTCCCGGGTAGTCGAGACCCGCGGAGACCGAATGCGTCTCCTGGATCTGTCCGTCCCGATCTTGGAGTAGCAACGAGTAAGTGCCGTGAAGAACTCCGGGCCGCCCGTGCACGACCGTCGCCGCGTTGTCACCGAGCCCGGTGCCGCGACCGCCCGCCTCGACACCCACGATCTCAACACGGCTGTCCGGGACGAACGCGTGGAAAGCGCCGATGGAGTTCGATCCGCCGCCGACACAAGCAATGACCGCGTCGGGAAGCGATCCTGTCTCACTCAGCATCTGGGCCCTCGCCTCTCGCCCGATGACGGCCTGGAGCTCGCGAACCAGATACGGGTAGGGGTGCGGGCCGACGGCCGAGCCCAGTATGTAATACGTGTCGAGCGGGTCCGACACCCAGTCCCGCAAGGCCTCGTCGATCGCCGCACGCAATGTTCGGTCGCCGCTGGTGACTGGAACCACTTTCGTCCCGAGGAGGCGCATCCGGCCGACGTTCGGCGCCTGGCGCTCCATGTCGACCTCACCCATATACACAGTGCACGGCAATCCCAGGCGTGCGCAGGCGGCGGCAGTGGCCACACCGTGTTGGCCCGCGCCCGTCTCCGCGACGATGCGCTTGGCGCCGAGCTTCTGTGCGAGCAAGCCCTGCCCCAGCGCGTTGTTGATCTTGTGCGCGCCGGTATGCGCGAGGTCCTCTCGCTTCAGCCAGATCTTCGCGCCCCAACGCTCCGAGAGCCTTCCCGCAAACGTCAACGCCGTGGGTCTGCCCGCCCAGGTACGCAACTCGTGGCCAAACTCGTCCTGAAATGACTGACTGTGCAGGTGCTCGCGTACGCCGCGCTCGAGACGGTCCAGCGCCGGGATCAAGGTCTCCGGTACGTACCGGCCGCCGAACGGACCGAATCGCCCGTGCGCGTCGGGAAATTTGCCGGCGATGGCATCGGCCAGCAGGCGCTGAGGATCGGTTGCAGTCATGTCATGTTCTCCTGCGATGCCGGCGTCGCGCCCCTATGCAGTGGCGCGGCGCGGGCGGCGCGCGCGAAGCGCTCAATCTTTGCCGGATCTTTGAGCCCCGGCCGGCTTTCTACTCCGCTCGACACATCCACGCCGAACGGCTGGACCTCGGAGATCGCCTCGGCGACGTTGTCGGCATGCAACCCGCCCGCCAGTACCAACTCCGTGCGATGGGCGAGTCGTCGCGCGCCGCTCCAGTCGCAAGTTTTGCCGGCCCCACTGGCGCGACCTTCGAATAAAAGGCGCGCGGGTAACGGGGTGGCCTGCGGCTCGCTACGAAGGACCGGCAACTTGCGCAGCTCGGCGGGAACGCGCAGCTCCGTGAGGTCCTCGGCGTCGGTCTGCAGCACATCGGGCCGGAAGACTTCGAGGATTTCATCCAGCTCCTGTTGGGACGGGTGTCGAGTGACCGCGACGCACGTGACCTTGCCTCGGGCCGGAATAGCCAGTTGCACCGCTTTTTGCGGGCTCAGTCGCCGCACCGATGCGGCGAACACGAATCCGATCGCGTCGACGCGCGCTGCGAGCGCGGCGGCGATGGCTTCGGGGGTCGTCATTCCGCAGATTTTGATCCACATGACCGTCAACCGGGTTGTCGTCGGTCAGCTGGGGCGCGTGCCGACCGACCTGCCGCGAGCATCGCTTCGGCCAGCGTTTTGGGATCGCCCCCTTGCATCAGCGCGCTACCCACGAGCGCCAAGTCGTAGCCCGCCGCGGCTACGCGCCGCGCGTCTTCGGCTGAGCCAACACCACTCTCCGCGACCCGCGGCACATTCTTCGGGAGCAGCCTGACCAACTCATCGAGTCGATGGGGGACCACCTGCAGCGTCACCAGGTCTCTGCAATTCACGCCCGCCATCAGCACTCCCTGAGCATGCGACTCAACGATGTCGTGCATCTGCTCGATGTCGCGCTCATCGAAAGCCTCCAGCAGCACAAAGAGGCCGAGAGCGCGGGCCTGCTCCAACAGAGCATCGATCTCCTGTCGCGGGAGCATCCGAAGGATCACCAGGACTCCCCCGGCTCCGGCGACGCGGGCCTCGATGACCTGATAGGCATCGACCAGGAAGTCTTTGCGCATGGCCGGCACTTGCAGGGGCTCGAGCGCATGGGCGCCGGTCTGCAGGTGCGACATCGAGCCATCGAACTTTGTCGGCTCGGTGAGGATCGAGACGGCTGCGGCGCCAGCACGGGCGTAGGCCGTGACCCGGGCGGGCACGTCCTCGTCGCCCGCCTTCAGCTGGCCGACGGCAGGAGAGCGCAGCTTCAGCTCCGCAATCAGATCGAACCCGCCGGGATGGCGGCGCAATGGCGGAGGCGCAGGCGTCGAGCGCGCCCGATCCAGCAATGCGGCGTCCGAGAGCGACCGTCGGGCGGTTTGCACTCGGTCTCGGCTGCTTGCAGCCATTTGCTGCAGGAAGTCTGCGGTCATTGGGCCGCCGGCGGTTTCGAGAACGTCTGGATCGCATCCAACACACGTCGCGCGGCGCCACTGTCGATCGCCTCGGCGGCGCGCTGGACTCCCTCACGGGGATTGCTGACTTCGCCGGCGACTTCGAGGGCCAGGGCGGCGCCTAACAGCAGGCAGTCTCGATGCGCGCTGCGATCTTCGCCGCACAAAACTGCGCGCAGAGCGCCGGCATTGTGGCGTGCGTCACCGCCCGAGAGGTCGGCGGACTTGCACTGCGAGATGCCGTAGTCGGCCGGTGTGCGCATTTGAACATGAATCTGTCCGGGCCGAACGTCGAACAGCGTGAAGTCGCCGACCGGTGTCGGCTCGTCCCAGCCCTCCGCTCCGTGCACCACGAAGCTTCGCTCTACGTCCAGGCCCGCGAGCGTCTGCGCAATCAGCTTGGCGACGTCGAGGCTGAAGGCACCGATCAGATGGAACGGCGGCGTGCCGGGGTTGGTGAGCGGTCCGAGAATGTTGAAGATCGTCCGGACGCCCAGGGCGGCGCGTACCGGACCTACGGTCTTCATGGCCGGGTGGTAGTACGGTGCGAAAAGGAACGTGAAGTGGCTCGCTTCCAGGCATTCGGCGGCTTCTTTCTCGTCCAGAGGGATCTTGAGGCCGAGCGCCTCGAGAACATCGGCGCTGCCGGCGCGGCTGGAGACGGAACGGTTGCCGTGCTTCACGACCGGGAGTCCACAGGCGGCCGTCAGCAGTGCGGTTCCCGTGGAAATGTTGAGACTGCCCGACGAATCGCCTCCCGTGCCCACCACGTCGATAGCTCGCAAGCCCTCGGGGATGTTTGGGCGGCGCGCCAGGCGCCGCATGCCGCGCGCGAAACCTCTGACTTCATCGGCAATCACGCCCTTGGTGCGCAAGGCAGCGAGGATCGCGCCCGACATGGCGGGAGCGCTTTCCGGGTTGGTCAGATGGGCGAGGAGCTCCTGTGCCTGCGATTCGGTGAGGTCACGCCGTTCGAGGAGGAGCTCCAGCAGCTCGCGGCTAGTGGCCATGGCGGGCTCCGCAGGAGCGTTGCGCAGCAGGCCGCGGCGGGTGGACCGCAGCCCCCACGCCGTGCGCGCGCGCTGGCGCGCTTACCGCGAAATCACGCGTACCGCGCATTGGTGGCCCCGGAGGCAGTTTCGTTGGCTCGCCGGCCGGCGGTGAACGTCAGGAAGTTCTTCATCAGGTGCGGGCCCTCCGGAGTCAGGATGCTCTCCGGATGGAACTGCACACCCTCCACCATGAGCGAGCGGTGGCGGACACCCATGATTTCCCCTTCGGGGGTCAGGCCGCTGACTTCCAGCTCGGGCGGTAAGGAAGGGGGCGCGGCAATCAGCGAGTGATAGCGTCCGACCTCGCAAGGTTGCGGCAGGCCCTCGAACAGCGTGCGCCCGTCATGTTGTACCAGAGAAGTTTTGCCGTGCATGAGCCGGCCGGCGCGGACGACCTTTCCACCGAACACCTCGACGATGGACTGGTGCCCGAGGCACACGCCCAACACGGGCACTTTCCCGGCAAACGCGCGGATCATGTCCATGGATACGCCGGCGTCGTAGGGCGTACCGGGGCCGGGGGAGATACACAGATGCGTCGGTGTCAGGGCGAGAGCCTCGCTCACAGTAATCGCGTCGTTGCGATACACCCGCACGTCGGCGCCCAGAACCAGGAACGCCTGCACCAGGTTGTAGGTGAAGGAGTCGTAGTTGTCGATCAACAGCAAACGCGGACTCACAGGCCCTCCTCCGCAATCTCCAGCGCGCGCACCATTGCACCGCTTTTGGCGAGCACTTCCTCGTGCTCCGTCTCCGGAACGCTGTCGGCAACGATGCCGGCACCCGCCTGATAACTGTATTCGTCGCCGTGAAATACGAGCGTGCGGATCGTGATCGCATGATCCATGTCGCCGCGCGCTCCGAAATAGCCGATGGTTCCGCCGTAGAGGTCGCGGTTCACGGGCTCCAGTTCGTCGATGATCTGCATGGCGCGCACTTTGGGCGCACCGACGAGAGTGCCGGCGGGGAATGAGGCGGCGAACAGATCGAAGGCATCCCGCCCTGGCGCCAACTCCCCATGGACACCGCTCACGATGTGCATCACATGGCTATATCGCTCGATCGCCCGGTAGGGATCGACGTGGACACTGCCGGCCCGTGCCACTCGGCCCAGATCGTTACGTGCGAGGTCCACCAACATTACATGCTCGGCATTCTCTTTCGGGTCGGCGAGCAATTCTTTCTCGCGTGCGCGGTCGATCTCGAGGTCGCTGGATCGCGGGCGAGTTCCTGCGATGGGCCGCAACTGGGCGCGGCCGCCCTTGAGCTTCACTAACGCTTCGGGAGATGACCCCACGACGGTGACGTCGCCAAGAGCGCAGTAATACATGTACGGAGAAGGGTTGATGAGACGGAGCGCGCGATAGGCCTGGAAGGGGTCGAGCTCGTGTCGACCCGAGAACCGGGTGGATAACACCAACTGGTACACGTCGCCGGCGGCGATGTATTCCTGGGTGCGGCGTACACCGCTCAGAAAGTCGTTACGGCTGAACGCAGGCGCAGGCGTCGAGTACCGGCCCTTCTGTACTCCGTTGGGGAGTGCACCGCGCAGGGCGCCGATGATCTCCTTTCGGAGTGAGCGGCGCTCCTCCTCGCCGCCCGCGTGCACAAGAGCGATGCCACGAGTGAGGTGGTCAAACACGAGCAGGGATTGAGGTGCGACGTAGTGCAGCGCTGGTACAGAGCTGCGCGTGTGCGCCGGTAAACGCTCGAAGAATCGCACGACATCGTACGACGAATAACCGACCAACCCGCCAGCGAGTGGCACACCGTCAATCTCGGGCGCCGGCTGGGGAGCCCGTCGCAACCCTTCGCGCAACGCACCCAACAGCTCTGCGGTGGTCGTCGGCACCGGACGCCGCTCGGTGCCGATCGCCATCCCGTCGCGGTCGAGCCGAACCTCGAGTCCCTTACCGAAGCCGATGAAAGAGTAGCGAGCCAGCCGTTCGCCACCCTCCACGCTCTCCAGCAGAAAGCGCGGCTCGAAAGCGGCTAGCTTCATGAACGCCGAGACCGGCGTATCCAGATCGCCCGAGATGTCGAATGGCGGTTTCAACGCCTTCTCCAGGTTCGAGGCCAAAAAATCGACAGACAACAAAAAACCCACCGCCGGGGTTGCCGGAGATGGGTTCGGTGCCGTGAAAACTGTTTAGTGTCGAGAAACCAGCAGCGACCGGGCCCACTCCGTCAGGGAGTGCGCCACCACCAGAGAACCGGACGATTGAGGTGCTGCTGCGACATTTGACGTGGAGTATGGCGGGGCCGCGGCTCGCCCGTCAAGAACGCGGCCGTGGCGGCCTCGGCGGGGCCCTCCGGCGGGCGCCGCTGTTACAATAGTAGTTGCCGGGTTGCCGCACCCTGAAGCGATCGGCCGACGGAGTCCCGCCTTGATGTTCCTGGCCGGACCCCGGAGCAGTTCATCACGGACCTGCTGGGAATGGCTCTGGCCGAAGTCGGAACGGCCATGCCCTATGTGCCGGGACAGAAGGTCATGAAGAAAGCGACCTGACTCCTCGCGTACCGCCGCCCGCCTGGGCTCAGGAGCTCCAGTGCCCTCGTTCGATGTCGTCTCGGAAATCAACTCGCATGAGGTGGCCAACGCGGTCGACCAGGCGGGGCGCGAGCTTTCGCAGCGCTTCGATTTCAAGGATACGGGTGCGCGGTTCGAGCTGCTGGAGCTGACTGTCACGCTGCATGCGGAGGTGGACTTCCAGCTCAAGCAGATGCTCGAGATCCTGAAGCTGCGGCTGGCCAAGCGCGGCATCGACATTGCCTGCCTGGAAGTGAAGGACCCCGTCACGAACCTGGCTGCAGCGCGCCAGGAGGTTGTGCTCAAGCACGGGATCGATCAGGAGACGGGCAGGAAGGTCACGCGACTGATCAAGGATTCCAAGCTGAAGGTGCAGGCCAGTGTGCAGGGGGACAAAGTGCGCGTGACCGGCAAGCAGCGGGACGACCTGCAGGCCGCCATTCAGCTGCTGCGGGGCGCCAAGGTCGACCTGCCGCTGCAGTTCAACAATTTCCGCGACTGAGGGCTGGAGCGCCCGTCGGGGGGGGTCAGGCGTGGTCTCGATCTCGATCAAGCGCTTCTTCGTACGCGCCAAGCATTGGCAGATCTTTCTGCTGCTCATAGGGCCGTGCCTCATCGCTCAGCTGGCGCTCGCCAACTCAATAGCGACGCCGATGGCATCGGTCGAGGATTTCGACAGAACCGCCCGGATACTAGGCGCGTTCACGTTGGCGGTCATGGTGTGCTTGATGGGTTGGTTCTGGTCCGTCGGGTCGCTTCTGACCTCGGTCATCCCGGAACAGCAGAGACTGCCCCTCCTCCGATTGCGCCTGTCGCTGATCTATCCTGCGGTGTACATCACCTATTTTTTCGCGACGCTCAGCGTCTCGAGCCCTCCTTCCGCGCTCATCATTCCCTTTCACCTGCTTGCCATGTTCTGCATGTTCTACAACCTGTATTTTATCTCCAAGAGTCTGGTGTTGGCGGAAACGGACAAGGCGGCAGGGTTCTACGAGTATTCAGGCCCGTTTTTCCTGATATGGTTTTTCCCCATCGGCCTCTGGATCATTCAACCGAGAATCAATCGGCTGGCCGAGAGAAGTTAGCGCGCGGACGCCAACACCTTGCACAAGGCCTCGGTGGCGGTCAGCACACTGGGGCCGAGGCGGCTGAAGGCGTCGTCCTCGAAGGAGATCAGGTGGCCGGACTTGACCGCGCGGAGGGCCGGAAAGCGCTTCCAGTCGGCTAGCCAACCTACGCCCTCTCCCGATGGGGCCGCTGCCACGATGATGTCTGGATCGCGTGCGATGATGGCCTCGATGTCGACTGCCGGGCCCGGCTCCTTCAGATCGCCAAACACATTCTGCGTGCCGCAGATGCGCAGCGCGTCGCTCATGAGTTGGGTGCCGCCGACCGTGTAGATGGGTCGGTTCCAGACCTGTAACAGCACGCTGGGGCGTCGACGATTGTCGGGGGTGTATTCCTCCTTGAGATGAGCGAGGCGTCGCTCGAGGTCGCGAGCGTTGCGTTCAGCTGTGGCGCTGGTTGCCGCGAGCACGCCTAAGCGACGCAGTGAGTCCGGCAGATCGGACAGCGTTGGGATCTGATGGCGGTAGAGCGGTAGTCCGAGCCGCGACAGTTTCTCTATCTGCGCTGCGTTGCCGCCGCTGGACCAGATGATCGCAACGTCTGGGTGAAGCGCCACCAACCGCTCGATGTCGATCGCAGCGACATCGCCTACGCGTGGAATGCGCTTCGCGGCCGGTGGCTCGTCGGCGTATTCAACTGTGGCAATCACTTTGTCCCCGGCGCCTGCTGCGAAGAGCATCTCGGTGGCACCCGGGGAAAGGCTGACGATGCGTTTGGCTGGCGCCGGGAGCACGAGTTGAGCGCCAGTGTCGTCGGTGACAGTGACGGCGGCGGAGGCCACTGACGAGAGAGTGAGAAGGACGAATAGGAGGCGGAGTGCGCGGGTCATGGGGCGCGTAGTGTACGGGCCCGCGGGAGAGGGACGCGCCGCGGGTTAGCGCCGCGCGGGCAGGCGCGAGGGTCGC
>Ga0070681_10005504_pt1 | contig 12236 bp, 11 predicted proteins | sample KBSC83BmetaG_FD_65650 | JGI IMG/M metagenome (GOLD analysis project Ga0070681, IMG submission 65650) | Corn rhizosphere microbial communities from Kellogg Biological Station, Michigan, USA - KBS C8-3B metaG | ecosystem: Host-associated > Plants > Roots > Rhizosphere | place: USA: Michigan...
CGTCGTACATGGATTTCTGGCGCGGGCCGCAGACGATCGCCGCGCCGGCTGAAGCTGCGGGCGAGTCTCCTCAACTCGTGCAGCTCGAAACGCGGTAGGCGAGGTCCTGTGATCGCGCGCCGGGATTTGTTGAAGCTGGCAGCCCTCGCATGTCCGCCTGCGCGAGCTGCCGTGACCGGTACCTTTCCCACCCAAGTCGCCGCTCACGTCGAGTTTGCATTTAAGACGCCTGGTGCGGCGCCCAATGGACTGCAGGCCACGAGCGAAGGCCTCTGGATTCTCGATCAGGCCACCAACCGTGTGGCGCTCGTCCGTTATGAGGATGGCCGGGTGCTGCGGCAGTTCGACACAGAAACCGATCGAGGCAGCGGTATCACCTTCGATGGCTCGGCGCTCTGGATTGCATCCACCTACAATCGGCTGCTGGTGCGGGTCGATGCGCAGACGGGCCGCACTCTGAAGAAATTCGCAAGCCCGGGTTCTGGTGTGGTCAAGTGGGGCCCCCTCTCCGCACATCCCGAACCAACCGGCGCACACGGCCTCGAGTGGAGACGCGGCGAATTGTGGGTCGCGGTGCCCCCTGCGGTGCGGATTTTCGTGGTGAATCCCGAAGACGGCCGCCCGCAGCGCTCCTTCCCCACCCCTGGCGTGCGGCCACACGGCATCGGCTGGGATCCGGACGGATCGCTCTGGTGCGCCGAGAGTATTTACAGATCGTTTTTCAAAATGGATCCGGCGAGCGGCAGGATCCTGTCGCAAGTGATCCTCCCACCCGAGGAGCCTTTGGTCGACGGAGTGGTGCAGGTGCCGCACGGCATGACAATATGGAAGCGCGATTTCTGGTTTTCAGTGGCGGAGACGGGCCAGGTTTATCGCGTGCCGTTGCCTGCCTGATCGACAGGGATCCATATTTCCATGGCGTTGCTCCCCCGATTCGCCCACGCATAGTAGGGAATTAGAGTCAGCTCAATCGGCTTAACTGCCGGGCGGGAGATCTGCGACACAACCTCATACAGCGGTTCATTCTCGCGCGGCTTTTCCGCACTGACTCCGCGCTGCCGCAGCACCATCACGCCATCCAGAAGATCGCGCTTGAACTGTTCGCCGAAAGGTTCCTTCAGATCTGTCAGCTCCATGTCGAATAACGACGAAACCACTGCCTGATCCGGTGACTCGATGCAGTAAACCAACGGTCCACGTTGCACCGCAACCCGGCCGGCATCTTCGCGCACCAACGGATTCGCCCGGATCAACTGCGGTTTCATGTCGAACCTGGCCGTGATGCGGTCGCCCGTTTTCCACACTCGATGGATTTCAAAGTACTGGCCGGCTTTGGCATCTCCGGCGGGCTTTCCATCCACGGCAAATGCGCTCGACTGCGACCACCCGGGCGCGCGTACGAATACGCTGAACTCCGACGACCGCTCTGGTGTTATCGCCAGTTCGACAGTTCCGCTCCACGGATATTCGGTTTTCTGATCGATCTTCAATCCGACGCCGTTTTCGAGGCGCCAGTTCAGATGCGAGTTGTCATATAAGTTGATGTAGACACCCTTGGGACTCGTGTTATAGAAATAACCCGGAAGCGCAGCCAGCACGCGCTCGATATTTGGCGGGCAGCACGTCGTGTCGTACCATTCGCTGCGAATTTTCTCGCCCGTCGATTCGAGCGGATTGCGGTAGCAGTAGAGCGTGCCCGAAAGCGACATCCCGGAATTGATGCCGTTGTATAACGCGCGCTCCATCACGTCGGCAAAGCGCGCATCCGCCGTCACTCCTAACATGCGCCAGTTCCACATCATGTTTCCAATGGCTGCGCAGCTTTCACCGTACGCCTGCGCATTCGGCAGCTCGTAAGCTAAGCCGATCGATTCTCCCGCCTCGCGTGAGCCGACCCCGCCTGTGATGTACATTTTCCGGTTCACGAGATCCCGCCATAAACGCTCGAGCGTTTCCCGGTACGCGCGATCTCCCGTCTCGGCATAGTAATCCGTCGCACCGGACGACGCGTACATGGCGCGAACCGCGTGGCCTCCAAACTCCGTGCGAGAGGTGAATGGAATGCCGCTGAACATGTACCGTACCTGGTCATCCGTCAGGTGCAGCCGTTCCCGCTCCACCCCGCTCAATAAGTAACCTGCGAAATCGAGATAGCGGCGGTCGCGCGTGGTCCGGTATAACTCGACCAGGGCCATTTCAAATTCCGGATGCCCGGTGAGGGCCGGCCGTTTTGCGGGCCCGAAGTTGTCGACCATGTAATTGACGTAACGGATGCCGCCATCCAGCAGCTTGCGGTCTCCGGTCGCGCGGTAATATGCAATGGCCGCCTGCAACAAGTGGCCGAGACAGTAGAGCTCGTGCGAACGGGACATCTCTGTGAATCGCTTTTCCTTGCGATCGTCTACGTAATAGGTATTCAGATATCCGCTGGGCTCCTGCGCCGCGAGTATCTCATCGGCCAAACGGTCGAAGGTCGCACGCAAATCGAGCCGATTCTCCGATTGCAAGACAAACGCCACCGCTTCCATCCATTTGTAGAGGTCCGAATCGGTGTAGAGCGGACCGCGCCGCGGCGCCTGCTTGCGCCCTGAGATCCGGCGGAAGTTGTCGACCACCCCGTGTTGCTCGAGCTCCTGGAGCATGGTCGGAATGCTGCGCTCCACATTCGCGCGCATCCGTTGCGACCAGAAGCCATCGCCCATGCGCACCGCGCGAATCGGAACCGTGTGCAGTCTGGCGTGCGGTGAATGGTCGAGGTCGGTAATGCCTTGTGCAAATGCCGCCGAAACACCGATCGCGAAATACAGAATGCGACGCATAATCAGGTAGGATAAGCATTCTTGCCTCTCAAATGCACATGAGCAGAAATGGGCCGCCCCGCCTAAGGCGCCGGCGGAAATCAAACTGTGACGAAACTGCACTACGAAAACGGTGTTGGGTTGACTTTACGTTTTAGCGGGGCTACGCGGCTTTTTCTGACGAGTCCGCAAAAGGCCGCAGGTCCCCGCAAAAACCGGCTTGGCCCTGCGCTACGACACGGAACCGCTCCGTTACCATCGCGGTCACAAGCGATACTTTCACGCGGCGGCTAGCGGCGCCAGGAGGCGACGCATAATCAGGTAGGATAAGCATTCCTGCCTCTCGCATGCACATGAGCAGAACGCAACCGAACCTGACCATGGGTCGACGGCAGTTCCTGGCCGCTCTCGGCGCAGGTGCTTCCGCTTCGGCGCAACCCGCCTCCGATCGAAAGCTGATTCGTCCGAAGGCGCTACAGGCGGGCGATACCGTCGGGTTGATCACGCCTTCCAGTTATGTCTCCGATCCCGACAAGCTGGCGCTGGCGGAGCGCACAGCGCGCTTTTTCGGCTTGGTGCCGAAGTTCGGGAAGAATGTCCGCAAACGTGGAGGCTATCTGGGAGGCACAGTCGAGGAGCGGGTGGATGACTTGCACGCGATGTTCCGCGATCCCGACGTCAAGGCGATATTCGCCATCCGGGGCGGTTATGGCGCCGCCCAGTTGCTCGACCGCATCGACTACGACCTGATCCGGTCCCACCCCAAGATTTTCCTGGGTTACAGCGACATCACGGCACTGCACCTGGCGATCCAGAAACTCGCGGGGCTAGTCACTTTTCATGGCCCCATCACGCTTTCACGCTTTACACCCTACACGCAAATGTACTTTCGTAAGGCGCTCTTTGAGACCGCGCCGATCGGCCGCGTGACTAATCCATCCGATTCCGACCCGCTGCGGCCCGGCCATACGCTGCGCACGGTTCGCACCGGGCGGGCGCGCGGGCGTTTAATTGGCGGCAACCTGACGCTGATCTCAACCACCATGGGGACGCCCTATGAAATACAGACCTCCGGACGCATTCTGTTTGTCGAAGACGTGGACGAGCAGCCATACAGCATCGACCGTATGCTGACGCAGCTTCGCCTGGCCGGCAAGCTGGATGCCGCCGCCGGCGTAATCTTCGGGGAGTGCCAGGACTGCAAACCCCGCGATTTTAAGCCGTCCTATGAATCAACTCTCTCGGTAGGGGAGGTCGTCGATGAGATCCTGGGCCAGTTGCATGTACCGGTGCTTTCCGGGTTGACCATCGGACACACCGACGATCAGCTCACGCTGCCGCTCGGCGTGATGGCGGGGTTGGATACAGATAAGGGCGAACTGGTGGTCGAAGAGGCTGGAGTAACGGTATAGGGCGGCACCCACTCGCTATAATGGCTGACTAATGCCGTGGAGTTCCCTCCGAGTGCCGGCCTCCAGCGCCAACCTGGGTCCGGGCTTCGATGCCCTGGGTCTGGCGCTTGGAATTTATCTGCATTGCCGGTTTCGTAGCAGCGACCACCTTTTGATCGAGGCGCGCGGGCGTGATGTCGAGGTAATTTCGACCGGCGAAGAGAATCTCATCTGGCAGACGGCGGTGGCTGTCGCTAAAGACATGCGCATGACCATGCCACCGATCGAGTTGCACATCGAAAACGAAATCCCCATCGGTAAAGGGCTGGGCTCGAGCGCCGCTGCCCTCACCGCGGGCGTGGTGATCGCCGACCGGTACCTCGATTTACGGTGGAAACCCCTTCGGATTCTGGACGAAGCTGCGCGCTTGGAAGGCCACCCGGATAATGTGGCGGCCTGTGTGCTGGGATCCATCGTCGCGAGCGCCATCGATGCCGGCGGCGTGGCACGAACCGTTCGCCTCAACATGCCAACGCAATTCGGCGTAGGTGTAGTGGTCCCCGACTTCATGCTATCGACTGCGCAGGCCCGATCTGTACTGCCGGATTGCTATACACGCGCCGACGCCATCTTCAACGTGCAGCGGGCCGCGTTACTGGTAGCCGCTCTCGCTACTGGAACCACCAGCGCCTTTCCCGCCGCGCTCGAGGACCGTTTTCATCAACCTCACCGCGCCGCGCTCGTGCCTGGACTGGACGACATCCTGAAGCTGCGCGCGCCCGGACTGCTAGGGTGTGCGTTGAGTGGCGCCGGGCCCTCTATTCTGGTCTTTTACGAGCGGGGTTACGAACCGGTGTGTGACCTCGTGCGGCAGGTGTTCGCGCTCCACGGCCACTCATCGGAAATCTTGCACGCGACGGTCGCCGAGTGCGGATTTCGGTTGCAGGAGGATACGACATTATGAATAGCTCACGCGAGTTCTTGGAACGTAGAGGGCTGCCCGGCCGCGATCTCATTGAATGCCCCACTTCCATTAAGCGGTTCCCGGACGGGGGCCAATACCGCATCGAGATCCCCTCCACGGAAGGGCCGCGCGTGCTGGCTGCGGTTTTGGAAGAGGCGGAGCAGCGTAATGTCCCCGTGCACCGCGTCAGCCAGGGCAGCGGCATCATGCTGATGACCGACACGGAGATATCGGAAATGCTCGACATGGGCCGCAGCGCCGGCATCGAGGTGAATCTGTTCATTGGACCTCGCGCGACATTCGACGTGGGGGCGCAGGCGTTCTCCACGGCAGGTAGGACGCTGGGACTGAGTTTGCGGGGGGCAGACCAGCTCGTCTTCGCCATGGAAGATGTCAAACACGCGGTGCGGCTGGGGCTGCGCAGCGTCTTAGTGTCGGACATCGGCATCCTGCAAATTATCGGTAATATGCGGGCAGCGGGTGACCTCCCGGTGGACCTGATCATCAAGACTTCCGTCATGATGGCCCCTACGAATCCGGCTTCAGCTCGCATTATCGAGTTATTGGGCGCGAATACCATCAACATTCCATCGGACCTTACCATCCCGCAGATCGCCGCCATCCGCGCCGCCGTCGACACCCCCATCGATTTCTACGTGGAAGCTCCCGACAATATCGGGGGCTTCTTGCGCTACTACGAGATTCCCGAACTCATCCGTGTGGCATCGCCGATTTACTTAAAGTTTGGTTTACGGAACGCGCCGGATGTCTATCCCAGCGGAACTCACCTGGAGAATACCGTCATCGCCTTATCTCGCGAGCGAGTGCGGCGTGCCGAAATAGGACGTGAGATGATCGCGCGCTATTGTCCGGAAGCAGCCATGTCGCCGCTCAAAGCCAAGACCCTTGGCGTCCCAGGTGTGGTGTAAGCCGTCCAGAGAAGTTAAATTCGATTATGCAAGATCGCTCATCACCCTGGCGGCGAATGCAACCAGTTCGGCGGTCGAGTGCAGGCCGAGCTTTCTGCAGATGTGCTTCCGGTGGTTCCCCACGGTAGAGACACTGAGGCCGAGCTGATCGGCCACCTGCTTCGTGGTCTTGCCATGCCCGATGATCTTCAAAACTTCTTTTTCCCTGGGGGTCAGTTTTTTCAACAGATCCATCGGTCAGATTCCGTTTCGTCCGCTTGAGAATGGCATGTCGATTTTTTGAACACGGGTACGGCACTGGCCGGGAGTTCGCGCGATGCGTTTGGATATGGCCCGTCACCTGGAAAAGGCGGACCTTGCATCCGCTGAGCACCGCGTTTGGCCGTAAACGATTTGTAGCAGAAGGGATAGACTCTATAAATGACCTTGAAAGGTCATTTTCCGTACATCGCCGCCTTACTGAGGTTACGGACGGCAAATGCTACAAGCTCTGCGGTTGAGTGCAAATCCAACTTTTTGCAGATATGTTTGCGGTGGTTTCCGACGGTGGATGTGCTTACACGTAGTTCCTCCGCGATTTGTTTGGTGGTCTTCCCCGCTGCGATGATGTCGAGGATCTGTCTTTCTCTCGGTGTCAGCTGGTTTTGGTCGTTTAGGCTGTTTAATAATTCCATCCGTTAAACTCCATTTATAACGGCACACATCTCCCAAGAAGAAGTGGACCGGGATTCAAGGACGACCAGAGGTACCGGGGGACGAAGATTAGCCTTGGGGGAGACTACTTCGAGGGCCGCCACTTAAGACAACGCATACCCCTGCGCTCGCGTTGCGCGAGGCTGCGACAAAACGTGTTGGAGAACCCCGAATCCTCCACTCGACCGCCTCAGACAGGCATATTCATTAATTTTCCATCACAAATCGCCTTTATTTCGCGAATTGTGATGTCCAGTTCTTCATCCGTAGAGTAGGAGTGAGGTGCGGCGCGAATCCCCGCTCCCGGCCGGTAGTCCACCAGAATATTGCGGCGCAGCATCTCTTTCGTGACTTCTTCACCGTGCGGGACGTCGATGACGACTGTACCGCCGCGCTCGGCGGGGTTTCGCGGAGAATTGACCTTGAAACCGGCCGTTTTGGCCAATTCGATGAGACGCGCGGTCTGGCGCACGGATTTCTCGCGAATGCGTTCCACTCCCACCTGCGCGATGATCTCAAAGCCTGAACGCGCGGCGTAGAGGGCGGGAATGACGGGCGTCCCATTTAAGAACCGACACGCGTCGTCGGCATAATCGATGGCGTCCGTGTCGAATGAGAAGGGATGCTTATGCGCCATCCAGCCGGTGAAGCGTGGCCTGAGCACCGGCCACAGGTCGCGGCGGACGTAAAGGTAACCGGCTCCGGGGCCTCCGCATAGCCACTTGACCGAGCCGCCGGTGGCGAAATCGACGGTTAGTCGCCGCACATCGATGGGGACCGTGCCAGCCGATTGATAAATGTCGGCGAGAACCAATGCTCCGACCGCATGTGCCCGCTCCGTAATGGCGGCTAGATCCTGGATATAAGAGCTGCGGAATAGTACATGCGAAACGAATACGAGCTGCGTTTCCGTGTCAATTGTATCGAGCATACGCTCGAGCGAAATGCAAATCCCGTCTGCGGAGGGTACAGTAACGACGCGCGCTCCGAGCCTCTCAAGTTCATGGCACTGGTATAGGTTTGACGGGAAATTCAAGGCTTCCGAGACAATCTTGTTCCGCCGGCCAGACCAGTCGAAGCAGGAAAGCACGGTAGCCACACAGGTGGCTACATTCTGCTGCATCACGACCTCACCCCTGCCCGCGCCGATGATGCGGCCGATGAGATCCCCCACGGCGACCGGCATCTCCCACCAGCCCTCCTCCCATGCGCGGATACCCCGTGCTGACCAAGTCTCGGCGTATTCCTGAAGACTCTGATACGTCCGCAGCGGCATAGCGCCCAACGAGTGGCTGATCATGTGGACGGTGGTTTCGAGAATTGGAAACTCACGGCGCCACTGAAGCAGATCGTCCATTCAGTTCACCAGCGCGAAATTCAAGACTGATGATCCGGCGGTAATCGTAATCTGCTGTTTGCCATTGAATGTGTACGTGATGGGCGGAGCGATAATCCGGCCGCCCGTCTGAAAATGCCAGAGGGCCTTTCCGGTGCGCGCATCCAGCGCAACCAGATAACCTTCGCCATCTCCTGTAAACACCACGCCGCCGCCGGTAGTGAGCATGCCGCCGGTCGTCGGTGTGACCATTTCGAATCGCCAGCGCGCTTCGCCGTTTGCAGGATCGACGGCCACCACCGTGCCGGTTGGAGGCTCGCTGGGAATTGTCGTTTCCGTGCTCGCCTGATACCACTGGCCTTCGTGAAACTCCTGCTTGTTTTTGAAAAATAAGTCGCACCCATCGGTCGAAGCGAAGTAGAAAAGCTTTGCCTGCGGATTGTACGCTGTTGCCGACCAATTGTGGCCGCCACCGAGACCGGGACACACCCTGGTCCCCTCTTCGGATGGTTCTTTTCCCGGAACAACGATTGGGCGGCCGTCCGCGCCGATGCCGGTTGCCCACGAGACCTTTGTATACGGCAGCGCGTGCAGCAGTTTTCCGTTCGTACGGTCTACCGCATAGAAAAATCCGTTGCGGTTCGCCTGCACCACGGCTTTCACCGGCCGACCCTTCACAACCATATCGATCAGTACGGGATCGGCGACCGCGTCCCAGTCGTGCGTGTCGTGCGGCGTGAACTGGAAATACCACTTCATTTTGCCCGTGTCGGCATCAATCGCCAGCAGGCTGCAGGTATATAAATTGTCACCGGCGCGAACGCTGCCGTCCATCCCCGGTCCGGGATTGCCCGTCCCCCAGTACGTCAGATTCAGCTCCGGATCGTACGTGCCCGTAATCCATGTCGACCCGCCTCCCCGCTGCCAGGAATCGGCATCCCAGCTATCGCCGCCCGGCTCGCCCTTCGCCGCGACAGTATAAATGCGCCAGGCACGCTCGCCGGTATCGGCATCATAAGCGTCCACGAAACCGCGCGTGCCAAACTCCGCGCCGGCGATGCCCACCAATACTTTGTTCTTCACGACGAGCGGCGCGCCGGTGGCGGTAAAGCCTTTCTTATGGTCAGCGATCTGGCGCTGCCACAAGACCGCGCCCGATCGTGCGTCGAGCGCCACCAGTGTAGCCTCGATGTTCACTTTGAATAGTTTGTCCCCGAGCGCGGCAAAACCGCGATTCATTTCACCGCAGCATAGGTTCAGTCCCGCAGGAGGAGTTTTCTGATAGTGCCAGAGTTCTTTGCCCGTCATCAGGTCGAGCGCGGCAGCGTGATTCGACGGACCGGTGATGAACATCCGTCCGCCGAATACCAGCGGCGTCGTCTCATGCGAGCCGGACGCGCTGCTTTGATAAATCCAGCGCGGCGCCAGGCGTGAAACCGTGGCCGTGTTGATCTCGCTCAACTCGCTATAACGCCATCCGGAATAATTCTTGCCGTAGGTCAGCCACGTCGCGGGATCGTTTTGCGCTTGCCGCAGTTGTTGTTCGGTAATGGTCGCAGCGAAGGCCGCCGCCATAACCGCAAAGATGAAAGCGAGCTTTCTCATCTGGCCTCCTCGCCGCGAAGGCTGGCCAGATACGCCAGCAAGTTGTCCAATTCGCCCGGTGTAAATAAACGGCTATAGGTATTGGGCATAGCCGACCTAAGGTCGCGCGTCACCGACGCGAGATCGGTTCGCAGAAATGAATAGTAGTTGCCGGACCTGTCGGTGATGCGAACAGTGAAGTTATCGAGATCTCCCATGCCGAAAATCTTCGCTCCATCTTTCTTCACTAGAGTGATGCTGGCATATTCCGGCGCAACGTCATTGTTAGGCGCGATTACCGATTCGCGAAGATACTCCAAACTTCGCTCGCGGCCGATCCTGCTCAGTGCGGGCCCGAACCTGCCCCCTTTTCCGTTCACCGTATGGCATGATCCGCACCCGCCTTTCTCCCAGAACAGCTTTTCACCGGCGGCGCGATCGCCCGGAATTCCGGCTGCATCGTGGCGCGCAATGGACCGGAGGAATGAGACCACGCGCCATGTGTTCTCTTCCCCCAAATCGTCGAATGCCTGCATGGCTGTTCCGGGAATGCCATGCGCAATGGTTCGGAACAGATCCTCGTCGCGATCTCCCACGGAATAAGATCCGCGCGTCAGGTCCGGGCCTCGTCCCCCGCGGCCCTGGTTTCCGTGGCAGGGGCCGCAATAGATCCGAAAAACCCCAGCGCCGCCCTTAACGGCGCCCGCATCGTCCGCCAAAGGGTTTTTCAGTTGTTGCGCAAAACAGACTACGCCGGTGAGAAATAGGACGAACCGGTATCGCACCCGATGAGAATAGCGCCGGCCCAAGGTGCTGTCAAACGATTGAGCATAAATCGACTAAACTGGAGTTTGCAGCTCTGTGATGACCCTTATGCGCAGTAGAATCGCTTTGTTTGTGATGTTGCCGTTGCTGTTCCGCGGTGGCGGACCGATATCGGCCCAAACACCGGGCGATTGGCAAAAGGTCACCGAGTTTGCCGGATTGGATGACAGCGGCCTTTCCGCCGAGCAGAAACGCGTCCTCCTGACTGAGCTGCGAACAGAAGGGTGTAACTGCGGCTGCACCATGAAGATCGCGGAGTGCCGGGTGAAAGATCCGAAATGCGGCCGCAGCCGCGGGCTGGCTGCGATGGTGGTTCGGGAGCTGCGTGAAGGCAAAACCGGCGCGGCGATCCATACGGAGCTCGAGCGCCGTATGCACGATGCTCCTCCCATGCTCGACGAGCCTGTTCCGCTCTCGATCAACGGTGCCCCGGTCAAGGGTCCGGCCACCGCTAAGATCACTCTGGTTGAGTTTTCCGACTTTCAGTGTCCGTACTGCGCGGCGGCCATTCACCAGATCGACAATCTTCTGGCCAAGCATCCCCAGGACATCCGGCTGGTATTTAAACAGTTCCCGCTGGACATTCACTCCGATGCGGCACTGGCGGCCGAGGCCGCGCTTGCGGCTCATGCGCAAGGCAAGTTCTGGCCGATGCATGACAAGCTCTACGCGAATTTCCGCAGCATTTCCCGTGAAAAGATTTTTGAGCTGGCCAAGGAGGTCGGCCTGGATCAGACACGGTTCGCCGCCGATCTCAATTCAGGCAAGTACAAATCAGCGGTGCAGAAGGAATTGTCGGAAGGCGAGCGGGCCGGCGTCTCCGGCACTCCCACGCTCTTCGTCAATGGCAAACACTTCAATGGCCCCGTGGAAGTGCCTATTCTCGAGCAAGTCGTCCAGACTGAGTTGAGGAGTGGCGCGTCAACCGCTAAGGCTTTGCCGCGATCGCAATAATCGAGGTTGGGGGCCATGGGAGGCGCTGATCGATGCGCCGCCATACCCAGACGAGTTGATCGAATAGCGCCATCTGCATCGCACCGAGAGTGGTTCGCTTCAGGATTCTTCCGCTGACATACCATCCCGGACGCGAAATACGATTGAAATTCAGGATTTTTTCTACATTAAAACCAACGCTCTCCATCTTCTCCTGCAGCTCTCGATGCGAGTACCGGCGGTAGTGTCCCAGCGCGACATCCAATGTTCCAAAAATCTCTTGCCCGTGCGGCACCAGAACGATGGCTCGTCCGCCTTTCGCCAGCGCGGAAAATATATTCACTAAAGCCCCCCTATCGTCTTCAACATGCTCGAGAACGTTCAGGCACACCACCGTATCCATGCTTGCTTGAAAGTCGGAGAAATCTGCCGAATTCGCCAGATCGCAGCGGCGCACGTGCAGATTGTGCCGGTGTTGAAAACGAGTGCTCAGCCGCGCCATATGTTCCTCATCGATATCGGCGGCGACATAGCATTTCACGCGTGGGATTAACACCCGCGTCAGGTTGCCAATACCGGCGCCGATTTCGAGTACCCGCTGGCCCACATACGGCCGGATCGTTTCACCCATCCAGCGGTTGAACCGCGGCGCCTTCGAGAGCGCGTGCAGAATGTCGGGACCGGAATCCTTGTAAATATCGCTGGTAAACGCATAGCGAAGGATCACAAATACGGCTTCGATGGCATCGCGCAGGCCGATTTTCTTTCCCTCTTCATAGGTAC
>Ga0070681_10005505_pt1 | contig 12235 bp, 10 predicted proteins | sample KBSC83BmetaG_FD_65650 | JGI IMG/M metagenome (GOLD analysis project Ga0070681, IMG submission 65650) | Corn rhizosphere microbial communities from Kellogg Biological Station, Michigan, USA - KBS C8-3B metaG | ecosystem: Host-associated > Plants > Roots > Rhizosphere | place: USA: Michigan...
CCTTGATCGCGCGGCGACCCGGGCCGAGATTGCAAGAATGCGCGAGATGACGCGCGAGGCGCTCGCGAGCGGCGCGATCGGCGTTTCGACCGGGACTGCGTACACGCCCGCGGCCGCGGCGCCGACCGAGGAGATAATCGAAGTCTGCCGGCCGCTGACCGAATTCAACGCGCTCTACGTCACGCACATGCGCAACGAGGACGACGCAATCGTCGATGCGATGGAGGAGACGTTTCGAATCGGCCGCGAGCTCAATGTGCCGGTCGTGATCTCGCACCACAAGACCGTCGGTATCGCGAACCACGGTCGCTCGCCGGAAACGCTCGCGCTGATCACGCGCCGCATGCAAGAACAGCCGATAGGGCTCGACTGCTATCCGTATATCGCGTCCTCGACGGTAATGCGCGCCGACCGGCTCGCGCAGTCAACGCGCGTGCTGATCACGTGGTCGAAACCGCATCCTGAGTTCGCCGGAATGGAACTGCCCGAAGTCGCGCGCACGCTCGGTGTGAGCGAAACGGAAGCCGTCGAGCGCATCAACCCGGCCGGCGCGATCTACTTCATGCTCGACGAAAAAGACGTGCAGCGGATTCTCGCATTCGATGAAACCATGATCGGCTCCGATGGCCTGCCGCACGACGCCAAGCCGCATCCGCGCCTGTGGGGCACTTTCCCGCGAGTGCTTGGGCACTATTCGCGCGAGCTGAAACTGTTCCCGCTCGAGATCGCAGTGTACAAGATGACGGGATTGCCGGCGGCGAAATTCGGACTGGAAGGACGCGGAGCGATCAAGGTCGGCGCGCACGCGGATATCACGATTTTCGATGCCGACAAGATCGCCGATCGCGCCGATTTCGAGCACACGACCGAGCAGGCCACAGGCATCGGCGCGGTCATCGTCAATGGGGAAATCGTGTGGCGCGACGGCCGCGCGACAGGGAAGCGTCCGGGGCGGGTATTACAACGCCATCGCTGACTGGTGCAGGCTCACCCTTATAATCTCAACATCCTGCCTTTGCTCTCGCCCGAGGGCAAAGCAGGAACGGGCATTCATCATACTGGTGCTATCTACTAACGCCACGGAGACGTAATGACCGGCGGCGTAATGTCCCGCCGCTCGATGGTTCCTCCCGATAGGCTACTGGGCGAAGGGAGTGTGCGCGGGGCTGGCCGATCGAGAGACAGGACTGAAGGCCCCTTGGCAGATGCGGGACCGTTCGTGACCTCGCCCAAATCGTGCGTCGAATAAAGAATGTTCGGCGAGGGCTTGCCGCCGGCAAAGTCCCGAATATTGCCCAGCACGCGTTCGGTGGATTCGCGCGGGATCGGGCTATCATCATGTGCGGCGGTCGAGCGCGCCACCGTTACAAAAAGCAGCGCAATGGCAAGCAGAACACTCTGCGTAAGTCGACTGGACATAAGGTGCTCCTATAAAATAGTGTGCGTCTTCGTGGCGCGAACTGCCGTCCCGGTTCGGCATCGGTAATACCTGCGAGAGTCAGCGCAAGATTCGCGCCCGTTTTCTTCGAATACTTGCCAGCAGGCTGTTTTTTCCTGTTGTCTGCAGTGAAATTGCGCGTTTTCTTAGCGTTTGGGCGCAAACCGCACTGTGACCAAAGGGCATTTCGTCACGATTTCAGCGCGGCTGTAAAGTTTCCGACACTATGCGATCCCACATCATCATAACGTTTATGTGGTCCTGCTTTCGAGGGACGTCCTCAATGAAACGAAATTCAAGAGATGCAACCCCGGCTATGATCCCGCGAAGCAGTGCGTATATGTCGGGATGACAGGGCTCAAACCTGACGACCGGCTCGCCAAACACAAGGCCGGACTCAGGGCGAATAAATTCGTGTGGCTATACGGTCAGCGGCTGCTGCCTGAGCTCTATGAGTGTTACAACCCGATGCCTTATGAAGCGGCGCGCGAAATGGAAGTCGAACTCGCAATCGGTTTGCGCGAAGAAGGTTATGGGTATGGCAGGCGTAAAGCGATGGGTTCACGAGGCCACGCTCGACAAATTCGCTCGCCTTGTTATTGTTGAAGTGGTGGAAACGCGACGGGCCGGCGCCTCGCGAGCGCCAGCCCGTTTATTCACACACGATCCAGCTTATTTGTTTTTAGCGGTCGGGCACCACGATTACTGAGCCGCCACCCGGCCTACCTTGGGGTCCCTGGTCACCTTGCGGTCCCGGAGGTCCCTGAGGTCCCGGTGGGCCTGGTACGACCACAGCCGGTGAGCTTGGCACAACCACGGTTGGCCGCGCTGGCTCGGCGACCGTCGGTTGAACCACCGTTCTCTCTACGCATGCGCTCGAAATGAGCGCGAGTCCTATTGTTGCGGATAGAGTCGAGTATTTCATGTCGGTTTCCTTTGTAAAAGTTGCAAACGATAACCTACACTCATGCTCCGGATTTGGGATTGCAAAAAGCGCAATTGGCAGTTTCGGGCATGCCAAGACTGAATCGTCCCGATCCGTTCGGTTCATTTTGTCAAAGTCGTCGCTGTGAACAAGTCAGCGAAATCTCAATGATGCGCGGGAAATCGCCTACAGCGGATCCAGAATGGGCAAAGAAAATGCTGCTACGTCAATAGAGTGGAGCTGAATCCGGTCATAACATATGTTAGCCGCAGGCGGTTTGCGCGGCTGTTGTTACAGCCAACCTGCCTTTCTAAATAGATAGAACAAGTACGTGTCGATTGCGAGCATGACTCCGATCGCAAGCGGATAGCCAAACTGCCAGTCAAGCTCGGGCATGTGCTTGAAATTCATTCCATAGACTCCAGCGATCAGCGTAGGCACCGCCACCAGCGCCGCGCACGCGGCGAGACGTTTGGTGGTCTCGTTTTCCTGCAGCGTAATCAGCGACAGGTTCACGGAAAGCGCAGTGGTCACCATTTCGCGCAGCGCATCGATCGATTGATTGATGCGCGACAGATGGTCGTAGACGTCGCGATAGTATTCCTGCGATCCGATGCAAATTCCCGGCACCCGTCCGCCGTAGAGTTTGCCTACGCCGTCGTGTAAAGGACCGACCGCATGTTTCACCACCATGAGTTTTTGGCGCAACGCGTACATCTCCTCGATGTTGGCACGTACCGATCCGCCTGCGAACATGCGCTCTTCCAGCTTCTCGAGTTCCGTTTCCAGCGCATCGATGATCGGAAAATAGCGGTCGACGACCGCGTCCATCAGCGCATACAACACGAATCCTGAACCGTGCTTGAGAAGTTCGGGTTCACGCTCGCACCGCGCACGCACCTCACGGAATCCCTTTTCAGCTTTGCTGCGCACCGAAAGGATGTAGTTTGGACCGGCAAAGATGTCGATTTCACCGACCCTCAGGTCACCATCGACAATCTCGACTATCTGCAGCACGACGAAAATCGAGTCATCGTACTCTTCGACCTTGGGACGTTGGTGGCCCTGCCGCGCGTCCTCGACCGCGAGCTCGTGCAGGCCGAATTCATGCTGCATGGCTGCAAGCTCTCCAGGGCCGGGATCCTTGAGTGCAACCCAGACGAAGCACTCAGGTCGGCTGACGTATTCGCTGATGTCATCGGGTTTGATCTCAGCGATTTTTCTGCCGTTTTGATAGGCAAAGCAACTGACGAGCATAGGCTTCCTTTCGGTTCCGCTAGCGAATCATACCCTCACACTGAGCCTGTCCGCGATGGTGCGCGACCCTAAATCACTGCGCCGAGTCAGCCGCCCGGGACGCGAAGCAGGGGACAAGAGCTGCGAAACATAATTCGCGGCAACGGGTCAAAACTGAAACGTCTTGCCTCAACGTTCGTACCGCAGGTAACGTCCTACACACGAAACCGCCAATTACCTATTGTTCGCGAGTTCAGCCTTCATCAAAATACTCGTTGGCCACGGCGCCAAGAACTCGTAAAAAACTCTTCTTTAGCGCAATCTGCAGGCGAATCGGTCCACAGGTTAAACGACTGGCGAAAATAGATGGTTAACACAGCGGATATTCTGAATGCCAAAATCCTGATCGTAGACGATCAGGAGGCCAGTGCGGACACGCTCAAGGCATTGCTGGACGCAACCGGCTATGCCAACGTTACGGCGACGACCAACCCATATCAGGTGCGCGAACTGCACCTCCAACACCATTACAGCCTGATTTTGCTCGATCTGCAGATGCCCGGCATGAGCGGCTTTGATGTAATGCACGATCTGCATGCGCTCGAACCCGAGGACTATCTTCCGGTCTTCGCGCTTACCGGCGAACCGTCGTTCAAACTGCAGGCGCTCAAGGCCGGAGCCAAGGATTTCATTGCCAAGCCATACGATGCGGAGGAAGTGCTAACGCGGATTCACAATATGCTCGAAGTCCGCCTGCTGCACCTCGAAGCCCGCCATGCGGCCAATACGCTCGAAGTCCTGGCGTTGCATGACCCGCTGACGGGACTCGCGAACAGACGGCTGCTGACCGACAGAATTTCAGCGGCGATGGCCAACGCCCGGCGCAACAAAAGCGACATGGCGGTGGCATATTTGGACCTGGACGGATTTAAGGAAATTAACGATACCCTCGGGCACGGCGTCGGAGACGAACTGCTGAAAATGGTTGCAGAACGCCTCGTGACAGTCGTGCGCGAAGAGGACACGGTCGCGCGTCTGGGCGGTGACGAATTCATGATAGCCCTGTGGCATGTCAGCGGCGAAGGGGACGCGGCCACGGTCGCGGCAAAATTGATCAAAACCATCTCGCAGCCCTATGCGATCGACGACCACATCGTCAGCGTGACGACGAGCGCGGGCGTCGGAATCTTTCCCGCCCACGGCGCGGATGCGGACACGCTGATCAAAAGCGCGGATTCAGCCTTATACGAAGCCAAACGCGCGGGCAAGAACGCTTTTCGAATCTCCGAGCGCGCGGCTCCGCCCGCGGCGGCGCGCAGTTAGCGCGTCGTTTTTCTGTAAAAAGTAAACGCTGCAGGAAGAGGGAAACCCGGGCGTTGAACATTCGCCCAGGTTTCCGCACGGTGAGGCGAGTTAATCGTTGTCGCGATCCGGCGTTCCGAACACGGCGATACAACCGTTCAGGCAGTTGGGGAAGACGTTGTTAGCCGGCAACGGTACAAACGCGTGGTTGTTGTTGGGATTGACAGCAACCGAGTGCGCGGACCCCGATGGGAATACGAACGCCTTGCCCGCAGTGTTGATTGTCGGAACAACCTGCACCAGGGTCTGGCTCCTCGCGTCGATGATTCCGAGCACGGGGGTCACCGCGCCAGGTCCACCCGGTTGGTTGCGGGCTGCGAGATAGTAGCGCCCGTCGCCCGAGTTGAACCAGACTTCGTCGCTCCCGGTAACTCCGGTGACCATTTTGTCGATGCTGCCGTCCCCTGCGTCCATGATCACCGAAATGGGCGCGGCGGTATTCGGATCCGTAGTGGACCACGCGTTGCCGGCAGTATCAAATGCCGCGCCGCAACCGAGCAAAAGATCTTGCCTGGGGCCTAGGGTGAGTCCAGCCGGCTGGCAGAACTTCACCGGAAACACCGTATCCACTACGGCGGCGGTCGGTGAGATTCTCGCGACCCCTCCATCAGCGAAGTTGGCTCCGATTTGCGGTATCGATATATAAAACTTGCCAGTTTCCCTGTTCCACAGGGGTTGCTCGGCACCGTTGGTCGCATCGACGCCGTGCGCGGCGTCAAATATTATTTGCTTGCCGACCGTTAATTTTCCGGTGCTCTTGTTGACCGAGATCAATGTCGCAAACGGCGGGTCATCGGCATTATTTACTACCAAGAGCGTTCCGCTGTCCGGGTCGTACGCGAGTTCATCCGCACGATTCTTGCTGGTGGCGGAAGTCCTGACGTCACTGACGATCAGATCGGTGGTGAGATCGATCGTTACCACCCGGCTGGGCGCGTCCGTCACAAACAGCCAGCGTCCGGATGACACGACCCCGTTGGGACCGGAGACATCGTTGTTCGCTGCGCCGGCGGCGTTGAGTACAGCGCCTGCAAACGGTGCCGCACCCCCTGTAATCTGCCTTAGGAAGGTGCCGTTCTTGGCGTCAACCACGTCGACTGCCTTGTTGGAACGATCGGCGAGGTAATAACGCTGCGTGGCGGCGTCGACCCAACTGATGTCGAAGCCGCGCATGCCGACGCCGGGGACCGGAATAGTGCTTAGAAGACGGACAGCGCCCGCCTTGTGGTCGTCATTGTCGGCAAGCGCGGGGCCGGCGCAAAGCGCGGCGGCAAGCAGGCCCGCAAGCAGCGAGCAAGGTGCTGCGAGTGAACGGCGTGAACTGCGAGAGGGTGCGGTAGCGAGCGAAGTAAACATTTCAGCCTTCTCCTTTGGGTTGGCGATTATGAATTAGCTGCGGGAAAGGAGACCGGCTGAGACGGTTGATCCCGCAGCAAATAAAAGAATACGCCATCTTTAGCGAGCGAGCAATCCACAAAAACCCTCTGTTCGATCTCGAACAGAGGGTTTTTCCACGAACCGCGGATTACGCCTGGTCCGCGCGGCTCGGCAATCGCATATTTCAAATGGCGCCGGGCTTAGTTTTCCGCAATGCAGCGATCAATGCACCGGCTGACCCTCGAGCAGCAGCCGCACGACTTCGGGCACGATTTCACGCGCGCGTTGATCGAGTTGCTCGCCGCTCAGATTCGCGATCGGATGCGGCATGTTGAGGAAGCGGAAATCCTTGAGTCCCCACGTGCGTGCCATCGCGTCGCCGGTGCGGATAAATACGTCGGTGATGATAGACGCCGACGGCACGCCGTGCTGTTCGAATACTATGCTGTCGAGCACACTGCCCGAGCTGCATGACCCTCAATCACCGACGCCGGCGACGACGACGTCGCAGCTCGCTTTGAACTCGTCGACGATTTCCTGCGACGGCGGCACGCCCGCGCTGCGCTTGCGGCGCATGATGTGCGTCTTGGCGCCGTAATCGCGCTCGAGAAGACCGGCGATCCGCAGCAACAACTGATCCGAATTGAATTTCGAATTGTCGACGAGCCCAATGCGCAGGCCGGCGAGCGAGATGGGTCGTGGCGCGTAAGCGATGTGCCGGTCTTTCTTGGGCTCCGGCGTGGGATCAAATATTTGTACCGTCATGACGGCTCCTTGGATGTATTGATGCATTGCTCATAACGACTTCGTTTTTTGCTGTCACCGCTGGCGAATTTCCTTCGTGACGCTTTGCGAACCTGCTTTGCCGCCCCAGCCGGGAATATACGCTGACTGCACGCCCGCGCGTCCGCCTGCGGCGATGACCAGAAAATCCTGTGGCGTTTGCACCAGCGACATCATGTGCGTTTCGTCCTCGGCATCGGCCTCTCCGTCCTTGAGCTTGATGCGCTTCAATTCGGCGAGTGAAATCTGTGTGTGTTCTAAGCAGAAGCGCGCCACGTCGTCGCGCGTCCACCCTGCCTTGGTCATGATCGCCATGTGCTCTCCCGCGAACACCAGCGCATACTGGGGTTGGCGCGCAGTGCCGGCCGAAATCCGCATCTGCGCGCACGCCGTGGCCAGCACGCCTTCGGGCGTGCTCGAGAGGCCGTTGGAGAACTGGTGCACGCCGAGCGCCGCCATTACCGTCACCGCGTTCTGTTCCCGCTTGAAGCCGCGCTCCACGTGCAGCGGCGGCCACGGGCTGTCTGTTTCGTTTTCGGCGATGCAGAACGTGTATTTGCCGGGATGACCCAGACTGCTGCGATCGAGTACGCCGGGGAGTGTTCCGATCGTATTGCGCATCACGAGCCGAACCGCGCGCCCGATCGTCGCATTCGCGCGCCAGCCCGGCCCGAAGAGATTGTCGCCGCAATTCATATCGAGCTCGCGCGCAATCGGACCGTTCACGACCATGAACACCGCCGAGCCGCCGGTGCTGGTGGCGGGGCCGTGATAGCCATAGAGAGGATCCGCGATCGCCTCGATTGCAGCCACGACGACCGGCATGTATTCGGGCTTGCATCCCGCGAGTACTGAATTGATTGCTACCTTCTCGGCGGTCACTGAAACCTGACGGTTTTCAATGAAAGCAATTTGCGTGTCGGGTTCTAGCTCCGCCGCTTTTAACATCGCGGCTATGCGTTCCGCGGTGGGAGGGACCACCGGCAGGCCGTCGGTCCATCCCTTGGCATAACAAAGCTCCATCGCTTCGGAAATGTCGGGCGCGTCGTAGTGGCGGGATTTTAACTGCATGGATTGAGCCTCGTTTTACGTGCGCGGTCGCCGCAGGTCGCGATGACGCGATGCACACAGTATGCCCGCCATGCGCGCGGGCGGCAAGGCGGAAGACCAACGAAGCGGGACGCTGACTTTTCCTAGCTTATGCGCGCCGCGCGTGCGGTGCTGCTTTCGAGCCACGTCTTGACGCGGTTTGCGTCGGCGAGCCGGGTCTGCTTGCCCGACGAATCGAGCAGTACGATAATCACCGGCCGTGCCGCAATCCTCGCTTGCATCACGAGGCAGCGTCCGGCCTGTCTGATATAGCCGGTCTTGGACAGACCGATATTCCACGCCGGGCTCCTGACCAGCGCATTCGTATTGCCGAACTGCACGTGATGGCCGGCGAGAGTTTCTACCTGGTGGGCTGAGGTGGTGGTGAACTCGCGAATCAAGGAATAAAGGTAAGCAGCGTGCACCATCTTGACCAGATCCTGTGCGCACGAGACGTTGGCGCTCGAAAGACCGGTCGAATCGACAAAGTGGGTGTTCGACATGCCGAGCTCGACAGCCTTGCGATTCATCGCCGCGGTGAACGCCTGTCTTCCTCCAGGATATGCGCGGCTCAACGCGGCCGCGGCGCGGTTTTCGGAAGACATCAGAGCGAGACGAAGCAGCTCGCGTCGCGCAAGACGCGAGCCCATGCCGAGACGCGAATGGGTGAATTTCAGGAAATCGAAATCAGCAATCTCGATATTGAGCTCCTCGTCGAGGGGCAGAGCAGCATCGAGCACCACCATTGCAGTCATGAGCTTGGTGATCGAAGCGATCGGGGTGACGCTCTGCGGGTTTTTCGCGTAGAGCGTCTGCCCATCGCTGAAATCGACGACCAAGACCGCATTCGATTCGAATGCAGGGATGCCATTGACGGTCGGTATTGCGCGGTGAGGGATTGTGCGCAGCGGTTGGCGGCCGGGGCTAATGCGCACATACTTCGACGCGTATGCGACGCTAACACGCTGCTTGCCGCCTGCAACGGCCTGCGTCGCCGGAGTCAGCAGCGCGATCGCGCCGAGCGCGCAGACCGATAGCCGTGCAGCGCGGATTAACGCGAGTAACGTGCTTGCGGCTCTTAATGATAAATCCCGGGTCATCGATTTCCTCCAACAGAGGGCCGCAGCATATAGAAAACGATCCCGAAGTGTTATCAGGATTTACCTGATGCCGCCGCCGTCCTACACCGGCATCAGTCGATTACCGAGGGTGCGAATCTTGTCAAAAAGATACTCTGTGAGAGGAAACGCCTTCAATGCTGATACGTTGACACGTGAACACCTACGGCTTGACAGGCAGTAACCCACATTCGAAGACGCGATGAAACCATTGCTCCGCCTATCTGAGCGCAGGCCTGTGACAAAAGTCCTCATAGGTTTCGCTCTTATTCTGGTGGTCGCAGCCGTAGTTTTCGACTGGAACTGGTTGCGCCGGCCACTCGAACAATACCTGATGGAAAAATCCGGCCGCGAAGTCAAAATCGGCGATTTACACGTCGCACTCGGGCTTGCACTCGAACCGACGGTTCGCCTGCGCGACGTCTACATCGAGAATGCGCCGTGGGCAGCGAAGCAGCCGATGGCCGTTGCCGGTGAGGCAATCTTCACTTTCTCACTCAGAAGCCTATGGGAGCAGCGGCCCGTGATTTTGCGGCTGGTGCTGCGCGATGCCGACGTCGACATGGAAAGGCAGGCGGACGGTCTGAGGAACTGGCGCCTGACTCATCCGGATGATCGCGGGCCTCCCAAAGTCAAAGTGCTGACGCTCGAGGCGCATCGCAGCAGAATCCGTTTCCTCAATGGTGCGATCGATTTCGACGTCGTGGCTGCCGGCAGTCCCGCGCCATCGGCAGCGACCGTGCCGCAGAGCACCGAAGTATTGTCGAACAAGATCGACTTCAGGGGTAATTATCGCGGCGCAGACTTTGCGGGCACAGCGCTGGCCGGCGCGGTGTTGAGTTTTCGCGAGTCGGGAAAATCCTTTCCGTTGCGCGGGCATGTCACGTCCGGAAATACGCGCTTCGATGTCGAAGGTGTTGTCGCCGATTTCATCGATCTCTCCGCAGTGGATGCGCATGTCCGCATCGCCGGCCCGACGCTGGCGAAACTGCATCCGTTCGTGTCGTTCCAGCCTCCCGCTTCGCGTCCTTTTGAATTCGAAGCGGATGTCAAGGAGGCGCAGAAGGAATATACGTTCAAGCGCTTGCGCGGCAGGATAGGCGCCACCGACATTGCGGGAAACGCGAGTTACAACCGAAACACCGAACGTCCGTTGCTGAAAGCGGCGTTGCACAGCGAAAAGGCTGACGCCTCGGATCTCGCCGCGCTTAGCGGTGTCAACTATCGAGCGTATGCAAATGCGGTTCACCCACCGCAAGTTCCATCAGCGCCCGCAGCCGGGTTCGGTTCGCAGCCAGCGGGCCGTGCCGGTTCAGGGTCCGATGCCCCGGAGCGGATTTTCCAGCATCGCGAGATCCCCGTGACGCGCACTATGGACGCGAGCGTAACGATGGATGTGAGGAGACTGCATGCGTCCGATATGCCGATGGTCGAAAGTCTAACGTTCAAGGCAGAGCTTACCGATGGGCTGATAGAGCTCACACGCGCCGATCTCGGGATCGCGGGCGGACACGTCGTCGGGTCATTCACTCTGGATCGCAGGCGCGAACCGCCATCGGCCCGCGCAACCATCAATGCGCGCGACGTTCGCATCGAACAACTGTTTCCCTCGGTTCGCGCCACCGCAGATAGCGCCGGAGCTCTCAGCGCACACGTCGAACTGGCAGGGCAGGGCAATTCGATCGCGTCGCTGATGGGCAGCGCGACCGGCTCGTTCGCGGCGCTTGTGGACAGTGGGCGCATTTCCAATAAGCTCGACGCAAAACTTGGCCTGAATGCGGGGAAAATCGTCGGGCTCTTTTTCCGTGGTGACCGCGACATCGCTTTGAACTGCGGAGCAATTGCCTTTGACATTCGCAACGGATCGGGAAAATCCCGGGCCATCGTGCTCGATACCGAACAGACGCACATTACAGGCGTCGGCACGGTTAACCTCAAAGATCAGCAATTCGAACTGCTGTTGACGCCCGAGGCCAAGCAGCCGGGACTCTTTACGCTTCATTCATCGATCAGGATCGATGGCTCTTTCAAACGTCTCCACTACTCGCTCGCCAGACGCGCCGCTCTCGATCAAGGCGGGCGCGCCGCTGCGCCGGCCGCGCATCGTTCGCTCTTCCTGCCGCTGATCGGAAGCGGGCGGCTCAAGGAAGGTCAGTGCGCCCGGATTCTCGGCACCACAGCCGCAGCCGCGAAATCCGTGCCGAATGAGAAGCTCGAACGAAATTCACGCTGAAGTCACTGCGGAGTACGTGCATCGGCAAAAAATTCGCGCATCATGAAATCCTCAAGCCCCGCGTTGTCGCGCAGGCGGGCAGACATCGTAATGCTGCGGCCCAGCCGCTGCGATTCCCACAGGAAGTCCTCCTGCTCGTACTCGCGAATGATCGCGATCATCCTGCGCACCACTGCAATGCGGATATCGTTGTTGCTGCCTCTGCGGACTTCGATCAGCTGCTTCGTGTTGCGGCGGATTTCCCTGTTCCAGCCATAGAAGATGAACTCGGCGCTTTCGTAGCCCATGCGCTCGATCTGAAACACGCCGCCGCCTTGCGTGGGATCGTAGCCGAAGGTCTGCTTACGTTGCGAGCCGAGGTTGGCGCTCGCAATGCGGTTGGCGCGCGCATTGTCGTCTTCAACCAACGGCGCGCTCGATGCGCTGCTTGCCATCGCGGGCGGCGCCGATTCCGCGCGCGCCCGGCGCCGCGCTTCGATGTACGATTCCAAATCGCCATCCGCAGGACGCCGCACCGGTGCCTGGGTGCTCGCAGACGGATCGGCCGGTGGCGGCGCGAGGTTGGGCGCGGGGCGATTGAGCGCGAGCACAGGCGGCGCGGGCCGCGGGCGCGCCGCTGCCACCGGCGGTCGCGCCTCGGGACCCGGCAACGCTCGAGTGTTGGGAGCGGGTGG
>Ga0070681_10005507_pt1 | contig 12234 bp, 14 predicted proteins | sample KBSC83BmetaG_FD_65650 | JGI IMG/M metagenome (GOLD analysis project Ga0070681, IMG submission 65650) | Corn rhizosphere microbial communities from Kellogg Biological Station, Michigan, USA - KBS C8-3B metaG | ecosystem: Host-associated > Plants > Roots > Rhizosphere | place: USA: Michigan...
CGCGGGGAGCCCTCCGGCGCCACGGTCCAGCGCGCCTCGATCGCGGGTTCCGGCCCCGGGTCCGGTCCGCGCGCGAGGCGGTCGAGGTAGCGCTCGCGGTAGGCGGCGGGGCTCATCCGCTCCGGCGCCGCGGCCGGCGCAGGCGCGGGCTGGCCGAGGGCGGCGAGGAGCGCGTCGTTGATCTGCGCGGCGCCCGCGTCCCAGCGCACGATGCGCGCGTTCGCCCGTCCCGCGAGCCGCCCGGCGAAGGCGCCGAGGTCGGTCGCGACGATGGGCAGCTGCGTCGCGAGCGCCGCCGAGAGCGTGTACGAGAACGTCTCGGGGACCTGCGCGGGAAAGAGGAAGGCGTCGCCGCGCTCGAGGGCGATGAGCGCGGCGAGGTCCTCCTCGCGGTACTCGCCCGTGGCGCTGTACGGACGCTCGGGCCACGCGGCGATGGGGCGTGAGGTGAATCCCACCACCCGGAAATGCAGCGGGAGCCCGCGCGCGGCCGCATCCTCCACGCACGCCTCGAGCGCGGCGAGCCCCTTGGCGGGCGAGATCGCGCCCGGGACAAGCACGCGCCAGGGCACCGCCGCCGAGGGCGGATCCTGCTCCGGATGCGGCCACGTGACGACGCGCGCCGCGGGAAAGAACGCCCCGATGCGCCGCGCGGCGTCCTCCGAGGGCGCGATGACGCGCTGCGCCGTCCCGAGCAGCTTGCCGAACGCGCCGCGCCATTCGTCGATCGACATCGGCCACTGCGCGGGCTGCCCATCGAGGCAGCGCCGGCAGTCGGGCATGCCGCCGCAGTAGCGCCCGCGCCCGTCGGTGAGGTGGTAGGCCGGGCACGCCGGGTAGTAGTCATGCAACGTCACGTCGTGCGGGCAGCCGAGACGCCGCGGCAGGTCCAGCACCGCCGGCGGCAGGCCGTGCACGTGGTGGAAGTGCACGCGGTCGATGCCGATGGCCGCGAGCAGCCCCGCCAGGCGCTCCCATTCGTCGTCCTTGCGCAGCCACAGGGCGAGCTCCGTATCCGCACGCAGCCAGCGCAGCGCGAGCGAGCCGGCGAGGTGCGGCGTGAGCAGGAGCACCTCGGCGTCGGCCTCGATGGCGCGGGCGAGCTCGGCCACGTGGCGCGCGACGCCGCCGCCCGCGGCATGGGCCACGAACAGCACGCGCGGCAGCCGCGAGGCCCGCAGGCGCTCGAGCCACGCGCGCGGGGTCACCGGGCGGTCCGTTGCTTGCGGCGCAGCGCGTTGCGGGCGCGCGCGAGGAACGTGGCGCTGCGCCAGAGGCGCGACGAGTAGATGCGTTGCAGCTCGTCGGCGCGCGCGAACGCGAGCGACTCGGCGTGCGCGAGGCCGGCACGCAGCCCGGCGACCTCGGCGTCGCGCAGCGCGATCGTCTTGTCGCGGTCGGCGAGGCGCGCGGAGGCGTGCTCGAGGCCCCGGTTGAGCTGGCCGATCACCGAGTGGCGCTGCTCCGCGATGTTCTCGATGTGCCAGAGGCCGCCCATGATGCGGGCCCTTTCGTCGGCGCGCTCGGCGAGCACGTGGCGCGCCTCCTCGATGCCGCGCTCGGCGCGCGCGAGGTCGATCGCGCAGCGCAGGGCGTTGGCCGGGTCGGCGACCAGGAACTCGTGCACCTTGGCGGGATAGTCGGGGTGCGCCTCCACAAGCACCTTGCCCGCGGCCGCCTGGAGCGCCAGCCGCTCCTCGGAGAAGCTCACCGAGCCCTCGTGGTAGACGAACACGTCTGCGGCGAGCACGTTGCGCCAGCCCGCCTTGCCCGCGCGCATGCAGAAATCGTTCTCCTCGCCGTAGCCGCGCCCGTAGCGCTCGGCATCGAAGAGGCCCACGGCATCGAGCGCGTCGCGGCGGATGTACATGCAGAAGCCCACGGCGGTCGGCAGCTCGACGACGCGCCCGGCGTTGCACTTCGCGATGAGCCGGTCGAGCTCGGCGAGCCCCAGCGTGCCGGGGATGGTGCCCTGCCAGCCTTCGAACGGGTACGAGCAGATCGTCGCGTTGTTGGATAGCGGCGTCACGGTGGCGATCTTCGCCTGCGCGTGGGCGCATGCCCGCAGGCGGTCCAGCCAGTCGTTCGCCACCTCGGTGTCGCTGTTGAGCAGCACGACGTCGCGCTCGCCGTTGAGCCCCATGCCGCGGTTCACCGAGCGTACGAAGCCGGCATTGCGCTCGTTGCGCAGGAGGGTGACGCGGCGCTCGGCGGCGAGGCCGTCCAGCCAGCGCGCGATGTCGGGCTCGGGCGTCGCGTCGTCGATCACCACCACCTCGAAGGGCGTGGCCTGGCGCGCCGCGAGCACGCTCTCGACGCAGCGCCGCGTCTCGGCGAAGCCCTTGTAGACCGGGATGACGACGTCGATCAAGCGGGACCCCGGCGCGGCCGTCCCCACAGGCGCCGCGCGATGCCGCCCATGCCCTCGCGCTTGAGCAGCCGCACGAGGCGCACGCGCAGCGACTTGCCCGCCTTGGGCGCGAAGAGGAGGAGCGCCAGCTTCATCGCCATCGGGAAGCTCACCGGCTCGTGGCGCGGCCAGGGGGCGTAGCGGGCCGATCCGCCGTCCTTCGTGAAGAACTGCGGGAAGCGCACGCGGCCCTCGGTGCGGCACCAGTCGGCGAAGGTGAGGCTTTCGCTCGTGGCGTCGTACGGATCCGGGAAGGCCTTCTGCAGGTCCTGGTTCTCGCGGTAGAGCCAGCGGTGGTGCGGCTGGATCGGGGCCCCGTCGCTGAACCGCCCATAGGCCCAGGGCCAGTCGTTCACCGGATCGCCGCGCGTGGCGGCGGTCTCGCGCTCGTACCAGCCGATGAGCTGCTGCACCGACGCGTTGCCCGCGGCGTTCTTCACCGCCATCACCCGGTGCGCCCCGCTGTCGAAGCCGGTGAAGTGGTAGAAGGCGAGCGGCTCGCCGTCGACCTGGAAGCCGTCGGCGAGGGAACCGGTGAGCACGCGCGTGGTGAGGTTCCAGGTCGCCACGTTGTGGCGCGAGGACTTCAGGATCTCCACGCCGTCGAAGAACACGGGCGCGAAGTTGAGCCACTTCTGGTCGGTGAAGAGGCCGTTGTGGACCTCGGCGCGGCAGAACCAGTAGGTGCGCTGCGCCCACCAGTCGGCGAAGCGCAGGCCCTCGGGCGTGGGGCGCACGCCGATGAAGCCCAGGTTGAAGACGCCCATGCGCAGGCTCGTCACCTCGTTGTCGAGCACCGCCTCGATGGTCGTCTCGGGCTTGTTCTGGTGCGGCGTGAGGGCGACGTTGGAGCGCGCCAGCGCGGCGAGGATGTCGTCCACGCGCGAGAAGAGCACCATGTCCGGGTCGAAGTAGAGCACCGTCTCGCAGCCCGGCTGCCCGAGGAGGTGCTTCAGCGCATAGGGCTTGATCGCCGTGGAGAGCTCCACGATGTTGTGCATGAAGCTCCAGGTGCGCCAGTGCGGGATGCCGAGGTCGCGCATCTCGAGGATCGAGTCGAACGGCTCGTCGCCCGCGGTGAGCCACGGCGGGCGCTCGTCGGCGAGCGCGAGGTGGATGACGGCCTCGGGATGGTGCCGCCGGATCGAGCGGCACAGCATGCGCACCTTGGGCAGGTAGTTGACCGCGGCGCAGGTGAAGACGTGCAACTTCGCTGGCATGGGTTCCCGGGATGGCGGCGCCGCGCGGTCAGGCCGCGGACGCTTCTTCCAGCGCGAGCTGGCGATGGAAATCGAGGAGGGTGGCGAGGGCCGCCGCGGCGCTCACCTCGGGGGCGAGGCGCGCGCTGCGATAGTGGCGCAGGCGCTCGGCGGGCGCTCCCAGGTCGAACGCGACGATGGGCAGGCCGAGGGCGATCATCTCGGCCACCACGTAGGAAAAGGTCTCGGGCCAGATCGAGGGAAAGAAGAACATGTTGATGCCGTTCTCCTCGACCAGGCCCACCAGGTCCTCGCGGCGGTAGGCGCCGGTGACCTTGAGCCGGTCCGACTTCTGCTGCACGTTGAGCGTACCCAGCACGACCACGCGCGCGGCAAGCCCCTCGCGCTCGATGCGCTCGACCATCTCGCGCACCACCAGCGCGCCCTTCTGCGGGCTGATCTCGCCCATCACGCCGATCACGAGCGGCGCGCGGTGGTCGACGCGGGGCATGCGCTCCGGGACGTAGGTCGCCTCGTGCGGCACGACGGTGATGCGCTCGACCGGCAGCGCGGGATAGGCGCGCAGCAGGTGGCGGCGCGTGGACTCGGAGAAGCAGCGGATCTCGTCGGCGGCCTGCAGGCAGCGTCCCCAGAGGGCGCGCCAGGGCCCGATCTCGGTGGGCGGGGAGAGCGCCACGTAGCTCGCCTCGTGGCGCTTGATGCAGCTCGCGCATTCGCCGATGTCGGGGATGCCGCAGTAGCGCCCGTCGGCGTTGAGGAGCACGAACGACGGGCAGATCGAGAAGTAGTCGTGGGCCGTGACGGTGAGGCGCACGCCGCGATGCTCGGAGCGCATGCGCGCGAGCCACTCGGCGAGCAGCAGCGGCTCGTCGAACGACACGGGGCTGTTCACGAAGAGCTCGGCCACCGGCAGGCTCTCGATGATGCGCTCGAGGCCCAGGAACGTGGAGATGCGGTAGACCTGCGCCTCGGCGTCCGGCCGGTGCACGTGCAGTCGGTACTCGAGCATCGGCAGGTTGTAGGTGCAGAGCACCACCGCCTGGCCGCGCGCCACGCGCTCGGCCACGACGTTGCGGCAGTACTGGTTGGCGCCGCCGCCCATGTTGTGATCGAACACGAGGCACACCGCGGGATAGGGGCGCAGCGTCGGCAGCAGCTCCTCGACGATGCCGAGGTCGTCGAGCGAGGGCGCGGTGTAGCTCTGCGCGCGGGCGCGCCGGACGATGCCGGCGATGTCGCCGCGCTTGAGCCGGCGCCACACCGCCTGCGCGACCCACGCGGTGAGGCGCTTCCTCGTGCGCTCGGCGTGGCGCGTCTCGGCGTACTTCGTGATGTCCACCTCGAGCGTGCCGCCGCCCGCGAGCTCCACTTCGAGGATCGCCCGGCGCACGGGTTTCTCGGGGATGTAGCCGGTGACGACGAAGCCCGCGGTCTGCGCGTTCACGAGATCCGGGTACGCCTCCTCGACGTCGTGGCGATCCAGGTCGCCGGCGGCGGTGATGCGGCGTTGCCAGCCGTCTCCCTCCACGCGCAGGTGCACCGCGGCCACCGCGCGCTCGGCGTGCGCGGCCCAGCCCCAGCCGAACAGGCGCCGGCCGCCGATCACCAGGCGGTCGATCGAGTGCCGGAGGCCGCCCTCGCCAGGGGCGCTGTCGGCGGTTGTCATGGGCGTCGTCATGCGCAAAATGGACCATTTTACCGTGGAGCGGGCCGTTTCCCCCGAACGACACCCGGGGCGCCGGGTCGTACCTGCCTTGGCATGCGAGAGGCGAAAGCGATGGATGCGAAGCAGGAGGGAGCGGCCTTGCGGGGCCGCAAGGTGGCGGTGCTCATGACCGACGGCGTGGAGCAGGTCGAATACACGAGGCCGCGCGAGTTCCTCGAGCGGCAGGGCGCCCAGGTGACGCTCATCTCGCCCAAGGCGAAAGGCGCGCACATCCAGGGCTTCAACCACCTCACGCCCGCCGACCGGTTCGAGGTGGAGCTCGACGTGCGCGACGCGCGCGCTGCCGACTTCGACGCGTTGGTGCTGCCGGGCGGCGTGGCCAACCCGGACCAGCTGCGGCTGTCCACCGAGGCGATCGCGTTCATCCGCGAGTTCGGGCGCGAAGGCAAGCCCATCGCCGCGATCTGCCACGGGCCGTGGACGCTCATCGACGCGGGCATCGCGCGCGGCAAGCACCTCACGAGCTGGCCCTCGCTGCAGCAGGACCTGCGCAACGCCGGCGCCGAGTGGAGCGACGAGCCGCTGGTGGTCGACGGAGCGCTCATCACCAGCCGCAAGCCCGACGATATCCCCGCGTTCAACAACGGGATGCTGGACCAGCTGCGCGGCGCCGCGCAACGGCGCGCGGCCTAGCGGGCGGGCTTCAGGGGCTCCTTGCCCTCGCTCGCCCGGCCGGCGCAGGTCACGGTCTGCATCGACACGCCCACCGGGATGAGGCGCCCGTACGCATTGATGTACGCGTTCTGCACCGCATAGGCCTCGCGCTCGAGGACGATCGCCTGCGAGCACGGGTAGTGCGCGAAGCCGCGGCGCACGGCCTGCAGGTAGTGGGTGAACTCGTGCACGACGATGGATGCCGCGAGCACGCCCTGCGGATCCGAGGCATCGGCGATCGCGGCGCGCGCCGCTTCGTGCACGTAGACGACGTTGCGCCCCGTGTCGGGATACCAGCCCCAGACGTGGCAGTGGCGGCCCCCGCACGCGTTCGCGTCGAAGAACGCCTGCGATTCGAACTGCACCACGGGTGCCACCGCGGGAGCGGGATAGCCCGAGAGCTTCTCCGCCCAGCCGAGGAGGCCCGCGTAGACGTCGTCCTGCCCTGTCGTGGGCACCTGGGCATCGGCGCCCCGGGAAGCGGCGAGCACCAGGGCGGTCGTGGCGAGAAGACGTTTCACAAGGTCTCCGCTGCGCGGCCGACGGACCACGCTCACCTAGCTTGTACCCTGCGCGGTGCTTCCCCGTATGTGGAGGAATTCACGCGCGGCGCCACGATTCCTCCGCGCGGCCCGTTACGAATGACATGGACCCGCCCGCCTAGGAAGCGAGCCGCGGCGCGATGAACGCGAAGAAGAAACCCACGGCGAAGATCGCGAGCGACACCGCGTATACGCTGCGCGAGAGCTTGCGCGCGCGCGTGCATTCGGCGGCGAGGCGGGGATCGGCCGGGCAGGGCGCGGAGCGCGCGCGGTACTGCGCGATCCCCGCGATCGCGAGCATCGCCCCCCCGACCGTGAATACCGCGGCCTCGTGCTCGGAAATCCAGACCAGCTGCGGCACGGCGCCCACCAGCCCGGCGAGCGCCGCCCCCGCCCCGACCGCCACGAGGGCGGCCGGCAGCGCGCAGCAGACGAGCGTGCTCGCGCTGGTGAAGATCGAGAGCCACGAGAGCCAGGCCGAAGGCTCGCGCGGCGACGGCGTGCCGGCGCTCATTTCCGCTTCGCCGCCTTGCGGATCTCGGCGAGCGGCGCGTCGACGCGCTGCACCGACGTGACGTCGTAGCCCGCCTCCTTCAGGGACGTGACCAGCGTCGCGTCGGGGATGTCCTCGCCGTCCTTCAGCGCCACGGCGACGACCTTGTCCCGCAGGCTCACGTAGACGTCCTGCGTGGGCGCCATGGCGCGCAGGCGCTTCTCGATGCCCTGGGCGCAGAACGCGCAGACCATCCCGTTCACCTCCATCTTCACCGTCCTGGCGTGGGCCGCGAGGGCCAGCGCGCCGCAGAGCGCGGCGAGCGCGATTCTCAGGCTTTTCATGTTCCGTCCTTTCAGTAGTTCATCATGACCATGAGCTGCAGGCGCCCCTTGGGGTCCGCTCCCGCCTCGATCCAGAAATTGCCCTTGAAGAGCCGCAGCATCGGGATGGCCTCGGTCTTCCCGGGCAGCACGCCGCCCTGGTAGCGGCGCAGCTGCACGAGGAACCAGGTCGCGAGCTCGTCGTAGTCGTGCTGGTAGGGAGCCACGCCGAGCTGCACCGTCGTGATGCCGTTGCCGAAGCGGCTCGAGCGGAACCACTCCTGCTTGGCCGAGGCGTAGACCGAGCGCGTCTCGTAGTCGGCCTGCAAGCCGCCCTGGGCGGTCGCGACACCGCTGAAGGACCCTTGCCCGTCCGTGCCGCGCGCCGAGCCCGCGCCGCCCCACGCGAACACGTTGCCCTGCGCGTCGGGCAGGTTCCAGCGCTTCACGAGGTAGTTGACCTGGATGCCCGGCATCTCGTGCTCGAAGCTCTTGTCACCGGCGATGAGCTTCGTGTACGTGGGGCCGCCCGACCACCAGAAGCGCGGCGCGTAGAAGACCTGCGCCTGGCGCATCGTGTTCGTTCCGTATTCGGCCATCACGGTCCAGCCATCCTGGAACGCGATGGGTTTCGCGCGGGCCCCGATGCTCGCCGCCACGGCGAGCAGGCAGAAACAACCGCGAACGGTTGCCTTCATGATCCCTCCACAGGGGTATCCGGAACGCGGGACATCCGCGCTCCGCGGTGCCGTGGAGGGCTACTCGCGCAGGCGGGCGAAGAGGATTGTGGGCGGCGGTGCGTTGGCTCGCGCGAGGGCCGGATCGGGGGCGCGAGCGCTGGCAACGGCGGGGGTGGCAAGCGGCACCCAGAGTGCCGAGACCAGGGCGGGCGGAATCGTCACCGCGGCGCCCGGCTCGTGCTTCTGGGGCTCGTCGTTGCAGGACTTCACGCAGAGCGGATCGAGGCCGGACCCGCCCTTCGCGCAATCATCACCCTGCGCGGCAGGCGCGGCGAGCATTGCGGCCGGGCAGGCGAACGCGGCCAGCGCGACGCGGCTGAAGAGGAGCGCGAAGCAGAGGAGGACCGCGACGAACGCGGTGGGATTCGACCGGCGATTCATGCTCCGTGCATTGTCGCACAGGGCCGCGGGGGCGAGGCGCGACCCGCCCCGGATCGGGGTTACTTCCTGGATTTCTTCGCGCCGCGCTTCTTGCTGGTCGCCTTCTTCCGGCTGCCCGCCTTCTTCTTCGGCACCTTCCCGCCGGCCTTGCGCGCCTCCGAAAGCCCGATGGCGATGGCCTGCTTGCGGCTGGTGACCTTCTTGCCCGAGCGTCCGCTCTTCAGCGTGCCGCGCTTCTTCTTGTGCAGCGCGCGCTTCACCTTGCTCTGCGCCTTCTTGCCGTACTGGGCCATGAAAGGGCCTCCTCGAGCGTCGTTGTGATGAGGCTATGACCGCCGCGCGCGAAAAGTAATTCCCGGGAATGAACGGCGCGCGCGCGGCCGCGCCAAATGAAGACGCCTCCGCGAGGGAGGCGTCTTTTGCTTCGGTTGGTGGAGCCGGGGGGAATCGAACCCCCGTCCGCAAGCCATCCACAGTCAGTTCTACATGCGTAGCCAGGCCATTTGGTTTAACCGCTGCCCCGCAGACCGGCGAGCTGGGCAACGCTGAGCCACCTTGGTTTTAGCGGTAGTCGAAGTGGCCCCGGCTACCGCGATCTCATGAGTATGACTGTGCGTCCGTCTTTACGAGCCCGGCCGGAAGCATGAGCACTCCCGGGGCACAGTCCGGCCGGTATTAGGCGGCCAGAGCGTAGTTGCTGTCGTTGGCGACTATGTCGTCTGCGGCTGTATTTACGAGGTTTTCCGCGCCTCGGCATGCCCTGAAGCTGCTTCCGTGCCCGCGTCGAAACCGGGTCGGCCCCTTGAAATCGGGATCAGCTACGATGAGTATACGGCACCCACTACCTGGCGGCGGTTCCGCGCCCTTTCAAGGACTTCCATGACTCCGCTCCGCATCGTCGCGATCGTCCTCATCGTGGCCGGCGCCCTCGCGCTCGCCTACGGCGGCTTCAGCTACACCAAGGAGACGCACCAGGCCAAGATCGGGCCCATCGAGCTCGCGGTGAAGGAAAAGCAGGACGTGAACGTCCCGCAATGGCTCGGCATCGGCGCGATCGTGCTGGGCGGGGTGCTGCTCGCGCTCGGCGGGAAGAAGTAGCCCGCGCGATCCGGGATCACTCGGCGCGGATGTGCGCCGTGCGGATGACCTCGGCCCAGGTCTCGGTCTCGGCGCGCAGGAAGGCCCCGAAGGCCGCGGCGTCCTGCGGTTCGACGACGGCACCCAGGAGCTCGAGCTTGCCCTTCACCTGGGGGTCGGCGAGCGCCTTCAGGATCTCCTGCTGCAGGCGCGCGACCGCGTCCTTCGGCGTGGCGGCGGGCACGAGGAAGCCCCACCACACGGTCGCCTGGAAGCCCTTCACGCCCGCCGCGTCGAACGTGGGCACGTCGGGGAGGCTCGCGATGCGCCGCGGCGAGGAGACCGCGAGCGCGCGCAGCTTGCCCGCCTTCACGTGGGGCGCGGCCTCGAGCGGATTGATGAGCATGTAGGTGAGGCGGCCGGCGATGAGGTCGGTGAGCGCGGGCGCCCCGCCCTTGTAGGGCACGTGCTGCGAGTCGGTGGCGGTCTTCATCTTGAAGAGCTCGCTCGCGAGATGGCCCGATCCGCCCACCGCGGCCGAGCCGTAGTTCGTCTGGCCGGGGTGCTCGTGGATGTACTTCACGAGCGCCTGGACGTCGAGCGCCGGCGAGCTTTCGGGAACCACCAGCACGAGGGGCGCATAGCCCACGCGCGCCACGGCCGCGAGCGCCTGCAACGGATCGAACGACATCGCCATCAGGGTGGGATTGGTGGCGAGCCCGTTCGCGCCCAGCAGCATCGTGTAGCCGTCGGGCGCCGCGTGCGCCACCAGCTCGGCGCCGATGTTGGCCTGTCCGCCCGGCTTGTTCTCCACGATCACCGCCTGCCCGACCTGCGTCGAGAGCTGCGCGCCGACGATGCGCGCGACGGTATCGACCGCGCCGCCGGGCGCGAAGGGCACCACGATGCGCAGCGCATGCGACGGGAACGCCTGCGCACCCGCGACGAGGGGAAGCATGGTGAGGGCGATGGCGGCCGCGCGGCAAAGCCGCCGGTGTGCGAAGGAGATCATGTCGGTGTCCTCGTGGTCTGCTCGCGCATCCAGTCCGCGATGCCCGCCGGCGAGTCGACGACGGCATCCGCGCCCCACAGGGCCGGCGGCGGGCCGTCGCCGAGGTACCCGTACGCCGCGACCAGCACGGGCATGCGCGCGGCGCGCGCGGCCTGCACGTCGCGCTCGTCGTCGCCCACGTAGAGCGTGTGCATCGGTGCCACGCCCATGATCGCCGCGGCGTGCAGCAGGGGATCGGGGAACGGCTTGGGGCGCGGGCAGGTGTCGCCGCCCACCACCACCGAGGCGCGATCGGCGAGGCCCAGGTCCGCGATGAGCGGCACGGCGAAACGCTCGAACTTGTTGGTCACCACGCCCCACTTCATGCCCTTCGACTCGATCGATCCCAGCACCTCGTCCATGCCGGGGAAGAGGCGCGTGTCCACGCACAGGTTCTCCGGGTAGATCGCCAGGAACTCCTCGCGCAGCGCCTGGAAGCCGGGATCGTCGGGCGCGATGCCGAACGCCGAGACGATCATGCCGCGCGCGCCGCGCGAGACGAACGGGCGCACCTGCTCGACGGCGACCCGCGGGCGGCCGCGCTTTTCCAGCATGCGGTTCACGGTGAGCGCCATGTCGGGCGCGGTGTCGGCGAGCGTGCCGTCCAGGTCGAACAGCACCGCCTCGATCACTTGCGGCATGCGAGGAGGTAGTTCACGTCGACGTCGCGTCCCAGCGCGTAGCGTTTCGAGAAGGGGTTGTAGGTCATGCCGGTGAGGTCGGCGACGGCGAGGCCGGCTTTCCGGCAATCGGCCGCCAGCTCCGAGGGGCGGATGAAGCGCGCGTACTCGTGCGTGCCCTTGGGCAGCAGGCGCAGCACGTGCTCGGCGCCGACGATCGCGAACAGGAACGACTTGGGATTGCGGTTGATGGTCGAGAAGAACACCCAGCCGCCCGGCTTCACGAGGCGCGCGCACGCGGCGACCACGCTCGGGGGCTGGGGCACGTGCTCGAGCATTTCCATGCAGGTGACCACGTCGTAGCCCTCCGGCGCCTCGGCGGCGAGCTCCTCGGCGGAGGCGAGGCGGTAGTCCACGCGGCTCTGCGTCTCGATGGCATGCAGGGCCGCGACCTTGAGCGGGCGCTCGGCGAGGTCGATGCCGGTCACCTCCGCGCCCTTGCCCGCCATCGCCTCGGCGAGGATCCCGCCGCCGCAGCCCACGTCGAGCACGCGCTTGCCCGCGAGGCCGCCCGCCAGCCGGTCGATGTGGGCGAGGCGCAGCGGGTTGATCTCGTGCAGCGGGCGGAACTCGCTCTGCGGGTCCCACCAGCGGTGCGCGAGCGCGCTGAATTTCGCGAGCTCGGCGGGATCGTAGTTGGCCGTTTGCGTCATGACGCGAGCTTACGCCGCCACCAGCCCGCCTTGTCGGCCAGGTCCTGCTCGTCCAGGCCCTGCAGGCGGCGCTCCACCAGGCGTGCGCGCCCGGCGACCCAGACGTGCGTCACGTGCTCGCGTCCCGCCGCATACACCACGTGCGAGGCGGCGTCGAAGACGGGCTGCGTCTCGAGGGTGCCCAGGTCGAGTGCCGCGAGGTCGGCGGACTTGCCCGGCGCGATGCTGCCGATCTCGCCCTCCAGGCCCAGCGCGCGCGCCCCTTCGAGGGTCGCCATCTCGAT
>Ga0070681_10005508_pt1 | contig 12233 bp, 7 predicted proteins | sample KBSC83BmetaG_FD_65650 | JGI IMG/M metagenome (GOLD analysis project Ga0070681, IMG submission 65650) | Corn rhizosphere microbial communities from Kellogg Biological Station, Michigan, USA - KBS C8-3B metaG | ecosystem: Host-associated > Plants > Roots > Rhizosphere | place: USA: Michigan...
TCGGACTGCTGACCACGCAGGACGCGCAGGGTCACTTCCATACGCGACCGGTGGAGACGCTGCAGGTGGATGATCGTGGAAGCCTCTGGTTTTTCACAGACTGGAGCACACCGAAGGTAGGCGAGCTCAAAGCGCACTCCCAGGTGAGCGTCGGATATGCAGACATCGCCAGTAATCGCTTTGCCGTGGTCAGCGGCTCGTCCCAATTGTTGCGAGACACCGCGAAGGCCAGGGAACTGTGGAGCGCGTCACAGTTGGCGTACTACCCGGACGGGCCGGAGGATCCGCGGTTGGCGATACTGCGCGTCGAGATCGAGCGCGCGGAGTACTGGCTGGCGCCGGGCCGTGCAGGGTACCTGATTGCGGCCGTGCGAGCCGCCCTCACCGGTCAGCCTGCAGGCGTGGTGGGCGAAAACCACAAGATCGAGCGCGACTCCTGAGCGCGATCGCGCGTATCGGAGAGGCGGGAACCGACGAATTGCACCGCGCCGGCGCAATTGCACCCCAACGGCGTTTTCGAATTTAATGTCGCTCTCGAAGTCCGACGAGGCATTCGACGACTGCGATGAGAACAACAATTGCGCGCTCCGTGATGCTGGTCTTCGCGGTCTGGGGCACCCACGGGATTGCGGGCACCGCCACGCGAACACTGTTCGCCAGCGGTCCGGTGGGGTTTACGGCAAGCCAGGCGCAGCGAGGACAGGCCGCCTATGTGAAGAGCTGCGCGTCCTGTCATGGCCGCCACCTGAACGACGGGCAGTTTGGCCCGCCGGTGAAGGGCGCTGCGTTCAGGGCCCACTGGAACGACCAGTCGCCCGAGGCGCTTCGAGCGGTGATCGTGCAGCGCATGCCGCCTGCGAGCCCCGGCAGTCTCGATAGCGGCACCTACACCGACATTGAGGCGTATCTGCTGAGGGAAAATGGCGAGAAGGCCGGGCTCACGGCGCTCGCGGCGAGCGAGGCGCCGGTTGTTTCGGCGGGCGGACTGCGTGGTTCCGCGGGCGGGTCGGTTGTTTCGGCGGGTGCGCCGGCTGCTTCGGCGGGCGCCTCAGCCGGACCCAAGCGCAACCCGGCCGTGCGCACATCCAGTGCCGCACGCATTGACAACCAGGATGCCACGTATCGCGCGGCGATGGCCGCGCAACGGAACCTGCTCGGCAGGCTGACGCCGGTGTCCGACGACCTGCTCCGAAACCCACCGCCCGCCGATTGGCTGATGTGGCGCGGCACCTATGACACCCAGAGTTACAGCCCGCTCCAACAGATCAACAAGACCACCGTGCACAACCTGGGTGTTGCCTGGACGCTGGCGCTGCCCCCTAGCGCGAATGAAGCCGCGCCCTTGATCCATGACGGCGTGCTGTTCATCGAAAGCGCCAACACGGTCGAAGCAGTCAACGCCATCGAAGGCACCATTCTCTGGCGCTACATCCGCCCTCTTCCGGAGGCCCTGGAGAACGGCCGCGAGTCGCGCATGAAGGGTCTCGCCATCTATGGGGACACGCTGTATGCCCCGACCGCGGACGGACACATCGTCGCACTGGATGTCAAGACGGGAGCCATGCGATGGGATCACGCGGTGGTGCCCGCTGAACAGGGCGTACGCCCCGGGCTGATCGATGGCGCCTACTTTCATATTTCGGGCGGGCCGCTGGTTGCCCACGGCAAGGTTGTCGTGGGTGTCAGCTTGGGGATCGACACCGGTGGCGGCGACTGGATCGTGGGTTTGGACTCGCAGACCGGCGCGCAGCAGTGGCGCTTCAACACGATCGCCCGCCCGGGCCAGCCCGGTGGGGATAGCTGGAACGGCGCTCCCGTCAACGAGCGTTATGGTTCGGGGGTGTGGTCGATCGGCAGTTATGATCCGCAGTTGAATCTGCTGTATTTCGGGACCGGTAACACGTACGACGTCGGGACTTTGTTGATTGCGCGCAAGGGCAAGGGTCTGTCGAACAACGACGCGCTGTACACCGACTCGACGGTTGCGCTCGATGCCGATACCGGCAAGCTCGTCTGGTACTACCAGCACATGAACCGCGACGTTTGGGATCTGGACTGGGTGTTCGAACGGTCGCTCGTGACCCTGCCCCTCAACGGCAAACCCACGAGACTGGTGGTCACCGGTGGCAAGAGCGCGATCTTTGACGCCCTGAGCGCCAGCGACGGTCGATATCAGTTCTCCAAAGACCTCGGCGTGCAGAACCTCGTCGCGAGCATCGAGCCGCGGACGGGCAGAAAGATCATCAAGCCGGAGCTCGAACCCCAGGCAGGCCGCACCGATCTGATCTGTCCCGTGGCCTCCGGGGCACGCAACTGGCCGACGACGGCGATCGACCCCGCCTCCGGCTACCTGTACGTACCCCTCGCGACGAACTACTGCATGGACTACAGCTGGGCAGCCCGCGACGCGGCCGAAGTCGCCGCAGGTGGCGATGACCTTCGGCTGCGGGGCCGTCCCAGACCAGGCAACGACGGCCAGTTCGGGCGCATCGACGCCATCGACCTCAAAACCCGGGAGATTGTCTGGTCGCATCCGCAGCGCGCGCCGGTCGCCTCCTCGCTGCTCGTGTCAGCCGGCGGCCTGTTATTCAGCGGCGCGCGCGATCGTCAATTCCGAGCCTTCGACGCGGCGAATGGCAAGGTGCTGTGGCAGATGCGCCTGAACGCATCGCCCAGTTCCTCGCCCGCGAGCTATAGTGTCGATGGGACGCAGTACGTGGTCGTGGTGGCGGGCGGCGGCGGAGCATTCGACTCCGGCACTCGCAGCCTCACGCCGGAAATCATCGACCCGCCCGCGGGAACCACCTTATGGGCCTTCAGGATCATCCCAAGTGCGACTCCACCCGACCGGTAAGTTCGATAACCACGCGAGCCCCACCCGCTACATCGAGGTGCGCCCGCTGGCCGCCGCCATGGGTGCGGAAATCGCCGGGGTCGAAATCGGCCGGATGACCGAAGAGGCCTTCGCCGAAGTCCGTGCGGCATTGTTCCGGCACAAGATGATCTTCCTGCGCAACCAGAAGCTCACCCACGCCGAGCACGAAGCCTTTGCCCGAAGGTTCGGCGAGTTCGCCGAGGACGCCTATACCTCGGGGGTGCCGGGCCACCGCAACGTTCATCCGCTCATCAAGGAGGCGGATGACAAGTCGAAGATGGTGTTCGGGGAAGGATGGCACACCGACTCGCCCTTTCTGCCCAAGCCCCCGGCGATCACGATTCTGCGTTCGGTGCAGATTCCTCCCTTCGGGGGCGATACGATCTGGGCGAATTCGGCGCTTGCGTATGACATGCTGAGCGACACCTACAAGCGCATCGTCGCCGATCTCAAGGTGCACTTCTCGCTACGTGATGTCTTGCGATCGGCCCAGGAAGCCGTGGAGCTCAACGACAGCCCGATCGGCAGACTGGCCGCCACTCGCAACTCCGAGAAACTCTCCGATGACCTGCAGCGCAAGATTCGCGGCAGCGTGCATCCAATGGTTCGCCATCATCCCGTCACGGGAGAGAAGGCGCTCTATACCGATGGCGCCTACGCGATCGGCATCGAGGGCATGACGGACGAGGAGGCGGCGCCGATTCTCGCTTTTCTGGCGGAACACATCGTCCAACATGCCTTCACGTGTCGTCTGCGTTGGGAACCGGACATGGTGGTCGCGTGGGACAATCGACTGTGCTTGCATCAGGCGTTCAATGATTACCAGGGATATCGCCGCGAGATGTACCGCGTGACGGTCGCGGGAGAAGTACCGAGCTAGGTCCCGCCCCACCGCCACCCGCGGCTGCTAGGATCCCGCCCAGAGCCCAGAGCCCCACGCCCCACGCGGAGATGGGAACATGCAGCGAAGGAGTTTCCTCGGAGAGGCATTAGGTCTTTTCGCAGCGGCGGCGGCGGTGTCGTCCCCGGCGCGTGCGGCAGCCGTGACGGCGTCTAGACCCGCGCGCGCTGCAAGTGGGGCGACGGGTCCACTCGCACCGGCGCCGGATGCGAAGAGCCCGCTCTACCGGACAACAGGCGAGCAGGATCGCAGTTACGAGTTTCCGGGTACGGGCGAGCAGATCGCCTATCACCTGTATGTACCGGCGAAATGGACTCCGTCCTCGAGACTGCCGCTGGTGATCGTCACGCACGGCGCTGCGCAACCCCCCACGGCGCCCTTTCAGCGGCCTGTCAGCAATCCGACATTGGCGAAAACCGCCGAGGAGCGCGGGTACATCGTCGCCGCGGTGACCGGCTATCACGCCAACGCTACGGGAGTTGGCGGCTGGAATGTACCGTACAAAATGGTGACTGCCGCGCGACCGGCAGGTGGCGCCGCCGGCAGCGGCGGGCCTCGCAATACGGCACCGCCAATACAGCAGGACTTCGAGCGGGCGGAGCAGGATGTTCTGTACGTCACTGACCTTGTGACGAAGGAATACAACGTCGATCCGCGGCGCATCTATCTCATGGGGAATTCGTCGGGTGGCAGCGCGGTGTGGAGTTATGCCGCCAAGTACCCCCGCCGCTGGACGGCAATATCACCCAGCGCTGCTCCGCTGGTAGACACGAATTTTCCCTACGAGAAGCTCAGAAAGGTACCGGTGCTCGTAGTCCATGGCGACAAGGACACCGTCATGGTATTCGACGCCAGCAAAGCGATGGTCGATCACGCCAAGGCGAAAGGTGTCGATGCGACCTGGTTGCCGGTGATTGGCGGATCGCACGTGGACGCCTGGGCGCAGCCTGAAGTCATCAAACAGATCTTCGACTTCTTCGACGCGCACAAGAAACCGTAACCAGGCGCGCGCTGACTGCGCGCGCCTGTTGTTCCATCCAGACCGGGTCAGAACTTGGCGCGGACGCCCACTTTCCAGCTCAGGCCGTAGGTATCGAAGTACACCGGGTTCGTCGGATAGCCGTTGCCACCCGGGGCGACCGGCGGGTCCTTGTTGAGCAGGTTGTTGATCGAGGCGAACACCGATACGTGGCCGCCAAACTCGTAGGAGCCCGACAGGTTCAGGTACGTGGCCGAGGAGACCGAATTGTTGCTGATGCTGTTCGGGTTGGTCGTCGAATAGCCCGGGTCGCCCGGCGCGATCGGCGAACCGCCGAAGGCCGTGATGGATTCAAACGTCCCCTTGCCGATGTAGCGGACCTGCAAGGTCGTGGTGAGGGGGCCGCTGCCGTAGGTGACGAAGAAATTCGACTGCCATTTCGGAGAGGTGTTGAAGCCGCCGAACGCCGCGGTGGGACCGGACTGACCGGCATAGTTGACCGGCCGCGAGCCCAGTCCGTTGTCGATGGTCATGTTGTACAACCACGAGGTCAGCAGCCGGAAGCTCAGATCGCCGTGCAGGCTGTTGCTGAGATCGGCGAGCGGCAGCCGGTAAGTGGCCTCGAAATCCACACCCCGTGTCTCGAACTGACCCAGGTTGACGGCCGTGTTGTTGACCGTCCTGATCGTGCCGAAGTTGCCCGGCGTCCCGAAGACAATGCGATCGCAGAACGCCTGCTGGCCCGCGAAGCACAGATTCACGATGTTCTGTACGCCAAGGCCGAACGGCGGGCCGGTGATCGGATCGTTGATGGTGATCTTGTACCAGTCGGCGGAAAACTGCAGGTGCTGGAGCGAGCCCTCGCGCGGGGCGAAAACGAAGCCGACCGTGGTCGTATCCGCCTTCTCGGGTGAGAGATTGATGTTGCCGCCGGTGAGGGCGGTGATCACCTCACTTTGGCCGTTCTGGGGATTGGTGACCGTGCCGAACGGTCCACCCGCCGACACGGCGTAGGATTCATACAGCTCTCGGAAACCGGCCGCGCGGACGTCGCGCGAGCGGGTGCCACGCAAGCGGAACGAGTCAGCCAGATCCCATATGAAGCTGAGCTTCCAGCTGGAGATATTGTGCGTCACCGACTGACCGTTGGTCGCGGCACCGGTTGTCTCGTTCTCGTTCTTGTTCCGGGTCTCGCGGAATGCTCCGTCAAACTCCAGGTATTTCGCGAGCGTCAGGTCCTTGAGCACCGGTACGGTGACCTCGCCGTAGCCTTCGAGCACGGAAACCTTGCCCGCGTAATCGAGACCGTAGCTCAGGAAGTAGTTGTTGTACCAAGGCTGATCGGCCAGATCGTGCGTGACATCGGCCGTATCCCGGCGCGCCTCCGCGCCGAATTCGGCTTTGATCGGACCTGCGCCGAAGCCGTCGGACAGGTTGCCGCCGATATTCGCCGAAAGCACTTCCTGCTTGAGCGTGGAGAACTCCATCAAAGTGCGGAACGCAAAGGCGAGCCCCGCAGCGCTGGCGTTGTTGCTGCCGAAGAGATTCAGCGGTGAGCAACCGGCCGCAGCCGCGTTGAAGCCAGGCCCTGGAAGCGTCGCGGCGCAAACGATGTTTCCGGAACCCGGATCGCGAACTGCATTCAGCGCGAACTGCAGGAAGCTGCCGACGACGTTGTTGAACAGGTGCTGGTCGTTCTTGTTCTGCCCCCACTCGAAGTAAGCATCCCAGTTCCAGCTCGAGGAGATCGTGCCCTTCAGCCCGCCGGTGATCCGTACGACCTTGTTGTTGGTCTCGTTGCGGGCCGGGGCGATCCCGTTCATGTTGAAACCCAGGAGCGCTCCACCGGGCCCCAGCGCGTTGGCGCCGCCCGGCTGAAATTGGGCGGGCAGATAGGCGTTGTTGGGGGATATGGCGCTGCTGAGGGGAACGTACACTCCATTGGCGACCTCGAGCGCGATCGGCCCGATGGCGCCGTTGGCGATGCGATTGACCGCTTCGCTCTTCGCGTACATGACCTGCAGGAATGAATTCAGATTGTCGGTAATCTTGAAATCCACGTCCGCAAGGCCCGTGTAGCGTTTGACGGCCGGTTTGAGCGTGGTGCCGTCGTAGGCGCCCACACCGGTTGCGCCCGCGCCCTGACTGAACCCGAACACACCTGCGCCGTCCGCGAAGGAGCCGGGGTTGTAGGGGGTCGCCGACGTGCCCGCGGAATTGAAGATCCACTGCGGCTCGGGTCCCGGGATGCAAACGGGCGCGGGCACATTGCACGGCGTCAGAACACCTGTGCGACTCTGGTTGGCGAGCGTCGCATTGGGACCGATGACGTAGTGCGGCAGTCCATTTGGCGCAACCGCCGGGGCGGGACCGGCGGCAGGCGCTCCGGCATACAGAGTGTTGGTATACAAGCCCGCGCCGTTTTTACACCACTCGCGCACCTGCGAGCACAGGCCGATGTCTTCCGCGTTCTCGTATTCGGCGCCGATGATGAAATGCGCGCCATCCCCGAGGTCGTGCCCGTAACCCAGGGAGAAGTGAGTATCTCCGGCGTCGTGGTGAGAAGTCTGGCCGTAGTCAGCCTGACCTTTGAAGCCGTTGAGTTTCTTGTCGAGGATGATGTTGACGACACCCGCGACAGCGTCGGAGCCGTAGACGGCGGACGCGCCACCCGTAACTGTTTCAGTGCTCGCCACCAGCATCGACGGAATCAGTGTCACGTCCACGCCGCCACCGGTGGCCTGCGGCACGACGCGCTCAGTGTCGATCAAGGTCAAGGTGCGCGTTCCGAAGAAGGGGTTCAGGCCGCGCAGGTTCGCGAGCTGCGCGCCCACGTTGAAGTTTCCCAGGCCGACATTGTTCGCGGCGAAGAAGTTGGAATTGGCAGGCAGCTCACCCAATACCTGGCCGACGTTGGTGAGGCCGAGGTTGTTGATATCCCTGGAGTCCAGCACCGTGACCGGATTCGGCGTCGTGAACGTCGAGCGCGCAATGCGTGACCCGGTGACGACGACTTCTTCGACGCCGCCCTGCGCCGAGCTGGACTGCTGGCCGGCGTCCTGGGCGACCGCGGCGGCGCTTGCGAGTGTCATCCCCAGAATTGCGATCGACAGAAACCGCTGGCTCATGGAGCTCCCCCTAGTGACCGGGCACGCCGTGCCCAAGTTGCTGCATGCGTGGCCGGCGTCTTGCGCGCCTGAGCCCCACTCACCACTGCCATCAGACCGGCACAGCTTGCGAGTGGTTTTTGCACAAGTCAAATAGGTCACGGCCCCTGTTCGCTTGCTAGCCGCTGCGTATCTGGTACTTTGCGTACCGGGTGAGGTCCTGAGCGAGGGGGTCTAGGCAAATTGCCCCCCACAAATAACCATACGTCCATGCAACGATCGAAGCAGAACCCGCAGGCTGCGCAGCCGATGCTTAACCGTGGCGATGAAGGGGGTCCGCTCGCGCGCGAGCTGACCAATCTGCGCCTGGTGCGGCTCGTCGACTTCATTCATCGCAGCGCCTCGCGCGCATTTCCACGTGAGAGCGGCCTATCCGACTTCGAGTGGCGCACCGTCGCGCTGGTGTGCGAAATGCCCCGGCTCTCGATCAACGAGCTCGCCGCGCTGCTGCACCGCGGCGTGGCGCAAGTTAGTCGCACAGTGAAGAAGCTGGTCGCGGCCGGGTTGCTTCATCGGGCCAACCGCACCGGCGGTCCGGGCGTGCTGATTACGCCGACTCCGCTGGGCCGCACGGTCTATGGTCCGCTCGAGAAGCTGGCCAGGAAGCGCAACGCAGCCCTCGTCGCCGGGCTCAGCGAGAAGGACTTGCGAGTACTGGATCTCTGCATCACGGTGATGACCGACAATGCGCGCGCGCAACTTGCGCGTGAGCAGCAGCGGCACAGGCACGGCGCGAGAGGAAAGTAGACGACGACGCTACCGCGCGAGCGGATCGGGCCGGACCTGGAAGTGCACGATGAGGGGCTTCGTCCCTTTGCCCCCTTCCTTGAGCCACGGTGTGCGATCGCCACTGGTTACCCACAGTCCCCGTCCCTTCCAACCCGCGCGCGCATCGTCGATCCGGCCTTCCATGCCCTTCATGTAGAAACCGAGCGGGTAAGGAATGCGCAGAGTCACGAACTCACCCTTCACCAGCGCATGCACGCCGTCGAAGAGATTGCCGGTGGCGATGGGCACGTTGGCGCCGAGGCCCAGCGTGTCGTACTGATCGACCCAGGTGTAGTAACTCGACTCGACGCTGAGCTGCGGCGCGTCCGCCATCGCAGGCCCTGGAAGCCGATGAAAAGTCCAGCCTTCCGGGCAGTGATCGCCGGTTGCCTTCGGGCCATTCAACGGGCCTTTGCACTTGCGACGGTCGAACTCGCCGAGATGCCCGCTGCCGAGTGAGACCCACACGACACCCTTCGTGTCGATATCCGCGCCGCGCACGCCGAACCCGGGCGGCGGCACGTTGTAGATCTCACTCAATTGCGTGCGCGGATCGAAGCGAATCAAGGCGCCGGGAAACTGGAACGCGACCGACCCCCACACGGACCCGTCAGCCGGGTTGGGCATGACGGCATAGAAGGAACCGGCAATGCGCTGATCGAGACTCGCATCCGGCGGCTGACCGGGCTCCACCCACCTGTCGCGCCGCCCGTTGCCATTGGTATCCAGAACGAATGGCGACCATCCCTGCGCCGCGGCCGCATCGCCCGTCGCCGTGAACTTCCTGCTGTCCAACCAACCTACAACGGGACCGCCCCCGCTGGTCCAGACGGTGTCATTCGCATCGGCGGCGAACTGCAGGTGATGCGTGCTGAAACAGGTGTCCACGAACGTATATTTCCCGCTTTTCGGGTCGTACATGGCGAGCTGCCGCCCGGAACGCTCGAGCGGAAACACTCTCGCGGACGGGTGGTCCGAACCGTGCTTGCAGAACGCCGGGTTGTCCGGTGCCCGAATGCGCGCCGTGTACCAAACACGGCCTTGGGCATCGAGCATCGGGTTGTGCGCGTTCGCTTTACTGTCCCAGATACGCTGCTCGCCCCAGTAGGGCGACGGCGCGGTCACGGGATCGTCCTGTGTGCTGGGCGTGTTGAGATCACGCACCGGGGCATGAAATGTCGTGGCGACGATGCGCTTGGGATCGAAGATCGGGAATTCATCCGTACTCAGTTCCGGCGACCCGTACAGGGGGCCGTAACCGTTGACCGTGGGATGGCGGCGATCGGTTCCCGAAAGATCGTGCAGGTACGAGTGATCGCTCGCCCAATCCTGAACGGTGGCCACTACATTGCGCTCGGCTCCCGCCGGCCGCCGCGGCGTGGAAGCCGGCAGCTCACCCCGTGCGATCCGGTCGGTCCACTGCGCCAGATACTTCAGTGGCACGCCCCGCAACTGGCCCATCGCGATCGCCACCATGTCCCTGCCCGCCTGGCCGGATTGAATGCGCCGGATCCAGGCGTCGTGCGATGAGCTGAACTTCCCAAGGCTCGGCTCCAGCGTTCGGGTGGCGAGATTGCCGAGCTGGTGGCAGCCGATGCACCCCATGTTCTTTATCCACATCAGGTACTCATCGAGGCCGCCATGCAGTTGCCCGATCTCTTCAGCCTGTGGCAAGCGCACCATCGCGTACCAGTAGGCCGCGGGATAGACGCGAGCCGCCGTCGAGGCGTCGGGAGCGGTGACGGCCGTCAGGTTTACGCGCTGACCGGGTGTGCTCTGGACGGGTACGGAATCGGCAAGGCCGTACCCGCGCACCCACAGTTTATAGGTGCCCTGGGGAAGAGCGGGGACAAGATAGCGGCCCTGCTCGTCGGTAACGACGATCTTGGCGTAGCGCCTCGCGAGGGAGGTGGTCTCGGCGATGACCCAGACGCCGGCCTCGGTTCCCTTCGCGCTCGTGACAACACCGGCGATGTCATCCTTGTCGAGCGCGATCTGTCGGGCGGTGGAAGCCGGAGCAGGGGTAGCCTGAGCAGCGGAAGCCGGGGCAGCCGCATTCGCCACGCCGGCGCAGGCGCAGGCGCTTGCGCAGGCGACAGCCAACGTCGCGCAGCACGTCAGCAGGCGCTTGCGAGGGAACTGGCATGACGCAGTGAAAATCCGCACGGGCATCACCATCAGCGGCCTTTTGCCGGCTGATTCTAGGCCTCGCGGGCATCCAATCGAAAGTCCGCGGTAGTGTCCTGTCAGGGCACTAGCTGGCGCGCAACGCGACCGTCACGGGGACACGAGCCGCCCTGATGGCCGGCAGGAGTCCGGCGAGCGCTCCGATCGCCAGCGCCCAGATGAGGCCCAACAAGGCCAGCGAAGGGGTCACAGCCATCTGAAAGCTCGCCCCGAACGGGCTCGCCATCAAACCGTTGAACAGCAGCCAGGCGATGAGCGCCCCGAGCAGCGCGCCGGGCACGGCGAGCAGGATCGATTCGAGGACGATGGAGGCGACGATCGGGGTACTGTTGAATCCAACGGCGCGCAGGGTGGCCAACTCGCGGCGCCGGGAATCGACGATGGCGTACAGCGAGTTGGCGGCGCCGATGGCGGCGGCAACCGCCATGATCGCGCCGATGAAATAGCTGACGAAGTTCAGGATGCCGTTGACCTGCGACACGTACCCCGCAAGAACATCCGCTTCATGCTGCACCTTGAGGTGCAGCGAGGGGTTCGCCTTGAGCGCACTGACGACCTTCGCGAAATCCGCGGGCGATTGCAGCCGCAGATTCGCCTCGTTGTAGGTGTTGCGACCGAAGGCCGACAGGATCGTCTCGGCATCGCCAAAGGCGATGCACGCGGTGCTGTGTATATCGAAGTTTCCGACGACGGGCCACTCGCCGCCACGCATATGCCGCTTGGCGCCCACACGGAAATCCTCGTACAGCCGCACGCATTTGTTGCTGGCGATGATCTCATGGAGTCCGGGGGTGAACATCCGCCCCGCCGTCATGTGCAGCTCGGGCTGGTAGTCGGTGAGGCCCGGGGTCATCCCGATCAGGGGAAAGCCGAGCTGAGAGCGGTCGACCGTGCTGCGCGCGTTCACATTCACGGTCACCTGATAGACCACGATCGGCTTGCCCTGGGCATTGCGCTGGATTCCCGGCAGATCGAGGAGCAGCGGCGCGACGTCCTTACTGATACTGCTCTGACCGGGTGAGGGAGCGTCGACGCTCGTCACAATGGCGCGATACGGGCTCGCGTCACCCAGAGCCTCCCGTCGCGCCCCGGCACCGAGCGCCAACATCGACACCAACACTCCGACAGCGCACGTGACGCCGATGATGATGGTGCACACCAATCCGAAACGCGCGGGGGTGCCCGACAGATTGATGCGCAGGAGAGCCCAGAACTGTTTGAAGAGGTTCATCGGGTGTTCACCGGCCGGCCAGCGCATCGACCACGGGCTGCCTGGCCGCTCGCATCGCCGGGAGTGCCGCGCTCACGAGCGCGACCAACAGCGAGCCGATCAGGCCGAACCCGATGACGGTCAGC
>Ga0070681_10005511_pt1 | contig 12228 bp, 13 predicted proteins | sample KBSC83BmetaG_FD_65650 | JGI IMG/M metagenome (GOLD analysis project Ga0070681, IMG submission 65650) | Corn rhizosphere microbial communities from Kellogg Biological Station, Michigan, USA - KBS C8-3B metaG | ecosystem: Host-associated > Plants > Roots > Rhizosphere | place: USA: Michigan...
AGGCCGACTGGGCGCGCTTCGCCGTCATCCTGGCGACCGTGTGGATGGGGGCTCCGTTCTTCATGATCATGTACCTGGCGTCGTTGAAATCGGTGCCCGATGAACTCTACGAGGCGGCGTCGATAGACGGGGCCACGTGGTGGCAACGCACCCGGTATGTGACCTTTCCGATGACGCGCAACGTCATTGCCATCACCATGCTGTTCTCGCTGATCGGCGGTTTCTCCGGCTTCACCATCGTGAACGTGCTGACCAACGGCGGCCCGCTCGGCGGGACCCACGTGCTTGCCACGCTGGCGTTCGTCATCGGCCTCGGCGGTGGCAATTTTCCGATGGGCGCTGCCGTGGCACTGTGCATGGTGCCGATCCTGGCGGTGGCCGCGACCCTCATCCTGCGAAACATTGCCAAACGCGGGAGCGACGTCTGATGGCAGATTGGCCTTTACCCTAATACCCCGCCTTCTGCGGCTTGTTGTGCGCCCACACCGGCTTGTAGCCGAGGCGCCAGTCGGGCGGCATCTCGACGGGGCGGGCATCGAAGCTCGCATACTTGGCGGCGTGGCCGCGCACGACGTCGCCCTGGTGCGGGCTGGGGATCGGGCTCGGCGTGTAGGGAAACGAATCGGCCGAGCTGTAGACCGGCAGCAGGAGAGGACGCGCGGCCGCCGACTTGTTCGGCACCGATCCGTGCACCGCGCGGCAATTCAGGAGCAGGGTCGTGCCGGGCCCGCCGGTGATGCTGCGGATCATGTCATCCTTCAGCCAGCCCAGCTCCTTCTCGCGGATCTTCACGACGAAGTTGCCGGCGTCGTCGTACATCGAGAACAGCGGTCCGGCATGGCTGCCTTCGGCGACGGTGAGCGGCCCCTGGTCGGCCGTGCAGCCGTCGAGATAGATGCCGATCGTCACCGGGCTGAAGTCGGTGTGTGGCCAGGCGGGGATGTCCTGGTGCCAGCCGAAACCCTGCGTGCCCTTGCCCGACTTCACGTTGAGCTTGGCGTGGTGAAACTTCACGTCGGGCCCGACGACGTCGGCGGCGAGGTCGGTCATCAGCGGATCGGTCATGAATTCCCAGAACACCGGGTGCTGGTCCTGCGGGCTGCTGACGCGATGGAGCCGCGGCTCCGTCTCCGAATGGCCTTCCTCGAGCACGAACACCCCGTCGTTCTGCGTCACCGCGCGGCTGCGCTCGAGCAACTCGGCCATCGCCGCCCGCAGCCGTTTCAACCACGCCTCGGGCACGTGGTCCGGCAACACGACGAATCCCTTGTCGAAGAAGTCGCGACGCTGCGCATCGCTCAGCACGTGGACGGGATGCTTCAGCACGTCCTGCGGCTTCATGGGCGTCCTCCGGTGGCGGGAAATCGTCAGCCGCGATTGTGGCTAGCGTTCGGCGTTTTCGGCAATGGCTTCGGCGAGGAGATTGAGCGGCGCGCCGTATCGCATGCCGGCTTCGCGTTCGGTCATGGCCGAGCGGATGAAGCGCATGGACAGGCAGCCCATCACGCGGTCGTCCTTGCGGATGGCGACACCGATGCCCTGCAGCCGGCCCGAGCGCGGCATGATCGTGAACGAATAGCCGTCGCGCCTGACGCGGGCAAAGGCGGCGGTGAGCTTCGCATCCTGGCGCACGCCGAGGTCGCGCAGCACGGTGCGGCGCTCCTCGGCCGAGCAGAAAGCCAGCCACGCACGGCCGAGCGCGCTCGACAGGATGGGGCTGCGCTTCTGCAGTGCCGAGCGCTCGAACGACATCGGGCTCTCGGCCGCGGTCGAATGGCGGATGGTGATGGCGCGCTCGCTGATCGTGCCGAGGTAGAGCGGCCAGCCGTACTTGCGGGTGAAGCGGCTCATGTGCGGCGCCGCGACATCGACGAAATGGTCGACGAAGCGGATGCCCTGGGCCAGCCCCAGCACCTTGTCGGTGAGGCGATAGCCCGTCTCGCGCGAGACCTGGGTGGCGTAGCCCAGTTCCATGAGCGTCTTGAGCAGGCGCACGACGGTGGGCCGCGGCAGGCCGGTCTCGCCGGCCAGGGTCGCGATCGTGCCGTGCGGCCGGCGGCTCAGCGCCTCGAGAACGGCGAAACTGCGGCTGACCGGTTCGATCATCGGGGTTCGATCATGAGGTGGGAGCCTATTTCGTATTACGGACTCTGTCGACATCGGCCGGGAAATCCGCCGGCGGAGGGCTTATCTTCGAAGCGGGTAATCAGCGTAGAGGAAGCATGTTCGGCAGACGACGGTTGGGGGCGATTGCGGCGGCCACGGTTCTGGCCGCGCCGGCGATCGCGCGGGCGCAGAAATTTCCCTCCGGCAGGGTGACGGTGGTGGTGCCGTTCCCGGCCGGCGCCGCGACCGACATCAGCGCGCGCATCTATGCCGAACGGCTGTCGGCGCTGTGGGACCAGGCGGTGGTGGTCGACAATCGCGGTGGCGGCAACGGCATCCCGGCCGCCGAGTCCGTGGCGCGCGCCAGGCCCGACGGGCTCACGATCTTCGCCACGTCGGCGATGACGCAGGCGGTCAATCCCGCGATCTACGACAAGCTGCCCTACGATCCGGTCGAGAGCTTCGAGCCGATCACGCGCATGGGCACTTCGCCCTTCGTGCTGCTGGTCGACAGGAACAGCCCGATCAACAGCGCCGCCGAGCTGACCGCGCTGCTGAAGCGCGCGCCGGGCAAGTACAACTACGGCGCCGGGGCGCTGCCCGCGCGCGTCGCCTCCGAGCTCTACAAGCTCTCGGCCGGCGTCGACGCGGTCTACGTCGGCTACAAGAGCAACCCGCAGGCCATCCCCGACGTGCAGAGCGGCCTGCTCGCCTTCATGATGATCGACACGGTGAACGCCAAGGTGGCGATGGACCGCGGCGCGCTGAAGGGCCTGTTCGTGACCGACAGCGAGCGCTACGCCGCCGTGCCCGCCATGCCGACGGCGGCCGAGGCCGGCATGCCCGACGTGCTGCTGACGACCTGGACCGGCTTCTACGTCCCCAAGGGCACGCCGCGCGAGATCGTCCAGCAGATCCACGACGATATCGCCAAGGTGGCGGCGATGCCGGAGGTGCTGGCGCGGCTGGCCGGCATCGGTGGCGTGCCGAAGCTCATGACGCCCGACCAGTTCGGCGCCTTCACGCGCTCCGAGAAGGAGCGGTGGGGCAAGATCATCAAACGTGCCAATATCAAGGTGGAATAGGAGCGAACCATGCAAGGATCCCTGAGCAGCAAGGGCGGACCGCGCATTCGCCACGTCGAGGGCGAGAGCGCGCCGTACGAGACCATCACCGTCGACAAGCTGACGCCCGTGATCGGGGCGGAGATCGGCAACATCGACCTGTCGCAGCCGCTGTCGAACCGCCAGCAGGACGAGGTCCATCGCGCGCTGGCCGAGAACTGCGTGATCTTCTTCCGCGACCAGCACATCACGCCCGACCAACAGGTTTCGTTCGGCCGCCTGTTCGGCGACCTGCACGTCCATCCCGCGGCGCCGCACGAGCCCGGCCGGCCCGAGTTGATGATCATCCACGCCGACAAGGATTCCCCACGCGCGAACGGTGAGGGCTGGCACACCGACGTGAGCTGCGACGTCGAGCCGCCGATGGGATCGATCCTCTATATCAAGGAGTGCCCGCCCAAGGGCGGCGACACGCTGTTCGCCAACATGTACGCCGCCTACGAGGCGCTGTCGGACCGCATGAAGACCTATCTCGACGGCCTGACCGCCTTCCACGACGGCGAGGGGGTGTACCGCGGCCTCTACAAGAACTTCGGTGTCGAGGAGAAGGCGCAGTATCCGCGCGCGACGCATCCGGTGGTGCGCACGCATCCGGTGACGCGGCGCAAGGCGCTCTACGTCAACCGCGGCTTCACGCGTTTCCTGATCGGCGTGCCGCGCGACGAGAGCGACGGCATCCTCTCCTATCTCTACCAGCACATGGAGAACCCGCTGTTCCAGTGCCGCTTCCGCTGGCAGGCGAACTCCATCGCCTTCTGGGACAACCGCGCCGTCCAGCACCGCGCCATGTGGGACTACTGGCCCCACACGCGCCACGGCAACCGGGTGACGGTGGCGGGCGACAAGCCGTTCTGATGCCTTCCCCCTCCCTGCCTCCCCCGTAAGACGAGGGAGGTGTATGAATACCTCCCCCGTCTTACAGGGGAGGTGGCCCGAAGGGCCGGAGGGGGAGAGCCCCAGGAGTGGTTTAGGTTGCTGGTCATCTTCGATTGCGACGGCGTGCTGGTCGACAGCGAGCCGCTGTCCAACACCGTGTTCGCCCGGGCGCTGCGGCGCGAGGGGCTCGACTGGTCGGTCGAGGAGACGATGCGCCGGCTGATGGGGCGCTCGATGAAGGCCTGCGTCGAGATCGTCGAGGGCGTGCTGGCGCGAAGCCTGCCGGAAGACTTCGTGCACAGGATGCAGGCCGACACCTTGCAGGCCTTCCGCGCCGCGCCGCTGCAGCCGGTCCCCGGCATCAACGAGGCGATCGACGCCATCGAGGCCCAGGGCATCAAGACCTGCATCGCCAGTTCGGGCGGCTTCGACAAGATGGAGGTGTCGCTGGGCGTCACCGGCCTGTGGTCGCGCTTCGAGGGCCGCATCTTCAGTTCGAGCCAGGTGTCGCGCGGAAAGCCGTTCCCCGACCTGTTCCTGCATGCCGCCATGGAGATGAACGAACAGCCGTTCGACTGCGTCGTCGTCGAGGATTCCGTGCCCGGCGCGCAGGCGGCGAAGGCGGCCGGCATGCGCGCGCTGGGATATGTCGGCGCGCCACACACCGATCGCGACGCCATGGGCGCGGCCGGCGCCTTCCTGTTCACCGACATGAAGCAGTTGCCCGGCCTGGTGCGCGGATGACCTCCTCGTGGTCGATGGACACCGGGACGGGCCCCGGCAACGGCGAGCGGGTCATCGTCGTCGGCGCGGGCATGGCGGGGCTGGTGGCCGCGCGGCTGCTCCACGATTCGGGATTCAAGGTGACGGTGCTGGAGGCGCGCGAGCGTCTGGGCGGCCGCACCTGGACCGACGACAGCCTCGGCGCGGCGCTCGATCTGGGCGGCTCGTGGGTGCACGGCGTCGACGGCAATCCGCTCGCGCTGTGGTGCGCGAAACTCGGCGTCGAGCTGATCGAGAACCAGGGCGAACGTCTGCTGATCGACGATCGCGCGACGGCCAAGACCCGCGAAGGCCAGCGCCGGCGCGCCATCCTCGGCCGCGCCGCCTTCAAGACCGCCATCGAGTGGTCGAGCTGGAAAAGCAGGATGCTGACCGCCGCGCGCGGCCCGCGCTCGATCTCGGTGAAGCAGGCCGTCGAGCATCTCCTGCACGCGTCGTGGCTGCCCGAGGTCGACCGGCTGGTCGTGGCGACGTTCGTGGAGATGAGCGAAGGCGTGCAGGGCGCGCCCTGGGACGCCATCTCGGTCGAGGAGTGGTTCCCGACCGAGGGGCTCGATCGCAACGGTCAACCGAAGGGCGGCTTCCGCCAGCTGGTCGACGATGCCGCCAGCGGACTGGACGTGCGTCTCGCCACGCCAGTGCATCGGCTGGCGTGGAGCGCGGCGGGCGTCAGCGCCACCCTGAAGAGCGGCGAGACGATCGCGGCCGATCGTGCGCTGGTCACGGTGCCGCTCGGCCTCCTGCGCGCCGGATTGCCGACGCTCGATCCGCTGCCGCCGCTTGCGCAGCAGCAGGCGATCGGCCGGCTGGGCTATGGCGCGGGCGTGCTGGGCAAGATCTATCTGCGATTCCCGCGGCGCTTCTGGCCCGAGCATCCCAAATGGTTCGGTCGCCTGCCCGACGGGCCGGACAAGCGCGGCACCTTCAACACCTTCGTCAGCCACATGGACGAGACCGGCCTGCCGATCCTGCTGAGCTTCGCCAACGGCGCCACCGCGGCGCGGCTCGATCGCCAGGCGAGCGACGCGGAGGTGGCCGAGGTCGCCATGAACTCGCTGCGCAAGATGTTCGGCCCCGACATTCCCGCGCCCGAGGCCATCGCCTTCCCGCGCTGGCTGTCCGATCCGTGGAGCCAGGGCGGCTATTCCTATCCCGGCGTCGGCAGCGCGCCGGAGGATCGCGACCTCCACGCCCGGCCGCTGGGCAACCGCGTGTTCTTCGCCGGGGAGGCCACCGAGCCGGTCGAATATGGCACCGTGCATGCCGCCTTGTGGTCGGGCGAGCAGTCGGCCGAGGCGCTCTATGCCGCCGCCACCGGGACCGCCGCCGGCCGTGACAAGAGGCCGTGGGCGGGCGCGCGGCGTGGCGCCGGCCGGCACAATGGAGGATAAGGAAGCATGAAGCTCGCAAGCGTCCTCTTCGTCCTCGTCATCATCTCCGCCCTGGCCACGCTGGGCGTGCTGTTCGCCGGCCTGATCACCATGGCGCGCGGTCCCTCCGACAGCCTCGAGCGCGCCAAGGGCAGCAACCGGCTGATGTGGTGGCGCGTGCGCCTGCAGATGCTGACGCTCGCGCTCGTCTTCCTGTGGTATCTCGCCAGCCGGAGCTGACCATGGTCACGCTGACGCGCATCTACACCCGGGGCGGCGACAAGGGGCAGACCTCGCTCGGCCGCGGCGAGAGGGTGGCCAAGCACGATCCGCGGGTCGAGGCCTACGGCACCGTCGACGAGGCCAACTCCGTGATCGGCATGGCGCGCGCGGCGATCACGCGCACGCTCAAGAAGGGCCGCCCGCGCGCCGAGGCCGAGGCGATGCTGGCGCGCATCCAGAACGACCTGTTCGACCTGGGCGCCGATCTCTGCACCGTCATGGGCAAGAGCAGGAAGGGACAGCCGGCGCTGCGCATCGTGCCCAGCCAGGTCGACCGCCTCGAGCGCGAGATCGACGCGATGAACGCCCGGCTCGGTCCGCTGAAGTCGTTCATCCTGCCGGGCGGCAGCGAGGCTGCGGCGTATCTCCATCTCGGCCGCACCGTGGTGCGCCGGGCCGAGCGCTGCATGACCGCGCTGGCCGCCAAGCAGGCCATCAACCCGGAGGCGATCAAGTACGTCAACCGCCTGTCCGACCACCTGTTCGTGCTGGCCCGCCGGCTCAACGAAAACGGTGCCGCGGACGTTCTGTGGGTTCCCGGCGGGGCGCGCTAGTCCGTCTAAGTTGTTGAAAGATAGAGCTAAATGCTTCCGCGCTGCGATTTTGTGCAGTGCGCCATAGCCTTGACATGATCGGCTCAACACCCCTACACGAAAACCCCCTTGCCGGATGGGAGTCCGGCGGCAACTCACCATAGGCGTAACGCATGAAAGTGCTGGTCGCGGTCAAGCGGGTCATCGACTACAACGTCAAGATTCGCGTCAAGGCCGACAACACGGGCGTCGAGACGGCGAACGTCAAGATGTCCATGAACCCCTTCGACGAGATCGCCGTGGAAGAGGCGATCCGCATGAGAGAGAAGGGCACCGCGACCGAGATCATCGCCTTCTCCGCCGGCCCGGCGCAGTGCCAGGAGACGATCCGCACCGCGCTCGCCATGGGCGCCGACCGTGGCATCCTGGTGCAGACCGACGGCGAGCTCCAGCCGCTGGCCGTGGCCAAGCTGATGAAGGCCGTGGTCGACAAGGAACAGCCCGGCCTCGTCATCGTCGGCAAGCAGGCGATCGACGACGACAGCAACCAGACCGGCCAGATGCTGGCCGCCCTTCTCGGCTGGTCGCAGGGCACGTTCGCCAACAAGCTCAACGTCGCCGACGGCTCGATCGAGGTGAAGCGCGAGGTCGACGGCGGCCTCGAGAACATCAAGATCAAGATGCCGGCGGTGATCACCACCGACCTGCGCCTCAACGAGCCGCGCTACGCCTCGCTGCCGAACATCATGAAGGCCAAGAAGAAGCCGATCGAAGTGCTGGCGCCCGACGCGCTCGGCGTCGACGTGACGCCGCGCCTCAAGACCCTGAAGGTCGAGGAGCCGCCCAAGCGCAAGGCCGGCATCAAGGTGAAGACCGTCGCCGAACTGGTCGACAAACTGAAGAACGAAGCGGGAGTGATCTGAGCATGGCCATTCTCGTCATCGCCGGCCACGACGGCAAGACCGTCCGCGCCAACGTCGCCAATGCCGTCGCCGCCGCGGGCCAGATGGGCTCCGACGTCGCCGTCCTCGTCGCGGGCAGCAACTGCGGCGACGCCGCCAAGGCCGCCGCCGCCATCGCCGGCGTCGCCAAGGTGATCCAGGTCGAGGACGCGGCTTACGCCAACTGGCTGGCCGAGGACATCGCGCCGCTGGTCGTGAAGCTGGCGCCGAACTACAGCCATATCGTCATGGCCGCCGATTCACTGGGCAAGAACGTCTCGCCGCGGGTCGCGGCCCTGCTCGACGTGGCGCAGGTTTCCGAAGCCATCAAGGTCGTTTCGCCCGACACGTTCGTGCGCCCGATCTATGCCGGCAACGCCATGGCCACCGTGCAGACGGCCGAGAAGATCAAGGTCGTGACCATTCGGCCGACCAACTTCAAGGCGGCGGCCGGCGGCGGTTCCGCTCCGATCGAGCAGATCGCCGGCGAGGGCTCCAAGGGCCTTTCTTCCTACGTCGGCGCCGAACTGTCCAAGAGCGAGCGGCCGGAACTCACGTCGGCCAAGATCGTCGTCTCGGGCGGCCGCGGCCTCGCCAGCAGCGAGAACTTCAAGATGCTCGAGAAGCTCGCCGACGCGATGGGTGCCGGCCTCGGCGCCAGCCGCGCCGCGGTCGACGCGGGCTATGTGCCCAACGACTACCAGGTCGGCCAGACCGGCAAGGTCGTGGCGCCCGACCTCTACATCGCCATCGGCATCTCCGGCGCGATCCAGCATCTCGCCGGCATGAAGGACAGCAAGACGATCGTGGCGATCAACAAGGACGAAGAGGCGCCGATCTTCCAGGTCGCCGACTACGGCATCGTGGGCGATCTTTTCCAGATCGTTCCCGAGTTCACTGCCGCCATAGAGAAGAAGTAGAGCTCAGGAGTACCCGTCATGATCAAGCGCATCGGCGTCATCGGCGCCGGCCAGATGGGCAGCGGCATCGCCCACGTCTGCGCCCTCAAGGGGTACGACATCCGGCTGCTCGATGTCGACCAGTCCCACCTCGACGCAGGCCTCGACAACATCGGCCGCAACATGGATCGCCAGATCGGCCGCGGCATGATCCGGCCCGAGGACAAGGACGCCGCCCTCAAGCGCATCGTCACCGGCACCGACTACAAGCAGTTCGCCGACTGCGACCTGGTCGTCGAGGCGGCGACCGAGAACGAGGCCATCAAGCGCGAGATCTTCAAGAAGGTCTGCGACGGCCTGCCGGCCAACGTCCTGCTGGCCACCAACACCTCGTCGATCTCGGTGACGCGCCTGGCGTCCGGGACCGACCGCCCCGGCAAGTTCATGGGCATGCACTTCATGAACCCGGTGCCGCTGATGGGCCTGGTCGAGCTGATCCGCGGCATCGCCACGGAAGAGGAGACCTTCCGCACCGTCCGCGAGGTCGTGGTCAAGCTCGAGAAGAAGCCGGTCAATGCCGAGGATTTCCCGGCCTTCATCGTCAACCGCATCCTGCTGCCGATGATCAACGAGGCGGTCTATGCGCTCTACGAGGGCGTCGGCAACGTAGACGCGATCGACACCGGCATGAAGCTCGGCGCCAACCATCCGATGGGTCCGCTCGAGCTCGCCGACTTCATCGGCCTCGACACCTGCCTGTCGGTCATGCAGGTCCTCCACGAGGGCCTGGCCGATTCGAAGTACCGCCCCTGTCCGCTGCTGGTGAAGTACGTCGAGGCCGGCTGGATCGGCCGCAAGGTCAAGCGCGGCTTCTACGACTACTCGGGCGAACGGCCGGTTCCGACGCGCTGACGCCCCGGCGCGGCTGCCGCGACCCGCGTTGCCTGGCGAACCGTTTGCTGGGTAGGATTGCGCATGATCTATATTCCCCAGGCCGTTGCACGCATTCCGATCGTGCGGGGAATATTCCGGCTCCTGCTGATGGGCTATGCCCGGATGTTCAAGCGCCGCTACGTCATCGAGCAGCGCATGGGCCTGCAGCTCCTGCTCGACCGCAACAACATCATCGACTGGCAGCTCTTCATCGCCGGCAAGTGGGAGCGCCCGCAGTTCACCGAGCTGTTCGGGCTGGCCGCCGAGCAGTTGCGGCGGCGCAAGGCCGAGGCGGTGTTCCTCGACATCGGCGCGCACTGGGGCCTCTACGCCCTCGAGGCGCACAAGAGCGGCATGTTCAGTCGCATCCTGGCCTTCGAGCCCGACCCGATCAGCTACGCCCAGCTCCACGCCAACCTGTTCCTGAACCAGGCCCAGTCGGCCATCGAATCGCTGCAACTCGCGGCCTCCGACGGCGACCGCTCCTTCGCGCTCGAGCCGGGCGATGCGCGCAACCGCGGCGCCACGCGGGTGATCGAGCCGGACGCCCGCCATCCGGTGACATGCCACGGCATCGCCATCGACAGGCGCTTCGACTTCGCCAACAAGCTGCTGGTCATCAAGATAGACGTCGAGGGCCACGAGCCCGAGGTGATCGACGGCCTGCGCGGCCTGCTGTCGAAGAACCGCTGCATCCTCCAGGTCGAGGTCTGGGACCAGCCGGCCGGCGAGACCGAACGGCGCTTCAAGCACCTGTCGGCGCTGTTCGCCGGTCACGGCATCCGCTTCGTGCGGGCGATCGACGCCGACTTCTTCTTCGTCTCCGACTTCCCGCACGCCCAGACCCTGGGAGAGGCCCGATGATCCGTCGATTGCTGCAGACCGCCGTGCTCGGCGCCCTGGTGCTGGCGCCGCTCGCCCCGGCCGAGGCGCAGTGGGTGTTCGTCGCGCGCAAGGCCGCGCAGCGCATCCAGCACATGGCGATCGAGAGCGAGCAGCCCGGCGGTCCGCGCCGCGAGTTCGTGACCGTGATCCTCGAGGCGCCGGCCGACCGCGTGTTCGCCGCCGCGCTCGAGACCGCGCGCGCCAACCCGGCGCTGCGCATCCTGATGACCGATCCGGCCCAGCGCCGCCTGCAGGTCGCCGATGGCGGGCGGACCGGGACGATCAACGTGGCGGTGCTGAACGACGGGGTCTCGCAGCTCATGATCGCCGGGACCTCTCCGGCCAACGAGCCGCCCGCCGCCTCGCGGGTCATCGCCACCGTCATGCGGCTCTGCGAGCAGATGAAGAAGCAGTGCACGGTCGAGTAGCCCGCCGGGCTACTTCGCGCCCAGAAACCGCTCCGCCGTCTTCCAGCGCACGCCCTCGGCGAGCGCCGGCGGCAACGACGCGAGGTTCTCCTCGAGTTCCGTGACCGCGCCGGGGTAGGTGCAATCGTAATGGGGATAGTCGGCGCCCCAGAAGATGCAGCCGTCCATGCCCATCTCCTTGAGCCGCGGCAGGCGGTGGGCTTCGTCGGACTCAATGGAAATGAAGCACTGCTCGCGGAACAGCTCGGTGGGCCTGCGCGTCAGCCATGGCACGTGGTGGCGCATCGAATCGAAGTGACCATCGAGCCGGTCGAGCCAGTATTCCAGCCAGCCCAGCCCCGATTCCAGGAACGCGACCTTGAGTGCCGGGTGCTTCTGCAGGACACCGCCGACCACGATGTCGAGCACCGCCGCCATCTGCTCGAACGGATGGCAGATCATGTGGGTGAAGAACATGTTGTCGTAACGGCTGGTGGCGAAGCTCGGCATCAGCGCGCCGAAGCTGCCGTGCACCGACGCGAACAGGCTGTTGGCGGCCACCGTCTGCCAGAAGCGGTCGAGCGACTTGTCGTAGAGCGCCAGGCCCTTGTAGCGCTCGGGCCGGAAGCACACGCCCTTGAGCCCGAGCCGGGCGATGTGCTCGGCCTCGCGTGCCGCCGCGCCGGCGTCCTGCAGCGGCACGATGCCGACGGCGTCGAGCCGGCCGCGTCCGTCGCGGCACATGTCGGCGATCCATTCGTTGTAGCCGTGGCAGGTCGCGGCCGCGACGGCGGGATCCTCGATATCGCCCGCCATCAGGTGGAGGGAAGGATAGAGCAGGGTGCGCTCGATGCCTTCTTCCTCCAGCACCGTGGCGCGCGCGCCGCCGTCGTAGGACCCCGGCAGGATGTCGTCCCAGGTCGGCACCTTGTCCGGATCGTCCATGCCCCAGGGCACGCAGGCCGCAGCGGGACGGAGATTGCGCCGGATCCTGCCGTTGATCGAGATCCAGTCGCGCCCGTCGGCATCGCGCTCGACGCGGATGGTGTCGGCGCGGTGGCGCTTCTCGACGTACTCGTTCCACACCGC
>Ga0070681_10005514_pt1 | contig 12225 bp, 11 predicted proteins | sample KBSC83BmetaG_FD_65650 | JGI IMG/M metagenome (GOLD analysis project Ga0070681, IMG submission 65650) | Corn rhizosphere microbial communities from Kellogg Biological Station, Michigan, USA - KBS C8-3B metaG | ecosystem: Host-associated > Plants > Roots > Rhizosphere | place: USA: Michigan...
GACGAGGCGGCGATGTACCTGCAGTACTTCGGGCGCGGGCACCACTTCAAGGACAAGCGGCCGAACGTGCCCAAGCACCCGGGCGCGCTGTGGGAAATGGAGGGGCTGCAGCCCGGGATGGAGGCGTATGAAAACGAGATACGGGGAAAACTGGGACCCAAGGCGCCCCGGGCTCTCGACCTCGCCTCCTCCGAGCCGGTGAACATCAACATCTTCCCGAACCTCTCGATTCTCGGAAATCACATCCAGGTGTTCCAGCCGGTATCGGTCGATGAGACCGACAGCCTCTGGTACGCCACCGCCATCGTCGACGATAAGAACGAGCTCGAAGGCATGGCCGACGCGGTGAACGCGATCCGCATGCGCACGCAGGAGAGCTTCCCCAACTTCGGCGAGGTCGACGACGCCGCGAACTTCGAGGAGATCCAGAAGGGCCTCGCCGCGTGCGAGGATGAATGGGTCTACATGCACCGCGGCCTCGGCGTGCCGGGACGCGTGCAGCAGCTTCCCGACGGCACGCTGAAGGCGCCCGCCACCGACGAAGTCTTTATGCGCGAGCACATGAAGGAATGGAAGCGGCTGATGATGGGGCAGCCCAAGCTCGTCGTTTCCCGCTCATGACGCCATGAGCTACGTCGACGACCGCTTCTATTCGGATCTCGTCCAGGCCTTCAAGGGCTGGGACACGTCCGAGCTCGAGGTAAGAGACCCCAAAATCAGGGACGAGTGCCGGCAGCTGCTCGAGCGGGAGGCGCGGCTGCTCGACCAGAACCGCTTCGAGGACTGGCTCGCGATGTACGCCGAGAACTGCATCGTCTGGGTGCCGGCGGCGGAGGCGGCGGGCGATCCGCGGCGCGAGGTGGCGATCTACTTCGACGACCGCCGGCGGCTCGAGGACCGCATCTTTCGCCTGCGCACCGGCAAGGCGTGGTCGCAGGTGCCGGCGAGCCGAACGGTGCGCCTGGTCTCCAATATCGAAGTGTTCTCCCAAAAGCAGAAGCTCATGGTGCGCTCGAACCTGCTGATGACGGAGTTTCGCGCCGGCGAGACGCGCCTCATCGCGGCGTGGTGCGCGCACCGCCTCGCCGGTGGCAGAATCGAAGCCAAGCAGCTAAACCTCATTGACCGCGACCAGAGCCTGCGGAACCCGAGCGTGCTGCTCTAAGAGGAGGAAGAACATGTTTGTGCGCAATTCCTGGTATGTCGCCGCGTGGGACCACGAGATCGGGCGCAGCATGCTGCGCCGCGTGATCCTCGACGAGCCGGTCGTCCTGTACCGCACCGTCGAGGGCAAGGCGGTCGCGCTCGAGGACCGCTGCTGCCATCGCCAGGCGCCGCTCTCGATGGGCAAGCTCACCGGCAACATCGTCGCCTGCCCCTACCACGGCCTGCAGTTCGATCCGTCGGGCAAGTGCGTCAAGATCCCGAGCCAGGATTTCATCCCGGGCTCGGCGAAGGTGAAGTCCTACCCGATCGTCGAGAAGAACCACTGGGTCTGGATCTGGATGGGCGACCCGGCGAAGGCCGACCCGGGCAGGATCGAGGACTTCCATTTCCTCGATGACCCGAAGTGGCGCTATGGAGGCAACTACCTCCACGTGGATGCGAACTATCTGTTGCTGGTGGAAAACCTGCTCGACACCACGCACCTGCCCTTCCTCCACCCGACCTCGCTCGGCACCGACGCATTCGCACGCTCCGAGCTCGAGGTGTCGCGCGAGGGCGATCGCATCCAGGTGGCGCGCTGGCTGATGAACGAGCTGCCGGCGCCCTTCCACAAGCAGATGGGCGAGTTCCCCGACGGGGTGAAGGTCGACCGCTGGCAGATCGCGCACTTCGCTCCGCCGTGCTTCGTCAAGCTCGACGTCGGCTCCGCGCCGGCAGGCGCGGGCGCGCGGCAGACGTCGGACCGCGGCAGCCGCTGGATGAACATGTGGAACCTGAACGCGATCACGCCCGAGACCGGGAAGACGGCGCACTACTTCTTCGCGCAGGCGTTCAACTTCAAGCTCGACCAGAAGTGGATCGCCGACATGCTCGCCGTGCAGATCCGCGACATCTTCCTCGAGGACATGGCGATGGTGAAGGCGCAGCAAGTCAACATGGACCTCGGCCCGTCACTGGCGGTGAACCTCGGCCAGGACAAGGCGTGGGTCGCCATGCGGCAGATCGTCGAGCGCATGGTCAAGGAAGAGCAGCAGCAGGCTAAGGCAGCCTAGGTCTACTAACGGCTCGTTGGCGAGACGCGAACGCGAACATCGCCAGCGCGCCGAGAAAGAAACCGGTAGCGAGCCCGCGAAAGTAGTCCATGGCGGCCGACGCCTTGCAAGATGCGTGCGGGCTTAATGTTTCGTTAAGCGGGCGCACCGTGCTCCGCGCGGCCCAGCGGGCGCTAAGAGTGCAATAACGAAGCATCCTTATAGTCGGGCGAGGATGAGATGGCCTGCCCTCCTCGCGGCGGCCGCGGCGACGCTGCTGCAGGCCTGCGCTACACCGACGCCCGCGCCCCCCGCGCCGCTGCCCGTATTGCCGCCCCAGCCGAGCATGCCGGCGGCGGTCGTTGCGGAGCCGCTGGCCGCGCCACCTGTCGCGCCGCCGCACGCAGCGGTGCGGTTCGACCCGCCCCACGTGGTGATTCCTCCGCGCGGCGCGATCAAGACCGTCGACGCGACCGGGCCGCGCGCGGACCTGTGGGCGCGCATTCGCAAGGGGTTCCGCATGCCGGAGCTCAAGAGCAAGCTCGTGCGGCAATACGTCGCGTACTACAAGGCGCGGCCGGAATACCTGCAGCGCGCCTTCGAGCGCAGCCGCCGGTATCTTTATCACATCGTCACCGAGATCGAGCAGCGCGGCATGCCGACCGAGCTCGCGCTGCTGCCGATGGTCGAGAGCGCGTTCAATCCGATGGCCTATTCGCGCGCGCACGCCTCGGGCCTGTGGCAGTTCATCCCGGCGACCGGCCGCCGCTTCGACCTCGAGCAGAGCTGGTGGTACGACGAGCGCCGCGATATCGTCGACTCCACCAGCGCCGCGCTCGACTACTTGCAGTCGCTCTACGAGATGCACGGCGACTGGCACCTGGCGCTCGCCTCCTACAACTGGGGCGAAGGCGCGGTGTCGCGGGCGATCGCGCGCAACCGCAAGGCCGGCAAGCCGACCACCTACGCGAAGCTGCGCATGCCGCGCGAGACGCGCGGCTACGTGCCCAAGCTGCAGGCGCTGAAGAACATCATCCGCGATCCGGCGGCATTCGGCATCGAGCTCGAGCCGATCCCCGACGAGCCGTATTTCGTGCAGGTGGAGCAGGCGCCCGACATGGACCTCCAGCTCGCGGCCGAGCTGGCGGAGATGCCGCCGGAGGAGTTTCTCGCGCTCAATCCGGGCTTCAGCCGGCCGCTGATCCGGGCCTCGGAGTCGGCGCGACTGGTGCTGCCGGCGGAGAAGCTGCCGGTGTTCTACGAGAACCTGGCCGAGCGCGAGGGCACTTCCCTCGTCTCCTGGCGCGTCTACCGTCCGAAGCGCGGCGAGAAGCTCGGCTCCATCGCCCGGCGCTTCGGCCTGTCCATCGCGGAGCTGAAGCGGGTCAACGGCATCCCGCCGCGCTCGTCGCGCATCCCCAAGGTGCTCGTCGTGCCGACCGGGGCGCAGGCGCACGAGGCGGTCAAGCTGCCGGTGATGTACGCCCCGCCGATTCCGGCGCAGGGCCGCGTCGCCTTCGTGCACCGCGTGAAGAAGGGCGACACCCTCACGCGCATCGCCCGCCGTTACCGCGTCAGCGTCGCCTCGCTCAAGCGCTGGAACCGCGCCGGCAGCCACCTGCGCGTCGGGCAGAAGATCTTCATCCGCAAGAACGTGTTCTAGCGGGGACGGCGCTACTGCTTCGCGCTGACCGGCGTAGCCTTCCCTTGCGCGCCCGGCAGCTTCACTTCCTCGAGCGCCGCGGCGCAGCGCGAGGCGACCGCGTCGTCGGCCTCCTTGCGATCGGGCATCGTGGCGAAGCCGCCGGTGGCGATGATGTCGCCGCGCTGGTAGAAGTCCGTGCCCTTCAGCTTCGCCAGGCGCGCCGCCGCGTCGCGCTCATGGACGAAATCGTCGACGCACACCGCGACCGCGAGGTCGCGCCGCGCATTCTCCGCGGCTTCCGCCGCCATGCTTTGCGCGCGGCCGCCGCTGACCCAGCCGGCGAAGCCGAAGCCGCCGATGAGCGTGGCCGCCACCACGCCGGCGCAGACCCAGAAAACCTGGGTCTTGTTGAGCTGAAATGCTTCCCAGCGCTGCTGGATCTGCGTGAAGCTCGCCATGGTTCCTCCTCCGTTGTCGAACGAGCACCATAGGCGGAGGCGCCTTAACGAGTGCTTAAGCGATGGGGGACTGCGCGAAGAAGCCTTCGCCGTTGGCGAGGATCTTCGCCTTGGTGCCTTCGGGGATGTCCTTGCGCTCGCGGAAGAGCTTGATCGCGTCGAACACGCGATGCGCGTGCGGCAGGTCGGATGAATACAGGATGCAGTCCTGGCCGATCGCATCGGCCACCATGGCGATGCGCGCCTCGTCCAGCTCGCAGCTGAAGTGGACGCGTCCCTCGGCGACGTATTCGCGTGGATTGCGCGCCGGCAGGTCGCGCTTCTTCGAGCCGCCGGGCGGCTGCCGGTAGAAGCGCTCCATGCGGTCGAGCCAGAACGGCACCCACTCGACGCCTGCTTCGAAGAAGCCCACCTTGAGGCGCGGGAACCGCTCGAGCACGCCGCCGACGAGGATGGCGGAGAAGGCCATGAAGATCGGCAAGACGAACGGCGTGATCATCGCCTCGTAGACGTTGTCGTAGAGATCCGAGATCGGCGGATAGGACCAGCCGACGTGCACGCAGACCGGCAGCGCGTGCTGCTCGCATACGCGGTAGAACGGATCGAGGCCGCGGTCGTCGAGCTTCAGGTGGCCGGCGGTGCCGAGCGTCATGACGCCGCAGGCGCCGAGCCGTTTGGCATGCGCAACCTCCTCGACCGCTCCTGCCACGTCGGGCAACGGAACCGTGGCCACCCAGCGGATGCGCCCACCACTTGCCTTGCACTTGGCGGCGATCCATTCGTTGTAGGAGCGGGAGAGCGCGCGCACGGTAGCCGGATCGTCGGCGAGCGGCCAGACGAGGAACATCGTCGGGAAGACCACCGAGACGTCGATGCCCTCGTGGTCCATGTCGTGCAGGCGCGCCTTCGGATCGCGCAGCTCCTGGCTCTCGACGCGGGTCCGGCGCTCGGCGTCGTAGGCCTTGCGCAGATGCGGCGAGCCGAACGTGTGGACGCCTTTCCCCTGCAGCCGGGGGAAGGTGCGGCCCTCGATCAGCCAGAACGCGCGCTTCCCGCCTTCGATGATGCGCGGGCGGATGTCCGCCGGCAGCGCCGCGAACGTCTCGTCGCATTCCTCGACATGGGCGTCGGTGTCGAACACCGTCACAGGAACCAGGTGCCGCCGTCGACGTTCAGCGTCTGGCCGGTGATGAAGTCGCTGTCCGCGGAGGCGAGGAAGACCACCGCGCCGACGAGATCCTCGGGGTATTGATCGCGCTTGATGGCGCGCGCCTCGCGCCGCGGGGCGAGATATTCCTCCGCGAGCATCTTCTTCTGCTGCTCGTCGGCGATCGTCAGGCCCGGCGTGATGGCGTTGACGTTGATGCCGTCGCCGCCCACCTCGCGCGCGAGCGAGCGCGTGAGCGCGATCACCGCGCCCTTCGAGCTCACGTAGTGCAGGAACATCGGCGTGCCGCCGAGCACCGTGCCGGAGGAGATGTTGATGATCTTGCCGCGCTTCTGCTTCTTCATCTGCGGATGCACCGCGCGGCAGCAGAGGTAGACGCCCTTCACGTTCACCGCCATGCAGCGGTCCCATTCGTCGAGCGGGATCTCGGTGAACGGCCGCTTCTGGATCGACGAGTACAGGCCGGCGTTGTTGACGAGGATGTCGATCGCGCCGTAGGCCTCGATCGCCCTCGCGGCCATGGCGAGCGTTTCCTTTTCGGACGTGACGTCCACTTTCACCGCCACGCCGCCCACCTCATCGGCCACGGTGCCGGCGGCGTCGGACTGGATGTCGGCCACCACGACTTTCGCGCCGGCGGCCGCGAGCGCCTTGCAATAGGCCCGGCCAAGGCCGATGCCGCCGCCGGTGACGATCGCCACTTTGTCTTTGAGAGTCATGCGAAGAACCTGAATGGGGTCAGATCAACATTAGAGGACGATGGGCACAACTTTGCCAGTTGTCCCGCAATTTTGATCTGACCCCAATTATTTCCGGGCGAGCTCGCGCAGCCTGAAGCGCTGGACCTTGCCGGTCGCGGTGCGCGGGAGCGCGTCCATGAAGCGGATGCGCTGCGGGCGCTTGAAGCGCGGCAGGTTCTTCGCGGCGTGCTCGATGATGTCCCGGGACAGGCCCTCGCCCGGCGAGTGTCCCGGTCGAAGGGCAACATAGGCGGCGGCGATGGTCGCGCCCTGCTCGTCGGACTCGGCGATGACCGCCGCCTCGAGCACCGCGGGATGGGTGATCACCGCGTCTTCCACTTCGCCGGGCGAGACCCACATCCCGGAGCACTTGAAGAGGTCGTCGCCGCGGCCCTCGAACCAGTAGAAGCCGTCCCCGTCCCGCCGGTAGATGTCGCCGGTGGTCACCCAGCCGTCGTGGATCAGCTCCGCGGTCTTGTCGGGCTTGTTGAGGTAATACGGGATGGCGCTGCGGCCCTTGACCTGCAGCCTGCCGCGGCCCTCGCCCTGGACGACTTTGCCGCCCTCGTCGCTCAGCTTCACTTCATATCCGGGCAATGCAAGACCGGAGCTCCCCGGGCGATAGCGGCCGGGAAAATTGTGGATGAAGCAATGCAGAAGCTCGGTGGTGCCGAGCCCTTCCAGGATGTCGACGCCGCTCACTTCCTTCCAGTCGCTCCACGTCGCCACCGGCAGCACCTCGCCCGCCGACACGCAGAAGCGCAGCGTCGAGGTCTCCAGCTTATTTCCCTGGCGCGCGTACTCCACCAGCGCGCGAAACACCGCCGGCACGCCGAAGAAGATCGTCGGCCGGTAGCGCTTGAGGATGTCCGCGATCACCTGCGGCGTGGGGCGCTGCGCGCAGAGCACGACCTCGGCGCCCATGCCGACCGGGAACGAGAAGCTGTTGCCGAGCCCGTAGGCGAAGAAGAGCCGCGACGAAGAGAAGAGCCGGTCGTGCGGCCCGAGCGCATAGACGTGCCGCGCGACGCGCTCGATCGTCTCCGAGAAATGATCGTGCAGATGGACCGCGCCCTTGGGCGAGCCGGTGCTGCCCGAGGTGTAGAGAATCAGGCACGGTGTATCGCCGTCGAACTTGCCGAGCGGCGTGGCCTGCCCCTGGTCGATCAGCGCGTTGAATTCACCCGGCGCCACGACGATGCGCGGCGCCTTGCCGGCCTTGGCGTTCTCGAGATGCTCGGGCGTGACGATGACCAGCTTCGCGCCGCAATCCTGGAACACGTACTCGAGCTCCGCGGGCTTGAGCATCGTGCTGCACGGCACGACCACCGCGCCCATGCCCATCACGGCGAGCATCGCGATCACCATCTCCGGCCCGTCGCTCATGACGAGCGCGACACGGTCGCCGGGCTTCACGCCAAGGCCGGCGAGCGCGCCGCGCGCCCTAGCGCTGCGCTCATCGAGCTCGCCGAAGCTTACTTGCCGGTCGCTGTAATGGATGACCGTGCGCTCGGGCGCACGCCGCGCGTTCTCGGCGAGGTAGTCGACGATGCTGCGCTTGGGCTGCATGGCGCGGAACAGTACCACGGGGCCTGGTGAACTAAAGTGCAGCGGCCGCCATGCTAGACTGCGCCGCCATAGGAGGAGGTCGGAAATCCATGCATAAATCACTGCAAGCTCTCGTTGCGGGCGCCGCGGCGCTCGCGCTCGCCGGCTCCGCTGCTGCGCAGCAGAACGTCAAGATCGGCTTCATCACCACGCTGTCGGGCCCGCCGGCCATCATCGGCAAGCACATGAAGGACTCGGTCGAGCTCGCGCTCGACCACCTCGGCCACAAGATGGGCGGCCTGCCGGTGGAAGTGTTCTACGGCGACGACCAGTTCAAGCCCGAGGTCGGCGTGCAGCTCGCCGAGGAGATGCTGAAGAAGAACCAGGTCGACTTCATGGCCGGCATCATCTGGTCGAACGTGATGATGGCCGTGGTGCCGGTCGTCACCGGCGCGAACCACATCATGGTCGGGGCCAACGCCGGCGCGAGCCCGCTCGCGGGCAGCCAGTGCAACGAGCTCTACTTCTCGGCTTCGTGGAACAACGACCAGTCGCCCGAGGCGCTCGGCAAATACCTCAACGACAAGGGCATCAGCGAGCTCTACGTGATGGCGCCGAACTACCAGGCCGGCAAGGACATGGTGGCGGGCCTCAAGCGCTACTACAAGGGCAGGATCGTCGACGAGGTCTACACCAAGTTCCAGCAGACCGACTATCAGGCCGAGATCACGCAGCTGCGCGCGAAGAACCCGAAAGCGGTGTTCGTGTTCTACCCGGGCGGCATGGGCATCCAGTTCGTGAAGCAGTACGTGCAGGCCGGCCTGCGCGACCAGATCCCGCTTTACTCGGTGTTCACCGTCGACGAGACGTCGATCCCGGCGCTCAAGGAAGCGGCCATCGGCCAGTACGAAGCGCGCTTCTGGAGCCCGGACCTGAACGTGCCGGCGTCGAAGAAGTACGTCGCCGACTTCGAGAAGAAGTTCGGCTACACGCCTTCGTACTACGGCGCGCAGAGCTACGACGCGATCATGCTGATCGATTCCGCCGTGCGCGCGACCAAGGGCAACCTGAAGGACACCAAGGCCCTCGTCATGGCGATGCGCAAGGCGAACTACGACTCGATCCGCGGCCCGTTCAAGTTCAACAACAACCAGCACCCGATCCAGGACTTCTACCTGCTGCAGGCGGTGAAGGCGAACAACAAGGACGGCGTGGCGATGAAGATCGTGCAGAAGGCGTTCGAGAAGCACCAGGACGCCTACCACCAAGAATGCAAGATGAAGTGGTGATGGCTTAAGCCGTTCTCAAAAAAGGGCGCTTCGCGCCCTTTTTTGTTTGTGCGGGAAAAGGGGTCAGAGCAATTTTCCTGAAACAATCTGCCTGCCCCTTGGCGCCCGTCGGCTTTGTAACCGGAAAATTGCTCTGACCCCTTTTCCATGATGTGGTCGCTGGTCTTCGAGCAGCTGCTGAACGGCCTTCAGTACGGCGTCATGCTGTTCCTCATGGCGGCCGGGCTCACGCTCATCCTCGGCATCATGAACATGGTGAACCTCGCGCACGGTTCCCTTTTCATGGTCGGCGCGTATTTCGCCGTGGCGGCGTTCAACTGGACCGGGAGCTACGTCCTCGGCGTCTTCCTCGGGCTGCTCGGCACGCTGGTCGTCGGCATGGTGATCGAGGTGATCGCGCTGCGCGCGCTCTACAGCCGCGACCACCTGGACCAGGTGCTCGCGACGTTCGGCCTGATCCTCTTCTTCAACGAGGCGACGGCGCTCATCTGGGGGCGCGGCAGCCTGTACACGTCGCTGCCCTCGTGGCTGCAGGGACACGTCACCCTCTTCACCGGCTCGCGCTACCCGCTCTACCGGCTCGTGATACTGGTCGTCGGCCTCGCCGTGGCGGTCATGCTCTGGTACGTGGTGACGCGCACGCGCCTCGGCATGCTGATCCGCGCCGGTGCGTCCAACCGCACGATGGTCGCGGCGCTCGGCGTCAACATCCGGCTCCTCTATACGGTCGTGTTCGGCTTCGGCGCGGCGCTGGCCGGTCTCGCCGGCCTGATGGCCGGGCCGATCTACGCCGTGCAGCCCGGCATGGGCGAGATCGTGCTCATCCAGGCCTTCGTCGTGATCGTGATCGGCGGCATCGGCTCGATCCGCGGCGCGCTGGTCGGCGCCGTCATCGTCGGCCTCGTCGACACGATGGGGCGCGCATTCCTCAAGCCGATGCTCGCGACGCTGATATCGCCTCCCGCCGCTGAAGCGGCCGGTCCGGCGCTCGCGTCCATGCTCATCTACCTGCTGATGGCGGTCGTCCTCGCGCTCAAGCCGGCGGGCCTGTTCCAGAGCCGATGAAGCGCAGCGCGATCTTCTGGGTGGTGGTCATCGTCATCCTGGCGGCGCTGCCGCCGGCGGTCAGCGCGATCCACCAGCCGTTCTACATCGACCTCGTGCGCCGGATCATGATCCTCGCCATCGCGGCGGCGAGCCTGAACCTGATCCTCGGCTACGGCGGCCTCGTTTCCTTCGGGCATGCCGCGTACCTCGGCATCGGCGCCTATTCGGTCGGCATCCTTGCCTTCTACGGCATCACCAACGGCTACCTGCAGTGGCTGGTGGCGATCGGCGCCTCAGCGCTCGTCGCGCTCGCCATCGGCGCGGTGTCGATCCGCACGAGCGGCATCTACTTCATCATGATCACGCTCGCCTTCACCCAGATGCTCTATTACCTCGGCATCTCGCTGGAGCTCTTCGGCGGCGACGACGGCATGCGGCTCAAGGCCCGCAGCCAGCTCGGCTTCGTCGACCTCGGCGACGCGGTGCAGTTCTACTACGTGTGCCTCGCGCTGATGCTGGCCGTGCTCTACCTCGTCCATCGCATCGTCGAATCGCGCTTCGGCATGGTGCTGCGCGCGGCGAAGTCGAACGAATCGCGCTCGCGGGCCATCGGCTTCTCGCCCTATCCCTATCGGCTCGTGGCGTTCGTCATCGCCGGCGCGATCGGCGGCCTGGCGGGCGCGCTCTATGCGAACCATACGAACTACATCACGCCCGGGCTGATGAGCTGGGTGCAGTCGGGCGACCTGATGTTCATGGTGATCCTCGGCGGCATCGCCAGCACCGCCGGGCCGATGCTCGGCGCCTTCGCCCTGCTGCTCTTCGAGGAGCTGCTCAAGGGTTACACCGAGTACTGGCCCGTCATCCTGGGCCCCCTGCTCGTGCTATCGGTCATCTTCTTCAAGCGCGGCCTCGCCGGCGTGCTCGCCCGCTCCGATGCTTGAGGTCCGCCAGCTCGTCAAGTCGTTCGGCGCGCTGCGCGCGACCGACGGCATCGACCTCGCCGTGCGCGAAGGCGAGACGCACGCCATCATCGGGCCGAACGGCGCCGGCAAGACCACCTTCATCAGTCAGCTCGCCGGCAACCTGCGACCCGACGCCGGACGCATCTTCTTCGGCGGCGAGGACGTCACCGCGCTGTCGGCGCCGAAGCGCGCGCGCAAGGGCCTCGCGCGCTCGTTCCAGATCACGAGCATCTATGCGGAATTCACCGCGCTCGACAACGTGGCGCTCGCGGTCCAGGCACACGCCGGGCACAGCTTCCGCTTCTGGCAGCCGGCGCGCCGCGAAGCCGCGCTGCGCGAGCCGGCCCGCGGGATCCTCGACGAAGTCGGCCTCGGCGGGCGCGCGACGGTACACGCGGCGAACCTGTCGCACGGCGAGCAACGCCAGCTCGAGGTGGCGATGGCGCTCGCCACGCGCCCGCGCCTCCTGCTGCTCGACGAGCCGATGGCCGGCATGGGCCCGGAAGAGTCGCAGCGCATGATCGAATTCCTCGGCCGCCTGAAGGCGCGGCACACCATGATCCTCGTCGAGCACGACATGGACGCCGTGTTCAGGCTCGCCGACCGCATCTCGGTGCTGGTCTATGGACGCCTGATCGCCACCGGGGAGCCGGAGTCGATTCGCGCCCATCCCGAGGTGCGCGCCGCGTACCTGGGCACCGACTGATGCTCGAGATCCGCGACCTCGAGACGGCCTACGGGCGCAGCCAGGTGCTCTTCGGCGTGAACCTCGACGTGCCGGCCTCGCGCGTCGTGACGCTGATCGGCCGCAACGGCATGGGGAAGACCACGACGGTCAAGTCGATCATGGGCATCACGCCGCCCAAGGCGGGCGAGGTGCTCTTCCACGGGAAGGCCCTGCGCGGACTACCGTCCTACCGCATCGCCCAGGCCGGCATCGGGCTCGTGCCGGAGGGACGCCAGGTGTTTCCCAACCTCACGGTGCGCGAGAACCTCGTCGCCACGGCGCGCGGCAGGAACTGGACGCTCGATCGAGTCTTCGCGGTATTTCCGCAGCTGCGCGAGCGGCAGTCGAACTACGGCAACCAGCTCTCCGGCGGCGAGCAGCAGATGCTCGCCATCGGCCGCGCGCTGATGACCAACCCGAAGCTCCTCATCCTCGACGAG
>Ga0070681_10005515_pt1 | contig 12225 bp, 11 predicted proteins | sample KBSC83BmetaG_FD_65650 | JGI IMG/M metagenome (GOLD analysis project Ga0070681, IMG submission 65650) | Corn rhizosphere microbial communities from Kellogg Biological Station, Michigan, USA - KBS C8-3B metaG | ecosystem: Host-associated > Plants > Roots > Rhizosphere | place: USA: Michigan...
CGTGGAAGGAAGGCGACGCCGAGCTCGCGATCGTGGAGACGCGCACGGTGCTGCCCATCGTCCTCTTCGGCGCCAACGGCCGCGTCTTCAACGTGCGCGCCGCCGACCTCCCGGGCGGCAAGGGCGACGGCGCCCCGGTGAGCTCGCTCGCCGAGACGGCGGGCACGGCGATCGTGGGGTTGCTCTCCGGCGTGCCCGAGACGGCCGTCCTGCTTGCGAGCAGCGCGGGTTACGCGCTGAGGGCGACCATCGCGGGCTTCGTCACCGACCGGCGCGCCGGCAAGCAGTTCGTGAACGTGGCCGAGGGCGAAGCGCTGCTGCGCCCGTCGATCCTCGCGCCCGAGGCGAAGGAAGTCGCGGCGCTCTCGAGCGACAAGCGGCTGCTCGTCTTCCCGCTCGAGGAGGTGAACGAGCTCCCCAACGGCGGGCGCGGCGTGCTCGCGATGAAGCTGCACGCGGGCGAGCCGATGGTGGGCCTCCTGCCGCTCGCCGGCGAGGGATTGCGGATCGCCACGGTGCGCGGCGACAAGCGCGGCACGCTCGCGTTGAAGCCGGGCGATCTCGCGCATTACCGCGGAACGCGTGCCCGCACGGGCCGGGCGCTTCCCGGGTCGTTCAAGCGCGTCGAAGGCTTCGAGTGACGCGCACGGCCTGGGCGCCGCGCCGGGCGCACCCCTGCCACCCAGCAGGCACCCGTAGGAGATCGCCGACAGATTTTCCGGGGGCGGCGGGCTACCCTGAGCCTGGAGTAACAGGTCACTGAATTCGAGCCATGTCCATCCATCCGTTCCGCCCTGAGGAATCCGGGGCGCCCGCTCCCCACTCGTGGGAGCAGCGGCTCGACCTCACCGAGAGCGAGGCCGAGGTGATCGAGCTCGCGCGCGAGTACGTGGCGCAGCTCGAGCACTGGGAGATCGTCCTGCTGCCGGCGGAGCTGCGCCCCCGCAAGATCGTGGACGCGCTGGACATCTCGAGCTACGCCTTCGAGCTGGTGCGCTACGAGTGCGAGGACGATGCGTGCGCGCACCTCGTCCACAAGCTCGCCGCGTTCTTCTCGCGCTGCTCCATGCAGCTCTCCCAGCTCCTCCGGCGCACCAACGACGAGAACGGTTCGCTCGCCGAGACGGCCTGAAAATCGATTTTACATAGCGATACGGTATCGTTTACCATGCGCTCCCCGACCCCATGGGAGCGCCCCCGTGCCGTGGCTGGCCCGAATTCGACAAGCGAGGACCCGCGATGACGTGGTGCGGGTAGCGCGCGACTTCGTGGCCGAGCTGACGCCCGCCGAGCTGGAGCGCCTTCCCCCCGAGTGCCGCCCCGGCGCAATCGACACCGAAGCCGACCTGCAGGCCTACGCACTGCAGCTCGTCCGGCACCATGGCCACGGAGACGCCGCGCGCGTGATCATCAAGCTCTCGAGCGTGCTTTCCAGCGCCACGACGCGCCTCGCGGAGCTCGCGCGGCACGCGCCGCCGGCCGAAGGCAGCGAGTAACATGCGCGCATGCCGACCCCGCGCAAGATCCGCTGGCTCGACGCGCCCCAGCCCGAGAACTATCCCGCCGCCCTCGCCTACCTCACGCTGATCTTCGAGGCCAAGCGCGCGAAGGCGCTGGTGAAGCAGCTGGGCGGCGAAGACGTGATCGAGTTCAAGGCCAAGGACATCTTCCGCGCCTCGGGCCTCTCGCTCCTCGGCGTGAGCAACGCGCACGTCGAGCGCGACCTGAGGAAGATCCGCGCGGGCAAGGCGCTCTCCCCGCTGCTCCTCGTGCGCGTGCCCGGGATCGCGAAGGTGGTCGTGGCCGACGGCTATCACCGGCTGTGCGCGGTGTATTCGCTCGACGAGGATGCGGTGGTGCCGTGCAAGATCGCGTGAGGCGCGTGGCTCGCGTGCGATAATTCCCGCCGCAGCGCCCCGGTAGCTCAGTGGATAGAGCAGCCCCCTCCTAAGGGGCAGGTCGCACGTTCGATTCGTGTTCGGGGCGCCATGTTCGCCCTCTCCGAGCTACATCTGCCGGAAGAGGTGCAGGTAGCTCCGGCTCACCGGCAGCACGTCGGCGCGGTCCTTGAGGTGGATGTGCGCCGTCTCGTTGGCGCCTCGCGTGAGGTGGCTGATGGCGCGGCGGTTCACCAGCACCGCGCGGTGCACCTGCACGAACTGCTCCGGGTCGAGCTGGTCGGTGAGGTCCTTCAGCGGCGTGCGGATCAGCGCCTCGCTCGGCCGTCCGGCATCGCGCCAGGCGACCAGCGTGTACTTCTCGTCCGAGCGCAGGAAGTCGATCTCGTCGACGGGGATCAGGCGCAGCTCCTGGCCGACCGATGCGTGGATCCAGCGCAGCGGGGCGCGCGAGGGCTCGGGCTTGAGCCGCGCGGCGATCTGCTCGAGCAGGGCACCCAGGTCCGATGCGGGTACGGCGGCGTGCAACCGCTCCTTCAGCCGCGCCACGGTCTCGTCCAGCCGCTTCGCCTCCACCGGCTTCACGAGATAGTCGAGGGCGCCGTGCTCGAAAGCCTGCACGGCGTATTGGTCGAACGCGGTGACGAACACCAGGTGGGCGCCGCGGCCGATCTTGCGCGCCGCATCGACGCCGGTGAGGCCCGGCATGTGCACGTCGAGGAAGCACACGTCGGGCTTCCTCGCCTCGAACATCTCGACCGCCTCGCGCCCGTTGCGCGCCTCGGCCACGATCTCCAGCTCGGGCCACGCGGCGCCCAGCAGGCGCGTGAGCGTGCCGCGCAGGAGCGGCTCGTCATCGGCGACGAGCGCCGTGGGACTCGCGCGCGTCATGCCTTCACCGCGTCGGCGGGGAACTCGACCACGGCGCGCGTCCCGTGCGGCTCCCGGGACACGAGGCGCAGGTCCGCGACCGCGCCGAACGCGAGCTGCAGGCGCTCGCGCAGGCTGGACAGGCCCGTCCCGAGGCCGTTGATCTGGCCGCGCAGGCCGACGCCGGTGTCGCTCACCTCGGCGTGGACGCGCCCTTCCCGCAGGCGCACCACCACGTCGATCCGGCCGCCCTCCTCGCTCGGGTCGATGCCGTGGCGGATGGCGTTCTCCACCAGCGTGAGGAGCGTGGTGGGCGGGCAGCGCATCGGCTCGGCCGCGGCGTCGGCATCGATCGCGAATTGCAGCCGGTCGTCCATGCGCAGCTGCATGAGCTCGAGGTAGGCGCGCACGAGCTGCAGCTCCTGCCCAAGCGTGGTGGAGGGATCCTGCAGGCGCGGCACGGCCGCCCGCAGGTAGGTGATGAGCGTGTCCAGCACCTTCGAAGCCTGGGGCGAGCCCGAATCGACCAGCTCGCGCACGTTGGCGAGCGTGTTGAAGAGGAAGTGCGGCTCGACCTGCGCCTGCAGCAGGCGCAGCCGCGCATCCAGGGCCTTGCGCTCGAGCTCGCTCCGCTCCAGCTCGAAGGCGAGCGCGAGGTTGCGCGCCGCCTCGTCGCGCTGGCGGAGCAGCGCCGACATCGCCATCCACGACGCGAGCGCCACCCCGGTGACCGAGAGCGTGAAGAAGCCGGTCACGCGCCCCTCGCTCTTCCAGAACGGCAGCTCGTCGCCCACGCTGATGGCGAGATAGAGGAAGAGCACCGCGAGGGGGATCGCGCACACCACGGCCACGACCTGGAGCGCCCAGCGCGCGAGCCAGTCCGGCAGGCTCTTTGGCCAGCGCTCGAAGACGCCGAACACGACCAGCGCGACCAGGCCCACCATCATCGCCCGCGCCATCACCTCGATCGCCGGGATCACCCACAAGGGGCTCACGATCAGCCCCATCAGGGCGCAGGCGCCGATCGTGAGGCCGACGCGCCGCGGGCTCAGGATCCGCTGGATGCCGCGGGACGAAGGAGGGGCCAGGGCTGCTTGCATGAGACGGATGGTAATGCTTCGGCGCCGTCCCGGAAGCCCGGGTGCGACGGGCTACGGTCCCCGGGAGGCGGGCGACGGCCGGGGGCGATGAAGCGCCGGCGGGTCCAGGCTATCGCCCGCCTTCATCCGTGCCGCGGATCCAGAGCGTCGCGCAGCCCGTCGCCAAGCAGGTTGAAGGACAGCACCAGCAGGAAGATCGACACGCCCGGCCACACCGCCATCCACGGCGCGTTCTCGACGTAGTTCTTGGCGGTGTTGAGCATGCTGCCCCACGAGGGCGCCGGCGGCTGCTGGCCCAGGCCCAGGAACGAGAGGCTCGCCTCGGCGATGATCGCGGCGGCGATCGCGAGTGTTGCCTGCACGATGAGCGGCGCCACGACGTTGGGAAGGATGTGGCGCAGCGCGATGCGCAGGTGCGAGTTGCCCACCGCCCGCGCGGCCTCTACGTAGTCCTCGACCTTCACCGCGAGCACCTGGGCGCGCGTGAGGCGGATGAAGACGGGGGTGGCCGCGATGCCGATCGCGATCATCGCGTTGGTGAGGCTGGGCCCGAGGAAGGCCGCGAGCGCGATGGCGAGGATGAGGAAGGGGCAAGCGAGCATCGCGTCGGCGATGCGCGAGATGATCATGTCGGGCCAGCGCCCGAGGTAGCCCGCGACGAGGCCGACCGGCACGCCCACCAGGAGCGAGATGCACACCGACACCACGCCCGCGAGGAGCGACGCGCGCGCGCCCCAGATCACGCGCGAGAGCACGTCGCGGCCGATCTCGTCGGTCCCGAACCAGTAGCCCGCGCTGGGCGCCTTGCGCACCATGCTCCAGCTCGTCGCGAGCGGGTCGTGGGGCGAGATCCACGGCGCCAGGATCGCCATGAGCACGAAGAACACCACGAGCGCCAACCCCACCATCGCGCCGCGCCGGCGCACGAGGCGGCGCAGCGCACGGCGCGCGGGCGATGCCTCGGGCGGCGCGGCGGGAACGGTTCCGATGACCGTGGCGGCGGCGGTGGCCATCAGGTCCTCATGCGCGGGTTGACCAGGAAGTACGCGATGTCGGCGAGCAGGTTCAACGACAGGTACACCGTCGCCGTGAAGAGCACCACGCCCTGCACTACCGAATAGTCGCGGTTGAACACCGCGTCGACGATGAGCTTGCCGAAGCCCGGTATCGAGAACACCTGCTCCGTGAGCACGGCGCCCGAGAGCAGCTCGCCCAGGCCCAGCGCGCCCAGCGTGATCACCGGGGTGAGCGCGTTGCGCAGCGCGTGCCGCAGCACGACCACGCGCTCGTCCAGCCCTTTCGCGCGCGCGGTCCGAACGTAGTCCGACGACAGCACCTGCAGCATGGCGCTGCGCGTGTGGCGCATCAGCACCGCCGCGAACGCGTTGCCCAGCACGAAGGCCGGCATGATCATCGAGGCGAGGTTCTGCTTCAGGTCCTCGAACGGGCTCACGTAGCCCGAGGCGGGGAGCCACCCCAGCTTCACGGCGAAGAGCAGGATCAGCAGGATCCCCAGCCAGAAATTGGGCGTCGAGAGCCCCCATAACGCGAACACGTTCGCCGCATAGTCGAGCGGGCTGTTCTTGAACACCGCCGAGACGATCCCCGCGGTGATGCCGATCGTGAGGGCGATCGCCATCGCGAGCAGCGCCAGCTCGATCGTCACCGGCAGCTTCTCGACGATGAGCTCGGTCACCGGCCGCTGGATGCGCACCGAGTCGCCGAGGTCGCCGTGGAGCACGCCCTTGAGCCAGTAGCCGTAGCGCACCGGCAGCGGCTCGTCGAGGTGGAACTTGCCGCGCAGGTAGGCGATGACGCTCGGGTCGCGCTCCTCGCCCGCCATCGCGATCGCCGGATCCCCGGGCAGCAGCTGCTGCAGCCCGAAGATCAGGATCGAGACGAAGAAGAGCGTCGGGACGATCGCCGCCAGGCGCCGGACGAGGAAGCGCGACACGCGCGAGGCCCGCCCGCTAGCCCTTGAGGCCCTGCAGCCGGATCATCCCGTCGGGCACCACGCGGAAGCCCGTGATCTTGTTCGTGAAGGCCCACAGCCACTTGCGGTGGTAGAGATAGATGATGGGACGGTCCTTCGCCTCGTGGTCGACGGCGTCGGTGAAGAACTTCTCGCGCTGCGCGGCGTCGCTCGTGGTGCGCGAGTCGGCGAGGTCCTTGTCGAAGTCGGCGTTGCAGTAGCCGGCGTAGTTGATCGGCTGCTTGCACGCGAGGTGGCTGAAGACGTTGCCGTCGGGATCGGCGCGCCCGCTCCAGGCGAGCACGTAGGCCTCGAAGTCGCCCTTGTCCGCCATGTTGAGGGAGGTGGAGAACTCGGTGGACTGGATCTTCACGTCGAAGCCCGCGTCCTTCGCCATCGCCTGCACCACCTGCGCCACGCGCTGCGCGTCCGACGTGGTCGGCGTCATCAGCGTGAAGGACGGATTGGGCACGCCCGCCTGCGCCAGGAGCTGCTTCGCGCGCGCCACGTTGCGCTTCGGGATGGGATGCGACTTCACGTACCAGGTGTTGTCGGGCGAGACCCACTGGTTGCCGGGCACCGCCTCGCCGTCCATCGCCACCTGCACGATGGCGTCGCGGTCGAGGGCGAGCTCGAGGGCCTCGCGCACGCGCGGGTCCTTGCCGAGCGGGTTCTTCTGCGCCTCGCCGCTCTTGCCCACGTTGATCGTGAGCCCCTGGTAGCCCAGCTCGACGATGGCCGCCGACTTGAGCTTCGAATCCGACTTCACCTGCGCCATGTCCGAGGGGGCCACGCGCTCGATGAGATCGAGCTGGCCGCTCTTCAGGTTGGCCAGGCGCACCGTCGAGTCGACGATCGGCAGGTAGATCACCTTGTCGAAGTGGATCGCGCCCTTGTCCCAGTAGTTGGCGAAGCGCTCGAGCACGATGCGGTCCTGCGCCACGCGCTCGACGAACTTGAACGGCCCCGAGCACACGGGATGCGCTCCGAACTTGTCGCCCTCGGCCTTCGCCGCCTTGGGCGAGACCATCATGCCGGCGCGGTCGGCGAGCTGGGCGAGCAGCGGCGCGAAGGGCTTGGAAAGGTTGAGGCGCACGGTGAGCGGATCGACCACGTCCACCGAGGTCACGAGGGCCAGCTCGCCCTTGCGGTTGGAGCCCGCCATGGTCTTGTGGCGCTCGATGTTGTACTTCACGGCCTCGGCGTCGAGCTTCTCGCCGTCGTGGAAGGTCACGCCCGGGCGGATCTTCATCGTGAGCGTCTTGTTGTCCGCCGACCACTGCCACGAGGTCGCGAGCTGCGGCACGATCTTCAGGTGCTCGTCGATGTCGACCAGCTTGTCGCACAGGCCCGCGAACACGACGCGGCCGACGAAGGTGCGCGCGAGCGTGGGATCGAGCACGTCGGGGTCCTCGGCGAGGCCGATGCGCAGCACTTGCGCGTAGGCGTTGGGCAGCATCGCGGCGAGTACCAGCGCGAGGCAGAAGCGGATGGCGCGGGCGGTGAGGGTCATCGGCGGTCTCCTGGGAAAGCGTTCGAGTCTATCAAGGCCGCGCCCCGAAGGCGGCCTGCAGCCGCTCGAGGCGCGCGTTCGTGGGGGCGGCCGTGGGTTCGGGGACGAGCGCGGGTGGGACGATCTCGCGCCAGAAATGGCACGCGGTGCCGTGGCCCCCTTCGGCCACGAGCGGCGGCTCCTCGATGGCGCAGCGCTCGCGCGCGTACGGGCAACGGGTGCGGAAGCGGCAGCCCGAGGGCGGATCGATCGGGCTCGGCACATCGCCCTGCAGCACGATGCGCGCGCGCTCGAGCGTGGGATCGGGCACCGGGATCGCCGAGAGGAGCGCCTGGGTGTACGGGTGGCGCGGACGCGCGAAGAGCTCGCGCTTGTCGGCGATCTCCACGATCTTGCCCAGGTACATCACGGCCACGCGCGTGGCGATGTGCTTCACCACCGCGAGGTCGTGCGCGATGAAGAGGTAGGCGAGGCCCAGCCGGCGCTGCAGGTCGGTGAGCAGGTTCACCACCTGCGCCTGGATGGACACGTCGAGCGCGGACACGGGCTCGTCGCACACGATGAGGCGCGGCTCGACGGCGAGCGCGCGCGCGATGCCGATGCGCTGGCGCTGGCCGCCCGAGAACTCGTGCGGATAGCGGCGCGCGTGCTGCGGCGCGAGTCCCACGAGGCCCAGGATCTCGGCCACGCGCTCGCGGCGCCGTCCCTGCGCGAGGCCGTGCAGCGCGAGCGGCTCCTCGAGCGTCTGGCCCACGGTCATGCGCGGATTGAGCGACGCGTACGGATCCTGGAAGATGATCTGCAGCGCGCGGCGCTGCGCACGCATGGCCGCGTCGTCCAGCGCGTAGAGGTCGCGCCCCGCGAACCACGCGCGGCCGGCGGTGGGCTCCAGCAGCCGCAGCACGAGGCGCCCGGTGGTCGACTTGCCGCAGCCCGATTCGCCGACCAGGGCCAGCGTCTCGCCCGCGTCGAGCGCGAAGCTCACGCCTTCGACCGCGCGCACGACCTGCGCCTTCCCGCCGAGCCAGCCCGAGCTCACCGGGAAGTGCTTCACCAGGTTCTCGACGCGCAGCAGCTCGGTCATGCCGCGCCTCCGGGACGCTCCTCGAGCGGCGCGTACCAGCAGCGCGCGAGCTGTGCTCCCTCCACGGCCTCGAGCGGTGGCTCCGCACCGCGGCATTTGTCGGTCATCCACGGGCAGCGCGGCGCGAAGCGGCAGCCGGCGGGCGCGGCGTACGGATCGGGGACCTGGCCCTCGATCGCGGCGAGCCGCGACTGCTCGCGGTCGAGCCTGGGGATCGAGCCCAGCAGGCCCACGGTGTAGGGATGCTGCGGGCGCGCGAAGAGCTCGCGCACCGGCGCCTTCTCGACGATGCGCCCCGAGTACATCACCGCCACGTCCTGCGCGAGCTCGGCGACGACTCCCAGGTCGTGGGTGATGAGGATGATCGCCGTGCCCGTCTCGTCGCGCAGCTGGCGCATGAGCTCCAGGATCTGCGCCTGGATCGTCACGTCGAGCGCGGTGGTGGGCTCGTCGGCGATGAGCAGGCGCGGCCGGCACGCGAGCGCCATGGCGATCATCGCGCGCTGGCGCATGCCGCCGGAGAGCTTGTGCGGATGCTCGCCGAAGCGGCGCGCGGGCGACGGGATGCGCACGCGCTCGAGCATCTCGATCGCCTGGCGCTTCGCCTCGGCGCGTCCCACGTCGCGGTGGCGCAGGATCCCCTCGACGATCTGGTCGCCGATCGTGAACGCCGGGTTGAGCGACGTCATCGGCTCCTGGAAGATCATCGCGATGCGGTCGCCGCGGATCGAGCGCATGCGCTTCGGGGTGGCGCGCAGCAGGTCCTCGCCCTCGAAGAGGATCTCGCCGCCCGCCACGCGCCCCGGGGGCGCCACGAGGCCCATGATCGAGAGCGCCGTGACGCTCTTGCCGCAGCCCGACTCGCCCACGAGGCCCAGCGTGCGGCCCTCCTCGAGCGCGAGGCTCACGCCGTCGACGGCGTTGAAGGTGCCGGAATCGGTGGTGAAGGCGGTGGTGAGCCCGCGGATTTCGAGCAACGCCGCCACCGCGATCAGCGCGTCGCCGCGGCGTGGAAGCGCGCGATCTCCGCCTCGATCACGGCGCGGTCGGTGATGCCGGCGGGCCGCGCGCGCGAGGCGAGGCACGCGACGAAGGGCTGGAAGCGCTCGAGGCTCACCGTGTGCAGGCGCTTCAGCTCGTCGATCGGCTCGGCGTGGTCGTCGACGCGCAGCGACAGCACGGGATAGTCCTCGGTGGTGTGGATGACGAGCGCGGCGGACTGCTTGCCGCGCTTGTCGCCGCCCGCGTCCTCGCCCGCCTTCAATGCGGCGATGAGCCGCGGCGCGAAAGCCAGCGCCGCCGACTCCCGGTAGGCGCGCGCCGTCTCCGCGACGACCTCGGGGCCCGCCAGCATGTTGCCCGCGACCGAGAAGCCCTCGCCCGCCACGTGCCCGCACCAGTCGATGCAGTTGCGCCCGGTGTGCGCGCGCGTGCGCCCCTGCGCGTCGACCGCGTGCACCTGGCGCGATTCGCGTCCCGCGTCGGCACCGGTGATGCGCTCGATCGTCTCCGCGGCCGAGTGGCCCGCGTCGAGGAGCGCCAGTCCGTCGCGCGCATAGAGGGGATTCATGAGCGCCTGGGTCGAAAGCGCGCCCTTGCCCGCGCGGATGGCGGGGCACAACGCGCCCACCGCGAAGAACTTGCTCGCGATCGCGATCCCGAAGGCCCCCGACGAGTCACGTGCCACGATCGACCAGGTCATGGGGGGCCATTCTACAAGGCGCCCGGAACGCCCGTGCCGTTAAGGCTGATGAAAGCAAACTCCGGGTTGTTTCACCTTTTATTCCATACTGACTGTCAACAACTTGTTATCCGCATTTTGGGTTTGATCGGAAGCCGACCCGGTATAGCATCGCGCGGTGCCTAACGGGAGAAACTCAAATGAACAAGAGCAACGAAGGGCAGTCGACCGCGCACCTCCGCTTTTCCCGCCTCGCGTCCCGGGCTTGCATCGTCGCCGCGGCCCTCGCCGCCTCCGGCGCGTGGGCGCAGCAGGTCGCGACACCCGGTGAACGCATCGAGGTCACGGGCTCGTCGATCAAGCGCATCGACGCCGAGACCGCGCTTCCGGTGCAGATCCTGCGCCGCGACGACATCGATCGCATCGCCGCCACCACGACGGAAGATTTGTTACAGCACATTACCGCGGTCACGACCGCGGGCGGCGTCTTCGTGACGCAGGCCAACGGCACCGTCACCACGTCCCAATCCAACGCCTCCCTGCGCGCCCTGGGCGCCACGCGCACCCTGGTGCTCGTGAACGGACGCCGCGTCGCGGTGTTCGGGGGCACGGCGAGCCTGGGCGTCGACGTGAACAGCATCCCGATCGCCGCCATCGAGCGCATCGAGGTGCTGAAGGAAGGCGCCTCGTCGCTGTACGGGTCGGACGCGATCGCGGGTGTCATCAACTTCATCATGCGCAAGGACTACCGCGGCGCCGAGGTCACGGCGACCTATGGCGAGCCCACCGCGAGCGGCGGCGGCAAGGATTTCAAGATCGACGCCTTCTTCGGCGTGGGCGACCTCGACAAGGACCGCTGGAACCTGATGTTCGGCGCGGGCTACGAGAAGCGCGACGCGATCACCGGCGCCTCGCGCTCCTACGCGCACAACATCAGCGTGGACCACGGCAACGACCTGTCCTCCACGATCGCCTTCCCCGGCAACATCCTGTTCGGGCCGACCTTCAGCCGGCTCTCCAGCCCCGCGTTCCCGAACTGCGGGCCCACGGGCATCGCGTCGCCCTTCTTCCTCGGCAACGCCACCTCGGGCACCGCGTGCCGCTTCGAGAACAGCCCGTTCCTCGACGTGCTGCCGTCGCTCAAGAACCAGCACGCGCTGCTGAACGGCACGTTCCGGATCAACGCCAACAACGACGCGTACTTCGAGAGCGGCTGGACGCACAACGAGTTCGAGTACCACACGCAGCCGGTTCCGCTCTCCGAGGCGACCGCCCTGCCCTCGACCAACCCGTACATCCCCTTCCTCAACAACCTCATCAACACGCAGTATCCGACCCTGCCCGCGGGGCTGCGCCGCTTCGCCTCGCTCGGCACGACGCTCATGCTGCTGCCGCCGTCGAGCCCGTACTACCCGACGTCGTTCGTGGCCTCGCTGGGCCTGCCCACGAACCAGCCGATCGCGTTCCGCTACCGCGACTTCGCCAACGGCCTGCGCGACACGCGCGACAGCTCGGACAACTACCGGCTGGTGGGCGGCCTCAAGGGCAACGCCATGGGCTGGGACTACGACACGGCAGTGCTCTACAGCGAGAGCAAGGCGAAGTCGGAGCTGCTCTCGGGCTATCCGCTCTACTCGAAGATCCTGCCGATCATCGATAGCGGCATCATCAACCCGTTCGCGCCGACCACCGACCCGCAGGCGCTCGCCGCCGCGGCGGGCGCGGAGTTCCGCGGCGCCATCTACACCTCGAAGACGTCGGTGACGAGCATCGACTTCAAGGGCTCCCGCGACATCTACCAGATGCAGCAGGGCCCGGCGAGCATGGCGCTCGGCGGCGAGCTGCGCGAGGAGAAGTTCGAGTTCAACCCCTCGGAGGCCTACCAGATCGGCGACATCGCGGGATTCGGGGGCAACATCCTGGGCGTGGACCGCAAGCGCCACGTGGCCTCGGTGTACGCCGAGTTCGCGGTGCCGATCTTCAAGAACTTCGAGGCCGACCTGGGCGTTCGCTACGACAACTACCAGACGATCGGCTCGACCACGAATCCCAAGATCTCGTTCCGCTGGCAGCCCACGCCGCAGTGGCTGTTCCGCGCGTCCACGGG
>Ga0070681_10005517_pt1 | contig 12223 bp, 15 predicted proteins | sample KBSC83BmetaG_FD_65650 | JGI IMG/M metagenome (GOLD analysis project Ga0070681, IMG submission 65650) | Corn rhizosphere microbial communities from Kellogg Biological Station, Michigan, USA - KBS C8-3B metaG | ecosystem: Host-associated > Plants > Roots > Rhizosphere | place: USA: Michigan...
GCCGGTCCTCAGGCACGGGAGACCGCAGTTTTAATGGGGGATCTTGCGGATCTCTGCCGTGCGCAAGGACGCAACAGTGAAGCCGAGGCGCTCTATGAGCGCATGATTCCGGTGGAGGAGAAGAATCTTGGCGGCGATGACAAAGAAGTTGCGGCGAGCCTTTTCGTACTGGCCGGGCTCTATCGCCAGGATGGCCGCTATGAAAAAGCCGAGCCGCTCTACCGTCGTTCGGTGGCCATTATGGAGGTGAAGCGGCCCGCTGAGAGCGCCGCCCTGTCCAGCAGCCTCCGCGCATTAGCCGATATGCTGCGGCACATGAAGCGCAAAGCGGAAGCGGTTGCGCTCGAAGCGCGTGCCAAAGCCATTGCACAGGGGCAGGCGTTCGTATCTGCGTCCAGGTAGACTACAGTAGTTATAACGGGAAAATGGACAGGCAGGAATGCCTGTCCTACCGCCAGTTAACCCGCACATTCCTCAAGCGCTACACTAAATTGAACCAAGTGCAGACTTTTTACACCGCTGTAGCGTCATTCCACAAGGAGCCTGAGCATTGATCTTTCGGGCGGTTGAAGATGCCGACCTGATACGAAAGGCGCGACTGGGAGACGTAGAGGCCTACAACCTCCTGATCTCCCGATGGGAAAAGCGCGTCTATAACTATCTGCTACGCATCGTACGCAACCGCGAAGAGGCGTTGGATCTAAGCCAGGATGTGTTCTTGAAGGCGTACCAGAATTTGCGCAAGCTGGAGGATCCCGCACGCTTCGCGCCATGGCTGTATCGGATCGCGCACAACGAAGCGTTCTCCGCTTTTCGCAAGCGGCGGCCTGAAGGAGACGTCCTGGCATCGGAACCGGCAGTCGAACAGATTCCGGTGGGCGGCACGGGAGCATTTCCGATCGAGCTTTCCATCGCCGTCACAACCGCCCTAGGAAGATTGACCGATGACCAGCGCGAGGTCGTGGTGTTGAAGATCTATCAGGGATTTAAGTTCGAGGAAATGGCCGAGATCCTCTCTTGCCCGGTCTCGACCGTGAAATCCCGCCTGTACACCGCTCTCGACGTGCTCAAAACGCAATTGGCTCCGGTGAAAAGCAGAGGTGTTACATGAGTTGCTCGCCATTCGATTTACGCGATTATTTTTTCGGGGAGCTGGCGGAGACAGAACGCCGCCAGATGGATTTGCACTTGCGGAACTGCAGCGGCTGTCACGAGGATCTGGACCGCCTGCGGATTACGCATTCGACGATGCTGGCTTTGCGCGATGAAGAAGTCCCGCAGCGCATCGGGTTCGTGTCCGATAAGGTTTTTGAACCCTCGCCCGTGCGCCGCTGGTGGCTGTCCTTTTGGGGATCCTCGGGGCGGCTGGGTTTCGCCTCGGCGGCCATGCTGTCGGTAGCGCTGGCCGGATTTACGTTTTACCGGCCGGCGGGTGCGGCTCCGCCCATCGCGGCTGCTCAGGTCGACACCGCGAGGATTGAGGCTCAGGTTGCTGAGCGGGTAGGCGCCGCGGTCGAGAAGGCTGTGGCCGATAGCGAGTCGCGCCAGGCCCGCAAAACGGCCGAGATGGTCGCCGCCACGGAGCGGCGCTTTCAAGAGCAGCGGAAGGCGGACATGGACAGTGTCGCCGACGAATTAACGTATCTGAAAAAGCAGCATGGCGTGATGGTGCTCGCGACCAATGAGTACGGAGGCGGGCGATGAAACGCTACCTCGCCGCAGCCGGTATCTGCGCAGCCCTGGCAGTCGCCGCGGCTGCCGGGGTCAGCCACCTTGCCCTCCATACCGTCGAGCTCAGCTTTGACAAGCGCATTCAGACCATCAGTACCGATATCCCTTTTGAGCTATTGGGTTCGACGCGCGGTGTTTATCTGGAGGGTTACGGCGCTGTTTTTACAACCGAAGTGAACCTCTCGCAGAGTGCGAACATCAGCCCCTTTCAGCAGACGATCCCGAAGGAGTATGCCGCGAAATTGCGGCTCCGCAAGATGGATCGCGTTCCGCTGTTGAAGAAACACATGCAGGAAGAGATGCTGGCGATGGCATCCTCACTCGACGGCGTGCCTCCTCACGAGCAAATCGTACTGGGCGTGACTCTGTTTTATCGTAAGTGGGAGGACACGGCAAATTTGCCTTCTCAGATCATCATGCAAGCTGAGCGGCAAAAGCTGCTGGATGTACAGCTCGGGCGCGCCAGCCGCTCTTCTCTCGCTTCCATCATTCGAGCGCAAGAACTCTAGATGAGCGTTTCCTCCGCGCCCGTTCTCGTCGATGAACCGCGCCGGCCCGGGCGGTTAGGCGAGATGCTGATCGAGCGCCGCCAGATCGAGCGCGAGGATCTGGATCGCGCCCTCGAGATCCAAAAAGAACGCGGCGATAAGCTGGGCAAGATTCTGGTGGACCTCGGCTTTATCGCGATGCGCGACGTGCTGGCGGCGCTCTCCGAGCAACTGGCGGTGCCGCTGGCCGCACTCGATGAGCCCCCGCCTGCCTCACCGGAGACCCAGGGCCTCTCGGCGCGCTTCATGCGCCAATGCCGTTTTCTTCCAGTTTCCGTGGATGATTCCTCGGTCACCATTGCCATGGCCGATCCGCTCGATTTCGAAACCATTTCGGCGGTGCGCAGCTTCTGCGGCCTCAAAGTTAAGACGGCACTTGCGGGCGAACAGGAGATCATCGACGCCATCGACCGATATTACGGCGAGTCGGAAAAAGAGCAGGCGTTTGGCGCCGAGGGGGAATCCGTTGAAGCGGGCGAGAACCTCGAGCATCTGCGCGACATGGCGAGCGAGGCGCCCGTCATCCGCCTGGTGAACACCATGATCGCCCAGGCCATTGAAAAGCGCGCCAGCGACATTCACATAGAGCCGTTCGAGAAGGAATTTCGCATCCGCTATCGCGTTGACGGCGTGCTTTTCAACCAGGAGCCGCCTCCGCGCGAGTTGAAGGCCGCGATTGTCTCGCGCCTAAAGCTCATGGCGAAGTTAAACATCGCCGAACGGCGGCTGCCACAGGACGGGCGCATCAAAATCAAGATTCTGGGCCGCGAAGTAGATCTGCGCGTCTCGACGCTGCCTACGCTCTACGGAGAGAGTGTGGTCATGCGTCTGCTCGACCGGTCCGCGGGCGATTTTTACGATCTGCTCCGGCTGGGATTTGACGACCGCATGCTGGAGCGCATGGAGCATTACACGCAGCTCCCGCATGGCATTTTCCTCGTCACCGGACCGACGGGCAGCGGCAAATCGACCACCTTGTACTCCGCGCTCAAACGCATCAACATCCCCGACAAGAAGATCATCACCATCGAAGATCCCGTCGAATATCAGATGGACGGCATCAATCAGATTCATGTGAACCCGGCCATCGGTTTGACGTTTGCCGCGGGACTGCGGCACATCGTCCGTCAGGATCCTGACGTCATCATGGTCGGGGAGATTCGCGACCGTGAAACTGCCGATGTGGCCATCCGCGCTGCGCTCACGGGCCATTTCGTGTACTCCACCCTGCATACCAATGATGCGCCGAGCGCTATCACCCGGCTGACCGATATGGGCGTGGAGAATTATCTGATCACTTCGTCGCTGGTCGCCGTGCTGGCGCAGCGGCTGGTTCGCATCATCTGCCGGCATTGTAGAGTTTCCGCCGGCACCGCCATTACGCCTCTAGGTGAAACGGTTGAAACCTTTCGCGGCAGCGGCTGCGACCAATGCGCAGGCGCCGGATATCAGGGCCGCATGGGCATCTTCGAGCTCATGGAGCTGAACGACGACATCCGCAAGAAGATCATGGCGAATGAAGACGCCTCGCAGATTACCGCTGCGGCGCGCCGCGACGGGATGCGCAATCTCCGTGAGGATGGATGGCTGAAGGTCCAGGCAGGTGTGACCACGGCTGCTGAAGTCATGCGTGTGACGCAGGAATTCTGATGGCGACGTTCTTTTTTCGCGCCGTCGCCACGGACGGCAAGCTGCGCACCGGCAGTTTGACGGCCGAGAACGACAAAACGGTCACGCGCGAGCTGCGCAAGCAGGGGCTCACCCCTATCTATGTCGGCCTCGATCAAAAGAAACCGTTCGAGCTGAAACTGCCGGCGATGGGCCGCGGACGCCGCCGCGACGTCCTCTTCTTCACGCAGGAGCTTTCCACGCTGCTCAACGCGGGTGTGCCGATCGACCGCGCTTTGACGATCACGAGCGAAATTACCGAGCGCCCGCAGTTCCGGTTCATCATCGTCGATATTCTGCGCGTGCTCAAAGGCGGCAAATCGCTTGCCGACAGCCTCGGCGTGCATCCGGAGTATTTCTCGGATCTCTTCGTCAATATGGTGCGGGCGGGAGAAGCGAGCGGCAGCCTGGCGGCGGTGTTTGAGCGCCTCTCGGAGTTCGAGCGTTCGCGAGACGAGCTGCGAAGCTATATCATTTCATCGATGATCTACCCGTCGCTGCTGGCGACGGTAGGCATCGGTTCGATTTTTGTGCTGCTCAATTTCGTGGTGCCGCGCTTTGCCGCCGTATTTGAAGATTCGCGCATGAAGATTCCCGTCCCCACGATGATCATGCTGGAGGCGAGCAAGATCGTGCAGGCCTATTGGTGGATGGCGGCAGGCGCAGTCCTGGTTACGGCTCTGATTTTTCGTACGTATATTCGCACGGCGGTGGGCCGGCTGTGGTGGGATTCCTTGCGCCTGCGTATCCCGTTGTTGGGGGACGCGCTGCGCAAGGCCGAGACCGCCCGATTCGCACGCGCCATGGCGACCTTGGTGGGCAACAGCGTGCCGCTCGTGCAGTCTATCGGGATATCGGCGGCGATTTTGAACAACCGGAAGATTGCGGGCGCGCTCGGGGAAGTCGCGCAAGGCGTGAAGCGCGGTGAAGGGATTGCAACTCCCATCCGGAAAGCTGCGGTGTTTCCTCCATTGGCGGCGCATCTGTTGACGGTGGGCGAAGAGACGGGCCGGCTCGACCAGATGTTCGCCCGTATGGCGGAAATTTACGAAACCGATACGCGCGCGGCCGTCAAGCGCTTCACGGCATTGTTCGAACCTCTAGTGATTCTAGTGATGGGCATTATGGTGGGTGCGCTGATTCTCAGCATGCTGCTCGCCATCACGAGCATAAACGAAGTGGCGGTGTGAGATGAAGGAACGTAGACGAAGAAGCAGAGCGGGTGTCACGCTCATCGAAATGCTGGTGGTGGTGATGATCATCGCCCTATTCGCGGCGCTGGTCGCGCCCAGCATGTTTAAACAAAGTGACAAGGCGCGGGTCACGGCGGCACAGGCACAGATCAATAACTTCACAACCGCGCTCGGCTCTTACAAACTGGATACGGGGGTTTTTCCGTCGACGGAAGAGGGCTTGCAAGCTCTCCGGGTCGCTCCCAATAATCTTGCCCAATGGCAGGGTCCGTACCTGCCAAAAGAGGTTCCACTCGATCCCTGGCGGCGTCCGTACGTCTACAAATATCCCGGTGAGCACGGTGACGAGCCCGACATCATTTCTTACGGAGCCGATGGCCAAGCCGGCGGCGACGGCATCAACGCCGACATCGTGAGCTGGAAAAGCCAGTAAGTAAGTGGTACAGGCATTCTTGCCTGTGCGCTTTTAAAGCCGTGAGCTATTACCAGCGGAATCTCCCTCATTGGCACCCCGAGGGAGCAGCCGTATTCATTACCTGGCGTTTGTTTGGATCCCTTCCGAGTTCTGGCTGGGGGTTGCGCAAAGATGCGCGTGAAGCATTTCGACATATGGATCGTACACTGGACAAAGCGAACAAGGGCCCTTTATGGCTCAAGGACGCGCGCGTGGCGAAGTGCGTGGTGGAAGCCTTCTACTACGGCGAAAGGGAAATGCAATTGTATGATCTGCTTGCCTTCGCCGTCGTTGCCAACCATGTCCATATTTTGATTCGACCCAAGGCAGAGCTCCCCAAAATTACGAAAGCCATCAAGGGTTTTAGTTCTCGTCAGGCCAATCGGATTTTAGCAAGGACGGGCCAGCCGTTCTGGCAAGACGAATCATTCGATCATTGGATTCGAAATGACGACGAGTTAAATCGGACCATTCGGTACATCGAAAGAAATCCATTGTCGGCGGGCCTGACCCCAAGCATCGAGGATTATCCGTGGTCAAGCGCATACCGGGTCTGAAAAGCGCACAGGCAGGAATGCCTGTGCCACAATCTGGTGTCACGCTTGTCGAGATGATGATCGTTGTCACGATCATTGCGCTGATCGCGGGCATCTCGTTTCCAGCGCTTTCGTCGGGCATCGATAGCTTGAGGCTTGTCACTGCCTCCAACTCACTGGTCAGCTTTTTGAATCGTGCCATGAACCGGGCCGAGCGCCGACAGGAAGTCGTCGAGGTGTCGATTTCGATCAAAGACAACGCCGTGTATCTCGCGACGGCCGGCCTCACGCGCAAGCTCGAGATGCCCTCGGGTGTGACGATCAGAGCTGTGTGGCCTAAACTGCCGGTCGAACCCGACGGGCCCAGGCGATTTCTGCTCTTGCCGGGCGGCGTGGTGCCGCGCATTGGCATTGAAGTTGCCAATCGCAAGGGGGTCCGCCGCATCGTCCGCGTGAATCCCATGACCGGTGTGCCCGAAATCGAGAGAATCGAATCTCTCAGGGAACCCTCGGAATGAGACGGAACGGGTTCACTCTGCTTGAAGTTCTGATCGCCACACTGATCATGGGACTTGCCGTCGTGGGCTTGCTCTCCGCAATTTCCACTTCCATGCGCAGTGCGGCCCGCCTCACGGATTACGATCGCGTAGCCCTTCTGGCCAAGGCCCAGATGGACGCGCTGTTGCTCAATCTGCACCTGCCGCCGTTCTCGGTCGTTGGAGGCGAGTTCGATAGCGCATCCACGGGTGGAGTGCAGGCGGGATGGCGCGCGCGCGTGACGCCGTTCGATAGCCCGCCCGAACGTGGCGCCGGAACCCAGATTCTCGAGCGCATTGAGCTGGAAATCTGGTGGATGTCCGGCCCGCAGCGCCGCACGTTCACGTTGGAGGCATTCCGGCGGAAGCTATTACGCGCCGCCGATCTCGCCGCCTTGGGACGGGCTTCGCCATGAGGCGTTTTCGCTCGGGTGTCACGCTGGTCGAGGTGCTGATTGCCATTTCGCTGCTTAGCCTGCTCAGTCTCGGAATTCTGATGGCGCTCCGCATCGGTATAGGCGCCATGGACAAAGCGCAGAGGAAGCTCATGGACAATCGGCGCGCCGCCGGGGCACAACGCATTCTCACCCAGCAGCTGGCTGGATTTATCCCGGTGATTGCGGAGTTTTCGCCATCGCCGGACGCTCCGGGCGGGGTCAAAATTCCCTTTTTCCAGGGACGCATGCAATCCATGCGTTTTGTTTCGAGCTATTCGCTGGGTGAGGCTTCGCGCGGGCTGCCGCAGATTCTTGAATTTCAGGTAATCCCTGGCGATCAAGGAAACGGAGTCCGCCTTGTGGTGAATGAAAACGTGTACACCGGCCCGCGCTCGGCAGGAATGTTTTGCCTCGGGCCGGGACCAGACCCGGCACTGGGCGTGGTCACGCAGCGCATCATTCCGGTCGCAGTGGGGCCGCGCTCGTACGTGCTGGCGGACCACCTGGCGTACTGCCGCTTTTCGTATTTGGGCATCGTTCCCGGGACGCAGCTTGACAGGTGGCTGCCCAACTGGATTGCCGATACCTGGCCGCTCGGCATTCGCATTGAAATGGCCGGCCTGGGCAATGACGGCTCACGTCTCCAGCCCATGACAATGACGGCGCCCGTCCACGTGGATCGAGACCCAACGATTGTGTATGGCGATTTCTAACCGGCGGAGAGGCTCTCGGGGTGGCGCACTGCTAGCAGTCCTGTGGCTGTCAGCCGCGCTGTCGGCCATCGCATTCTCGCTTGCCAATACGGTGCGGGGGGAAACCGAGCGGACCTCAACGGCGGTGGAAGGGCTGCGCACTCAATATCTGGCCCAGGCGGGAGTGGAGCGCGCCATCCTTCGCGTGAAATGGGCACTCGATGGGGGCATGTTGCCGAACATACCAGGACGGTATAGCCCCGCAAATCCGATTCTGCCTTTCTCTTTTCCAAGCGGCGAAGCCATGGTCGAGGTAATTCCTGAAACTGCGAAGATTAACATCAATTTGTGCCAGCCCGTCATGCTCCTGCGCCTGTTTCTGGCCCTCGGTGTGGACCCCGCCCGCGCCGGGCAGATCGTACTAGCGGTTGTAGATTGGCGTAGTCCCGCAGGACTTACGGAGTTCGATGCCTTTTATTCGTCGCTGACTCCGTCTTTTCGGGCGCGCCATGCGTCATTTGAAGAGATCGAGGAGTTGTTGCTGGTGCGAGGGATAACGCGGGAGCTGTTCTACGGTGGCTACGATCGTGACGCTCAAGGCCGGCTCATTCCGCGCGCCGGTTTGAAAGATTGCGTATCGGTATTTGGCTCGACGGAGGCATTCGATGTCAACACGGCGCAGCCGGCTGTTCTAGTCGCCACCGGAATTCCGCCGGAGGCCGCTGCCGCCATCGTCGCCCGCCGGCGCATGCAGCCGTTTCAGAATGTGCAGCAGGTTGGCGCGTTCGCTCCTGGAGGCGCCGAGGTATCGCACCTGCGAACCGGCGGTAACTCGATTTTTACGATGCGATCGACCGCGCGGCTCGCTCTGCCCAACGGCAAGCTCTCCGACCTGCGGCGCACTTGTGCGGCCACCGTGAAGTACATGCCGCCGGACTACGAGAATCGCATTCAAATTCTTCGCTGGTACGAAAATGCCTGGACCCCATAGCGGCACAGACCTAAGGAAATTAATCGCCTTTGGTTCGGGCGTAGGGATCGAGATCGCCCAGCGAAATCTGGACGTGACGGCCGTACGCGTCCGGCCCAACGGAATTGATGTCCTGGGCACAACGACCATCGGCGATTTTGCCGCGCGGCCGGCTGCCGAGTGGGGCGCTGAGTACGCGCAGTTTTTGAAACAAACCGGCGGAACACACTTGGCCGCCACCGTTTTACTGCCACGGCGGGAAACCATCGTGCGCCATATCGCTCTCCCCGGAGTTGCGGGACGCGACCTGCGGGCCGCCATTGCGCTGCAGATCGATACGCTGCATCCATACGGGGAAGATGACGTGGTGTATGGGTGGTCGCGACTCGAGAACGGCGGCGTGTTGCTGGGGATTCTGCGCCGCACGGTTCTCGACCGCTACGTCGCGCTGTTTGCGGAAGCCGGCGTTGCCGTGGCGTCGTTCACTTTTTCGGCGGCGGCGTTTTACACAGCACATCGCATACCTGTCGGGTCCCAGCCCGGGACAAACGGTGACGGCTTCGTAGCCATGGCCACAGGCCACAACGGCACAGTGGAAATTTACGGCGAGAGTGCGGCACGTCCGGTTTTCTCCGCGGATTTCGATCTAACACCAGACCGCGCGGTCGCTTTGGCAACCTCGGAGCTGCGGCTCGCTGCCGATCAAGAACCGCTTCCGCTGGCGAGCATTTTGCCTGTACCCCGCGTCAATCCTGTTAGTAACGACTTGTCCAGCCGCGTGCTGCCGTATGCGACGGCGCTCGCGGGGGCCTGTTCCTGGCTGGCGGCGCCGGCTAATTTGCTTCCTCCTGAACACCGGCGTACGAATTCACGTTCGATGTACGTGCCTACGGCAATTCTCGCCGTTGTGCTAATCGCCGTGACAGGCGCGCTTGCCCTCCGGTCTTCCCTCGAGGACCGGCGCTATCTGAGTGCTCTCGAGGCCCAGATCGCGCAGATCGAGCCACAGGCTAGGCGCGCGGCCGTCCTGGATCGCGAGGCCTTGCGGGCGCAGAACAAGGCCCGTCTGCTGGATGAATTTCGGGGCCGCACCAAAGCCGATCTCGATTCACTGAACGAACTCTCGGCCCTGCTTCCGCCGCCAACGTGGACAAGCATGATCGACCTGACTCGCGACGCCGCTACCCTCAACGGTGAAACCGAGCAGGCCGCACCGCTACTGAAGTTGCTGGATTCCTCGCCCTATTTTCAGAACTCTACATTTATTGGTTCCATTGCCCGTGCCGGCGGCAGCGAACAGTTTCAAATCCGCACGGCGCGCGAGGCCCGGCGATGAATATCGCGGCCCCGAGTTTGACGACACGCGACCGGCGCGCTCTGATCTTTCTGGGCGCCGGCATTGTGACCCTGCTCGTGCTGCGCTTCGGCGTTTACGGCGACCGTCAAACCAGCGTGGTGGCCGCTACGGATTCCATTCCGTTGGCGGAAAAGCGGCTCGCCCGGCTGCGACAATTGGCCGCCTCGGTACCCGGCAAACAGACTGTGCTCAAGAGCATTACGGCAGAAGCGCAGTGGCGTGAAAAGGGCATCCTGCAGGCGCCCACTGCCCAGCAGGCGCAGGCGCATTTGCTCGAGACCATCCGGCGCGCAGGCAAAACCGAGGGTATCGAGGTCCGCGGCGGCGAATTTCCCGAGCTTCGTCCTCTCGGAGACGAGTACGGGGAAGCTTCCGTGGCGGTGAATTTCGATTGCCGTATCGAACAACTCGTGAACTTTCTCGCAGCGCTCACGAAAGAACCGGAGCTTCTCGCGACAAATGAGATTCGCATTGCCTCAGCCAATCCAAAAGAGAAGACCGTCAGCGTGCGGCTCACTTTAGCGGGCGTGGTTCCGCGCAACCTCGTGCCGGTGAAGAAAGGGCTGGCGATATTTTGAAGCGGAAGCTAATTGCGTTGAATCTGGCGCTCGTGGCGACGATCGGTGTCGCTGCATGGCGACTGCGTGAGGGTTGGCTGGCCGCTCGCGAGCGGGATCGCGCGGTTCTACAGGCGCATCACAAGCCCCAGCTGCCTCCCCCGCTCATCCCAAGGACGCCGGCGCGACCTGTCGCAGCCACGTCTTACGCCGCCATTGCCGAAAAGATGCTTTTTTCGAAGGACCGCAATCCCTCGGTGGTGGTTGAAGTAGCGCCCCCGCCGAAAGCCAAACCCATGCCGCCCATGCCTGTGCTCTACGGCATCATGAACCTGGCGGACGGCACCACGGCGATTATGGGCGAGAAAACGGGCGCCGAACATCAGGGTATTCGACCGGGCGATAAAGTGGGCGAGTTCACGCTGGTGGCCGTAAACAATGACGAAATCACGCTCGAATGGGAGGGCAAGGATGTCACTAAGAGGGTCGATGAGTTGATCGATCGTGGCGCGCCCCAGCCGCCGCCACCGCCGAGCACCCCTTCTACACCGCAGCGGACGCAACAAGCAGCGCCTGCTCCGGTAAAGCCAGCGTCTCCCGAGCCGGGTGTGGATGTCGGAAACAGAATCAAAGCTTGCCAGCCGGGCGATTCGTCGCCGCCTGGCACCACATCCGGAGGGTTCAAGAAAGTCGTAACACCCACGCCGTTCGGTGATTCCTGCCGGTGGGAGCCGTTATAAGAACATTACTGCCGAGCCGCCCTTTAATGCCGCGGCTACAAGGAGAAACGATGAAGCTCGGAATTTTTGTCATGTTGACGATGGGCCTAGCGGGAGAGATCATGGCTGCCGACAAGCCCGCCGCTAAGAAGGTCAAACCCGCGCCGGCGGCCGCCTCCGGACAGGCTAAGGAAATCACCATACCCGAGGGTGCGGTTGAGGTCGAGCCTTACATATACCGTTACACCGATACCGCCGGTAAGAACTGGATCTATCGCAAGACGCCTTTCGGCGTCATGCGGCTCGAAGATAAGCCGGTATCGGCAGCTGCCGCCGAAAAACAGCAGGATGAACGAACCCGGCTGATCGAGTCAACCAGCGCGACTGAGGAAGGCGACGCCATTCGCTTTGAACGTGCTTGGCCTTTTGGCCACACGCAATGGCAGCGAAAAAAAACAGAGCTGAATGAGACCGAACGCGCGGTCTGGAATCGTGAGTTGCAAAAGCGCGAAGCTCACCAGAGCGCCTCTAAGGACTAGTGCGGATGCACAAGACTGGATCCGTTCGTTGGGGAGTGGTTTTGGTATTGGCCGCGGTTCTGGTCTTTGCGCAGAATCCGCCGCCCCAGAATCCACCGCCCCAGAAGCCGCCGGCGCAGAGACCCCCGGAGTTTTTGAGCCCGCCATCTGGAAGGGCGCAGCAACCCCAGGTGCTGCCGCCCGCGCCACCCACACTGGCACCGCCGGCACAGCAGCCGGCGAAACCTGAGGCGCCGCCTGCCACGCAAACCAAGCCCGTCGCCCCGCCATTGGCGCCCGGAGCTAT